>Ga0326728_10001986_pt1 | contig 69905 bp, 59 predicted proteins | sample MB3enrmetagenome_FD_207602 | JGI IMG/M metagenome (GOLD analysis project Ga0326728, IMG submission 207602) | Lab enriched peat soil microbial communities from McLean, Ithaca, NY, United States - MB31MN | ecosystem: Environmental > Terrestrial > Soil > Wetlands > Peat | place: USA: New York... | reverse complement strand
GCGTCTCGAAGCAGCTCCTCGACCGCGTCATATGGGCATACGGCTTTCAGAAAGGGCTTCGCTTCACCCTTTTCCGGCCCTTCAACTGGATAGGGCCGAAGCTCGACGATTTGACCCTTGAGCCGGAAAAGGAGGGCAGCTCCAGGGTGGTCACCCAGTTCATATCCGCCCTGATCCACGGCGACGCAATAAGGCTGGTGGACGGCGGCGGGCAGAAACGGTGCTTCACCTACGTGGATGACGGCATAGACGGCCTCATGAGGATCATCGAGAACAAGAACGATGTCTGCAACGGCGAGATATTCAACATAGGCAACCCCAGGAACGAGGCGACGATCAAAGAGCTGGCCCATAAGCTCAGGGAGCTTTTCGCAGCTTACCCTGGCAACGCAGGCAGGAAGATCCCGGAGATCGTCGAGGTCTCTTCGGGAGACTTCTACGGCAAAGGTTATCAGGACATCGACCGCAGGGTGCCGTCCATCAGGAAGGCGCGGGAGATCCTTGGATGGGAGCCGCGGGTAGACCTCGATACGGCTCTTCGCAAGACCCTCGCATACTACCTGGAACCTAAGCAGCCGGCTGCTGATGGTTAAGGTCGTAGGGCTTCAGGTCCACGTCGATACCTTCGAAGGGATGAGGCACGGGGTGGGCCGCCTGCTTGACCTGTTCGGCCGGTTCGGACTGCTGGCGAGCTTCTTCGTCCCCATGGGGAAAGACCATACCGGATGGACCGTAAAGCGGGTCTTCACACGGCGGGGCTTTCTCTCTAAGGCGCAGAGGGTCGGGGTCCTGGAGACATACGGCGTCAAGACCCTGATGAGAGGGCTGCTCCTGCCTGGCGCGGAGATCGCCAAAGGAAACCGGGAGCTTCTGCGGGAAATATCGGCAAGGGGCCACGAGCTGGGCATCCACGGGCTCGACCACGTCTACTGGCACGACCACATAAAGCGTATGGACCGGCCAGCCACGGAAAAGACGCTGGCTGAGGCAGCAGGGACATACGAAGCCCTCGTCGGCAGGAAGCCCGTATCGTTCGCTGCGCCCGGGTGGATGGTAAACCCCCACGCCCTCGCCTTCTTCGAGGCCGGGGGCTTTTCATATACGAGCGATACGAGGGGCTCCAGGCCGTTCTATCCCCGGATGGGCGGCAGGACGTTCAAGGTGCTTCAACTGCCCTCTACCCTGCCGACCCTGGACGAGATGGTGGGACTTGAAGGAAAGGAGCAACCGAGGCTCGCCCGCTTCTTCGCGGATGCGCTGACGGAAGGGCTGAACATCATATCGGTGCACACAGAGCTTGAGGGCAACCGCTGGACAGCTTTTCTCGCGTCCTTCATCGAGCAAAGCCTGGGGCGGGGATACCGCTTCGAGCGGCTTGTCGATATCGCAGCCCGCGTAAAAGTGGAAGAAGAGCCGCCCGTCTGCGAGTGCGTCTACGGCACGGTCAGGGGCAGGGCCGGGGAAGTTACGCTGCAAGGGCCGCCTGTTTCGTAAAACATCGCTTTTCGCAAAGGTCCAAATTCTATATCTTCGTGCCGGCCGGTATCACCACGCCTTTGGGTATCACTGTGATGCCGTCGCATACCCAGTAACGCTCCTCCTGGTAAGACTCGCCCCTCTGTTTTGCCCGTATCGTCACACCGTCGCCTATGTGGACGTTCTTATCGATGATGGCCCTCTCGATTACGCAGTTCTTCCCGATACCCATGTGCACGCCTGCGGCCGCCGCCCCTTCGCCGGCGATAAGCTGCTCTCCCTCATAGAAGTCCTCCCCGAGGAGCACGACCTGGTCGAGGGTCGTACCCTCCCGGATCACGCTGCGGACGCCGACGACCGAATCGATCACCCTGGCCCTTACGATGTAAGAGCCCTCGCAGAGCAGGCTGTCGCGTATCTCCGAGCCGATGACGCGGCTCGGGGGCAGGGGGCGGTGGCGCGTGTAGACAGGCCAGCGGGGCGCGTACAGGTTGAAGGCCAGCACCGGCTTAGCCAGGCCGACATTCGCCTCGAAGAAGGCCTCCACAGTGCCGATGTCCCGCCAGTAGCCGGAAAAAGGGTAAGCCGCCACCCTACAGTGCCTGATCGCCCATTCGAATACGCCGGTGCCGAAGTCATCGGCATCGTTCTCTGTGAGCGCCCTCTGGAGCACCTCTGGCTTGAACACGTAAATGCCCATCGAGCCGAGGAAGCTCTCCGGCGGTATATGCGCCGCACTCGGAAAGAGCCCTGGAGGGACCGAAAAGGTATCGATTACGGCGTCCTCCCCAGGCTTCTCCGCGAACCGCTCCACGACGCGCGAGCCGTCTACGCCGACGAGCCCCATCCGCTCTGCCTCAACCCTCTCTACGGGACAGACACAGATAGTAACGTCCGCCCGCGATTCCCTGTGCGACCGGATAAGCTCGGCGAAGTCCATGCGGTATAGCTGGTCGCCGGAGAGTATGAGTATCTCGTCCGAGTGGTAGTACAGCGTATGGTCCATGGTCGCCCGCACCGCGTCGGCCGGCCCCTGAAACCAGTCGCTCCGCTGGGCGGTCTGCTCCGCCGCCAGGATATCGATAAAACCGTCGCTGAACTCGTCGAAGCGGTAGGTCTGCATGATATGCCGGTGGAGGCTCGCCGAGAGGAACTGGGTGAGCACGAAGATGCGCTTGATCCCGGAATTGATGCAGTTCGACAGGGGGATGTCGATGATCCTGTACTTGCCGGCGAAGCCGACGGCCGGCTTGGCCCGCTTGAGCGTCAGCGGATAGAGTCGCGTACCCCGGCCGCCACCGAGGATTATCGCCGCTACGCCGTCCATATTCCAAACTCTACCAGATCGGCATCCCTCCGTGCAAGGAGGAATCCACCCCCCTTCGTCGTTCACCACAAAATATCCTAGCCCGTGACTTGTGGTTTTTCCCGTTCGCCACCCGTTAATCTTTCGTTAAAAAAAGAGGGGGCTTGAAGCAAGCCCCCTCTTCTCATCCTTGTCGCTTTGGCGTCTTAGTACATGCCTTCCATGCCGCCTCCCGGAGGCATAGGGGGATAGGGCGCCTTTTCCTTTGGTTTCTCGGCGATCATCGCCTCCGTGGTGAGCAGCAGGCCCGCAACCGACGCCGCGTTCTGGAGGGCCGTACGCGCCACCTTCGTCGGGTCGATGATGCCCGCAGCCATCATGTCATTCACGTACTCTTCTTTGGCTGCGTCGAACCCGAAGTTGCCCTTGCCGTTCTTGACCTTCTCAACTATGATCGAGCCGTCGTGGCCTGCGTTTTGCGCGATCCACCTGATCGGCTCCTCAAGGGCCTTCTTGACGATCTTTACGCCGAACTGCCGCTCGCCCTCAAGGTTGAGCTTCTCGAGCTTGTCTATCGAGCGGATGAAGCCTACGCCACCGCCGGGGATCACGCCCTCCTCGACCGCCGCCTTAGTGGCGTTCAGGGCGTCCTCGACGCGGGCCTTCTTCTCCTTCATCTCCGTCTCCGTTGCGGCCCCAACGTTGATGACTGCGACCCCGCCCACCAGCTTGGCGAGCCTTTCCTGGAGCTTCTCCCTGTCATAGTCGGAGGTGGTCTCTTCGATCTGGGTCCTGATCTGCTTTACACGGGCCTCGATCTCCTTCTTATCGCCAGCGCCGTCCACGATCGTCGTGTTGTCCTTGTCGATCACGACGCGCTTAGCGTTCCCCAGGTCTTTCATGCTTATGCTTTCCAGCTTTATGCCGAGCTCTTCCGACACCACCTGGCCGCCAGTAAGGATCGCGATATCCTCAAGCATGGCCTTCCTTCTGTCGCCGAAGCCGGGTGCCTTTACCGCGGCCACCTTCAGGGTCCCCCTCAGCTTGTTGACGACGAGGGTCGCAAGGGCCTCGCCTTCTACGTCCTCGGATATGACGAGGAGCGCCCTGCCCATCTTCGCCACCTGCTCCAGAATGGGCAGAAGGTCTTTCATCGTGCTAATCTTCTTCTCATTGATAAGGATGACGGGCTCGTCGAGGACGGCTTCCATCTTGTCGGGGTTCGTGACGAAGTACGGAGAGATGTAGCCCTTGTCGAACTGCATGCCTTCGACGATGTCCAGGGTCGTCTCCATGCTCTTGGCCTCTTCGACCGTGATTACGCCCTCTTTCCCTACCTTGCTCATCGCCTCGGCGATGATGTTGCCGATGGTCTCGTCGTTGTTCGCGGAGATGGTCCCTACCTGGGCGATCTCCTTCTGGTCTTTCGTCGGCTTGGAGAGCTTCTTCAGCTCGTCGATGACTACCTCGACCGCCTTGTCGATGCCCCGTTTCAGCTCCATCGGGTTGTGGCCCGCGGCCACCAGCTTTGCGCCTTCCTTGTAAATCGCCTGGGCGAGCACCGTGGCGGTGGTCGTACCGTCGCCGGCTACGTCGGAGGTCTTGCTTGCGACCTCTTTGACCATCTGGGCGCCCATGTTCTCGAACTTGTCCTCGAGCTCCACTTCTTTCGCAACGGTAACGCCGTCCTTGGTGACGTTGGGCGAGCCGAAGGTCTTCTCAAGGATCACGTTACGCCCCTTGGGGCCGAGGGTAACCTTAACCGCATCGGCAAGGGTGTTCACACCCTTCAGGAGTGATTCTCTTGCCTTCTGATCGTATAAGATCTCTTTAGCCATTATGACTCCTCCTTAATATTAATCTTCGATTATGGCAAGAACGTCGTCTTCCCTGAGGATGAGATGCTCATCGCCGTCTATCTTTATCTCGGTTCCCGAATATTTTCCGAAGAGAATCTTGTCGCCCACTTTCACGGACAAAGGAGACCTCTTGCCGCTTTCGAGCACCTTGCCGTCGCCCACCGCTATCACGCGCCCTTCCTGGGGCTTCTCTTTGGCTGCGTCGGGGATGATGATGCCGCCCTTCGTCTTCTCCTCCTCCTCGATCCTCTTGATGACCAGTCTGTCCTGCAATGGTTTGACCTTCATCGTATCACGCTCCTTTCTTGATTTTGGGAATAGCAATCTACCGTCATGATTGCTAAAAATAATATAATGGGCACGTTGCTTTTTTGTCAATAGCAGGGGGCAAAATTTTTTGCGGCGGTCTGCTATCCGCCGCCCAGCAGGATCAGCGACAGCCTGACGGTGTCGCCGTCGTGGAGCGGGGTGCGCAGGCCTTCGGGGAGGCTGTTGTGGGGCACGTCGTTCAGGGCCACGTCGAAGAGGTCCTCGAGCTGCATCTCGCCTGTGCGCGGGTCGATGACCTCGCGGCCGACCGGTGTCCGGGCGAAGAGCTTCAGGAGCAAATCCTGCAGGACGCGGACGTCCGTCTCCACCTCGTCCGGTATCTCCGGCATGTGGACGGTGGTTCTTATCCGTATCTTCACTGGACCATCAACTTGTTAATTCCCTATAGTTTGCCACAGGGATAATATCATTTCCCCCTTCTATTCGGCTCCCATCATAAAAACTCTTTTACTCGCCATTTCGTTCCCACGCTTTTTGCATCCGACTATCATCCTTGAAGCTTTGGCACACCTTACGACAGGCAATTATTGGCGACCCACGTGGCGTGCCGCCGCGCGGGTACCCCGGCGCCCCCTCCACAAGCGAAGCTCGCCGGGGTACCCGCTTGCGGGTCGTCCCCCCTCAGTTAAATACCCTGCTGATTGCAGCAGGGTATCTATTTTTTCAGCCAGCCGCCATTCTCCTTCAACGCCTTCACGATCTTCTCCGGCGTCACCGGCAGTTCCTTGAACCAGACACCGGTGGCGTCGCGGAGGGCCGTCACTACCGCAGGCGGCGTGCTGACGATGCTCCCTTCGGACGCTTCTTTGGCGCCGAAGGGGCCGTCCGGGTCCTCCGTGATGATGTCGATCACCTTTATCGCGGGCGCATCGGTCGAGCGCGGCATCTTGTAGTCGAGGAGCGTCATGTTGTGGGTCTTCCCCCGGTCCATGACGAACTCTTCGTAAATGGTCTGGCCCAGCCCCTGGACCGCGCCGCCCTCGTTCTGGGACTCGACGCTCACAGGGTGCAGCGGCACGCCCGCGTCGTGGGCGATGGTGAAGTCGGTTACGTCGATCTTGCCGGTTTCCATATCGACCCCGAGGCGGACCGTCTGGGCGGTGAAGCTGTACGACGTGCCGCCGTTCCCCGTGCCCCGGTTGAAGTCTATCTGCTCAAGGCCGTACGATGAATGGCCCCTCCCCAGGATCACCGCGCCGGAGCCTTCGTAGCAGGCGATTTTAGCCAGCTTTTCGAAGGTCATGCGCTTGTCGGGTTTCGCCTTCAGAAAGGCAAAGCCTTCCCGCACGGCAATCTCTTCAGGTTTTACGCCCCATACCTTCGCCAGCGCCTCCAGGAGCTGCTCCTTTGCGTCCCGCGCTGCGAGCTGCGTCGCCTGGCCGGCGAGGAGCGTCACCCTGCTTCCGTAACTCCCGGGGTCTACGGGCGTATAGGCAGTATCGACCCGCTTGATGGAGACGTCCTCGTACCTGACCCCGAGCTCTTCCGCCGCTATCATCGCCAGCACTGTGTCGGACCCCTGCCCGCAGTCCGTCGCGCCCGTAAGGAGGTTGACCGTCCCGTCCTCGCAGATCCGCACTATCGCGCCGCACGACTGGTGGCCGAGCTGCCTCGCGCCCCCCTGATACGACGTGGCCGATATGCCGACGCCGTAAGACACGGGGCTGGCTTCTTTCGCCTTCTTGTCTCTCTCGGCCCAGAGGGGGTCTTCCACCGCCGCCCGTATCGCCTCCTTCAAGCCGCACGTCTTTAAGCCGATGCCGTTGATCGTCTCGTATGTCGTTCCCGGCGCGGGGTTGTCGATGGCGTTCCGCATCCTGATCTCGACCGGGTCGATGCCCAGCTCTTCGGCCATCATGCCCATCTGGATGTCGCAGGCGAACCGCGTGTGGGTAAAGCCGTGGCCGCGCATGGCAGCCGAGACGGGGTTGTTCGTAAAGACCCTGTAGGCGTCGTACTTAAAGTTGGGCAGCTTGAAGGGCAAAGGCGTGCCGCTGCCCGCAAGGAACATAGTGAGAGGGCCGATGGCCGTATACGCGCCTCCGTTTGCGACAACCCTGTGCTCCACTGCCGTAATGATCCCGTCTTTCGTCATCCCCATCTTGCTGAAAATGACCATGCTATGCCTTCTCCGGCATGTCGTAAGGACCTCCTCGTAATTGTAGACGTACTTGACGGGCTTGCCCGTTTTTTTGGAGAGCATGACCACGCAGAAGTCGCCTGCAACGGAGTCGTTCTTCGTGCCGCCGAAGCCGCCGCCGATGAAGGGCTGGACGAGCCTGATCCTGTTCAGGGGGAGGCTGAAGCAAGCGGCAAGGTGGCGGTAATGGAAATAAGGGCTCTGTTTTGCGGGCCAGACGGTGATATAGCCGGTTGGGTCGTAATAGGCGAGCGAGGCGGGCGGCTCGAGGAAGCCTGTGATGACCTTGCCCGTCTCGAAGCGGTCTTCCCGCACGATGGCCGATTCCGAGAATGCTTTCTCCACGTCGCCGAAGCTCCAGTGATATTCGACGCTTACGTTGTTCGGCCGGTAAGCGTGGATAACGGGGGCGCCCTCTTTCACGGCCTCTTCGGGGTCGAAGACGCCCGGAAGCTCTTCATAATCGACTCTGATAAGCTCGCACGCCTCCTCCGCCGCCTCCTCGTCCACGGCGGCCACGGCAGCCACCGCTTCGTGGAGGTAGCGCACCTTGTCCACGGCAAGGGGCGGCTCGTCGCGGGTTGTAGCCATGAAGCCCCAGGTCCAGCCTCCGAAGTCCTTCGCCGTGACAACGGCCTTGACCCCAGGCAGCCTTTCCGCACGGCTCGTGTCGATATTGAGGATTAGCGCGTGGGGAAGGGGCGAGCGGGCCACCTTGCACCAGAGCATATCCGGCAGGCTGTAGTCCGCCGCATACTTCGCCTGGCCCATGACCTTCTCCCTGGCGTCGATCCTCGGCACGCGCTTGCCTATGACCGAATACCTCTCCATAGCCCTACCCCCTCATCCTCTCCGCCGCGAGCCTGACGGAATCGATGATCTTCGTATAGCCCGTGCAGCGGCAGAAGTTCCCTTCAAGGCCCTTTCGTATCTCCTTGTCCGTCGGGTCGGGGTTCCTGTCCAGGAGCGCCTTCGCGGAGAGTATCATCCCCGGCGTGCAGAAACCGCACTGGAGGCCGCCCACATCGACGAAGGCCTCCTGTATGGGATGGAGCTTCCCTCCCTCCGCCAGCCCCTCTATAGTCGTAACGGCCTTGCCTTCGGCCTCCAGGGCCAGCATAAGGCAGGCGTTGACCGCCTCGCCGTCCACCAGGACCGTGCACGCCCCGCACTCTCCGACGCCGCAGCCTTCCTTCGTGCCGGTAAGCCCCATCTGCTCCCTCAGTACGTGGAGCAGCGTGGCAGAGGGCTTCACCAGTATCTCATATGCCTTGCCGTTCACGTTCATACACAGGCGCTCCATGGTCTCCCCTCCTATCCTGCGAAAACGCGGCGAAGGGCGCGTCTCGTCATGGCGTACACCATATCGCACCGGTACTCTGCCGAGGCCCTGTGGTCGTCGATAGGGCTGCACTCGGTGCCTGCCGCCCGCGCCGCCTCTTCGATAGCCTCCGGCGTCACCTTCCTTCCGGCAAGGAGCCTTTCCGCGCCCCTTGCCCGAATGGGGGTCGGCGCGACCGCACCGAGGGCTATCCTCACTTCCCTGCAATACCCGTCCGCCGCAACCCCCCACACGGCGACGCCCACTACGGCGAGGTCCATCGAATGGCGCGGTGAAAGCTTCAGGTACGTGGAACGACTCCCCGCCAGCGGCGGAGGGACCGCTATACCGGCGCACATCTCATCGGAAGCGAGGACCGTCCGGCGGGGGCCGTTAAAAAAGCCGTCGATGGGGATGCTTCTTGCGCCCTTCGAGCCTTGCGCAAGCACTTCCGCGTCGAAGACAAGGAGGGCGGGGGCGCTGTCCGCCGAAGGGACGGCGTTGCAGATATTGCCTGCCAGCGTGCCCCGGTTGCGCACCTGCGGGGAGGCCATGACGGAGGCCGCCTCCTGAAGCGCTGCAAAGCGCTCGCGCAGGATGGGCGAGTCAGCAGCGGCCCTGACGGTGAGAAGGGGACCGATCCTCAAGACCCCGTCTTTGTAGTCGATACCGTCAAGCCCGCTTATGCCCTTCAGGTCGATGACGCAAGCCGGCGCGGGCGTCTCGCGCCGCCTCAACTGCGGCAAGAGGTCCGTGCCGCCCGCAAGGAGCTTCGCCCCGCCCTTCTGTCCGGCCAGAATCGACAAGGCCTCATCGACCGTTTTCGGCCTTACGTAGTCGAACCTCGGCAGCTTCCGGTAGAATAAAGACATGGCCTCTCCTCCCCCGAAAATCAAGGCGCACAGGGACCCGTGCGCAGTTCGCATACAGGTTTGTATATAATCTCTAGCGCCATTGATCGGCGAATGTCAAGATTCTTTGAAGGCTGATTCTTTGAAGCCTCCTTGAGGGGCCGTGCGCCTTACGTCGATAAGCGTTATGTTCTTGAATGCTATTGCGCTTGCACGGCGCGTTGTGTTAAAAAGGTGTCGATGGCGAACAATACGATAAAGGCGGCGCTTGCCCTCGCGGCCGCAGCGCTTGCCCTCGCGGCCGCAGCGCTTGCCCTCGCCGCGCCTGTCCTGGCTTTCAAGGATACGGACCTCGAAAAGCTCCTTTCCATCGGGTCGTGCCCCTTTTGCGACCTGAGGGACGCGCGCCTCGTTGACGCGAAGCTGCCAGGCGCCCGGCTGTCGGGGGCCAGGCTGTCGGGGGCCGATCTTTCCGGTGCAGACCTGTCGAACGGCAACATGAGGAACGCAGTTATGATTAAGTCCGTTCTCTTCCAAGCCAATTTGTCCGGGGCGGACTTCTCGGGCGCCAACATGACGGACGCCCGGCTGTCCCACGCCAACCTCAAGGACGCCAAGCTGGCAGGGGCAGACCTTGCCAACGCCGACCTGTCGCACTCGACCTTCTCGGGCGCCAGCCTTGCCCGCGCCAACCTGACCGGGGCGGACCTGTCAGATGTGGACCTTACGGGTGTAAGCCTGTCCGGCGCCCGCTGGACGGACGGGCAAAGGTGCATGGAGAACTCGGTCGGGGATTGCACCAAGGAACGAAGGCAGCCTGCTCCGGGCATGATGTGGTAAGGTCCCCGCGCTCTTCGGCGCGGGGCAGGCAAAGACTATTCGTTTACAAACAGGAGGGGTCTACCGGCAGGCAGCCAGTCTCTTCGGCTTGGAGGCCCGGCCGCTTTTCTTTATCATCTTCCGGCGCCCGGCGCGGTCTGTCTTGTGCCCAACGCGTTTTGTCAGGCTCGTTTTCATCACCTTCGGACCGCCGCTTTTCCTTATCCTGGTCTTTCCCTGCGCGAGCGTTATGACATCATCCCCGTCATCATGCATAATGCCAGCCTCGCCGGCAGCCCCATCGGACGGGTTCTCGCCCTTCAGGGAGGCAAACCTGGGGATATAAATGACGCGCAACGCAGAGATGCGCGGCCTCGCCATCCCGTCGTTGACGAGGGCGATATCGGCGCGGGAGACGTTATACCGCTTCATGACGCCGGCCAGAGATTCCTTCTTCCTTACATTGTATTTGACAACGCCCACAACCTGCCCGCCGTCCTCGAACTCCTCCTCGATCTTCTTTTCGACGACGTTGCTGTCCTGTGCACCGGGAAGGGTTATCATATAAGGCTTGCCGCCCGGCGGTGTGATACCCCTCACGAGCTCCGGGTTAAGGGCAACCAGCTCACCGGGGTCCATAGAGAGGGCGTGGGCTATCCTGCGCAGGGGAAGGCCGCCAGGCACCTCCACCTTTGCCAACGTCGCGACCGTATGGGACGTCTCCTGGGTGAATCCATATTTCACGGGGTCCTTTGCGATCAGGGCGGCGGCGATCAACTGGGGGACATACTCCTGGGTCTCCCGCGGCAGCGTCTTATAACGCCTCAGCTTCCAGAAGTCCCGCGTGTCGTGTTTTTCGATGGCCTTCTCGATCCTGTGCTCCCCGGCGTTGTACCCCGCGGCAGCGAGATACCAGCAGCCGAACCGGTCGAAAAGCTCCTTCAGGTAACGGGCGGCCGCCACGGTGGACTTTTCCAGGTCGCACCGCTCGTCCACCCAGAAGCCCACCCGCAGCCCGTACCGCGCGCCCGTCTCATGGACGAACTGCCAGGGGCCTTTTGCCTTGGCCGGTGAATACGCCTTCATGTTGAAACCGCTTTCGATCATGGCCAGGTAGGCGAGGTCTTCCGGCAGGCCGTTCGCCTTGAGGATCGACCTGATCGTCGGGGCATATTGCTTCGCCCGTACGAGCCATCGCGCAAAGACCGTGCGCTTCGTCTCCGTGAAATATCTTATGTAAAGGTTTACGGCGTCGTTCAGGACAACGGGTATGTCTAAGCCGTCGGACCGACCGGATGCGGCTAGGCTCTCTCTTACTCTCTCGACGATCTTCTTTTCCTCTTCGGTAAGTCCCCCGTTACCCGCTTGGGCCGTCCCCGGCGCGTCCCCACCGGCCCCCCTTGCCTGGACCGGCGGCTGGGGCGCGCCGCCCGGAAGGAGGTTATCGGGAAGGGTGTTTTCGACGTTGTCGGCCTGTGCCTCGTCGTCAAGGGCCGCGATCCCCCTCAAATCCGCAGTCGGGCGGCTATGGGGGGCATTGGCGCAGAACCCCCAGGGGCAGCTTACCAAGAGCAACGCAAAGGCAAACGTCAGGGACGCGAGGATCGTCCTTTTCATAGGAGTAGGTGAGCATATCAGAAGACCGCTTTAGACGTCAACAAAAAAGCGCAAAAAATCGACCCTTTTTGCCTTTTTTATGCAAACAGGGCATTTCGTCGTCTTGATATCCCAACTCAGGATACAGTGGAGCCCGCTCTTGCCGCCGCCCTATAAATGCTCTTTACTCGATTGCGGCGGGCCACTGCCGGCCCGATCTCAGCCCTTCCTGAAGCTGTCGTAGAGGGACAGGTTCTCCTTGATGAGATCGGGGATGGCCAGGCCGTAAGGACAGCGCTTCAGGCACTCCCCGCACTCCGAGCAGTTGCGCGCCTTCTCGATGCCCTCCCTCAACCAGCCTATCTCCAGCACCTTCACTCCGAACCTCTTTAACGTCGATTTCATGCCGAGGATCAACTGTATCGATATACCCTCGGTGCACGGCTGGCAGTAATCGCACCTTCTGCAAAACTGGTAGTTGCGCTCCTTCCTTATGGCTTCTATCCGCTCCTTGTCTTCCTCCGTGAGGCTGCCCCCTTCTATAAAGATCCGCCAGTTCTCGCGGGTCTTCTCGATGGTCTCCGTGCCGGGTATCGGCACTATGCCCTTGGTCGAGAAGACGTACCTGAGTGCGGGTCCCGCCTCTTCGATTACCCCTCCGGAAAAAGGCTTCATGGCCAGTACTCCTATGTCGCGGGACAGGGCTGCCGGGAATACCTTTTCTGCGGCCTGGGGCTCCAGGAAGCTGTAACAGGCCATGATGACCGATACGCGGGCCTCTTCAGCCGCGCGAAGGAGCACATCAAGGTTGTGGCTCGTCAGCCCTATGTGGTCGATCAGCCCCTCGTCCCTGGCCCGTAGAAGCGCATCAAACCCGCTCCCCGGCGCCATGGCCTTTTCATACTCCTCGATAGTGGGGACCATGTGCAGGTGGTAGATGTCGATCTTCGGCACCTTGAGCTGTCTGAGGCTTTCGCGCACCTCGTCATAGATGGCCGCCGTCTTGACCTGGGACTTCGTGGAGAGGACGACGCGCCTGTCCAGCCCTTCCAGGGCCAGGCCTATCTTGTGCTCGCTGTCGGAGTATGCGCGGGCCGTATCGAGAAGGTCAACGCCCATCTCGACGACCGACCTTATGACGGGGACCGCCTCCTCCACGCTGACCCGCTGGATCGGTATGCCGCCCCAGCCCATCCTCGTTACGATCAAACCTGTCTTGCCAAGCCTTGCCTTCTCCATATCGAGACCTCTTTGCCTATATCCGGCGCCGCTTGTCTTTAACCTTTCTGTCTAATGATATCGTACGGCAAGCAGCATGTAAAGGCTCTGGCGCGGCGCCGGCCGCGAAAAAGAGCAGGGCGGATATCACCTCCACTCTATGCGTATGACCAGCCATGCAAGAAATCGGCTATCTTCGCAAGACTGGCTCTGCATTGCGCACGGCACCTGTCTGTGTTATCTATTTTACGTGGATAGGCAATCTAAGAAACATTGGGGAAAGAGCGGCGAATATTTACCTTAAAGACCGGGAGGCGCCAGATGATCGATATACTTCGGACTAGGCGAAGCATCAGGGCATACGAAAAGAAGCCCATCGATGAGCAGTCGCTGCAGATCATGAAGGAGGCCCTGCTCCGCTGCCCTTCCTCCATGGGGAAGAACCCCTGGACATTCATCTTCGTAGATGACCCCGGCACACTCCTTCAACTATCGAAGGCGAAGGAGCACGGGTCAGAGTTCATCAAGGGCGCGCCGCTGGCCATAGTCGTTTGCGGCGACGAGTCCGCATCGGACGTCTGGGTGGAAGACTGCGCCATCGCCTCAATAGTAGTCCAGCTTACCGCCCATTCCCTGGGTCTGGGAAGCTGCTGGTGCCAGATCAGGAACCGGCAGCACTCAGGCGGCGAGACTGCCGAGGAATATATCCAAAAGCTCCTCGGCATCCCGAAGACCCTACGGGTGGACGCCGTCATAGCCGTCGGACGCCCGGCAGAGGCCAAGCAACCGAGACCGACCGAAGGGCTCGATTACGCCAAGATACACCACAACAGATACGGCAAGACGGCGCCATAAGAATGGAAACGAGGCGAATGGGCAGGGAGACGGCTCATGGACGACGGGCGAATGGGGGCGGAAGACTTCGGGCCGGGCAAACCTCAGGAGGTCGCAGAGGGCATCTACAGGCTGGAGGTGCCCCTGCCCGGCAACCCCCTAAAGGCGGTCAACTCGTACGTCATTAAAGGCCGGCCGCGGAACCTCATAGTCGATACGGGCATGAGGCGCTCCGAGTGCAGGGAGGTGATGGCCGCGGGTCTCGACGCCCTGGGCGTGAGAGCCTCCGATACGGATTTCTTTATCACCCACTTCCACGCCGACCACCTGGGCCTCGTATCGGATATAGCGGCCGAGACCGCAACCATTTACCTGAACCGCCCGGAAATCGACCGCATCCTCTCCATAGGCTGGTTCGAAAGCCGCTTCGAGGCTTCCGCGCGTCTGAACGGCTTCCCTGAAGGGGACATGCGAAAGGCCATCGACCGGCACCCTGCCCGCCTGTTTGGACCGAGGCTGCCCCTGCATTTCACGCCGTGCCATGACGGAGAGGCGATACATATAAACGGCTGCGATTTCCGATGCATAGAGGTGCCCGGCCACAGCTTCGGCCATACCTGCCTCTACGACGAGCAGCGCAAGATACTCATCTCCGGGGACCATATCCTGGCCGACATCACCCCGAACCTGCAAGGGTGGTTCCCCGACTGGAACCCCCTTGCCCACTACCTGAAAAGCCTGGACAAGGTCGCAGCCCTCGATGTCGAGCTCGTCCTGCCCGGTCACGGGGACGTCTTCAGCGACATGTTAGGGAGGATCGGGGAGCTGAAGGCCCATCACGCGCACAGGGCGGAAGAGGTCCTCGCCGCCCTCTTGAAAGGGCAGAAGACCGCTTACCGGGTGGCCTCGGAGATCACCTGGGACATCGACTGCGACTCTTTCGACCTCTTCCCCCTTGCGCAGAAATGGTTCGCCCTCGGCGAGACCCTTGCGCACCTCATTTATCTCGAAAGCGAAGGAAGGGTGCGGCGGGAGATTATCGAGGATGACGGCCGGCAGCAGGCCCTCTGGCAGATCTCTGGCCAACGGCTTCCGGCGCATCGCCCATAAAAGCACAGCCGGGCTTCACCGCCAGCCGGGATAGAGCGCACCCAGGCGCGCCGCCGTGTCGAGGGATACGCCGCAACTGGAGCCGAGTATGAGGCCGCCGTGGCTGAAGGCGTTCTCTGCGCCCCCGACCTCCGCAGCAACCCTTTTATCGTCCCAACTCATTATGTCGATGTGTCCCATAAAGCAGACCTTTCTCCCGAGCTCGGCTCTTAAAGAGTCAAGGCTCAGCCCCGCCTGGGCGTCTACCGGATGGATGCACGTATAACCTGCTCCCACGAGCAGTCCTATGATTTTGCGTGTATCGCCGTCCGAGTGGAAGAAAGCGGCCATACCGTTCTCTTTGACGCTCTGAGCGATGTGTTGATAGACGGGCAGCAGCGTCTCGGCAAAGCACGCGGGGGAAAAGAAAAGACCCTGCGTCCCTGCAATGTCGTCTGCAAGGGCTATGGCCGAAATTCCCCTGCCGGCTGCCAGGCGAGCCGTCTCGTCCGCCTCCCGCACCGTAGCCTCGCATATCTCCTGAAAAAGGCCGGATTTCTTGTGCAGGTTCAGCATGGCGTCGAGAAAGCCGCAGCGCCCGACCAGACGGGAGATAGGACCGTTCAAATAGCCAGCAAGGAAATAGCCTTGAAGACAACCGCTGTCCGAATCGAAGAAGGGGGACGCCGGTCCTCCGTTAAGATCGACGCCGACAAGCGACAGCTTGAGCGAGCGTGCTGCCGCAGCGAGACGCGCGGCATAATCGGTTTCCCCACCGAAGAAGCGGTCAAGGAAGTCTGCGGCAAGGAACAATTCGCCCCTCGGCAGGGGATGGACTGCCTCGTGGTTAAGGGCGGCCCTTACCGCATCTGCCCTAATCAAGGTTACTTTCCGGCCCGCCGCTTTCTGTAGTACGCAGTAAACCGCCTCGCCCTAGGATCGCGGCCCATCAGGAGGTCCGTCGCCATCGTATACACCTTCATCGTCGCAGGGTTCGTGATCGCCGCGTTGAGGCCCGCGCCGATGGCAAGGGCGAGGAAGACGCCGTTGACTATCGTCCTGTCGGGCAGGCCGAAGGATGCGTTGCTCGCCCCGAGCACGAGGTTGAGGCCCAGTTGGTCGCATACGCGACGCATCGTGTCGAGAGTGATGCGGCAGGCATTATCGTTGACCGCGCTCGACTCTGCAACACAATCAACAAGGAAGTCCTGGCTGGGGATGCCCACGCCTGCCCCCCGCTCGACTATCCGCCGCACGACGTTGAGCCTTTCCTGCGCAGTCTTGGGGATGCCCGACACATCGGATGCCAGGACCACGAGGGCCGTCCCGTAGCGCTTTACGAGGGGCAGCAGGTCGTCGAGCACCTTGTCCTCCCCTGTCACGGAGCTTACCACCGGCTTGCCGCAGCCGAGGTCGAGCGTCTTCTCAAGGGCTTCTGCGTTCCTGGTCTCGATGCAGAGGGGGACATCCACCTCTTCCATGATCGCCCCGGCGGCCATCGGCAGAATGCGCGCCTCCTCGATACCGAAGGCCGCAACGCTCACGACGAGGAGGTCCGCCCCTGCCTCGACCTGCTCGGCGGCCGCTTTTCGGATGGGCGCCATGTCGCCCGACATCATCCCTTCCTTGACCGGCCCCTTGCCGAAGGGGTTTATCCGCTCCCCTATGATGGCGGTCGGCAGATCCGGCCCGATGACGACTTCTTTCCCCTGACGGCTCGCAACGCGTGTTTCCATGATTAATAAACCCCATATTCTTTCGTAAAATCGATCATCGCCCTTATGTTATCAGCCTTTGCGCAGTCGAGACTTGCAGCCGCGTCCATCATGTATCCCCCGTCCCGCCCGACGATGTCTATCAGCTTCTTACAGTATGCCTTCACGTCTTCCGGCTTGCCCGTCACCATCATCGAAAGGGGCACGTTGCCCTTGATGCATATCGTGTTGCCCAGTATCTCCTTCGCCTGGAAAATATCGGTCCCCTCGAACCCGTACAGGGCGCGGCCCGCCGGTATGTCTTTCATGTAGGGTAGACGGCTCGTGCAGTTGCCCTCCCAGAGGGGGCACGGCACGCACCCGGCGTCGATAAGGGCAACCATCAGCTCGCGCAGGGTCGGCCAGAAGAACGTCTTGTACTGCTCCAGGGACATGAAGCCGTCGAGCCCCTTGTGGATGGGGATGAAAATCCGGGGATTGCCTGAGGCCTTTGCCGCCCCGATCGCCATGTCGCGCATGATGTAAAAAAGCTTCTCACAGGCCTTTATGACCTCCTTCGGCCTGCGGTACATGTCGAGCATGAGGCCCTTCGTGCCCCTGAAGTAGTCGCCCAGCGTATCGAAGGGGGCCTGGGTAAAGCCCCCGTACTGCATGGGAAAGCCCGCCTCCCTTGCCTTCTTCGTATAGGCCGCCGAATAAGAGGCGACTTTCGCAGACTGCTCGCCCGCCTTCCTGAGCGTGTCGAGGGCGGAGGCCGCCTCCGGCGTGTTGAAGGGGGCGAAGCCGAAGGCCATGCCCATCGCGTAGGTGACAATGTTGCGGGGCGGAGACAGCTTCTCGAAGCCTCTAAGCGTCCTGAAAACACGCGGCCAGTACTTCCTGAGCATGAAGTCCGTGGGGTCGAAGAGGAAATGGCCGTATTCGTCGGCCGTCATATATTCCCCTTCGACAAACTGATAGGTGAAATTGCCGGATATGCCGTGCCCCGGCCATTTAAGCTGCGTGTGATCGAGGATGTCGAGCAAGGGGCCAAGGAAACGCAAGGCGAAGGGGTTCTGGTCCATGTCGGGCGCGAACTCGGTCATCGTGCGCCAGTATGCTTGCCACAGCTTCTCCGGATCGTACATGACCTCCTGGACGGTCATCCCCGAATAGCCGGCAGGGAAGAAGCTGAAAAGGGCCACGACCGGCACCCGGTCCGGCTTTTTCAGGGCGATGGCGTCAAGGACTCTTTTCTCCCGCTCGGCGTAAAGCTCTTCTGCTGTTTTCGACATATCAGACCCCTATCAATTGCAGCTAGAAAGGACTCGGTATCTTCCGCTGCGCCTCCTCTTTCTTCCAGTACGCTATGCGCCCCTTGATGAAGGCGATCCAGTTGTCTACGTCCGTCCCCTTGAAGCTCTCTTCGGTCATGTGCTTCCTGTAAGCCCCTATCACCGGCTGGACCGCCTTTACCCACTTCGCCGCCTCCGCATCCGGAAGCGTTATGACCTGGCCGCCCTTTGTCTTGAAGACGTCCCTGCCTTCTATGTCCATCTCGTTCCAAAGACGCGCCTGCCACTCAAGGGCCTCCGCGGAGACTTCCTTAAATATTTTCTGTATGTCGGGAGGCAGACCGTTCCATTTATCCTTGTTCATCACGCAGTAAAAAGTGATCCCTGTGCCGAGCTGCGATGTGGAGGTCACGTTATTGACCACCTCGGCGAACTTCCAGTACTTGAGCGTGGAGAGATCGACCATGATGCCGTCGAGGACCTGCCTGCGGAGCGCCTCGTAGACGTCGGGCATCTCAAGGGGAATGGGTACGGCGCCGAGGGCCTTCAGCATATCGGTCGCCTGCCCGGCGCCCCTGATCTTCAGCCCTTTGAGGTCCTCCAACGTCCTGACGGGCTTCTTAACCGTCTGAACCACGAGGGGGCCCGACGTATTGATGTAAAGCATGTGGACGGCGTCCCACTCGGCGGGCTTGAATTTTTCGTAGAAATCGCTGCTCACGTGGCTCGCGACCCATCCGCTGGGGAAACCGAGGGGAAGGTCAAAGACCTCCGTCACCGGGAAGCGGCCGCGGGTATACTGGATATGGGAGACGCCGATGTCTGCTATGCCCGCCGTTATCCCGTTGAACATCTTCACGGGCGACAGGACGGTGCCGCCGGGATAATAGGTGATCTCTACCCGCCCGTTCGTCCGCTTCTTTATCTCCTGACAAAACCTGTCGGTCAGCAGGGACATCTTATGCGTCGTCGGCAGATAGTTGGCGGCCTTCAGTCTTATAACGTCAGCGGCAGCCGCGCTCATTGCGCTCACAAAAACCAAGACGACCGGCAGCGAGAACAGCAGCACCTTCCTCTTCATCCCACACCTCCTTCTCGTTTTCGTAACGATCCTATCCCGCAATGTGCGATGTCGCAACCCGCTTTCGCTCCCTTTCCGTAAGGCCGGCACGGGCCGGCCGGACAGTGTGTCACTTGTAAAACACCGAAGGGAGCCATAGGGCCAACTGGGGGAAGAAAAAGAGTAGGCCCCATACCACGAGGAGGGAAATGAGAAACGGGGTTACGCCCCGATATATCCTCCCCATAGGCTCCTTTGTAATATTCTTGACGACGAAGACGCAGACGGCGACCGGCGGGATCACCACGCCGATCATCAGAACGACGCCCAGGACCATGCCGAACCAGATAGGGTTGAAGCCGAGCTTCAGTACGGCCGGGTAGAAAATGGGCGTCGCCAGTATCATGAAGGCCAGGTCATCTATGAAGGACCCACCGATCTCGTACATCAGGCATATAAGGATCAGGACGAGGTAGCGGTTGATCGGCAGCCCGACGAGCCAGTCGGCTATGTGCTGGGGGATATTGGTTATCGCGATGAAGTGGCCGAGGATAGCCGAGCCGGCTATGAGCACGAGGATCATGCCCGCGGTGCGGAGCGACTCGGTAAGGGCCAGCACGTAGGTCTTGAAGGTGATCTCCCTTTTCGCGACCGCCAGAGCGAAGACGGCGAAGGTGCCCACCGCCCCCGCCTCCGTCGGCGTGAAGTAGCCCTGCATGATGCCGCCGACGACGAGGAGGAAGACGAGGATGATCCACGTAAGCTCCGGCAGCGAGGCGAACCTCTCCTTCCAGGTGGAGCGCTCCGATCTTGGCGCGATGGATGGGCTGAGGCGCGCCCATCCGTAAATAATCACGAGGAAGAAAAAAGCGATGACCAACCCGGGGATGATGCCGGCCAGAAAAAGCTGCCCTATGGACTGCTCGGTAAGTATACCGAATATAATAAGGGTCACGCTCGGCGGTATGAGGACGCCGAGGGTGCCGACCGTCGCGACGATCCCCGTCGAAAGCCTCCTGTCGTATTTGAAGCGGTCCATCTCCGGTATGGCCACGCTGGCGAACGTCGCAGACGTAGCCGCCGAGGAGCCGCAAATCGCTTTGAAGCCCGTCGCGCCGATCACGGTCGCCATGGCGAGGCCGCCGGGGATGTGGCCCACGAATTTATGCGCTGCGTTGTAAAGGCGCACTGCTATGCCTGCATGAAGGCCGATCTGTCCCATCAGGATGAAAAGGGGGAAGACCGTATACCCGTAGCTCGTAATCACGTCGTAGACATCCCTGCCGAGGAGGTTCATAGCCGCGTGCAGCCCGTTTACATAGGCGAAACCGGCAAAACCCACCAGGGCCATGGCAAAGCCGAGCTCGAAACCCGTGGCGAAGAGGGCCAGGAGCACTACGAGGGCGATGACGCCGACCAGCACTTCATTCATGGCGGCCGCCCGTCCAGATCCTCATGATCTGAAAGATAAAAACGAGACATTCGATGAGGCAGCAGACACCCACCCCGTAAGCGACCGGATAAAAAGGTATCCGCAGCGTGGCCGTGACTTCCCGCGACCTGTGGAACTCGCTGCCGACGCTGAAGAGGTTATAAGCAACGAGCGCGAAAAGCACGATGCCCAGGACGCGCGTAAAGGTCATCATCGTCGCTTTCCCTCTGGGCGTCAGCCGGTCGAGGAGGAACTCCATGTAGACGTTCCCGTTGTCGAGGGAGACGCAGGGAAAGCAAAAACCGATCACGAGGGCCAGCGACAGGGCCACGATCTCGAATGTGCCGATGATAGGGTGACCGGCTGCCCGCAGGCCCACGTCGGCAACGGTCAAGAACATCATGAAGCTGAGGGCGGCCCCTCCTATGATATTGAGAACGGCCTTGCTCGCTCTGAGGAAAGTGTCGAGCATCCTCTCCATCGTGCCTCCCGGTTTTTGCGAAGCGCGTGCGTCCCTACACCTTCGAAACGACTTCCAGGGGACCCCGAGGTGATTCCCCGGCAGCCCGCCCGACTTCCTTCCTCACGACCATCCAATTCTTGTGCATGACTCACTAATTTATAGAAAAAAAGCGGCGCTTTTGTCAAGTTTGTGGGGTAGGATAAGACGTCGTTCAGCATCTTTGTCTGTCCGAGGGGGTTGCCACCCGCGAACGAAGAACTGGGAGCGCGCGGCTGCCCGGCTAAAACAGGCGGTTGGGTGGAGGGGGGCGCTGAGCCATCGGCAGATATTTTGTCTGTCTGAGGGGGAAGGCTCCGGCAGCTTTGCTGACGGAGGGGGGGCTGAGCCATCGGCAGATGTTTTGTCTGTCTGAGGGGGAAGGCTCCGCCAGCTTTGCTGACGGAGGGGGCGCTGAGCCCCAATAATTGCAAACTACCCGATACAGAGTTAGATTAGCTTAGAAGAAAGGAAGGGAATGGCCGAAGAGGAGAGGCCGACAGATCCCGGCTGCGCGTTCCTGTCTGAAGGCGCATCCGACATCGACACGGTAATCGAGCTCGCCCTCGACATGCGCTGGTCCTGGAGCCACGCAGCCGATGAGCTGTGGGAGCGGATCGAGCCGACGCTGTGGAAGGCGACGCACGATTCGTGGACCGTCTTGCAAAGCGCATCGCGCGACAGCATTTGCAGGGCGCTCGCGGAGCCCGGCGTCCGCGCGCTCGTCGACAGCATCCTCGAAGCCAGGCGTGCGGCGGCCGAAAAACCTGCCTGGTTCCAGCAGAACCACCCGCAGACAAAGCTCAAATGCGTGGCCTATTTCTGCATGGAATACATGCTGAGCGAGGCGCTCCCCATTTATTCGGGCGGCCTCGGCAACGTCGCAGGCGACCAGCTCAAGGCTGCGAGCGACCTGGGCGTGCCCATCGTAGCCGTTGGACTGCTCTATCAGCAGGGCTATTTCCGCCAGGCCATCGACAGAAACGGCGCCCAGCGCGCGCTCTTCCCTTACAACGACCCCGGACAGCTCCCTATCCGCCCCTTGCGCGAGCCGGACGGCGAGCTGTTGCGCATTCAAGTCCCATTGTCCGGTTATGCCGTCTGGGTGCGGCCGTGGGAGGTCCGGGTGGACAACGCGCGGCTCTATCTCCTCGACAGCAACGACCCGGCCAACCTCCCTTCCCATAGGGGGATTACCAGCGAGCTTTACGGAGAGGGCCAGGAGCTCCGGCTTACCCAGGAGATATTCCTAGGGATGGCCGGATGGCGGCTCCTCGAGGCCCTGAAATTGGAGCCGGATGTCTGCCACATGAACGAGGGGCATACGGCCTTTGTAGTGCTTGCCCGGGCGCTTAGCCTCATGGAAAAGACGGGGCAGCCCTTCCGGACGGCCCTGGCAGCGACGAGGGTGGGCAACATCTTCACGACCCACACGCCCGTGGCCGCCGGCTTCGACCGTTTCTCCCCATCCCTCATCGACCAGTACCTCGGGGCATACGCCAGGGAGAGGCTCGGCATCTCTTTGGACGAGCTGCTGGCCCTCGGCCGCGTTGACCCCACAGACACATCGCAGCCGTTCAATATGGCCTGCCTTGCCGTGCGGGGGAGCGGCTACGTCAACGGCGTGAGCCGGCTGCACGGCCAGGTCAGCAGGGAAATCTTCCGGCCCCTTTTCCCCCGCTGGCCTACCCACGAGATCCCCGTGGGCCATGTGACGAACGGCGTCCACATGCCAACGTGGGAATCGGCCGATTCGGACAGGGTCTGGACAGAAGCATGCGAGCGGAACCGCTGGCAGGGAACGCTCGAAACGATGGAGGACGACCTGCGCGACGTGCCCGACTCGAAGCTCTGGGAGCTCAGATGCGCAGCCCGCAGGTCTTTGATCGAATACGTCAGGGAGCGCGCGCAGCGCCACTTGGCAGCCCTAGGCGCCTCTTTGTGGGACCTCGAGGCGGTGAAGGGGCTTTTCAACGCGGATAGCCTCACCATCGGCTTTGCGCGGCGTTTCGCCACTTACAAGCGCCCCACCCTGCTGCTCCACGAACCCGAAAGACTGCTCCGCATATTGGCGTCAGCGGACCGGCCGGTGCAGCTCATCGTAGCCGGCAAGGCGCACCCGGCTGACGCGCCCGGTCAGGCGATGATCGAGGAGTGGACCGACTTCATCGCGCGCCGCGCCAGGGGCCATGCGGTCTTTCTCGAGGACCACGACATGCTCATGACTCAACGCCTTGTGCAGGGCGTCGATGTCTGGATCAACACGCCTCGCCGGCCCTGGGAGGCCTGCGGCACGAGCGGCATGAAGGTGCTGGTAAACGGCGGGATAAATCTTTCGGAATTGGATGGCTGGTGGGCGGAAGGCTACAGCCCTTCTGTGGGCTGGGCGCTTGGGGACGGCAAAGAGCACGGCGCAGACCTATCCTGGGACGCAGCCGAAGCGGAAGCCCTCTATACCCTCCTGGAGCGTGAGGTCATACCCGATTTCTACAAGCGGGATAAAGACGGCATACCCACGGCATGGGTGGCCCGCATGAGGGAAAGCATGGCGCGGCTCACCCCCCGCTTTTCCTCCAACCGTGCTGTGCGCGAGTATACGGAAAACTACTACATTCCCGCCGCAGACGCCTACAGGGAGCGGGTTGCGGAAAAGTGCTCGCTTGCGGCCCGCATCGTGAGCTGGCAGAGCGAGATAGAGCGGAAATGGCCGGCCTTGCGGTTCGGGGCAGCAAAGGTAGAGACGACAAGTAACAGTCACCGCTTCACAATTTCCGTCTATCTCGACGGCCTCGACCCCGTCTGCGTCAGCGTGCAGTTATACGCGGACGGAAAAGACGGCGGAGACCCCTTCCGGATGGATATGGCGCGGGGCGAGCCCCAGGCGGGGGTAGACGGTTTCATTTACACGGCCGAAGCGCCGGCAAACCGCCCTTCGACCGACTATACTCCCAGGGTCGTTCCCCGATTGCCCGGCTCTTTCGTCCCCCTCGAGGCGGCCAGGATACTCTGGCAGCGTTAGCGGACCGCATTTATAACGCTCAGCGACGGCCCGTCTCTTTCCCAAATTTCGGTGAAAACCGCGATGCCCCCTTGTAACCCCCTTTACCGTGACCTAGATTGATCTTGTGGGGCATGTGACGTCGCCACGGCCTTTAACCCCGGCTGATCGAGGGGCGGCGGGGGCCTATTTTTCGCGTCTGGCCCAGTCCCTCTTCGGTATGTACGCCGGTGCCGCAGTAGAAGGCAAAATCGACCAACGCGTTCAAAAGGCCAATCTCCTCTTCGGTCCGCCCTTTTTCCATCTCCAGGGTGACCCAGCCCTGGCCGCCGGTCCCGAAAGGGGTGGCTGCGCAGGAGATTTTGAAGTCGGCCACGCGCACGAAAGTCGCTGCCTCGACCGCAGGCCGGGGCAGACGGACGTCGGAAAAGGCGTCCCAAACCTCCCCATAACCGGCAAAGACGGCAGGGACGACGGGGAACGGGAGACTCCTGCCCATGACCTGGACGATAACGGGCGTTGCGTATTGGACTGTAAGGGTTCTCCTCGACCTGTCCGCATCCCGCAGGATCTCCCCGTAATCGGCCCGCCTTACCTCTCTGTCGGCAGGCGATGCAAGGACGGCTGTCTTTTTTTCCACCATGTCCGTAAGGAGCGGCATAAGGGTGCCGGACAGAAGCTCTGTCGCCCGGAAGCGGACGTCCCCTGTCGCCTGCTTGTGGGGGAAGGAAAAAGTATAGGGCCTTATTTCCCGGTCTCGGAACCTTTCCCTGAGCCGGGCTACCAGGTCCGCGTATGATTCGTCACTCGCGTATGCTACGACGGAAAGGGGCATTTTGCAGAATACCGGCGACTTTTTCCCTGATGGCGCTCATTCGTTCGGGCGGGAAGGGCTGCACGCTGGCGTATTTCTCGTTGAGGGTCTCCCTCGGTACGAACTCCTGCAAGAAGAACCTGCGGGCAGGCCCGAGCTCCGTTGCGGCCTGCAAGGCGTCCTGCTCCCTGTGGAGGAAGGGCACCAGGGTCATCCTGAACTCGTAATCGACCCTCCCTTCGAGGATAAAGTCGATGCTTTCCCTGATCTTTCCCTTATCTACGCTGCATCCGCACCATCTGTCGTATGAGGCGAGGGGGCCCTTCATGTCCATGGCGATATAATCGACGAGTCCCTCACCGACGAGGGCCTTGACGACCTCCGGCCGCGACCCGTTCGTGTCGAGCTTCACGTGCACACCTCGGCCCTTAAGCACTTCGAGAGCTCTGGGCAGGCCCTTGTGTATAGTAGGCTCGCCGCCAGTGACTACGACTCGGTCGATCCACTTCCGGAACCTTTGCAACCTTCCCAGGATATGCTCGAACGGCACGTCCTGCATCGATTCTGGGCGGAGCACCAGCTCCCCGTTGTGGCAGAAAGGACACCTGAAATTGCAGCCGCCCGAAAAGACGACGGAGGCAAGGTGCGACTTCCAGTCGATAAAGCTTGTCTCGATAAAGCCCTTTACCGGAAAGTCAGGCGGAGTGAAAGGCTGTGAGCACTTCTTCAACCCTGGGGACATCGCCCCTCCATTCTCCTACGCCGTTTTCCAGCGCATCCTCCACCAGGACCGTGGGGAGGGACATGACGCTGTAAAAGCTCGCCTCGGCCAGACCATCGGCAGTCCCCACATTGTAGGTGAGGACGTTGACGTTCCTCTCCTCCAATTGGCTGCCCAGTTGTTTCGCCAGAGGACATTTCGGACAATCGTCTTTGTAGAAAATTTTTACCACGCCCATGCTCCCCCCGCTCAGTTATTGGGGCTCAGCACCCCCTCCACCGGCAAAGCCGCGACCCGCTAAAGCGGGTGCCCCGGCCTCCCCGCTCAGACAGACAGTCAGACGGCTTTCCTCTCCTGCTGCGCGCCGAAGAATTCCCTGTTGCGGTATCGGTCGCGGAGCTCCCCCAGCTTGCCCTTGTTCCAGCTTGATATCTTGGTAAAATAACCCGTGATCCTGGTGATCCCGTCGATATCCTGCGAGTGGCAGTGAGGGCACGCGTCAGCAAGCCCGCGCGACGTCCGGCTGCACGCGTTGCAGACGGTGAACTCAGGCGAAAACGCGATCTGGTCGTTCAACGTGTACCTGAAGGTTTTGGTTACGAAGTCTGCGATGGCCCCTTTCGAAGGCATCGACTCACCCATCCACACGTGGGAGATGGAACCCGCCTCGATCAGAGGATGGAACAGGCCCTCGCTCGTTACCCTCTCGATGGGGTTCATCGGCGCAGAGACATTCAAGTGGGTGGAATTCGTATAGTAGACCTCGCCGGACGACACGTCGCCCTTCACGGCCTTTCCCGAAGCAGGGGAGAGGTAATGAAGGTCGAGCTTCGCGAACCGATAGCTTGTGCTCTCCGCCGGGGTTTGCTCCAGGACCAGCCGCATGTTCTCCTGCGTCCTCACCCTGTCGGCCTGGAGCTTCAGGTGCGCGATGATCTTCAGGCCCAGTTTGAGCGCCTTCTTCGACTCGTGCATCTCTTCGCCGGAATGGACCTGCACCATCTCGTTGAGGCCCACCATCCCCACGAGGTGCGAGGCCCGGTTCATCCTGAGGTACGGCATGCCGTCGCGGTTCATCGTCAAAAGCGAGAGGGGACCGTCTTCACCCGCAGAGAGGAGCTTTTCTATAAAATTCCGCTTCTCCTTATGGGCCTTTACCGCGAGCATGAACCGCTCGGTGATGAGGTCGAAAAGGCGCGTATCGTCCCCCTTCGCCATGTAGGCGAGGCGCGGGAGGTTAAGGGACACGTTCTGCAGCGCGCAATAGCGCATGCGCCACGGCTCTTTCGCGTCCAGGAGGTCGAATTCGTCCAGCTTGAAGCTCAGGCGGCAGCACTCCGATATCTTGGCTGTCTCCCCCCTGTCGAATACGAAGTACGTATTCCCCTTGTCGGAAGCAACATCCGATATATGGTCCAGGAAGTCCTTGTACCCATCAGTCCTGAAGAATTTCTCGGTGATATGGACGAGGGGCTTCGGGAAGAAGAAGGGGCGCCCTGCGCCGTCCCCCTCCTTAAATACCTCGAAGAGCTTCCAGACGAACCGCTGTGCCTCTTTCTCATACTGCCCGTACGTCTTGCCCGTGAAGGCGCCCGAAGGTCCTATGGCCGGGACATCGACGAAATGTTTCGGTATCTCCCAGTAAAGGTTGATGTCCGTAAAGATCGCCTGCCCGCCCCTTGCCACGGCCTGCTGGGAGAACTCGAAGATAAGCATCTGGGCAAGCTGCTTTACGTCGTCGTCGCTCATCCCTTCGAGGTACGGCGCGAAAAAGATGTTGATGGCGTCCCAGCCGATGGCCCCGGCGAAATTGCTCTGGAGGGCGGCTGCGAACTTTACCAGATGGGCCAGAAGGACCTCGGGGTGCTTCGCCGGCTTCGCCATGGAGAGCGAATGGGGCAGGTTGAGGCCGAATTTCTTTATGTATTCGAGGGATTGGCCGCTGCAATACGGCCTGTCTATAAAGCCGAGGTCGTGGAGGTGGATGTCGCCGTTCATGTGGGCGTCCGCGACGTCCTGGGAGAAAACGGACAGAAGGGCATATTCCTTTTTGATCCGCTCGGCCAGGGTAAGGTTCGTCGCCTCCGGTCCATGGGGGACGTTGGCGTTCTCTTTGTTCTGATGAAGGATCAGATTGCTCACGTCGAAGATAGCCATGCCGAGCCTGGTATGCATCCTCCGGGGCGACTCCAGCCCCTTCTCGATCAGCCTGGCGTTGACAAGCTCCCTGATGAGGGGCGCAGTCACCACCTTGATGCCCGACTTCATTATCAGTTCCTCTACCCCCTTGCTGATCGATACGGCCGTATCCTGGTCGATCATCGTTTCCCGCATAAGAGCGTCCACTATTCTGGACCGGTCCCAGTCCGAGATGGTCTCTTCCGACGTGCGGACGAAAAGATTCAGATCGGTCGTCTCCATGATCCTCCTTTTGTTCAGCCCGGTATAACTAACGAAAAAAGACTAAAATGACTATATATTGTGACAAAAGGTTTGGTTGATACTATATATTGTGTCATCACGCTATCATATTTCTTACGGGACCCGTTGTCAAGCATATTCTTAAAATTTTTGAATGTCCGGCCGGAGGGAATATGACCCTGCTGCAAGCATGAGGGTCATTTCGTGAGTGGGGGACCCGCAAGCGGGTACCCCCCGCAAGCGGGTACCCAGACGAGTACAGCTCGTGAAGGGGGCGCCGCCGGGGTACCCACGCAGTGGGTCGCGCGCGGCGGCACGCCGCGTGGGTCGCCAATAATTGCCTGTAGTAAGGTGCGCCAAAGCTCCAAGGATGCCAGTCGGATGCAAAAAGCGCGGGGACGTAAAAGCACGTAAAACGACTTTTATGGGGGGAGTAATAGCATCCTTGCAGCAAGATATGGGGAATGACAAGTCGAAATGGGAGGGTTCCTGCTTACGTTGTTTCGCTCTTCAATATCTCCGCCGCTTCTTCAGGCGTAATGGGAACCGTATAGAACTCGTCCTCACGCTTGTACTGCGAATAAGTCCTCGGCAGTATCTCCATGTGCCAGTGGAAATAGTCGTCCACCTGCGGGCCCCGATCGCCGAACCGGCCAGGGTCCGTGTTCGGTGAGGTATGGACTACTACCGAATAAGAATCCCTGACCTTCTCGATGCGCCTCATGGCGTCCAGGTAGACGTCGGCGAACTCGCGTCTCAAGTCGTCGTCCTGCCATGATTCGAAGGCCGGGTTGTGCTGCCGTGGCATGATCCACACCTCAAAGGCCATGCGCGACCCGAAGGGGCAAAGGACAAGGAAGTGGCTGCTCGCAATCACTACGCGCCTGTCCTGCCTCAGCTCCTGGCTCACCACGTCGCACAGGAGGCACCTTTCCTTTTGCAGGTAGTGGTTCCTCGAGTTCTCCAGCTCCATGAACAACTGATGGGGCACGATGGGCGTAGCAAGCACGTGGGAGTGGGGGTGAACAATGTAAGACCCCGTTTTCTCCCCATGGTTCTTGTAAATATGCACGTACTTGAACCGTTTGTCTCTCTTCAGATCGAGGATGCGCTCCGAGTACATGTCGATGACGCGGAGCACCTCGACAGGCTGAAAGGCGGCAAAGGTTTTTGAGTGGGCCCTGTCTTCCACGATGATCTCGTGCGCCCCTAGGGTGCCCATCTTGTCGTAAAACCCTTCTGCCCTCTTGTCTTCCTTAGCTTCTATCTGAAACACGGGGTTCGCCGCGGGAAACGCCCGCAGGAGCCAGGCCCCGTGGCCGTCCCGTATCTCCCTTATGGACGGAGGGGTCATATACTCGTTGCCGGGGCAGAAAGGACAGACGCCCGTCTCCTGCGCTTTGACTTTCTTCATCCCGACGACGACCCAGTTGCCCGTCAGGGCATCCCTTCTGAACTCTCCCACACTTAAGAATAACCATTTTACGCGGTGGTTGTCAAAAGAGACGCCGAGGGCGCGCCGAAGGCGGCGACAAAGCCAGGCGCAAGCCGAGGCCCCAGATAGATTTTGACAGGCGGGGGCTACTGTGCTTACAATATAAGCAAGTGGCCCTCAGGATCTATAACTCCCTTACCCGCGAAAAAACTGACTTTAACCCCGTCGAGCAGGGGCAGGCGAAGATCTACGTCTGCGGGGTCACTGTATACAGCGACTCCCATATCGGCCACGCGCGCAGCGCCATCGTCTTCGACGTCATCACACGCTACCTTCGGGTGTCCGGCTTCGACGTCAAATACGTCAGGAACTTTACCGACATCGACGACAAGATCATAAACAGGGCCAACAGCGAAAAACGCGACTGGAAGGAGATAGCGGAGACGTACATCGCCTCCTTCCGCGAGGATATGGCCGCCCTCGGCGTGCTGCAGCCCACTTACGAGCCTAAGGCCACCGAGCACATAGGGGACATGATCGCCCTCATCGAGGAGCTTGTCCGAAAGGGCTGCGCCTACCAGGCCGGCGGAAGCGTCTACTTCTCCGTGGCGAAGGATAGGGGATACGGCGAGCTTTCGGGCAGGGCGCCGGAGGAGATGATCGCAGGCGCCCGTGTGGAAGTCGATGAGCGAAAAAAGGACCCCCTGGACTTCGCCCTTTGGAAGGAGTCGAAGCCGGGCGAGCCTTCCTGGGACAGCCCCTTCGGAAAGGGGAGGCCCGGCTGGCACATCGAGTGCTCGACCATGAGCATCAAATACCTCGGGAGTCCTTTCGACATGCACGGAGGGGGCAAGGACCTTATGTTCCCTCACCACGAGAACGAACGGGCCCAGGCGGAGTGCGCCACGGGCCGCCGGTTCGTAAACTACTGGGTCCATAACGGGTTCGTGACTATGGACAGGGAGAAGATGTCGAAATCCCTCGGCAATATTATGCTTATCAAGGACTTTTTGAAGCAATACCACCCCGATGTATTGCGCCTCTTTTTCCTCTCCGCCCACTACCGCAACCCCGTCGATTACACGGAAAAGGCGATAGAGAACGCTGACAGCGCCCTCCAGCGGCTCTACGCTACGCTGGAGAGGGCCTCCGGGATAAAGGCGCCTCCGGGCGAGGCGCGCACCGGATATGCAGAGATCGACGGCCTGGAACAACGGTTCCGCGCGGCCATGGACGACGACTTCAATACAGCCCTAGCCCTCTCCTCCATATTCGACCTGGCGACTATCGTGAACAGGATGATGGACGAGGGCACAGAGGCAAACCTGCCACTCATCTCTAAAGGGAGGGGCCTCCTGCTCGACCTCGCTCATATGCTCGGCCTCCTGACGCAGGACGTAGACGGGTACACCCGCTGGGAGACCCTCCAATTCCTGGCCGCGGCCGGTCTCGATGAATCGGCGGTCGATCAGGCGGTCCAGGCAAGGACTGAGGCGCGGGCAAGACGCGACTACAAGGCCGCGGACGCGATAAGGAACGACCTCCTTGAAAAAAACATCATCCTCCTCGACACCCCCCAGGGGACGCGATGGAGGATCAAGAAATAACGGCCCGGCGCCCCGTATGACACTTGCCGCTATTCTGGAGATCATTACCCGGCACATAGACCCCATGCCCGAAGAACGGGTCCCCCTCATCGAAGCGTTTGGGAGGGTAGTCTCCCGTCCCCTCTCGGCCCGCCGGGACCTGCCCCCCTTCGAGGTATCCTCCCTCGACGGCTATGCAGTCAAGGGACCGGGGACGCGATTCTTACTCAAAGGGTCGCTTGAGCCGCTCGGACCCGTGCCTCCCCGGTTGAAGGAAGGGGAAGCCTTCTTCGTCCCCACCGGCGGACGCTTCCCACAGGGCACACGGTTTGTGGCGCGGGAGCGCGTAGTGGAAAAGGGGCAGCTCGTCACTATAAAGGACGGCCCCGGCAAGCAAAAGACCGTAAGAAAAGGCGACTGGATCAGGCAGGGGCAGCCCCTCGCGCGCCGGGGGGAGGTCATCGGGCCGGCGGCGATGGGCCTTCTCGCCCAGGGGGGACACGAGACGATCAGGGTCTTCGGGAGGCCGCAGGTGGCCGTCGTCGCAACGGGAGACGAGCTTAAGAAAGGGGCCATCGCCGATTCGAACAAGTTCCTCCTAGCGGGTTTAATCCGAAGGGACGGGGGCGAACCATCGGGCCTCTATACTACGGCCGACGACGAAGGGGAGATAGCGCAAGCCGTGGCAGGCGCTTCCACGGCACGCCTCGTCATTTTGACGGGCGGGACGGCCCTGGGGAAAAGGGACGTGACCAAGCAGGCGGTCAGGCGGCTTGCCTTCCGCTTCCTTTTGGATTCCGCCCCTATCCTGCCGGGCAAGACGATGGCCTTCGGCAGGAAAGGCAAGACATGCCTGTTTATCCTGCCCGGCAGGCCGCCGGCCGTGCAGACCCTCTACGAGGTCTTCGTGAGGCAGGCCCTTCTGGCAATGGCTGGACGGCCCCCTGAACGGACCGAGTGCCTGCTGCCATTGCCGGGCCGGATCGAAAAGCCGGCAGACGCCATCATGCTCATCCCTGTCTCGATCGCGGAGAAGCCCGCGGCAATCGGCGCGATGTACGCCAGCGAGCCGAACGGGTTTGTGGTGCTCGATGAAGGGACGGAGAGGGTCGTCGCAGGGCAGCGGGTGCGGGTGCTGCGCGTATGAACGCCCTGCTGCCGCCATTCGTCGGGAGGGGCGGCAGCAGGCTGGAGGAATGGCTTTTCTTACGCAACTGTCTTATCCTATAAGCAAGGACCGGTGAGGAGACCGCCATTGGACGAGCCGGAGAAGATTTCCGACGCCGAGCTTCTTTATCTGCTGCGCCTCGATTACGTGCAGGCGATCCGGTCCGAGGATTATTACCGCATCCAGAACACGATCATCCCGAGGTTCCGGAAGCGTTTCTCCAAGTATTACAACGAGTACGAGAAAACCTGGAAGGACCTCTCCGTCTCCCGCATGCCTATCCATGTAATAATCAACCCCAAGGATCGACAGCAGGCGGAGCTTGGCTGGATAGAGCTGGTACTGAAGGGCCAGATCGACCTCCCATTCTTATGAGCAGCCGGCGCCCGCTTGGGACGCCCGGTCGTCTTGCACCCGCAGCGAACGCTTGCCGGAGAGTGAAGACGATCGCCGAGTACGCCCCGAAGGAGAGTATAAAATCCCGGAGGCGGCTGAAGCTGAAAAAATACTTAAAGCGGAAGAAGAGGTCCCGCCACGCCCCAGCGTAGTAGAAGTAGAGGATAAGCGCGAGGGCCGCAACGGCCAGAAGACCGCAGGCGGCCTTGAGGGCGGTCAGCAGATAATACGACAGGGCCCTTCGAGGAGTCATCCTATAGTCAATATAATTTCCGATTCTACGGGCGGTCGGTCTTTCTTTTCCGCAGCTTCAGGATGACAAGGCCGGCGGTGTAGAGAAGCGCCGCGAGGGCTAGGAGGGCGAGCGTCCCCGGCGACCGGAGAAAGGCGAGGTCGGCCGCGCCCGGCGCCCTCCTGTGAATGACCAGGATAATACATGTCATGGCGTAGAAGCGCATGATCCTCGCCACTTCCTTACCGCTTATGCGCCTCCACGAAAAACCAGCGAAGGGGCGCGCGTTGCGCACCGAATGGCGGTCGGGGAATACGGGCGGCGTGCCGAGCATGTAGTCGACGGATGCATCGCCGTGCATCCCGGTGAGCGTCCCTTCTTCCTTCCTGAAGGTGGGACCGTAGCTCCAGAAGAAAAGGAAGGGATAAAGCAGCAGCAGGTAGCGGTTGCCGCTGAGCACGCAAAAGCTGGAATCTATAAGGTAATTGGCCAGGTAGTACGGATGCCGCACTACGCCGTAGATGCCTTCACTGCAAAGGACCTCGTTCCTTATCAATACGCCTTTCGTAAGAAAATGGATGAAGCTGCCGATGACAAGCAGAAAGAGGGCAACGCCCGTCTCTGCGGCCGTGAGGGGACAGAAAAAGGCCGACGCGGCGGACAGCAGCAGAACCACATCTCGCAGGCCGCTTCTGGTCAGAAAGCCTTCTTCCTTCTTTAGGGACATCATTCCTCCGGGACTGCGGCGAAACGACACTTGGCCGCTCGACCTCTTACAATATAGGCTTGCTTCGGAGTAATCAAGAAAAAAAGACGCCCCGTCGGATTGCAACCCGGAAAACGAGCGACAAACCGCCGAAGCTGCGAAAAACCTCTTGAAAATCATCAAGAAATAGCCGAAATTGTTATGGAAGGAAGGTTACGTCTTTGGATACCCCTGTGTCTATGCCGAAAAAAGGCGTGAAGCGCGGCCGCGGGCCCCAAGGCCGCAAGAGCGGGCCCGCTTCTCAGGCCAAGGGAAGATCGGCTGTGAAACGGACGGCCGTCGAAAAGGCACTCCGCGAGTCGGAGAGCAAGTTTCGCGATCTTTCGGAAAAGTCCCTCGTAGGCATCTACCTGATACAAGATGGGTTGTTCCAATACGCCAACCCGAGGCTCGCAGAGATATTCGGCTACGAAGTCGGGGAAGTAATCGGCAGGAAGAGCTTCAAGGAACTGGTCACACCGGCAGACCGGAGCATGGTGGAGAAGAGTATACAAAGAAGGGTGTCGGGCAGGGTCAAGTCCGTCCGGTACGAATTCAGGGGATTGCGGAAAGATGGAAGCCCGGTAGGCGTGGAGGTCTACGCCTCCAGGACAGAGTACCAGGGGAAGTCGGCCGTGATCGGTACACTCCAGGACATCACCGAGCGGCAGCGCGCCGAGGCGATGCTCCGGGCCGCCGAGGAGCGATACCGGGGCATCTTCGAAAACGCGGTCGAAGGTATTTTCCAGTGCACGCCAGCGGGACGGTTCCTCGCTGTAAACCCGGCCTTCGCGAAGATGATGGGCTACGCTTCCCCGGAGGAGCTGATCTCGGCCGTGACCGACCTCGGGCATCAGGTCTATGTCGATCCGGAACGCCGTAAAGAGTTCACCTCTGTCCTCGAACGGGACGGCATAATCAGGGGGTTCGAATGCCAGTTCTATAAGAAGGACGGAGGGAAGATCTGGGTCTCCATCAACGCGCGCGTAACGCGCGATCCCGCGGGTCCCGACATCCGCTACGAGGGCAGCATCGAAGACATCACGGAAAAAAAGAAGTCGGAATACGAACTGCTTCTTGCGAACGAGCTGAACAAGACCATAGTCGATCACGCGCCAGTGGCGATTTTCACCCTCGACAGGGAAGGGGCGTTCAGGAGCGTCAACCCGGCCCTCGGTGCGCTGACCGGCCTTGGCGAGAGGGCCGAGGAGAAGCTGATCGGCTTCAACTGGCTCAAGAACCCTTTTGCGATAAAGTCGGGCCTTGCCAAGCGCATAAGAAAAGGCCTCCAGGGAGAACCGTTCCAGCTCTGGGATTCCCCATTTCTGAACTGGAAAGGCGACAAGAAGCTCTATATTGATTTCAAGGGCGTCCCCATCAAGGGAAAAGACGGAAGCGTCGAAGGTCTCCTGTGCATCATAGAAGAGACGACCGAGCGGGTAAAGACGAGGGCCAAGCTCATGCAGGAAGCGAAGATGTCTTTCATAGGGAAGCTTACGGCCGGTATCGCCCACCAGCTCAACAACCCGCTCGCCACTGTGGTCGCCTATGCCGAGCTCGCCAAGAAGCATCTCGGCCAAAAAGGCGGAAAACAGGCACGGTGGGATAAACTTTCAGACTGCCTGGACGTCGTTGCGGAAGAGGCTTTCCGGTGCAGGATCGTTATCGACAACCTCTTGAGCCCGCCCGGCAAAGAGGGGTTCGAGATGCGGGAGGTCGATTTAAACGGGCTGCTCGAAGGCGTGCTGGAGCTTGTCAACCTGCGGAAATCGGCCGTAAGGATCGTCACGGAGTTCGACCCGCGGCTGCCTCCCGCCACGGCGGATGCTGCCGGCCTGCGCCAGGTGTTCCTTAACCTCGTCACCAACGCACTCGATGCGGTTGAAGGAAGGCTGGACGCCGCAATAACAATCAGGACCGGAACGGAAGACGGAAGGCTTTTCGTCGAGGTGGAAGACAATGGGATAGGCATACCCGGAACGATCGCGGACAAGATCTTCGAGCCGTTTTTCACCACCAAGGAGCGGAAAAAAGGCATCGGCATGGGGCTCTGGCTTTGCAGGGAGCTGCTTGGAGACATGGGCGGCACGGTGCGGCTGGCCGAGCGGCCGGGGCGCGGAACAATATTCCTGGTCACGCTCCCGCTGCAGGGAAAAAGATGAACGGAAGGTAATTATGGTTCGCGTGCTGATCGTTGACGACGAGGTGCGCCTCGCCGAGGCATTCAAGGAGCAGTTGATCGACGAAGGCATGGACGTCGCCGCCGTCTATTGCGCAGAGGACGCCCTTTCCCTCGTCCGGAAAGAGATGTTCGACGTAGCGGTCGTGGACATAAAGCTACCGGACCTGGACGGCGTCGAGCTCCTCGTGCGGCTGAAGCAGATGGAGCCGACGATGGAGGTCATCATACTGACCGGATATGCCTCGGTCAACACCGCCATCCAGTCGATGAAGCTCGGCGCTTACGACTACCTCACCAAGCCGTGCAAGTTCCCCGAGCTCGCCAACGTCATACTGAAGGCGCACGAAAAGAAGACCCTGAAGGAAAAGAACATCATCCTGGAGGAGCACCTCCAGAGGATCCGCGGTCGCGACGATATGGTAGGCGCGAGCGCCCAGATCAAGAAGGTAAAGGAGCTGATCGCCCTCGTCGCGACTTCCGCTGCTCCCGTCCTCCTTGTCGGCGAGACGGGCACGGGGAAGGAGCTGGCAGCGAGGGCCATCCACGATTCGAGCGCCAGGGCGGGAAATCCCTTCGTCGCCGTCAACGCAAGCACCTTACAGCCGCCTATCCTGGAAAGCGAGCTTTTCGGCTACAAAAAGGGGGCCTTCACGGGGGCGGACGCAAGCAAGGTGGGGCTCCTGGAGATTGCCAACGGGGGGACCTTCTTTATCGATGAAGTAGGCGACATGGAGCCTGCCATACAGGCGAAGATACTGAGGGTGCTGGAGACGGGCACATTCATGAAGCTGGGGGACACGAGGGAGACCCAGATCAACGTCCGGTATATCTTCGCTTCGAACGCCGATTTGAAAGGTGCGATAGAGGCGGGTAAGTTCCGAAAAGACCTGTTCTACCGGATCAACGGCCTTATGATCACCCTCCCGCCGCTTCGGGAGCGGCGGGAAGACATCCCCCTTCTGGCCCGCCACTTCGTAGAGAAGTTCGGAACGGGGGGCGGAAGAAAAAAGCTCCTTTCCCCTGAGGCTGCAAAGCTCCTCATGGCATACGACTGGCCCGGCAACGTTAGAGAGCTGGCTATGGTCATCGAACGGTCCGTCCTTCTGAGCGGCAGGCGCGAAGAGATAGAGGCAGAAGACCTACCCGAAGACATTCTGGCCCACGTGGCAACAGCCGGGGCGCGCCAGAAGCCCAAGACCGAGGGCCTTTTGAGCCTCGCCAGGGTGGAAGCCGAGTATGTGGAGAACGTGCTCGGCTCCGTAGGGGGCAACAAGAGCAAGGCTGCGCGCCTTTTGGGCATCAGCAGGAGAAAACTTTACAGCAAGCTGGGCGGCGGCCACCCGGCCGGAGGCAAGCCGGGCCCCTAAGAGCGTCACATCGGGGCGGAGTAGCGCTCCCGTAATTCCCTCTTCAGGATCTTCCCGGCTGCATTCCTCGGCAACTCAGGCACGATATGAACGACCTTCGGCACCTTGTAACCTGCCACCTTGCCTTTGCAGTAGCCTGTCAGCTCTCCCGGCTTCACCGACCCCCCGTTCCTCAGCACGCAGACGGCAGTAACCGCCTCTCCCCAGACTGGATGAGGCGTTCCTATGACGCAGGACTCCCGCACTTCCGGGCATCCGTTGAGCACCTTCTCGACCTCGGCCGGGTAGACGTTCTCCCCGCCGGTGATGATCATGTCTTTCAGCCGGTCGATCACCCTTATGTAGCCCCTCTCGTCTATCGAGCAGAGGTCCTCCGTATGGAACCATCCCTCCCGGAAGACCTTCTTCGTCTCCGTCTCTTTTCTCCAGTAGCCTAAGGTCATGCCTGGGCCCCTGACGATCATCTCTCCGATGCCCCCCGGCGCAACCGGTCTTCCGTCCCTATCGACGATACGCACCTCCATATCGTAGCCCGCCCGTCCGCAAGACTCGAGGATGGAATGGTCCCCTCTCTCGAAGGCCTCCGCGATGTCCCTCACCGAGAGGTTGGTGGTGGTGCCGGTCGATTCGGTGGTCCCGTGGTGCTCCCCCAGGATGTTGCCGAAGGTGTCGATGAACTTCTTATAAACCGAGGGGATGATCCCGGCCCCGGCGAACCAGAGGGACCGCCAGCTCGAAAGGTCGTATTTCTTGAGGTTGGGAGAGTCGAGTATCATCATCACCATAGGCGTTGCGAACATGCCCGCGGAGAGCCGCTCCTTCTCGGTGGTCGAGAGAAAGAGGTCCACATCCCACCTGGGGAAGATGTAAGCCGGGCACCCCGCATAGAGGGCACCGAAGAAGGTGTAATGGGCGGTGATATGGTACATCGGACAGACACAGAAAACGCGGTCGTCCTGGGTCAGGGCGTTGTTTCTGGAGCAGACGCGGCCCGCATGGTAGAAGTTCCCGTGGGTCTGCATAACGCCCTTCGGGAGCCCTGTCGTCCCGCTGGTGTACATGAACATGGCGACATCGTCCTCGAAGACCTCCACGTCCCGGCCCTCGGATGAGCCGAGAGCGATCAGCTCCTCGTAATCGTGCCATCCTTCCGGCCTCTTTTCCGGCCGGCCGATGTAGACGATATGCCTGACCGAGGGCACGGCGCCGAGCAACTGTCTAGCGACATCGACAAACTGTTCCTGCACGAACAATATGGCAGGCTCTGCATCGGAAAGGACCGCCGCCATCTCGGGCGGTGCGAGCCTGAAATTGCAGACAACGTAAGTCAGGCCGGCATTGGGCACTGCCAGGGCGGACTCGATGTACTCGAAGCTGTTCTGGCTGAGGATGGCAACGCGGTCGCCCTTTTTGGCACCGAGGCCGGCCAATGCACTGCCCATCCTGTCGATCCTCTCTTTCAGTTCCCCGTATGTCCGGACCCTGCTCCCTTCGACCTCCTTCATGGCAATGCGGCCGGGATAGAGAAAGGCGTTGCGCTCGATGAGCGTCCTTATGGTACAAAACGTTCTCTTTTGTTCCATGACAGGTCTCCTCTTTCTTGTATAGCTCCCCCACCTGTCGGAAAGGAGGTCGGCTCCTCCTTCCGCGCTTCAAGGCGGCTTCGATCCGTGCATTCGCACGCCGGGCAAAGGAGCAATTGCCATGCCATCCGAAGGCGCACGCGAGGCAAACTCTATCTCGGCGGAAATCGTGGCTTCCTCGCCGGCGGGAAAGAGAAGCGGCCCATGCGCCACCGGAGGTCACCTGGTCGAAGATGCAACAGTTGTATCAAAATTGACAACGCCCTGAACCGAAATGACGCCCCGAAATTAACGCTTGCAATACCGTCGCCATTGGGCTATTGTTTCGTTCTGCAATGATAAATGGAGGTGACCCCATGAGAAAGCTGCTCCTGCCCGGTATGCTGGTTATTGTATTAGCCATCTCCGGCTGTGCATCGATAAAGCAGTACGATACGTATAGGAAGGATATGTGGAACGGGAAGAAGCTCCTTGGAGACGGGGAGTACAAGCCGGCCCTGGAAGGCTTCTTAAGCGCTGCCAAGGCCATGCCCACTCAACCAGAGCCTTATGCCTTCGCTGCAACGGCAAGCTTCAAGATGAACGACGTAGATGCAGCCTCAGGCTATATCCAGGAGGCGGTAAAGCTGAACAGGCCCAATGACGCCTATATCCGCATACTGGGGTACAAGGCCCTGATCCTTTTGAAGCAGGGTAAGCAGAAAGAAGGGATGGATGCCCTAGGCGACTATATCCAGGCCTACCAGAAAGAATACGCCCCCCAGAACGTCCGGGAGGTCAGATCGATGTGGCGCACGAAGAACATCGACCTCTCCGCCCTCCAGCAGCTCATAGACGAAGAGATATGGGTCTACGAAAGCGACATAGAGCAGTTCCGCAGATCGGGCACGGGCTGGTTTGCAGCCAAGTACGGAGTTGCGACGCCTACGAACAGGTGACGTCCGCGGAGCCGCTTAGAGCATCTTGCGAGCTTAAGTCCCGATTCAACAGACGCCCGGCGGGCGCGCGTCGGCCCGTTCCGGGCGTTTGACTTTGCTCCCCCCGCATTATGTTTTCCCAGGGAGCGGTTGCTCGATCAACAGTCCCGCTTTGTCCAGGGAAACCGAATTCTTTGGAAAATACATAAAGGAGGGCGCAATGCCGAGCTGCGAAGAGATGAAGAAGGGACAGGTTTACGAGTGCAAGGAGTGCGGGCTTCAGCTACAGGTGGTCCAGGAGTGCACGAGCTGCACGACCACATCGTCGTGCGGCTGCCCCTGCACCTTTTCATGCTGTGAGCAAGAGCTGACCCTCAAGCAGTAAGGAAAGGGGGCGCGGGGGCCGGTCGAAGGGCGGCCAAAAATAGCCCCCTGCGGCCGCTAAGAAGCGCACCTTGCCGCGGTCTGGAGTCACCTCTCACAGGAAAACGCGCGCGGCTTTTTAGGCCGGCTCGTCGAGAGCCCTCCTGACGGCAAGGGCGATCTCCTCTTTCGTCAGGGGCTTCATCACGAAGTGCTTGATGCCGGCCCCTTTCGCCGAATCTGCATCTACCAGGTAGCTGTAACCGGTGCAGAGGATCACGGGCATTCCGGGCCGGGCGGCAAGAACGGCCTTCGCAAGCTCCATACCCGTCATATCCGGCATCGTCTGGTCCGTTATAAGGACGTCGAAGCGGGACGGGTCGGCCGTGAAGAGGGCCAGGGCCTCGACGCTGTCGTTCTTTACGGTCACCTCGTATCCGAGGTCTTCGAGAAGCTCCCTGCCCATTTCGGTTAACGGCTCTTCGTCGTCCACGAAAAGCACCCGCTCGCGCCCGGTAGGCGCCGGCTCGTCGCCTGCCGTTTTTTCATCCCTCCGTCCGGATGCTTTGGGCAGATAGACGGTAAACGCCGTGCCCTCACCGACCTCGCTCTCTACCGTTATGTAGCCCTCGTGCTGCCGGACGATGCCAAGGACGACCGAAAGGCCGAGCCCCGTCCCCTCACCCCGTTCTTTCGTCGTGAAGAAGGGGTCGAATATCTTGTCGATGATCTCGGGGGGCATCCCCACCCCCGTGTCCCGGACAACGAGCTTCATATATTGGCCCGGTCTCATGTCGTCCCCTCTCCCGCTTTTCCGCACGCTGAAATCGCTCAGCGTCATGTACAGGATGCCGCCTTTCTCACGCATCGCGTACGCTGCGTTCGTGCAGAGGTTCATCACGACCTGCTCCATCTGGGTGGGGTCTGCCAGAACAAGGCCCGACTCGCTCTCCACCTTGACCGTTATGCTGACGGTTGAGGGGATGGAGGCACGGAGGAGCTCCATCACCTCCTCGACGATGCGGCTCAGCTGCACCGGCTCCCTCTCGTGCTCGCTGGTCCTGCTGAAGGTGAGCATCTGCCTGACGAGGTCCCTTCCCCTCAGCGCCGCTTCCAGCACCCTGCGGATGTCGTGCTCCTGGCGGCTCCCTGCCGGCGCCCGCCCTTTCGCCATCTCCGCAAACCCTATTATGGCGGCGAGGATATTGTTGAAATCGTGGGCAATGCCGCCGGTTAGCGTGCCCAGGGCCTCCATTTTCTGGCCCTGGCGGAGCTGCTGCTCGGTGCGCCTGGTGTCCGTCACGTCGAGGTTGATCTCAAGGATCGCCACCGGCTCGCCGTCCGGGTCCCTCTGAAGGGCCTGCCGGCTAAGCACCGTTATCCTGCGGCCGTCTTTCGTCCTGTGGACCAGGTCCCCTTCCCACCGGCCCTCCTTGAACAGCGCAGTCATGTACTGGTCGAAGGGCACGCCGAATTGCGTGTCGAGGAGGACCTGGCTCGGGCTGCCCAGGGCCTCGTCCTTCGTCCAGCCATAGACCTCTATGGCCCTCGCATTCCAGAACGTGATCCTGTCCTCCGGGTCGCGCACGATGACAGCGTTGTGGGCAAGCTCCAGCAGCTCGGCCTGTCGCCTGATATCCTCCGTCCTCTCCCTGACGCGCTCTTCCAGCTCGTCGCGGGCCTTTTCCATCGCCTTCTCGCCCCTCACGCGGATTATCGCAACTGCCACCTGGTCGGCCACGGCCTTCATGAGGGAAAGCTCCTCGTCGCCGAAAGCGTCCCTGGCAGAAGCGCCGAAGGAGAGCGAGCCGATGACCAGCCCGTCGGGCCCGATCAGAGGATGGGAAGCATAAGCCTTTATGCCGTAAGATCGCGCCCGGTCCGCGATGCGAACGGGCGTACCGGGGATATTGCCGGCTGCCGGGCAGTCGCCGCACGCCGCCGCGTCGGAGAAGACGGCGGCAAAATCGACCCATTCGATCTTGAGGGCTTCTTCTTCAGGTATGCCTGCATAGGCGTTCAGCTTCAGCTTCCCCGTCCCTTCGACCGTCAAAAAATTGAAGAACGCCTGACAGTCGAGATGCTCCATCACCTCACTGCAGAGGGCATCGACAAGATTCTGCGGATCGGAGCGCTGGAGCAGCTCACCGGCCGTATAGGCAAGCAGCTCGAACCTTCTCAAGCTGTGCTGCAAGTCGGCCTCCGCCCTTGCCCGGCGCCGCTCCTGCTCCATCGTTTCGAGGGCGTAGGAGACGTCTGCGGCAAGGGCGTCGAGGAGCCCTACCTGCTCCTCGTCGAAATCGCCGGGCTGCGACGCATAGAGCGTCAGGACGCCGACGAGCTCCGCGCCGCAGCGCAGGGGGAAGGCAGCTGATGCGCGAAAACCATGGCGCAGGGCCGGCTCGCGCCAGGGCGCAGTGGCGACGTTGACGTCGAAATCGTCGTTGACCACAGGCCGGCCCTCCCGCGCGCAGGTGCCTGTCGGGCCCCGGCCCAGCTCGCCGTCCGTCTCTATCCTTATCTCTTTCAGGTAATCGACCGCCGGTCCGCAAGCCACCGCAGGCGCCACCTGCCGTCCGTCGATTTTCCCGATCCAGACAAGGGGAAACCCACCCTCATCCGCGATAATGGCGCATATTTCTCCGTAGAGCGCCTCCTGATCGCGGATGCGGACAATCGCCTCGTTCACCCTGCTTAGCGTGGCGTAAAGCCTCGTCAGACGCGCGATGTGCGCCTCCCGGAGCTTCCGCTCCGTGATGTCCTGCGCATAGATGCGGATGGCGGGCAGGGCGGGAGGGAAATGGATATATTCGCTGAAAATCCTGTCCTTTACGGCGATCTCGCGGTAAAGGGCCGACCTTTCCCCGGATTTGAGCGCCTCCAGGAGGGCGCCCAGGTCCTCAGGCAGCAGGGCGCCGATGTCGCCCTTATCCATGCCCAGCTCCGCGAGGACGCTCTCCGTTGCAGGGTTATGGAAGGTGATCTCCCCTGAGTAAGCGACCTCCAGTATGGGGTTCGGGTTCATCTGCGGGAAGGAGGCAAGATGCGCCATGCGCTCCTCCACCTGGCTCCGTTCGGTAGAGTCGCGGAAGACGAGGACGACGCCGTATATCGTACCGTCAGCGCGCCGGACGGGCGCCCCGCTGTCGTCGATGGGTATCTCGCTGCCGTTTCTTGCGACCAGCAGCGTATGGTTTGCGAGGCCGACCACCGCCCCAGTCCGCAGGATCTTTGTGACAGGGTTTTCAACGGGCAGGCGCGTCCGCGCGTTGATGATCCTGAACACGTCGGTCAGCGGACGGCCGAGGGCCTCTTCCGCCATCCAGCCGATGAGACGCTCGCCTTCCGTGTTGAGAAAGGTGACAAGGCCCACCTTGTCCGTAACGATGACCGCGTCTCCGATGCTGGCGACCGTCGTCTGGTAGCGCTCTTCGCTCTCCCGCAGTGACGCCTCCGCTGCGTTCCTGGCCGCCTCTTTTTGCGCAAGAGACTCGGCCATGTCGTCGAACGCGTGGGCCAGCACGCCGAGCTCTCCGCCTTCCACCTCGCCGGACACGTTCACCCTTGCAACGCCCCCTGCAAGCTGCCCGGATGCCCTTACGAGCTTGAGGACGGGGCGCACGATGAGGCGCTCCCCCAGGAGCCAGACCAGCAGGAGGGCGGCTAGGTAGACCAGCAGAAGGGCGGCCAGGTCCTTGAGCATGGCTGTGTTGGCGTTTGAAAGCACAGAGGCAAAGGGGACGCTGAACCGGATGTATAGGTAAGGTTCCGCTTCGTGGGGCAGGCTGATCCTCTTGTATGCAATGATGCGCGGCCTGCCGTCATTCCCCTTAGCCGCGAACGTCCCTTCCACCGGGCCTTCCGTCATTCTGGCGAACATGTCCCGGCTTGAGTCGCTGTGCCCGATGAGCCTCTCTGAAGCGGCGTCCCTGAGGCTTCTCGCGAGAATAATGCCCCGATGATCGAGGAGGCCGAACGACGCGCCCGAGGGGACGTCTTTCTTATCCAGGACCTGCGGGGCGCGCGGTAGGTTGAGGGCCACGACTATCACCGATATCAGCTTGCCCGATGCCTTTTTCACCGGATAGCCGAAGTGGATTACTGGCCTTTTCAACGCCCTGTCTACAGCGTACTCGCCGGAAGAGAAAGAGCCGGTGCGGACTGCGTTCTCGTAATACCTACGGCCCGCCATTGATAGCGGGCCTTCGACGGGTATCGCCGATGCCCAGGAGACGCCGGAGGCGTCGGCTATGCCGATGGCGGCATATTGGGGATTCTGCTTTAAGAGCCTGCTAAAGAGTGCGTCGGTGGCCCGGACGTTCCGGGACTGCACCTCGGGCAGCAGGGCGAGGGCAGTCACGAGCTGTTGCACGCCCGCGACCACGGCTTGCTGCTCGCTTGCGACGTTATTGACTATCTCCAGACATTCCTTGCGGGCGTCTTCGATAGCTGCCCTGCGCTCGGCCACCCCCGAATGGACGATAAGGGCCAGGGAAGGCAGCGCCAGGAGGGAGACAAAAAGGATCAAATGGGTGCGTATGGACCAGGACGGGAATTTGCGCATCCTCTTACCCCAGCAATTTCAAAAGCGTAACCCACATCGGCGGCGTTTACAAGAATCGATTTCATGGATCGATCTTGCGGGGCGGAAACCGGGCCGGGGCGCGCGAGGGTAGCATGCTCTCACCAATCTGCTATAGTATAGAATCCTTATGTCCGCATACGATGACCGTGACGTCGAAGAAAGGAGGCTGGAGGCGGTAGACGACCGCACGGTGCTGGTCGATTACGGCCCGATGCATATGTACATACAGGCGACGGACCGAGGAAGGCCGCTGATCGAGCTGGCGATGGAAGGCGGCAGGAGGGCCTTCGGCGTCCTCGAAGAGATCGCCCGCTTCCTGCCATTGCTGAAAAGAAAGGCGGCACAAATAAACGCAACGGCCGCTCTTCCAGAAGTCGTGCGGAAGATGATCGGGGCCGCACAAGAGATGGAGGCGGCCGATCTGACACCCATGGCGGCAGTCGCGGGCGCTACGTCCGATGCTGTGGCGGACTATTGCATCGCAAAAGGCGGGACGAAGATCATCGTCGACAACGGGGGCGACGTGGCGCTTCGCCTGAAGGGAGATGAGACGGCTAGGGTCGGCATCAAGACGCAGATCGACGCGCCAGGGCCCGATTATCTGCTCGTCATCCGGGCGGGCACATGCGTCGGAGGGGTTGCGACGAGCGGCCTCGGAGGTAGGAGCTTCACCAAGGGGATCGCATCGGCCGTGACCGTCCTCGCCGAAAGCGCTGCCCTGGCCGACGCCGCCGCAACGGTCATCGCCAACGCAACAAACGTTGAGGACCCGGCAATAAAGCGCTACCTGCCTGAGACGGTCTATCCGGACACGGACATAGCGGGGGAATGGGTTACGGGCGCGGTGGGGGAGATAGGGGCGGCTAAGATGGACGAGGCGCTCGGGCACGGTCTTGCAGCGGCGGAGAGATTATGCGATAAAGGCCGTATAATAGCGGCCTTTATCGCTGTCAAGGATAGGGCCGTTTGGACAACTACTCTAAATCCATATCTCACCAAACTGTAACGATATGGATTTAGAGTAGTTGTCCAGGCGATGACGCTGGCCGCCGATCTTTCCGCGACGCTGCGCGCTAAAGCGACTTTTTGCCCGGCGCTAAGCGCAAAGGAAAAGATCGCTCTGACGCGCAGCGTGAAAATCTCTCCGGCCCTTTTCAGGCCGGGATGCGCCCGCACGAAGACTCGTCTACTAATACGTTGACTAGCTCAATACCTCTTGTTATGATAGCGACATGTTCAAAAACGGAAGCATAGGAGACGCCTTTCACATTTCAGTGTGTTACACGAACTGACTATGGCAAATCTATTCAAGGCAGCATTTTTGAATGCTCTATCAAAGCGATTCGGCAAACCTAAGCAATTACCGGGCAGCCTGTCTTTGTTTGAAATCGGCAATGGAGCGGCCCACATATATGTCAGGTATTCGAAAATACATTCTGGGAATAGGTCATTTTATGGGCTACGAAAGGAAGACTTAAAACAGCTCGAAGGTTTTAACTCTCTCATTTGCTTTCTCTGGGACGGCCAATCAGAACCCGTTTTTGTCCCTTTTGCCGATTTCGAAGATGTCTTCAGTTCTTTGGTCCCTGCCTCGGATGGGCAGTTCAAGTGTCAGATTTATCATGGCGATGGATTGGAGCTTTACATTGCTAATGCTGGCCGCTTCTCGATAGAAGGCTTTTACGGATGGGGGAAATTGGACGGACTCATAGAGTTGAGTAAGGCCACCACTGTCCCTGATTTCAGCCATTCCCAAATTCAGACCTTCATAGGGTCAATCGGAACAATGAAGGGGTATGATATCTGGATACCCGTCAATGACAGACGTAAACTTGACTGGAGCTTAACTGACAAATTCCCTTGTAAAGAGAAGCTTCCTACAAGATACGAACCCATCGCGGATGTTGTTCGAGAGGTAGATGTCGTGTGGCTCACAAGGGGAGCAACCGACATGTCGGCGATGTTTGAAATCGAACACTCGACTCAAATTTACTCGGGGCTGCTGAGGTTTAACGATCTCTATCTGAGGGAACCCAATCTGAAGCCGAAATTCAGTATTGTGGCTAACGGTGTGCGTCGCGCTCTGTTTCTCCGGCAGATTAACAGACCGACTTTTAAAGCCAGCGGTTTGGGCGATGTCTGTAATTTTCTGGAGTACAAGGACGTGTATAGTTGGTTTGATCGAACAAGGGGGGCCATCAAGTGAAGGTATGGCTAGTATGCCTGGTCAAGCGGGGCTTCATCCAAGAACCGGAAATCTTCTGTAGCGCATCTGGCGCTAACAGGAGAAAAAGAGAGTTGTTGAACGATCTAAACCCTGCCTATGATGAAATAGGGGTATTTAGAAAGCGAATAACGGCGACCATATCACCGCCCTAAATGTACAATGCCTGACAGGGACGTAAGCACCATCAGGGACATAATCTATTATCAGTACTCAAAGATCATAGCGAGAAGCGCCTTTGCGTCCATTGACGGGAAAGAGGCGAGGGCGAAGAGCTACGGTTTTATCAAGCAGACATTCAGGGAATTGAAAAGCGGTAAGAAGAGTTGGTCGGAAATCACCCGCGAGGATTGGCAATTTGTCCAGTCGGAACGAAAGTGCATTTACTGTGAGATGGAGAGCGATCTTACGAAAGAACATATTGTTCCTAGATCGCTCAGAATCAACGAGCGATGTCCCACATGCGACAAAATCCAAGGAATTCATAATCAGATATGGGCCTGTAAGTCCTGCAATACTGCCAAGGGAAACAGAGGGCCTTACTCCTTCTATAAAATGAAGCACCCTGGTGACGAGAAATTCTATGACTTCATCCCGCCGCTCCTTGAGAAGAAATACTTAAAGACTATTTATAGCTGCCACAACTGCTCGGGAACTCTCGACAAAAGCGACATCGACGGGGACGGAGAGATGACGGTAATGGATAATGACTTTGTAATTAAGTAACGGCAGGGATATCAATTGAATCTTCAAATGAATGTCGAGGGTGCGATAGGTTTCAAGAGCAGAGCGCAAATCGCTCGGATAATTTCCGAAGACTGGGCTAAGAGTAATCTGTACTGTCCGGCTTGTGAAAGCGACCAGCTTATCCAGGCCAGGAACAATACCAAAGTGTTCGGTTTTGTCTGTCCGGGCTGTGTTTCACAGTTCCAGCTTAAAAGCAGCAAGCGATGGGATGAACGCCGTATTCCAGATGCCGGTTATAATGAAATGATGGAAGCTATCGCAAGAGATAGCAACCCTAATCTCTTTGTTTTGCATTACGACATCAATTGGAGTGTCCACAATCTCCTATTTATTCCTTCGTTCTTCCTGACCTCATCAGCAATAGAAAAGAGGCCGCCCCTTGCGATAACGGCAAGGCGAGCGGGCTGGGTAGACTGCAACATCTTGCTTTCCAACATACCATTGACTGGAAGAATACCAATAGTGGCTGGCGGAATAATTGTGGATCAAAACGAAGTGCGAAGCAGATATCTGAAAGTGAAGGCATTTTCCTCTCTTCAGACCAGTGTAAGGGGTTGGACATTAGACGTATTCAGGATAATCGAGATGCTTCCCCAGAAATTCGCTCTAAGCGAAGTATACGCACATGAGCGCCATTTGGCCGAAGTGCATCCTAGAAACAAGAACATCCGTCCAAAAATAAGACAACAGTTGCAGGTCTTGCGGGATATGGGATGGGTCACATTCTTAGGCGGTGGAGAGTATCAGAGAATCTGATTCTTCCGAAGAAAAGATATCAGATTGGCGAGGGGCAGGCCCGGATAAGGGGCCTGGAACTCGCCGGTTTTGGCGGCCGGGGAGATTTTCACGCTTCGCGTCAGAGCCATCTTGCTTGTTGAGCTTAGCGCCTGGTAAGAGATCGCTTTACCGCGCAACGCCGTGAAAATAACCCGGCCGCGTAACGTAAGAGGATAAGACCATGAACAAGCAAAAACTCTGGACAAAAAACTTTATAATCGTTGCCATCACAAATTTCCTGATCTATGTGGTCTTCTACCTGCTCATGGTCATTATCGCCGTCTATGCAGTCGATAAATTCGAGGCTTCCACGGGTATCGCAGGGCTTGTTTCGGGTATCTTTATCGTTGGAATTCTAATCGGCCGGTTATGGACGGGGCGCATTGTTGAAGACGTAGGGAGCAGGAGAATTTTGATTATCGGGACCCTGCTCTTTGTAATCACATCGGCGCTATATCTTGCCGCCGTTACTCTACCTTTACTGGTGATAGTGCGGTTTTTACATGGGCTGGCCTACGGAGTAGCAAGCACGGCTACAGGGACGATAGTAGCACAGGTTATTCCTGACGGCAGGCGGGGGGAAGGCATCGGTTATTACAGCATGAGCCAAATACTTGCAACGGCCCTGGGTCCGTTCATCGGGATAGTTTTAAGCCAACATGTTGATTTCAATGTGATCTTTATTCTTAATTCAATCATAGCTGCCGCCGGCTTCGCCATGTCTTTCATCATTACTCAACCCATCCGCAAAACCTTAAGGCAGGAGCAAGCCAAAGCCTTTAAACATTTCCAGATATCAAACTTTCTAGAATTTGCGGCGATACCGATCTCGATCATCGTATTAATTGTCGGCTTCAATTATTCTGCCGTCCTGACTTTCATATCATTGTACAGCAAAGAACTGCATCTTGAAGAGACTGCGAGCTTTTTCTTTATTGTCTATGCAGCAACAGTTATTCTGTCGAGACCGTTTTCAGGACGCCTGCTCGATATCAGAGGCGCTAACTTCGTTGTATACCCCTGTCTCCTGATTTTTTCCATCGGCATGTTTCTGCTGGGCGGGGCCAATCGCGGAATAACCTTATTGATTGCAGGGGTTGCAATCGGGTTAGGGTACGGGAACTTTCTTTCATGCGGGCAGGCGATATCCATAAAGAATGCTCCGCCCCACAGGTTGGGGCTGGCGACGGCCACATACTATATCTTTCTTGATATAGGCTTTAGCCTGGGGCCCTATCTGTTCGGGTCCCTCCTACCGTACACGGGATATCGTGGCTCATATTTCATTATGGCCGTAGTGACACTTGCGACAATCGGCCTTTACTATTTTCTCTCCGGGAACAGGCGAGCGATATCCCGGGACGCACGTCTCGCGCATGATTAAATAACACCACGAGGACAGATATGATTGCACAGATTGTGCCGAGGACGATCGCGCCGCCCAGGTCGCACAATATATGCCAAAATTGACATTTCGCACGCCATACGTTAGCATTTGATACCGGCCGTACCCGGTGAACTGCATCGCCGTATGCGGCTTTAAAGGTGTTTTCATACAAGTGAAGTCGGCGAGAACAGGGGCGGGGCAAAGCTCCCCGGCTGAAATGGAGGTAAGAGATGTCCAACGTGAATAAGGTTATCCTTATCGGGAGGCTCGGGGCCGACCCCGAAATGCGGTACACCGCCGACGGGACACCGGTCGCCACCTTCAGGATGGCGACTACGGAGACGCGCAAGAACAAAGACGGCGCGAAGGTCGAGCAGACCGAATGGCACAGGATAGTGGCGTGGCGCAAGCTCGGGGAGATATCGGCAGAATACCTCAAGAAAGGTAAGCTCGTCTACATCGAGGGCAGGATCCAGAGCCGCGAGTACGAGGGCAGGGACGGGGTCAAGCGCAGGGCGTACGAGATCGTTGCGTCCTCCATGAAGATGCTGAGCACCGCAGGCGCGCCCAGCGAGGAGAGAAGGAGCGGCGGCCCCTCGCAGGAGCATGGGGAGGACGATTTCGTTCACGAGGCCCCGGACGAGGACGATATCCCTCTCTAGGCCCGCGACCGGGGGCGCTCAAGGTAAGGCACGACTTCATTTCAGGCACCATATTTTAAACAAAGGAGTCTTCGTTGGACGCTTTTGAAGGAGTGATCGGACTGGAGGTGCACGCGCACCTCCTCACGAAAAGCAAGATTTTCTGCGGCAGCTCCGCAGAGTTCGGGGCAGACCCGAACAGCCATACGTGCCCCGTCTGCATGGGCCTACCGGGGGCCCTGCCCGTGCTCAACAAGACGGTCGTCGATTTCGCAGTCCGGGCGGGCCTCGCCACCCACTGCAAGATAAACCGGAGGAGCATTTTCGCCCGCAAGAATTACTTCTACCCCGATTTGCCGAAAGGCTACCAGATATCGCAATATGAAGAGCCCCTCTGCACGGACGGCCACCTCGATGTCTTCCAAAACGGCGGAGGGAACAAGCGCATCAGGATCAAGAGGATCCACATGGAGGAAGACGCCGGCAAGCTCGTCCATGAGGCAACGATAGAAACGAGCACGTACAGCCTCGTAGATTTCAACCGGTCGAGCGTCCCCCTCCTGGAGATCGTCAGCGAGCCGGACCTTTCTACCCCGGAAGAAGCCGTCTCGTACCTGAAGATGCTCAGGGACATCCTGGTCTACCTCGATATCTGCGACGGCAACATGGAGGAAGGGAGCTTCCGCTGCGACGCCAACGTCTCGGTGCGGAGGAAGGGTGACGAGAAGCTCGGGACAAGGGCCGAGCTGAAAAACCTCAATTCCTTCCGCTCCATCGAGCGCGCCCTGGCCTACGAGATCGAAAGGCAGGCGGAGGTAATCTCAGGCGGGGGCGAGGTCGTCCAGGAGACGAGGCTCTTCAACGTGGACGAAGGGACCACCTATTCGATGCGGGGCAAGGAAGAGGCCCACGACTACCGCTATTTCCCCGAGCCTGACCTTGTGCCCCTCGTCGTGGACGAGGCGTGGGAGGAAGAGATACGGAAGGCGCTCCCGGAGCTTCCCGTCGAGAAGATGGAGCGCTTCATCAGGGAGTATGGCCTGCCACGGTACGACGTGGAGATACTGACCGCCGACAGGGCGCTGGCCGCATACTTCGAAGAGACGGTCGCCCTCTTCCCCGAGGCCAAGACGGTGAGCAACTGGATCATGAGCGAGCTCCTGCGGGAGCTGAACGAGGCGGGTAATTCCGCCGCCGATGCGCCCATGCGGCCGGCCCGGTTCGCGGAGCTTCTCAAGCTCGTAAAGGATGAGGTGATAAGCGGGAAGATAGGCAAGGAGATCTTTCCCGACATCTATAAGAGCGGCGCGTCGCCAAAGGATTACATCCGGGAAAAAGGCCTCGTGCAGATTACGGACGCCGACGCCCTAACCGGCGCCATCGAGGGCGTCATCGCCCGCCATCCCAAGGAAGTGGCGGAATACAGGGCCGGAAAGGAAAAGCTGATCGGCTTTTTCGTGGGCCAGGTCATGAAGGAGACGAAGGGCAAGGCCAATCCCAAGCTGTTGAACGACCTCCTCACCGAGAGGCTGAAGCGCAGATGAGCGACCACATTTACTGGAAGAACGGCGCCCTCTATGTCCTCGATCAGCGGCTCCTGCCGTTCAAGGAGACCTACATTCGCTGCGAGACCGTCAAGGACGCAGCGAAGGCGATCAAGGAGATGGCCGTAAGGGGCGCCCCGCTAATCGGCCTCGTCGCCGCCTACGGCGTAGTGCTGGGCGTAAGGGAGACCGCAAAGGCGCGCGGCCGCGTCCGGCCGGGGGACATTGAGCGGATCTGCCGCAAGCTCCAGGAGACTAGGCCGACGGCCGTCAACCTCTCCTGGGCGCTTTCCAGGATGAAGAGCGCTTACGAGGAGACGAAAGGGCAGAACGGCGTCACCGACTTCATGCTCCAGACCGCAATCGAGATGCACGCCGAGGACATAGAAAACAACCGGCGGCTCTCCCAATACGGGGCGGAGCTGATCGACGACGGCGACATTGTCCTCACCCACTGCAACGCCGGGGCCCTTGCGACAGGCGGGTACGGCACGGCCCTGGGGGTCATCCGGGCGGCCCACGAGTCCGGCAAGGAGATACAGGTAATCGCCACCGAGACGCGCCCCTATTTCCAGGGGGCCCGCCTCACCGTCTGGGAGCTCAGGGAGCAGGGGATCGACGTGACCCTCGTCCCCGACAACCATGCGGGCCTTTTATGCCAGCAGGGCATCATCGACAAGGTGATAGTCGGCGCGGACAGGGTGGCGCGGAACGGCGACACGGCGAACAAGGTGGGGACCTATATGATCGCCCTGGCAGCCCACGACAACGAGGTCCCTTTCTACGTCGCGGCGCCCCTCTCGTCGTTCGACGGGGCGATCAGGAGCGGGGAGGAGATCAACATCGAGGAGCGTGACGGCCGGGAAGTCAAGTACGTGAACGGCCGCCTCGTGACGCCCGCCGACGTGCCCGTCAAGTATTACGCCTTCGACATCACCCCGGCGCGCCTGATCACCTATATCATTAACGAGAACGGGATACTCGAAAAGCCCTTCGGCAAATATATAAAGATACTCTTCTCGCGGGGCAGGCGTGAGCATCATTACGATCCTCACTGATTTCGGTTCGATTGACCCCTACGTCGGCATCATGAAAGGGGTCATGCTGTCCGCAAACCCCCACGTGCAGCTCGTCGATATCACCCACGAAGTCGGGCCGCAGGACGTGGAGGAGGCGGCCTTCCTGGTCGCCGAGTATTATCGCCGCTTTCCGAAAACGACCGTCCACCTGTGCGTGGTGGACCCGACCGTAGGGAGCGGCCGGAAACCCCTTGTTGCGACAAAAGACGGCTATCTGTTCGTGGGACCCGATAACGGCCTTTTCAGCCTGATCTTGGCCGAGGGCAACGCCCGAACTTACGAGATCGCAGACCGGGACCCGGAGGACGGGGGTGTCAGCGGCACCTTCCACGGCCGGGACATCTTCGCCCCTGCCGCCGCCCGCCTGTCGCTGGGGGTCGCCCCTCACGAGCTTGGCCCCGAAATCCCCCGGACCGTGATGCTCGACGGCCTCTTTCCGCGCATCGAAGGCGATCTGATGGTGGGGAAGGTCGTCCGGTTCGACCGCTTCGGCAACGCGATCTCCAATATCGCTTACGATCTTTTCACGGATTTCACGCGAGGCGCCCCGTTTACGGTAAGCCTCGGCCGCCTCTCTTTTTCGGCCTTGAGCCGCAGCTACTACGAGACCCCCCATACGTGCCTCGTCGGCAGCGCGGGATACGTCGAATTCGGCCGGTTTAAGGGGAACCTTGCGCAGGAGCAATCCATACGGAAGGGTGAGAAGGTCGAGGTAAGGCGCGGACTCTCCACGGCGAAAAGTAAAGGCTAGCTGATAACATCGAGCGCCTTTCTGAGCGCAGCGCTCACCTTCTCCACGTGGTCGCCTGCCTCCGTTATGAGACGGGCCGCCTCGTCCATCCCGGCCGCGCCGGCAAGCTCGACCCACCGCTTGTAGTCCTCGGCATGACCTTCGTTGTGCTCGATCAGGTGCTTCAACACGATCCGCAGCCGCTCTTTGTCTTCCACGTCGCCTCCTTAATGCGCAATGGGGCGCGCAAGCCCCCTTCGCAACTTATCGACCTACAATGTAACCGGGTATCGCCACCCTAAGGGGTCCGGCATGTCGCCGTACTGGATGCCCGTTATCTCGTCGTACAGCCTTTGCGACAACGGTCCGATCCGGCCTTCATTGACGGTTATCGTCTCCCCCTTGTGGCGTATCCAGCCGACAGGCGATATGACGGCCGCAGTGCCCGTCCCGAAGACCTCCTGAAGGCTGCCGTCTTTCGCCCTCTCAAGCACTTCGTCTATGGTGATCCTCCGCTCCCGGACGGGTATGCCCCTCTCGGCAGCAAGCTCCAAAACCGTGTACCGCGTGATGCCGGGCAGGATCGAGCCGTCGAGGGGAGGGGTGACCAGCTCGTTGTTAATCACAAAGGCGATGTTCATCGTGCCCACTTCCTCGATATACCGTTTCTCCACTGCGTCGAGCCACAATACCTGGGTGAACCCCGCACTCTGGGCCTCTTCCGCGGGCAGGAGGGACGCTGCGTAGTTCGCCGGCGTCTTGACCTCCCCGAGGCCGCCCCTCACGGCCCTCACATAGGGCCCGGACGTGATGAGCTTCACCGGGTTGAGCCCTTCCGGGTAGTAGGCGCCGACGGGGGACGTGATCACCATGAAGCGGTATGTCGCGGAGGCGTGCACGCCGAGGAAGTTATCGGAGGCAAAGATGAAAGGCCTGATGTAGAGGGAGGACCCTGCCTTCCTCGGCACCCATTCGCTGTCGAGCCTGCACAGCCCGACCACGGCGCCGAAGAACATCTCGCGGCTCAGCGGGGGGATGCAGAGGCGGGCAGCCGAGCGGTTGAACCGCTCCTGGTACTTCTCAGGGCGGAAGATAAAAATGGCGCCGTCCTTCGACCGGAACGCCTTCAGGCCCTCAAAGATCGCCTGTCCGTAATGAAGGGAGCACATGCTCGGCTCGATCTCGATCTTGCCGTAAGGCACTATCCTGGGCGAAGTCCAGGTGCCCTCCCGGTAATCGGCTATGAACATGTGGTCGGAGAAGACTTTCCCGAATACCAGGTTATCGAAATCGACGCTCCGCAGCCGGCTGTGTGACGACCGCACGATCTCCATACACGCAAACCTCCGCTTTCGTTTCACCATAGCTTAAAATAGTTGTTGCAGCTTTTCAACCCGCCGGACGGCAAAACCGGCGGGCAGCGCACGAATCAGCCTTCTTCCATCACGAAAATCGCGGGGAGGTTCCTGAAGCGCTCCGCGTAATCGATGCCGTATCCCACGATAAAGCCGTCATCGATGGTGAAGCCCACGTAGTCGCCCTCGATCTCGACCTCCCTGCGCGCCTTCTTGTCCACGAGCGCACATATCTTGAGGGAGCGCGGTCTTCTGGCCAAAAGTATGTCCCGCACTGCCGCAAGCGTCAGGCCCGAATCGATGATATCCTCGACGATGATAACGTTCCTGCCCGCAATCTCCGTCTCCAGGTCCTTCGTCAGGCTCACTTGCCCGGACGTGGCTGTCGCCGAGCCGTACGAAGCAGCCCTTACGAAATCGACGACCACCGGGCTTTTCACCTCCCGCAGGAGGTCGGACATGAACATGAACGACCCCTTGAGGATGGAGACGAAGACGATCTCCTCTTCGTCGAAATCCCGTGCGATGTCCCCGGCCAGCCGTTTCACCGCCTCCCGGATGTCGCCCTCGTCGAACAGCTTCCTCAGCTTCTCCGCCATGCTACTTTGCGTGCCTGAGCAGGACGATCTCCGGCTCTTTAGGCAGGGTCTCCCTCGTCACTTCTATCTCGGAGCCGTTTATCCTCTTCACGCGCTCTTTGCCTTGGACGAACCCTTCGACGCCGGTAATGGGGAAATCGACCTTTTCCGTCTTGTAATGCATAGGGATCGTGATGGCGGGCCGCAAGGCGTTCATGACCTTCGTGGCGACCTCCGCGTCTATAGTGAAATACCCGCCTACTGGGAGCATGAGGACGTCCGTCTTGCCTATGCGCTTGACGAGGTCGTCGCTCAGGGCATGGCCCAGGTCGCCGAGATGGACGCAAGACAGGCCGTCCGCCTCGATAACGAGTATGAGGTTATTGCCCCTTTCCTTTCCCTTTGACTCGTCGTGGAAGGTCGCCACCGCCCTGATCTTCACGCCGTGCAGGTCGTATGCGCCTTCCTCGCGGACCTCGCTATACGGACCTGGGATAGACGACGTGTAGTTATGGTCTGCGTGGCCGTGGGTGACAAGCACGATGCTTGCCCGGTCCGTTATCGGCCCGTAGGCGATGGCCCCGCCGAAGCCGCCCGATTCATAAGGGTCGATGATGATGCCCGTCCCATCCGCAGTCGTCAGCCTGAACGCCGCATGTCCGTACCACTTTATCTTCATGTCGCCCTCCCGGTTGTCGAAGCTGATCCTTCTATTATAGCGACAGGCGCCAATTAGTCAAATTTTCTTTTGCGGAGCCGCGCCGAGGACGACGACAAAGCTATGCACAAAAATAGCCCAGGCCGCCACCGTAGGTAAATTTGTTGACACCGTTTCCAACCGCGTGATATAAATCCTCGTATCCGGAACGGAACGCAGCATGATACGCAACGGCTGGTGGTGGTCCAAATCATAACGTGAGGCCGCCCGGCGGTCAGGCCATGAGCGGTTTCGCCATCGCCCATGGCCCTTTTCATTGGTTCATGGGCACGACTCATGGCCCTTTTCTTTTTCCGGCAGGCCCGCGGACAAGGCGCTCGGCGGCGAGGACAAGGGGATTACAAGGAGCGAATCATGTGGATAGCCGATAGAGTTGCGCGCATAAGGCCATCGGGGGTGAGGCGCATCTTCGACCTCGCGAGGACGGTGAAGGACCCGGTCGATCTGAGCATCGGTGAGCCGGATTTCGACGTTCCGGAAGCCCTGAAAGAGGAAGCCATCAGGTCGATCCACATGGGGTTCAACAAGTACACGCCTTCGGGCGGCATACCGGAGCTGCGGGCGAAGGTGCTGCAATACCTCCGGACGAAGGGGATCATCTGCGAGGACGTGATTATAACGCCGGGCGTCACCGGCGGCCTGCTCCTCGCCTTCATGGTCACCCTCAATCCGGGCGACGAGGTGATAATCCCCGACCCGTATTTCGTGCTGTACGAATACCAGGTGCTCCTCCTGGGCGGCAAGCCCGTCTTTTTCGATACGTATCCCGATTTCAAGCTCCGGGAAGAGGAGCTGCGGGCGGCCGTCTCCCCCCGGACGAAGGTCATACTCATAAACAGCCCCAACAACCCGACGGGCACCGTCTATTCCCGCGCCGAGCTCGAGATGGTGGCGGCCGTGGCCACGGAGAAGAACCTCCTCGTCTTTTCGGACGACATATACGACCGCTTCGTTTTCGACGGCCCACCCGGCTATTTCGGCACACTTTACAACAACACCCTGACTTTCGGAGGGTTTTCCAAGAATTGGGGCATGACGGGGTGGCGCATCGGCTTCGTCGCCGGCCCGAAGGAGATCATCGACAGCATGGTCACGATGCAGCAATACACCTTCAGCGCGGTCAACTCGGTCGCGCAGAAGGCCGCACTCCCCGCCCTGGACTACAATACGGACAGCTTGATCGAGGACTACAGGAAGAAAAGGGACCTCATTTACGAGGGGATCAGTGACAAGTACCGCGTAGTCAAGCCGAAAGGAGCCTACTATATATTCCCGGAGGCGCCGGGAGGCGACGGGGACGCCTTCGTGGAGCGGGCGATAAAGAGCAAGCTCTTCATCATACCGGGGAGCGTCTTCTCCCTGAAGAAATCGCACGTGCGTATCTCCTTCGCCGCCAGCTTGTCCGCCATCCAGAGGGGCATCGGGATACTGAGGGACCTGGCATAGGTGTGCGCCCCTAGCCGGGCGCGCCGGCCGGGGGCGCACTGCCTGTAAGCCCGGCAAATTTGTATGCATTACTTGACCCGGCCCCAGGTTGTGATAAACTGAACAAAGATGCTTCCCGGGAACCTGCGATGAACGCGGGCGCCGACGCCCGGCTCGACGAAACTACCAGGAAGGCGGCGCTCGTAGCCGCCCTTGCCTCATCCTTCCTGTCGCCCTTCATGGTGTCACTAACGAATATCGGGCTGCCCGCCATTGCCGCCGACCTTCGCATGGACGCGGTGGCCATGACGCTCATCGTGATGGCGTACGTCGTACCGGGGGCGATGTTCGTCCTGCCTTGCGGCAAGATGGCCGATATATGGGGCCGGAAGAAGGTCTTCCTCTGGGGAATGATGTTCTTCTCGGTCTCGACGCTCCTGTGCGCGGTCTCGACCTCCGGGCCGATGCTCATCGCTGCGAGGTGCCTCCAGGGGACGGGGAGCGCCATGATCTACGGCAACGGCATCGCCATCCTCATGTCCGTCTTCAGTGCAGCCGAACGGGGGAAGGTCCTCGGCATGGCGCTCGCCTCCGTTTACTGCGGGCTCGCAGTCGGCCCGCCGGTCGGCGGCTTCCTCACCCAGCAGTGGGGATGGAGGAGCATGTTTTTCACGGCGGGCTTCGCGGGCGTCGCCATCACGGCGTGGGTGTTTGCCAGGCTGAAAGGGGAATGGGCCGAAGCGACGGGTGAGCGCTTCGATTTCGTCGGCTCCGTCGTCTACTGCGCCGCCCTTGGCGTCGCCCTCTACGGCTTCCGCCTGCTCCCGGCCGGGATGGGTTTTCTCTCTCTGGCCCTCGGCATAGCCGGCCTTGCCACTTTCCTCAAGTGGGAGACGCGCTTCGACTTTCCGATGCTCGACTGGAAGCTCCTGCGGCACAACCGCGTCTTCGCCCTGTCGAACCTGGCCGCCTTAATCAACTACGGCGCCACCTCTGCAATCGGCCTCCTTATAAGCCTGTATCTCCAGTATACCAAGCACCTGAGCCCCCGGACGGCGGGCATGATCCTTATTGCGCAGCCCGTCATGCAGGCCATGTTTTCCCCCTATGCAGGCAGGCTTTCCGACAGGATCGACCCGCGGAAGGTGGCCGCCGTCGGCATGTCCTGCACCGTGATCGGCCTGCTGTGCTTCGCGTTCCTCGCCGACGGCACACCGCTCTGGCTCGTCATCTGCACGCTGGCCCTCCACGGCTTCGGGTTCGCCCTTTTCTCGTCGCCCAACACGAACGCCATTATGGGCTCCGTTGACACACGGCTGTATGGCGTCGCCTCCGGCGTCTCCTCCACGATGCGGCTTCTGGGGAACTCCTTCAGCATCGGCATCGCCATGCTTATCTTTTCGCTTTACGTCGGCCAGGTCCAGATAACGCCGGAGCGTTACCATGCCTTTCTTAAGAGCGTCAGGGTCATCTTCGTGATGTTCTTCTTTTTCTCTGGATTCGGCGTCTTCGCCTCCCTTGCGCCGGCCGAGAGGCGCTGAAATACTATCCTTATGCAGGAGGTCCGATAATGGAAGAGGCGAGGAAGCAGGCGTTGCTGAAGGCCGTTTCGGGGGAGCCTTTCGTCAGGCTGATGGATATAAGGCTAGTCGACGTCGGCGACGGCCGTGCAGTCTGCGAGATGGAGTATCGGCAGGCGATGGACAACATGCACGGCGGCCCGCACGATGGGGCTGTTTTCTCGCTGATCGGGGAGGCCTTCGAGGTCTCGTCGAACAGCTACGGCCAGACGGCCGTTGCCCTCAACATGAACGTGAACTATATAAAGCCTGCGAAGAAGGGCCTGCTCCGCGCGGAATCGGTGGAGGTGAACAGGGGAAGAAAGACGGCCATGTACAAAATAACCGTGGAGGATAGAGAAGGTTTGGTGGCTGTGTGCCAGGCCCTCGCATCGCTAAAGAAGTAGTCTTTAGTGTGGCGGCTGCGTCTGGCGCGCACTTTTGGAGTCGCGCGGCGGCAAGAGCGGGATGTACTGTACCCATAGGTGGGATAGTAGGGCGTTGGTCTATCGTCTCTTGATAATAGTCTCTTACCCTTCGGGGGCGGAGGTGAGTGAGTTGCTCGTACCCTTGCGCTGCTTTCTATCCGTGGGGTAGGATATAGCGTGCTTTCGATCGTCATCACAACGAGGAACACCCGCGAGTTGGTGCGCGGCCTGCTCGCCTCCATCGAGGCGGATGGGACGCTCACGGCCGCGCTCCAGGAGGTAATCGTCGTCGATAACGGGTCCACGGACGGGACGGATGCGATGTTTGCGGCCGCCTTCCCGCGCGTATTATACGTCAGGAACCAGGAAAACAGGGGGTTCGCAGCAGCAGCGAACGAGGGCTTCCGGCGCTCGTCGGGCAAGTTCGTCCTGTTCCTCAATTCGGACACGCGCCTGATCGCGAGCGAGACCGTGAAGCTCCTCGACTTCATGCGGAGCGATGGGTCAATCGGCATAGCCGCGCCCCAGCTCGTCTATGAGGACGGCAGGCCCCAGCGCTCCTTCGCCCCGATACCCTGCCTTGCATTCGAGCTGCTTCCTGCCCCCGTCCTCGCGCTTTTCTCGCCGAGGTTCAGGACGAAGGGCGAAGGGCTGAAAGGGCCGTCGGACGTCGAGTCCCTTATAGGCGCGGCCCTGATGGTGAGGCGGCGGGTCTTCGATGCCACAGGGGGGTTCGACGAGGGGTTTTTTTTCTTCCTGGAAGAGACGGACCTCTGCCTGCGGGCATCACGGGAGGGCTTCCGGCTAGTCTTCTTCCCCGCATCGAGGCTCGTCCATCTTCAGGGCAAGACGGTGTCGCAGTCGTGGGTCGCCGGCAGGATGGAATACGCCATCTCCCTCCACGCCTTCATCGGGAAATACCACTCAGGGCCTTACCGCGCCGTCTTTGCCATCGTGCGGCTGTGCAAGGCCCTCGTCTTCCTCCTGGTTGCTACGGTGCTGCCTTTTGTACTTTTAGGAAAGTCGGTCAGGAGAAGGTACGGCTATTACGCGCACCTTCTCCTGTGGCACCTCAAAGGGCGCCCGGCCGACGCGGGCTTGCGCGTCAGCTCTCCAGTATAAAGACCACTTCCAGGGTAACCCTGTATTCGACGATCTTACCGTCTTCCACCTTTGCCCGCCAGTCCTTCACCTTGATGCCCGATATACCCCTCAGCGTCTTCGAGGCCCTTTTGAACCCGACCATCACCGCATCATCGAAGCTTTTAGGAGAGCCGGCGACGACCTCCGTTATCCGTGCTACCTTTCCGTCCATGCAATGCTCCTCCCTCGCGGTCTTTCGCAGTCTTTAAAAGCTACAGCGTTGCAACGGCCGTGTCAACTGATTTCCCGCGCGGAAGACCGGCCGATCCCCGGCCGGCGGCTCCTTTACCCCCGCCCCGTCGCCGTTGCCAAGGTCTCTATAAACGCGTCTATCCTGTTGTGCGTGTCGGCCTCGTTGTAAGAGCTGATATCGACGATGTCCCCCTCCATGATCATGACCGGTATGTCGCGGTAAACCTTCTTCAGTATCTCGGCCTGGAGCATTATGCCCGTGTGCCACGAGCGGCACGAGAAGGCCGAATGGAAGACGACGCCGTCGCACTTGTACTCCTCGATGTACTCGATGAGGCGCTCCACTTCCGGTATGGATCCGGGCCGCTTGCGCGCAGCGTCGTACCAGTGCGTCCAGAATCGCACCCATCTCCACGCGATGTGCTCCAGGGGGTCACCCATCGGCGGCAGGTCGAGGCGGTAGACGGCTTCGCTGCAACGGTACGTCGTCTCCACGGGGAAGACCGCGCCCTTGCTGTTGAAATACTGGAAGTCCGCCAGGGCAAACCAGGAAGGCAGGCCGGCGCCCCAGAGCAGCCTGTATTTCTCGTCGTCCACAACACCTTCTTTTTTCTCTATTTTCTGTATCAGCTCTTCACGCAGGTCTTTGTAAAAGTTCAAGCACTCCTGGGTGCCGAGCATGAAAGAGATGGGGACCATCGTGTTCATTGCGTCCCCTGTGTCCATCGGGCAGGGAACCGCCTTGCGCAGCTCGTAGGTCTCGATAAACATGTTCCAGGTCTGGTCCGTCAAATCGACGATGCCGGCAAGCTTGTCCCAGTCCATCCTCTTGCCCGTCACCTTCTCGCAGAAGCGGACGCAGGCGCGGAGCTCCTCCGTGCAGTACTTGACGTAGAATTTCTCCTGCTCCTTGTGGTCAATGGTCGGGTCCCACGGCGGATAGTAAAGACCGGCGACGAAGACGGGCACGTCCGGCAGGTAGTGCTGCGTCGCCTGGGGCCATTTATACCTGGGGTCGCACAACTGCTGGCCGGAGCCTAGTATCATGTCCGGCCTGCCCATCCCGCCCCACGGGGGGTTAGGCGGCATCTCGCCGCCGAGCTGCTCGCGCCACATGTCGAACCCCAGGTTGCAGGTCGCATACGTGCAGAGCGAGCGGGAGAAGTCCTCCCCTTCCGCCTTCTGGAGGAACCTTTCGGCGTCGCGCTTCGCGGCGCATATGCCCGAAAAGCTCTCTCCCCACGCAGGCACTATGTCCATGGCCCGCATAATCTCATCGACCGCGCAGACAATGAAGGCATAGGCGACTTTCTTCCCTTCGGCCCTCGCCTGGACGGTGGATGCCAGGTTGGCGCGCGTCATTTTCGGTATTTTAGCGGCAGCGGCGGTCGCAAGCGTCCTCGGTTTTTTCTCGTCAGCCATCTCGTATCCTCCCTTGCAGATTTTATGCGATCATTTCGAGGAACGCCTCGATCCTGGTCCTCGTTCTTCCGAGGGTCGATGTCGAATACTCGTCCTCAAGGTAAAGGACGGACGCGCCGGCTTGCTCGATGAAGCGCTTGACGGCCGGGACCTCGAAGCCGTAAGGGTCGCAGTACTTGTAGATGAAGAGGATGACCGCATTCACCCCGAAATCCTTTATGTACCCCTTTAGGTGGCCGAAACGGGCCTCCAGGTTCTGCTCGTATGTCTGGCCTTCGGAGACGATATGGGTCGTCGGTATCTTGATCTTCCGCAGGTAGCGCTCCGCGATGGCCCCCACAGGGTCGCCGTTCTCGGCCGCGTCGGTGAAGTAGACCTTGCTGCCGATGGAGAGATAGTCCATCACGAGCTTGCCGCCTGCGTCCTCGACGATCTTCGCTACCGACGTATTGTCGATCTGGTCGCCAATCAGCATGACGCGCGCGCCGGCGCCGCCTGCGGCCTTGCCTGCCTTGGCCCTCTGCTGCACCTCCGCCGTCACGCCCTCGATCAGGGCCGTTGACTCTTCGACGGGCAGGCTCATGGCGGCAACGAGGACCTGCGTCATCTCTACGCCGGAGATGAGCGGGGGGTCGGCCTTTCGCAGGTCGTAAAGCCCCCTCATGGCCCGCCTGTTGGCGTTGTGCGCCTTTACGGCCGCCGCGAGGTCCTGCTCCGTGATCGCCCTGCCCGTGAACCGCTCCAGGCTCCTGATGAAGACGCCCAGCACTGACTTGAAGAATTCGAGGGACGGGTCGTCCGTCACGTGGGGGACATTCAGGAAGTGCCAGTAGGGAAGGTTGAGGTTGTAAGCCCATTCGTTGTTCGTCTTTTCCGTGCTGTCGCACTGGTGGGGCATAACCATGCCGTCCAGGTAGCCGAACTTACCCTTCAGGGCCGAATCGAACACGTTGCGGATGAAGGGGCAGACGATCGTCTCCATGTGGGCATCCGCCCGCGTGATCGGCTCCGTCACGTCACCCTTGAGCCGCAAGGGCACGACGCCCGCCGCAGTCAGCACCTCGACAGGCCCCAGGGCAGTCAGGTAGCCGATCACCTTCTTGCCGGAGGCCTTCAGCTCCCTCGCCCTCGATCCGTACTCCGTGTAGTATTTTTCCGCCAATGCCAGTCCGTCTGCCTTCGCGTTCACCATAGTTATCCCTCGTTAGCGCATGCTTATATTGCCGATTGTCGGTTCTATCAAAGAAGCTGCGGGGGACGGCCTTAGGGGAGCCGTCCCCGCTTCGTTCTGCTATACGTGGTCCTTCCACATGCCGTACCGCTCGCGCAAAATCCTGTGCAGGATCTTGCCTGCGCCGGAGCGCGGCATCTCCTCGTCCTTGATGAAGACGATGTTCTTGGGGACTTTGAAGCCCGCGATCTTGCCCTTGCAGAACCCCGATATCTCATCGGGCGTAGCCGTCTGCCCTTCATGGAGCACTACGACCGCCGTCACCTGCTCGCCCCACTTCTCGTGGGGCACGCCGATGACCGCCACGTCTTTCACCTTCGGGTGGCCGCCCACGCAGTTCTCCACTTCCGAGGGGAAGATATTCTCGCCGCCGGAGATAATCATGTTGGCCTTCCTGTCAACGAGGTAGATGTAACCGTCCTCGTCCCTCATGCCCATGTCCCCCGCGCTGAAGTATTCCCCCTTCATGGCAGCCGCTGTCTTCTCCGGTTCCTTCCAATAGCCCTCGAAGAGCATCGGGCTGCGCGAGTAAAGCTCGCCCACCTTGTTCGGCTCGGTGACCAGCTTGCCGTCCTCGTCGTAGAACCGGATCACGTCCGACCCTATCACCTCCCTGCCGCAGGAGCCGAGCTTCGTCAACTGCTCGTGGGGCTTGAGTATCGTTACTATGCCCGCCTCCGTTGATCCGTAGGCCTCGTCGAGCTTCGAGTTCGGGAACATCTTGAGGACGCCGAGCTTCGTGTCCCTCCGGGCAGGCGCGGAAGAGATGAGGAGCTTTTTGATTGACGTCAGGTCGTATTTCTTCTTCACCTCGTCGGGAAGGGCGAGCATCATGATGTAGTGCGTCGGCACGAGGGACGTGAAGGTGACCCTGTGATCGGAGAAGGTCTTGAGGAGGTCTTCCGGGTTGAAGCTCACCATGTTGTAAGCCATGACCGTGCCGCCCACCCATGTGACGACGAACGAATAAAAGAGGGAATTTACGTGGCAGCAGGGCATGACGAGGAGGTTGACGTCGTCAAAGTCGAACTGGTGGTCGAAGATCGAGATAAAATACTGGGCGAAGAGGGAGGCATGGGTCTTCATGACGCCCTTGGGCTTACCCGTAGTGCCGCCCGTGTACATGATGACCCAGAGGTCCTCAGCGGTCACTTCGGTGGCTGGCTCCTCCGGGCTCGCCTTAGCCAGGATGTCTTCATAAGAGAGATAGCCGTCGAATTTCGGGTTGTCGTGCACTCCGAAGGAGATATAGGTCTTTACCGTCTCGAGGTTCTTCTTCATGCCGTTGACGGGGTTCACCCACTGGTCCTGGACGATTATGGCCTTCGCCTCGCAGTGGTTGAGGATATATTCCATCTCAGGCCCCGAGAGCCGGAACATGATGGGGACGCAGATGAAACCGCCCTTCGCCGCCGCCGCGTAGATGTCCATCCACTCGACGCAGTTGTAAGCGAGCGCGGCGAACCTGTCCCCTTTTTTCAGGCCCTGCGCTGCCAGCGCGTTCGCGAGCCGGCAAGACCGCTCGTTCCATTCCTTGTACGTGAAGGCCTTGTTCAGGTCCTTGACGGCCGTCTTGTTCGGCCACTTGAAGGCGCCCACCCTCACCACGTCCTTTGCAGTCATCCAGTGTCCAAGTTTCATACTAAACCCCCTAAAGTATAATTTTGGATACTACTCTACAAGCTCCAGAAGATGATACACCTTCTGGGGCATTTTGTTCTTGAGGACATTGTCGATCAGGTTTATCATGCACCCCGGGCACGCCGTCACGACGATATCCGCCCCCGTTGCCTTTATCCCCTCCATCTTCTTTGCCGCAATCTTCTTCGTAAGGTCGTAATGGTAGACCGAAAAGGAGCCGCCCATCCCGCAGCAGAGGTCGGCGTTCGGCGCCTCCACGTACTTCAGCCCTTTCAGGTTCTTCAGTATGGCCCTCGGCTGGTCCTTGATGTTCTGATACCTGATCAGGTGGCACGGGTCGTGCCACGTGGCGGTCTTCCCCTCGAACTCTTTCTTAAGCTTAAGCTCATCGGGCTTGACCTTCAGCACGTCGATAACGAACTCCATCATGTCCTTGACCTTCTTTTCGAAGTCGCCGTAACGCTTCTCCTGGTCCTCGTTGTCCGCCAGGTATTTCTTGTAGTCTTTGAGCGTTGAGCTGCACGTGCCGCAGCCGGTGACGACGGTATCGACGCCCTCGAATGCTTTTATGTTCTCGTCCGCCAGGCGGCGCCCCGTCTCAAAGTCGCCGCCGAAGTAGACGGCCGCCCCGCAGCAGTTCTGCTCCTTAGGCACCACTACCTCGACGCCCCTTTTGTTGAGGAAGTCGATGATCTTGAGGCCAAGCTCTGGATAGACGAAATCGGTTGCGCACCCCATGAAGTAGCCGACCTTCATCTTCGCCGGGCCTACCGCCGGGTAGACCGGCTTTACCCGGTCGCGGAGGAAAGTTTTGGCAAGCTCCGGGAAGTTCCTGGCGCCCATCGATTTTATGAAGTCGGGCAGGTGGCGGACTTTCCCCTCCGTCTTGGGGAAGAGCCACTGGAACTTCTGCATCAACCGCGCGTAACGTCCCATGGCCTTCCTGTCCGCCATGGCCTTGCGGTAGACGAAGCCCTTAACCAGCCCCAGGCCCTTCTCCTTCACCATCTGGGCGCGGGCTGCCACCACCACCCTGTCGATCTGCGCCTTGGCCGGGCAGTTGGCGACGCACCGTTTGCAAAGCAGGCACTTGCCTATGATCTCGGCCATCTCGGGGGTAAACTCCTGCTCGCCCCTTAAGACGAGCTTCGTCAGGTAGTTCTTGCCCCGCGCCACGGCCGTTTCGGTTTTTTCCTCCTGGTAGACGGGACAGAAGAAGCTGCAGAAGCCGCACTTCATACACTGGTCTGCATAAACCTCGACTTTTTTTAGCTCTCTGAGATCTTTCACAAATACCCCCTAATCCCAGATTTTGCCAGGATTCATTATATTGTTCGGGTCGTAGAGCCCTTTTATCCCCTTCATCATGTTGATTACTACCGGGTCGGTCACCTTGTTGAAAAACTTTTGCTTCTCCAGCCCTATGCCGTGCTCGCCGGAAAGGACACCGCCAAGCTCCACCGCGCCCAGGATGATCTCCTCCATTGCCCCGGTTGCCCTCTTATAGTGCTCCGCGTTGCTCATGTCGGTCATGATCGACGGGTGGAGGTTGCCGTCTCCCGCGTGGCCCAGCACTGTGATCTCGACATCGTATTTCTTCGCGAGCTCCTTGCACTTGTTGATAAGGTCGGGTATCCTGCCCCTCGGCACGGTGACGTCCTCCGCAAGCACGGTCTTCGCCTTTCCAAAGACGGCCGCGAAGCCCGCCCTACGGGCAAGCCAGTACTTGTTCGCCTCGTCCACGTCTTTTGCGACCTTCACGTCCTTGGCCCCGTATTTCTTCGTGATCTCCACGATCCGCTCGGTCTCCTTCTCGACTGCCTCCGCTATGCCGTCGCACTCGAAGAGGAGCACCGCGTCCGCGTCCTTAGGCAGCCCTATGGGCATCATCTCTTCTATCCTGTTGATTACCCAGTTGTCGATCAGCTCAATCTTGCCCGGGATGATCCCGTTCTCAAGCACCCTGTAGACGCTCTCCCCTGCCGTCGCCACGTCGTCGTAGACGGCGACTATCGTCTTTCTCGCGGGCGGAATGGGTAAGAGCCTCAGCTCCGCCTTCGTGATGACGCCGAGGGTGCCTTCGGCGCTGATGAAGATATGGAGCAGGTCGTACCCGACAACGTTCTTCAGGGTCCTACCGCCAAGGCTGACGATATCGCCCGAAGGCAGGACGACCTCGATCCCCAGGACGTACTGCTTCGTCACGCCGTACTTGACGCAGGCCGGGCCGCCCGCATTCTCCGAGACGATGCCGCCGATCGTTGCGCCCAGGAAGCTCTGCGGGTCCGGCGGGAAGAAAAGGCCGTCTTTCGCGAGCCTCATCGTCAGGTCCTGGAGGACGACCCCCGGCTCGACAGTCGCCGTCAGGTTCTCCTTATCGACTTTGAGTATCTTGTTCATCCGCGTCATGACCATCGCGACACCGCCCAGCCACGGGACGGAGCCCCCGCTGACGTTCGTGCCGCCGCCCCTCGGCGTGACCGGTATCTTCCGGGCATTCGCTATCTTGAGTATGGCCGACACCTGCTGGGCACTCGTCGGGAAGACGACGACGTCGGGCTTCCGTATCCAGTTCGTCGTCCCGTCGTAAGAATATGCCTTCAAGGCCTCATCGGAAGTGAGCACGCTTTCTTCGCCCACGATTTTCTTGAACTCGCCTATCAATGACTCGTTAATCATTGGAAACCCCCTACTATTATTGGGCAACCGCAAAAGCGAGCGCCCCGGATAACCCCCTCCGGCAGTAAAACTGCCGAAATCCTTCTTCACGCAAGGGAAGAGACATTACGACTTTCTGAACTCCTTCTCCATCGCCTCCTTTGCTGGCTTGACGTATATCTCCCGCAGCTTCGGCTTCTCGATCTTCCCCGAAGGGTTCCGCGGGACAGGCGCGAGCACGATTTTTTCAGGCCATTTGTACTTTGCCAGGCCGCGCTCCTTCACGAAGTTTATCACTTCCTCGTCCGTAAGCGTCTCGCCCTGCCTCACCTGGATGATGGCCATGACGATCTCCACCAGCCTCGGGTGCGGGTAGCCGAGGACGGCCACGTCCGCGATCTTCGGGTGCTTCCTCAGGGCGTCCTCGATCTCGGCGGGGAATATGTTCTCACCGCCCCTTATGATGAGGTCTTTCGCGCGGTCGGCGAAGAAGACGAAGCCTTCCTCGTCCTTGTACGCGAGGTCCCCCGTATGGAGCCAGCCGTCGGTGATCGTTTTGGCCGTCATCTCCGGGTTAAAGGCGTATTCCTTCATCAGCCTCGGCCCCTTGAGCAAAAGCTCCCCGATTGCGCCGGGAGGCATCTCCTTCCCATCCGAATCGACCACCTTTGCCTCCATAAAGGCCGTCGCCTTGCCGATGGAGCCGGGCTTCCGCATGATGTCCTCATCGTAACAGTTGAGCGTCCCGCCTCCGCCCCCTTCGGTAATGCCGTAAATATTAGAAATAGGGAGGTCGGGGAATATCTTTTTCGAGTCTTCGAGGAGCGAGTAAGGCACGGGCTGCGCGCCTATCTCGATGTGGCCCAGGTGGGACAGGTCATAGTCTTTCAGATCGATCTTGCCGGACTTGATCGCAGCCAGGAGATCCGACCACGTGGGCACCGTGTTCCAGCCGCCCGTGCACCCCTCGTCTGCTATAGTGCGCAGGTAATGCTCCGGCTGAAGCTCCATAGGCATCAATATCTTGCCGGCCGCTATAAAGCATGGGAAAGACAGAAAGAGCGTGCCGCTGTGGTAAAAAGGATGAGGCGACAGGTAGACGCTCCTGTGGCCGAGGTTGTAGGTAAGGGCGTTCCCGATGCCTATCCAGAAGAGCGTGCCGTGCGTGTGGGAGACGGGCTTCGGCGCCCCCGTCGTGCCTGAGGTGAACATCAGCTCGGCCATGTCGTCGTCTGTCATCTCGGCCAGGACCGGTGCGCTCTTGCCCTTTTCGATGATCTCGCTGTACGCCTTCATGCCGGCAGGCGCCGCACCCACGCAGATATAGTGGCGGCAGTAATCCATCTCCTTCTTGATCGGCTCTACCTTGGAGACGAACGCCTCGCCCAGGATGAAGACCTTGCTCTTCGTCACGTCGCAGGCATACTTTATGTCCCCGCTGGCGAACCGGAAGTTGAGGGGACTGATTACCGCCCCGGTTTTCAGGACGGCCATGTAGGTGACGTACCACTCAAGGCTGTTGAGCATCAGGTGCTGCACCACGTCCCCTTTCTTGATGCCGCACTCACCGATGAGGTAGTTCGCCACCTTGTTCGTCTGCTCTTCCAACTGCTTCCAGGTAAGCGCCCGGCGCGTCTTGGTCGACGGGTAGCTTTCGATCAGGAACTCTCTGTCCGGATACTTGCTCGCGTTGAGACGGCAAAAACCCGCAAAATTCATTTACCCTCCCTTGTGCTGTTTTTTAAACCCCTGAAGCCGGTGGACCGCTTACCGTTTGCGGCCCGCCGGCTTCAACTCACCGTCCTCCCCTTACCCCATTGCCTTTTTACCCATCTCGAATGCCTTGATATTCAATTCATGTGCAATTATTGGGGCTAGCGTCGCCCCCTCCACGAGCAAAGCTCGTGGAGCCACCCCCTCATAAAAAGGATGAAAAAGCCTACTCATGCCATAGCCTTTTTACCAAGCTCGAATGCCTTGATATTCAATTCATGTGCAATTATTGGGGCTAGCGTCGCCCCCTCCACGAGCAAAGCTCGTGGAGCCACCCCCTCATAAAAAGGATGAAAAAGCCTACTCATGCCATAGCCTTTT
>Ga0326728_10001985_pt1 | contig 69909 bp, 54 predicted proteins | sample MB3enrmetagenome_FD_207602 | JGI IMG/M metagenome (GOLD analysis project Ga0326728, IMG submission 207602) | Lab enriched peat soil microbial communities from McLean, Ithaca, NY, United States - MB31MN | ecosystem: Environmental > Terrestrial > Soil > Wetlands > Peat | place: USA: New York... | reverse complement strand
TGAAGCGCGAAATGGAATTCGCCATGTTTGATGCTCTGATCGAGCAGTGCCAAGCTCGAGGCATCCGCAAGATTGTGGGCGTCTATATCCCCTCCAAGAAAAACAAGATGGTTGCTGGGCACTATGCCAGCCTCGGTTTCAATCGCGTGGACGGAACCTCTGGAGAGCGGGAGTTGTGGCATTATGACGTGCCGTCGGCCTACTCCGCGAGGACACAATACATTCGCAGGTCCCCGACTGCCCTCCCCGCGGCTGCGAATGTATGAGGGCCCCGCCGCCACGCCATTCCGTGTAAACGTGGATAGTAGGATGGACGGAACGATGTTCCGTACAAGCCCCATTCTTTAGGATTTGTTAGACGAGCTCTGATTGATTAGTTGAAGATATCGGCATCAGATTCGAAACCATGATTGCAAATTTCGGGGGAGGGACAGTGTCGGATAGCGGGACAGAGGTTACGCGTGAGGGAGTAGGTCCGAGCCTCGTCGGGAGTTTGGGCCCTCTGCTCAGCGAGAACGGCACTCTCCACCATCTGGGTTTTGTGGTGGCCTCGATATCCAAGGTCGCCGAAGAATTCGCCGCGTCAATGGGGTTGCGATGGGATGGCAAAATTATTCATGATCCGTTACAGCGAGTCCGAGTGTCCTTCTTTTGCCCAGTAGATGCGCGAAATCCAGTGTTCGAGTTGGTGGAGCCAGCCAGCGAGAGTTCGCCAGTAACCCGTTTCCTCAAAAAAAGTGGGGGAGGATTGCACCACGTCTGCTATGAAATCGACAACTTGGAGTCAGGCCTACAAGAAGCCCAGCGCGTGGGTTTGGCGATTGTGGCTGCTCCAACGCCCGCCGTTGCTTTCGATGGCCGGAGAATCGCCTGGGTTTGTTCTAGGAGTCGCTTATTGATGGAATTGCTCGAACGTGACCGAAAGTAGCGGGCCAATCCCTTTCTGCGAATGAATACTAAACCTATACGTATTGTGCCTGGACGGAACAGCTCCGCTATTTAGAGACTCCGATCAACGAAACTATTGGAAGAGGTTTGCAAGTGTGGCCGTAGGCTACAAAAGGGAATCAGATTTCATGGTAGATTCTGGTTGGCAAGTCGATGTGGATCGTGTGACGCGCGCCGAGTGGTCACAGATGCTCGATCTATTCGACGATGCAAACCTCTATCAGACGTGGTCGTATGGCAGTATCCGCTGGGGCGAAAAAAATCTCAGCCACCTGGTTTTGAGACGTGGTGGTGAGGTTTTGGGAATGGCCCAGATCCGGATTGTTCGCCCAACGAGATTTAAGTTCGGGATCGCATATCTACGGTGGGGTCCCCTGTTTGAGCGGCGCGGGGCGACGGTTGATCCCGAAGTTGTCCAATATATGGCCCGTTCCTTGGAAGCGGAATACGTTAGCAAAAGAAAGTTGTTCCTTCGCGTCCTGCCGAACGCTTTTGCCGGGTCGCCGCGGGCCGCAATATTTGAATCGGCCTTTTCCAGGTTCACACACGAACCTCTTGCTGCCCACAACATTTACCGAACATTAATTTTGGATCTTTCCCCTTCGATTGAGGATCTACGAAAGAAACTCGACCCGAAATGGCGAAATAAACTCACTGGCTCCGAAAAAAACAACCTTAGGGTCGCGGAAGTGAGGGATGGTGAGGGGTTCGGCGATTTGTACGGGACTTTCTGTCTGATTTACAATCAGATGCGAAAGCGCAAGACTTTTGAAACCACCGTGGATGTCGAGGAATTTGGGCGGATCCAGCAAGACTTGCCAGAATCCCATCGCATGCGGGTCTTGATCTGCGAGGACAAGGGTGTACCGGTGGCGGGACTCGTGGCCTCAGCGATGGGTGATACGGCGATTTACCTGCTGGGGGCGACAAGCGACGAAGGGCTGAAGTCAAAAGGCGCCTATCTATTGCAGTGGACCCTGATTAAGTGGCTCAAGGAAAATGGCTTTAAATGGTATGACCTGGGGGGCATCGACCCCGAACGCAATCCGGGTGTTTATTCCTTCAAAAGGGGTTTTTCCGGCGCCGACGTTACTCAGCTAAGTCCCTTAGTGGCATGCGATAATACCGTATCCTCGGCAATTGTCAGGGCAGGTCTGGCCATGCATCGCACGGTACGCGTTTGGAACGACGCATTACATTTTGCCCGTCCCCTCAGGCCGCAAACCAGCAGAAATTAGGTTCAATCCCTTCCCTCCCCTTACATTATGGATATTTCAGTTGTAATCGTCGCCTGGAATGCGAGGCACTATTTAGAGTTGTGCCTGGAAAGTCTAGAAAAAGCGCCACCCCGCCGCAGTATGGAAACCTTGGTAGTTGACAACGCCTCGTCCGATGGCACGGCGGAGATGGTCGCCACCCGGTTTCCCTGGGTTAAGCTCATTAAAAGCAGCGAGAATCTGGGCTTTTCGAAGGGCAACAACGTGGCGATCCGCCAATGCCAAGGACGCTACATCGCCCTGGTGAATCCCGACGTGATTGTTTTTCCGGGCTGTCTGGACGCCCTGGCGGATTTCCTCGACCAGAATCCCAAGGTGGGGAATGTCGGTCCCCGCGTCTTCGAACCCGACATGTCGATGCAGAGCACCTGCCGCCGCTTCCCTTCCCTATGGAATAACTTTACCGACGCCTCGGGCTTGGCGACGAGGTTTAAAGGTTCCCGGTTCTTTGCCGGTGAGCACATGTTTTACTTTCCTCACGACCGGACGTTAAAGGTCGACGTTATTGTGGGCTGTTTTTCCTTCATTCGCCGGGAGACCTTTGACGCCGTGGGCCTTCTGGACGAAAAGATGTTCATGTATGGCGATGATGTGGATTGGTGCCGGCGCTGTTGGAAAGCGGGATGGGAGGTGGTCTTTTATCCCGGGGCACGGGCCATCCACGACCGGGGCAAAACCACGGCCCCCTATCCCGTCCGCTTTGCGCTGGCACAGCAACGCTCGGTGCTCTACTATTGGTCCAAGTATCACACGATTTTCGGCCGGTTGGGAATCCGCAGCCTCATGCTTTTCCACCACTTCATGCGCTACACGCTGGCGATTCTCTTCGGCCTCGTGCGTCCCAAGAAAAGTGAGCAAAGCGACGTGCGGAAACAGGTGAGCGGCGCCTGTTTGCGCGAGCTGATTTTCGGGAGCGCTCCCCAGAAGGCCTGAGGGAGGAAAGTGGATAGCCCGCTACTCCCCGCGAAAAAACGAGAATGCCCATCCTGCTTTTTTGCCCTAAATCATTGATGCTGGGTGCCTTAGCAGTTTTTTAAACCGTTCGGCTGGCTGCTTCCGGCATGGCAATTTCCACGGCAATTTCACGCTTCTCGGACTATTACCGTCGCAATGGTTTTTTGGCGACAATTCGTCGTGCGGGGGTGGCGGCCAAAAGGTCCCTGTTTTCGGGCCGTAGCGTCCTGTTTTATTGCGACCTGGCCAAGCAGACCGCGCCGCCGCGAGATCTCCCGAGCTTTCTCGCCGTAGAGCGCAAGAAAAGCCTCGCCGATCTCGGCCCCGAGGACCTCGCAGCGATGACCAGCGTTTGGAATCCCAAGCTGGTCCTGAAGGTTATGAAGGAACGGTTTGATCTGGGAGCCTCGGCGTGGCTCATCAAGTCTCGCGGGAAGCTGGCGGGCTACGGGTGGACCCTGCGGGGGCGCACGGTCGAGCCCCATTTCTTCCCATTAGGGCAGGACGACGTTCAGTTCATCGATTTCCACGTGTTCCCCAAATTCCGCGGGCGCGGCATCGATTGGTTCCTGATGACGGAAATCCTGCGCCAGCTCGCGGCGGACGGCATAATCCGGGCACACGGGGAGGCGGGCGAGTGGAACCAAGCTTCGATCGCCTCATTCAAGATGTCCTCATTTCACTTCCTGGGTAAAGCTAAAAAGTGGACGGTTTTGGGACGCACCTATGTACGGTGGAGCCAGACCCGACCTTCCACCACCGAAGGCTGAAGAAATTGAAGTTGCCGGGGAAGTCGGGGCGATAGGAATAAGAAAGGAAGATCATTGAATGTTCGCCGTGTCGGAGGGAGTAATGAAACCCGAGATTTCTGACAATCAGAAGAAAGCTGTCCAGATCCTTGGAGAAGACCAAAGGTCCAAGCTGACGACGCTCGTCTGTAGGATTGTCTTGATTGGATTTGCGCTGATTGAGGCTTGGTCACAGCGACAATTCATCACCGAGGATGGAATCTCCTACCTCGACATGAGCGATTGGCTCCTGCGACACAATTGGCACTATCTGATTAACCCAATTTGGAGCCCGCTCTACCCGCTTTTGATCGGCATGGCAACCTGGCTCACACGTCCGTCGGCGCAATGGGAAGTCCCGGTCGTGCATATTTTGAACCTTCTCATTTTTCTCGGTGCATTGGCATCTTTTGAGTTCCTCCTACGCCAGGTGATCCGCGTTCTCGGACACGAAAATGGGCGGGAAGATGCGGATTCAGTAGTATCCCTACCAGTCTGGATATGGCAATTGCTAGGTTATAGCCTTTTTGCCTGGAGCACGATTGGAATGATTTGGGGACCTCGCTATGAATCTCCCGATGTACTTGTGGCGACGCTCGTCTACCTTGACGCCGGACTTCTGCTCAGTCTCCGCACCACCACCAAGAGGTCACGAACTTGTCTGTTGCTTGGACTCACTCTCGGGTTGGGTTATCTAGCGAAGGGCATCCTGTTTCCAATGGCTTTCGTATTCATGGCCGTCGCATTTTTCGTGATTGGCGATTGGAGAAAAGCGGTACGTCCCCTCGCCATAACTTTCGTTGTTTTTTGCGCGGTATCCGCACCGTTGTTCATCGCGATGTCCAGGAGGGTAGGCCGGCCGAGCTATAGCGAGGTCGGAAACCTGAATTACGTTTGGCACATTAATCAAGTTAGTAGAGGTAAGTTGGCGGGGTCCTCCTTTTTCTCTCCTGATTCCGGTCCACTTCCTTATTTGAAACACCCTATGACCCTCCTTCACAAGGGCCCTGATGCTTATGGTTTCAGAGAGCCGCTAGCCTTTTCATACCCGCCTCGGCAGGATATGGAATGGTGGTCTGCCGGCAGCCGCGCCGTGTTCAATTGGCGCGATCAACTTCGAGGGATCGGCAGAACCCTGACTGTTCTTTTTGCAGATCCCCACATCGTGCCCATGTGGGGCGTGATGGGGCTGGGACTCCTCCTTATACTCACAAGCCCCAATGCGCCTCGGCGCTTTAAGAACATCCTAAGAAGTTGGCCATTGCTCGTCCCCGGAGTTGCTGCCCCATGCGCGTATTCGCTTGTGTATACGGAATCGCGTCTCGTTGCCCCTTTTCTGGTATTGGTGTTACTCGGGTTGTTCCCGGGAATACTTCTCCAGATCCCAAAGGATGCTGGCAAGCGAACTGCCACCGCGACGGTGGTTATTGCCACCTCTATGATGGTTCTTACGATGCTGCTCGTTGTTTACCACTTGGCAGGTTTTCCTCGTTCGGAACCCAGTCATGGAGGACTGTATGTTCAGGTGGGCGAATCTCTGCATAGGGCGGGTGTGCGACCTGGGGAGGAGGTGGCACTCATCGGTGACAGTTCGGACGGTTGCCGCTGGGCGCGATCGGCGCGGGTGCGAATTGTTGCCCAGATACTTCGCGAGGATGCGCACGACTTCTGGGCGTCAGGCCCTCGCGTAAGGGCAGAAGTTTATGACGCCTTTGCGAGATTCGGAGCAAAGGCAGTCGTTGCGGGGACCGACATTCCCGACCCGAGGATTCCGGACCAAACTCCGCCCCCCAGCGAGATGACGGAATGGCAACGACTTGGAGATTCAAATTACTACGTGCATTTACTGGCCATGTCGGGAAGCAAATAAATCGGGAGGCCGACCTTTGCCAGCCTCCTCAGCCCAGAACCGAGCAGAAGTTAGGGCAATAATGCACTTGGCCAACCAAACTTGAAATGCAGAACTGATGGTTCTTGAGCTTTAAATCATGGGAAAATTCTCCCGGCCTTCGATTTTCGAATGGTTCGATCCAACCAAAACACGCGAAAATCGTCGTGCAGCTCTGATTATCCTAGCCCTAGCCATCGCCACGCGGGTGGCGTTTATATTTTTGGCCCATCTCGACACCGGGCAGCTTTATTTCGCCGAGGTCGAAAGGGTAGCGAAAAGCCTGGTCACGCAGCATGTTTTCGGCAATCCCTACGCCCTTCCAACTGGTCCAACCGCGCACTTGGCGCCCGTTTATCCTTGGCTCGTGAGCCTGCTATTCCGCCTCTTTGGGGTTGGGAAATTAGGAACCCTGTCGGTATTTCTGTTCAATGCGCTCTGCGCTTCGGTCCAGTATGCTTTATTAGTTGTGCTCGCGCTGGCGTGCGGATTACCCGCGCGCGTCGGAATTCTTGCTGGTGTGCTGGGGGCATTGTTGCCCTTACATCCACTAGTAGAGGTGGACGGATGGGAAGCGAGTTTTGTCTCGGCGTGCTGGGTAGCTGTCCTTGCCTTGACAATGTATTGGTGGAGGCGCCGTCCCGCATCCAGTTTGTATGCTGCACTGGGCGGTCTTTGCTGGGGCGCGCTCATGCTGGCGGCGCCTCAGATGCTGCCCGTATTTGCCGCGGTCATGGCCCTGTATTTGCTCATTGTCCCAAACGGCGGTCTCCGGCGGACTTCCATAGCCCTGGTCACCGCAGCACTCGCCATCCTCCCCTGGACGATCCGGAACGAAAAAACTTTCGGCCACCTATTCTTTATTCGCGACAACTTCGGTCTGGAGCTAAGCATGTCCAATCATGATGGTGCTAATCCACTGTTCGTGCAAGAAATCTACGCGGCCGACGCCATCAACTTCTTCAAGCGACGGCATCCCGGATCGAGTCTGGCGGAGGCTCAACTAGCACAACGGATGGGCGAATTCAACTACAACCATTGGCGTCTTCAAGAAGCCGGCCAGTGGATCAAGACCCACCAAGGCGCTTTTCTCAGGCTGACAGCCGAGAGGATATGGTACTTCTGGTTCGGATATCATCGGCTCAAGACATTCCTCCTCTTTCCACTGGTCGTAGTGGCGCTACTGGGCCTAATTCGACTTTTCCGTGTCGATCCGCTCGCCGGTTGGCTTTTTGCCGCATGTTGGACGATGTTTCCCCTGGTCTATTACCTAATCTTTTTTGATACAAGATATGCATATCCGCTGAATCAGAGTTTTCTCTTTCTCGGATCGTTTGCTTTCTGGGATGCTCTGGGAGTCAAGGAACGGCAGACCAATACTACACCTCCCCTGGCCAAGGATAGCCGTCTGGCAAAACTCCCTAACACGGAGTTGTCTCAATCTCTTTCGGTGGTGATTCCCGCGTATAACGAGGAGGCTACGTTGGCGGACGTGGTCGAGCGGGTACTGGCGATCGAACACCTGCGTGAGATCGTGATTGTGGACGATTGCTCGCAAGATCAAACCGGCGCCATCGCCGATCAACTGGCCCGGGAAAACCCGCAGGTCAAGGTCGTCCACCATACGCATAACCGCGGCAAGACCGAGGCGCTAAAGACAGGCTTCGCCCTGACGGATGGAGAGATCGTCATTGTTCAGGACGCCGATCTGGAGTACAACCCGGGGGAAATCGGGGAGGTGATTGCACCCATCCTGACGGGCCGCGCCGATGTTGTTTACGGCTCGCGGTTTCTGGTGCGCAAAGCCGCCCGGGTGCTCTATTTCTACCACTACATGGCCAACCGGGGGCTGACATTTCTCTCCAACCTGTTTACCAATGTGAACATGACCGATGTGGAGACCGGGTACAAAGCGTTCCGGGGGGAAATCATCCGCAACATGATCGTTACCAGTTCGGGTTTCGGATTCGAGATCGAGGTGACGGCCAAAATCGCCAAACTGCGCTGCGCCATTTATGAGGTTCCCATTTCTTATTATGGCCGGACGTATGAAGAGGGCAAGAAAATCGGGTTCGCCGACGGCCTGGCAGCGATGTGGTACATCCTGAAGTTCAATATGTTCTGTAGCTTGGAAAAATCTTTTAAGAGGATTCCAGCCGAATTTTGATGATTCCGTCTGAACAGCTTGCACCGAGTCGGGGAACAGGGAAGCGCTTCGTCCAGTTCGGCGTCTCGCTGGCCTTGGCCGTGCTCATTCTTTATGTCTTGCTGCGTCACTTCGACCTGCACCGGACGGGGGAATCTCTCCGCAAGGCACATCCCGGGATGTTAATCATGGGCCTGGTGTTCATGACGGCCGCGGATCTTATTCGGGGGTGGAGGTGGCGGATTTGGCAGGGGAGCCTAAGCTACTGGAATTCCCTGCGAGTGATCCAAATCGGCTTTATGGGTAATAACATCCTGCCCGCCCGCTTGGGCGAGATCCTCCGCGCCCATTGTGCGTCGGCAAAGGCGAACAAACACTGGGGCCGCACCGCCGCCTTGAGTTCCATTGCGGCGGAACGCATTCTGGACGGCTTGGTGCTAGGCGCCTTCGGTCTGGTGGCCATCAGCCTCGTGCGCGTGGATCACCGCCTGCAATGGGGGCTCTTTTCAGTGTCCCTCTTCTTCGCCGGCCTCACCCTGGGATTGGTTCTGAGCGTCCGGCATCAGGAACGCATCCGGCGGCTGCTGTACGGTGCGAACCAAAGATTTCCCGGGCGCCTGACGGTTTTCGCACGGGACAAGGTAAGCCTGCTTCTGGATGGCATCGTCCCCTTGGCAACGCTCCCGCGGATGGTGGCGGCGATTGCCGCGACGGTCGTGATCTGGGGTCTCGAGGGGGCGGTATGCTACGTCGTCGGGCGGGCTCTCTGGGACGGCATGCGCATCCAAACCGCTCTTCTGTTTCTGGTGGTGGTAAACTTTGCGACACTTGTCCCGTTGACTCTGGGAGGCATTGGCAGCGTTGAAGCCGCCGGGCCGCTTTACCTCATCAGCTCCGGCGTCTCTCCGCCTCTTGCCTTGGCGATGGTCTTACTACAACACGCCGGGCGGTATTTATTCACGACGATCACAGGCGCGATTTTCTATCTGGGTGGGAACTTCCGCAGCAGGCCAGTCGCCAAGGCCTGGTAGCCCCTGACATGACAGTTTCCACGGCGGTTTCGCGCTTGGCGGGACAATATCGGCGCCACGGCTTCGTCTCGACCGTTCGGCGCGCGAGCGCGGTGGCCAAAAATCGAGGATTTTCAGGCACAGCATCGTGTGGTGGGGCAAGAACGAAACCCTACAACAGGCGGCGAGGCCGGATTAAAACAGAGAAAGGAATGGTTGACGGCTGAACGATTAACCTGTAGGCTGGCATCGATGGAAGCTTTACCGAGGAGGGGTTGAGGATGCCGCAGGCCGAAAAGATTAAGAGACAGATGAGTCAAATCCTGAAGCGGGTTACTTTTCCACTGCTATTGCTACTAATCCTGTTGGTGGCGGGGGACCAGGCACCTCGTCCTTTTAGGATCGTCTCCCCTGTTTACGCGGCGGGCGGAACCTGCCCGTCCGGGGCGAACTACCTCAATGCCTCCAATCCGACAGGCGCTTTGGTTACGCTAGCCAGCCTGGGAGTTACCAACTGCTATTATGTCTCGGCGGCAGGCGCGGATACCAATAACGGAACCAGCGAATCGACGCCTTGGCTTCACGCGCCCTTCATGCCGAACTGCACCGGCAATTGCGCGACCGTAACAACACAAAGTGCAAGCCTGTGGCCGGGAACGGGGATTATCTTCCGGGGAGGGGATACCTGGCACTTCGGAAACAGCGGCGCGGCTCCCTACGTTGGTGGAACATGGGAATGGAACACTGGCACCATACCAAACGGCACAACCAGTAATCCGATCTATCTAGGGGTTGACCCAACGTGGTACTCTGGGGCCTCCTGGGTGCGGCCTGTTTTAACCGCTGATAATCCTCTCTGCAACGCTTCGACGGTTGGCACGCTATCTGATGGAGCCACCTGTACCGGAACCACAGATACCTTCGGACAACCAAGCTACTACGTTTCCAGTTGCGCCTACCAAATTAGCAGTTCCAACAATCTTATCGACCAATGCTGGGTTTACGGCTTCATCTGGGACAATTTTGAGATGACTGGGCTTTGCCAGAGCCATACCGGACAACCGGCTGGCGAAGATACTTATCTTCGCTACGGCACGATGCAAGGACCGACAACCTTTCAGAATAACTACATTCACGGTGCCACTCATCTGCGGTATGCCGCGACCAACGGGAGTAATTGCACCGGCATAGTGTGCATCAACATAAATGCTTTCAACGGAGGCGCTAGCCCCATAGGGGAGACGATAGTATTCAATGTCGTGGACTTCTCCGATTCTGATCCGGTCGGGGAAAACTTGACGCAAGGCGGATTCTACAATGTGGCCTATAACGTGTTTCGGTACACGACGCAGGCTCTTGTCTCGCTGCATCTGTTCCACGACAACCTTTACGAGTATTTCTTTGAGAACGGTCACTCGAATATGATTGAAAGCAGCGATCCCGCCGGCACAAATGCTATTTATAACAACGTCTTCCGGCACGTGGAGGCAAACATTACCTCGAACGGTGGAGCGGGAATTTGGCTGGGGCCTGCTTCTGGAGCTACCGATTACTTCTTCAATAATGTGATGTACGACGTTGGTGCCATTGAATATTTCAACATTGGCGGGGTGGCGCTGACAACCGTATACGGAAATTATGTCATCTTCAATAACACGTTTCAGAAGAATATAGCGGGAGGGATGTTGGACTGTGAAAACTACACGAATGGGACGGTAGCCGATACCAACAATCATGCTATCGACGACTCGAATTATAACGGCTGTAGCAACATGACCCGCACTACCTATCTTTGGCAGTCAAATACCTCGAGTGGTCCTGCGCCAACTTATTCGGATGCCAACAAGTCACCGCAGTTCGACCAGTACACCAGCAGCGAGACCTACGCCTATTCGCCGGTGGCGAGCACGAACTCGACCGTGGGAGCGGGAACGAACGAAGTTTCTAACTACTGTGGGGCTCTGAGTACAGCAGGGTTGACAGCAGCAGCGACGGCTTGCAAATCTGATACGACTTACTCCTGTACGTACAACAGCACCAACCACACGGTGACCTGTCCGGCACGAACGGTTGTGGCGAGGCCCATAAGCGCGGCGTGGGATGTGGGAGCTTACCAATTTTCATCCGCTCCGCCATCAGCCCCGAGCAATTTGCAAGCTACTCCGCACTAAACTCCGTTGTCCGCCTCGGATCGCTCCCCTACAGGGTGGGGGGGCTGCATTGTCTTGTCATTCGTTAATGGGCAACACGTCCTCTGAGCAGCTATAACCAATGGGACCTGAACACCTTCTGTTTGGCGGTGGCGCCGCCGTAACAACACTAAATCCGGCGGTGGCGGTGGCAATGCTCATCGCCATCGTGCTCATTTTCGCCAGTCCGCGTAGCAAGGGCATTACACCTTTTCTGTTAGCGTGTTTCACGATCCCGCTCGGCCAGGAGGTGCTGGTGGGCGGAATGCACTTTACGGTGCTGCGCATCCTGATTATTGCCGGATTAATCCGGAGGGCCACGCTGGGAGGATCTTCGTCAACCGGCAAGTTTCCGGGAGGATTCAACGGTGTAGACCGGATGGTGGTGCTGTGGGCGGTGGCGCTTCAGGTCATTCTTGCCATCGAGTGGATGGATCAGCAGGAGTTCATTCATGGCTTGGGTGATTTCCTGGACGCCTTCGGGGGTTATCTGGTCGTAAGATTTTTTATTCCCGACGGCGAGGCCGTCCGGCGGACCATCAAGGCATTAGCTGTTGTTTGCATCATCCAGGGCGCCTTTATGCTGAACGAGCAAATCAGCCACGTGAATTTGTTCGGTTACATTGGGGGGTTTGGGCCAGGCCTGACGATAAGAGACGGGAAGATCCGCTCGGAGGGAGTGCTGGGCTGTATCCCCGCCGGAGGGTTCGCCGGCGCTATAATTCCGCTGTTTCTGTGGCTGTGGACACAACGGAAAGACCGGAAGCTAGCGTATGCGGGACTTGTCGGGGCCACGATCATGGTATTCACGTCGAATTCGAGCACGTCGCTCCTGGCCCTCGCCGCCAGCGTCTTGGGGCTCGCCTTTTGGCCCCTGCGCAAGCGGATGCGGCTGATGCGCCAAGGACTGGCCGTAACGTTGGTGGCGATGCAATTGGTGATGAAGGCTCCGGTTTGGGCACTCATTGCACGAGTCGACCTGACCGGGTCCTCTTCCGGCTACCACCGGTTCATGCTGGTAGACAATTGCATCCGGCATTTCAGCGACTGGTGGCTGATTGGATGCAAGGGCTACATGGGGTGGGGATTTGCCATGTTTGACTGCTGCAACCAGTTTGTAGTCCAGGCCGTGTGTGGGGGCCTGTTGACGCTGGTTGCGTACATTGCGATTTTCACCCGGAGCTTTGGGGCGATCGGGAACGCCAGGAAGCGGGTAGAGGGGGATCGCGGGCAGGAATGGCTTTTCTGGTGCCTGGGTTCCGTCCTGTTTTCGATTGTGATGGCGCACTTCGGCATTAATTACGCGGCGGAGATGCAGATAGGTCTCTTCGCTGTGTGGGCGTCCATTTCGACGGCTGCCTTCGAGGCCATGCGGCCACTAGAGGTAAAAGCCGAGATCCCTGCCGACCCTCACCTCGATTCAGTTCCCAACCTGGTCGGAGCTTAGCTTGAAATTCGCGAAAGATGGAGAACCCATGAGCGACAGCGGCGGACGTGTCCGGGTCTTGTTCAGTTTTCCGCTCCGGCTAGGTGCGGACAGAATCTGCGGCATAGCTTGGCAACAGGTGAACGGCCTCGCGGCTGCCGGTGCGCACGTGCTGGCCTTTCCCGCCTCCATTTCCAGGCCGGTTTCCCCTGGCGTGAGAGTTCGCCCGACGCTGGCGAGAGGGAAGCTGCGCGTCCCATACAAGATTGTCGGAACGATGCGGGCGTGCGCCTGGCACGACTACATTGTGGCGCGCCGGGTTGAAGAGTTGGCTGGGCAGATTGACATCGTCCATGCATGGCCCCTGGGAGCGCTGCAAACGCTCAAAACGGCCGCACGGCTGGGAATCCCGACTGTCCTGGAAAGGTGCAATGCCCATACGGGGTTCGCCATGGAGGTGGTGCAAAAGGAGGCGGAACGCCTGGGAGTAGCTCTGCCCCCCGATCATGAACACGCTTACAACGCGGAGAAGGTGCGCAAGGAGGAAGAGGAATATCGACTGGCCGATCGCCTCCTGTGCCCATGTGACTTCGTAGTGAAAACCTTTCTCGATAAAGGATATGCCAAGGAGAAGTTGGCGCGCCACATTTACGGGGTCGATGATAGAGTGTATCACCCTAGCAACGAACCCCGAGAACCCAAACGAGGATTGACGATGCTTTTTGTGGGGGTATGCGCGGTGAGGAAGGGTGTGCACTTCGCGCTGGAGGCTTGGTTAAACTCCCCGGCAAGTAAAGATGGGACTTTTCTGATTGCCGGGGAGTTTTTGCCGGCATACGCCGAAAAGCTTGCTCCCATGCTCAAGCACCCCAGCGTCCGCGTCCTCGGGCATCGGAACGACGTGCCGGAGTTGATGCGGAAGAGCGATATTATGATTCTTCCCAGCATCGAGGAGGGCTTCGCCTTGGTCGTCACGGAAGCCATGGCAAGCGGATGCGTCCCGCTCGCTTCGGATGCCTGTACGGAACTCTGCAAGCATATGGAAACCGGACTAATGCACCGGGTCGGCGACGTTGCCGCCCTCACGCAACATATCACCATGCTGCATGAAGACCGGACGCTGCTCGCCAGGCTGCGGGCGGCTGGGCTAAAGCTAATCCCGGAGATCACTTGGGATGCCGCCGGAGTGAAGCTTCTCGAGGCCTATCGGGAAACCATCGCGGCTCACTCGGCAGGAGCGCTCCGGCGGGCCGGGTGAGATTTAAGGAAGCGGGCAAATTGAGACCATTGTCTATGAAGGGCGGAGAACCATCAATACTCACCCAAGCCGCGCAGATCGATCAACAGCCAGAGCAGCCAAGCTTTGAGCCAAACGCGCCAGCCAATGCGCCTCGGACTACGCCTTGGACACTATTCATCTTGTCCTTCGTCTCAATCATTCCGTTCTGGACCGCCCGTTACCCATTCTTGGACGATTATCCCAATCACCTTGCCAGGTGGTTTGTCCTCTTCCACATCAAGGACGGCGCCTATCATTTCGCGAACATGTACGCACCGGCATGGGGTCCGCTCCCGTACATAACGCCGGACATCCTGGCCATGGTATTGCAATATTTGTTACCTATCGATGTGGTCGGAAGATGTATTCTGAGCCTCTGTATTATCCTTATCCCCGTCGCCACATATTTCTTCCTCAAAAAGGCTTGCCCTCGAAATGTTGGACTGGCCAGCTTCGGTATTTTGGTGGCGTTTAATCCCATGTTTTTAATGGGGTCGATAAGCAATGAATTTAGTCTCGCCTTTGGCTTGATGGTTGTTGGGTTATGGGTGAGTTACTGTAAGACCGCTAAGGTTATCACGGCTGTTGGTATCGCCATCGGCTTGATCCTTGTCTACCTCTCACATTTGAGCGGATTTCTTGTTGCCGGCCTGGTGATGGGTATTTACGCGCTGTTCCAGGCGCAGCGTTGGAAAAAGGTAGGAACCCTTGCACTATTGTCGCTCCCTGCACTTCTGATTTTTGTTTACAATCCCAGCCACGCGGGTACTGGCGCCTCGTTCCGGTATGGGGAGCACCCGGTATGGAGCAAGCTGAAAGGGCTTACCTTCCCCTTCCGACTTGATACCTCCAAGGGATTAGATCTCATATTCTTAGCCGGGCTCGTGATTCTCGTTTTTCTCGTGCTGAAAAAGAGGCCGAAATTCGCATTGCAGCGGGTTTGGCTGGTGGTGTGCGGCACCTTGCTCTTGCTCTACTTTGCGGCCCCAGGTCAGTATGGGTTTGGTGGCTATGTGGACACCCGCTTCTTGCTCTTCATGTATTTGTTCCTGTTAGCCGTGATTCGATTTGACCAGCTTCCCCGCTATCTGCATGTCAGCTTGGCCTTGCTGGTATTGTTTCGCGTCGCAACGGTGGAACAAATGTTCATTTCCCACCAACACGAGCTAAAGCAACTGACCGCGTCTTTTGAGGCGATTCCACGGAATGCAAAGGTTCTGCCCCTCGTCCGTTTTCCTAATAACCTCGTTGGGGCGGGCGACATCCACCACCTGGAGTACGGTGTGATCCAGCGTGGATTTCTGGATCCAGAGCTTTTTCATCTCCAAGGAGTCGATCCCATACGCCTTGTCGGTTCACCGTACTGTCCCAACGTTTTCTGCGACGTTGCCAATGCGCCCGAAGTAGATTGGCAACAGGTCGCGAGTTCCTACGACTACCTGTGGGTGTACCGCGACCCCGAGATCACTAAATTTACGTCTCGGATAGGTGATGCGGTCTTCTCCAACGATTCTGTAACCGTTTATCAAGTCCCGCGTCCGCATCTTTAATAGCATACGTCCTGAATGAGCAAGAAAGATCAAGAGATTTATAGGTTTCATGTAACTGTCGGGGCCCAGAAGTTCAATAGTGAAATCTAAAGCCACACCGTCAGCCGTTTCGCCTGGCGCTATTTCCGGCGCGCCATACTTCCTGAAGGAGTGAAGATTGTGAAAGTAACTCTAATTTCTCCGACTTACAATGAAGCCGATAACATACCACGCCTGGTTCATGACGTGGACGCGGCACTCGCGGGGATCGATTACGAATTGGTCATTGCAGACGATGATTCGCCCGATGGGACATGGGCTGTCGCTCAAGAACTGGCCAAAACGAATCCGCGGATCCGAGTTCTTCGCCGGACCACGGATCGCGGGCTGGGGCCGGCGGTGATCGAGGGATTTTTGTCGTCTTCCAGCGACTATGTTGGTGTCATCGATGCTGACCTTCAGCACGATCCGGCAATCCTGCCGCAGATGATCGCCGCTTTGGACGCTGGCGCGGAGATTGCGGTGGGTAGCCGCTATGTCGCAGGGGGAGGAACGGGCACCTGGAATGCTGTTCGGCAATTTCAATCCTGGGTCGCCACCAAATTCGCTCAGGGCTTTCTTGGCGTGGAATTAAACGATCCGATGTCTGGATATTTTATTCTGCGGCGCAATGACCTCAATCGAGTTCACAAGCAACTTGATCCCAGCGGCTTTAAGATTCTGTTGGAGATTATCGCTAGATTGGCTCCCTCAAGGCTGAAGGAAGTTCCCTACACATTTCGAACTCGTGTTGCTGGCAAATCCAAGTTGTCCTCAAAAGTTGTTCTCCAGTATCTGGGGCAACTTTGGAGGCTCTCCTCGGTCAGCCGTTACATGTCGGTTCGCTTCATCAAGTTCGCACTCGTTGGCGCATCGGGAACCGTGATCAACCTTTGCGCTTTTTTAGCTTTTGCCGCACTCCTGGGGCTGAGGGATTGGCGAATTTCAGGATTGGCGACGCTTTTTGCGAACTTTACGAACTACGTCTTGAATAATGCTTGGACTTTCAGCGACCGCGGGCACCGTGGTTGGTCCCTCTTGCGAGGGTACGCCACCTATCTCGGATTTTCCTTGGTCGGAATGTCCGCTTCGACGTTAACCTTCGCGGGTCTTAGCCTTGCCTATCACACTTATCTGCACATTGCTCAAGAAACTAAAGAGCCGTACCTCCTTGCGCTTGCGTTTCAGCTCGTTGCCATTCTCGTCGGCACCGTTTTCAACTACGAGCTGAACAAGAGATTTACCTGGCGGGACAAAAATCTGAGAGAAAGTAAGACCCCTGATCCAAAACGCATATCGCGAAGCAGCTTTGCTTCGATGGAGGAAGACCCCGACCAAGCCAGTTCGACCTAGTGTGACTTCCGACGAGTCCCCGTGGTTGTGAAAGGCGGATCTGTTGGGGGGGCAATGTAGGCAGATTGGAAGGGGATAGGTTTCATGAATCCCAAAGTATCTGTCGTTATTCCGACCTATAACCGGGCGGCCAAGGTTCAGACAGGCATTGAGAGCGTACTGGCCCAGACGTTCTCTGACCATGAAGTCATTGTGGTGGATGACGGGTCGTCGGATGACACGGGGAAGATTCTCCGAGAAGCTTATGGCGACCGAATCCGCTATTACGCCCAAGCCAATCAGGGCGTCAGCGTGGCACGGAACAAGGGAATCGCGGAAGCGCGGGGCGAGTGGATTGCTTTTTTGGATTCTGACGATCTCTGGGAAAAGGAAAAGCTCGAATGGCAATTCCGGGCACTCGAACGGTTTGGTTCCACGTGCGGCGGATGTTATACGGACTGCCGTCTGTACAATTACCCTGAAACACGCACTCTATTCGAAATGGCAGAGGAGAACTACCGGCATGAGGGAGAGATGGGCATCAATACCAATGTACTCAGACTCCTAGTGAGACCAGGGGGCGCGGGGATGGTCATCCACGTCTCCTCCCTCCTCGCGCGCCTAGATTTGGTAAGATCAATCGGAGGATTCAATTCCAATATTCGCTACAGCGAAGATAGTGAATTCATGTTTCGGCTCGCGATGCGCACGGGCTTTTGCTATGTCAATCGTCCCCTTCTCAAGTGGGACCGCTCACCGGTGAAAGTCCGCCATGTCGGCGTGAGCGCGGTCTGGACCAAGCCGGATTTCTTCCTCCAGCACAATCAACTACGCTACGAAGGACTGCTACGCTTGAGCGAAGACTTGCCGGGGGATGTCGTCAAGCTCATTCGCGAGCAGTTGGGTTCAATCCACAGCGGCTGGGCCAATTGGTATCTGGCAATTGGACAATTCGACAAGGCACGCGAAGCTATCTCGCGAGCGATGCGACTGGACCCGAGCTTCAATATCACGGTAAAATGGCTGCTAACGTGGACGAGCCCCCGGCTCGCGCGCCAGGCAGTACGTTATCGTCGGGAAAGAAGTCCAGAATCAATCGCGTGATATTTTTGGAGCGCAAGCGGCTTTGGAGGGTTGATCCTTAGCTGCGGGGAGATGGAATGGCTCCCGGATGAAGACGACTGCTGGACGGAGGCCAAGGTCGAGATCCTCCAGGACTCTCACCTCGCATCAATTCCCAACCCAGTCGGAGCCTAGCTTTAGATCGGCTGGGGCTGAGGTCCCAAGGCCGCGGCGCCATTCGCAAAGAACTGCGCCATCGCTTTCACCTCAATAGCCGCCTCGGGAGGCGGTCATGTTGCACGAGATGATACATTCGACACGAGATAAACTTGAGAGGTCAGCCCGCGAGCTGCTTCATGGGAGCGCACTCTTCTATCCCTTGAGAACTGCTTACCAGCTTGTTTTCAATCGTCAGAAGCGGCTTTTCCGCCGTAAGATGCGGGAATTTTACGCGCCCTTTGTCCGCCGCGGCAGTCTCGTCTTCGACGTGGGGGCGAACGTTGGGATGTATTCGGAGGTCTTTAGCGAGTTGGGCGCTCAAGTGGTGGCGGTTGAACCCAACCCTGAGTTTTGCAAGAACCTGCGCCGGCTAGCTCGCGTTTTCCCGGTGCATGTGGAGAATTGTGCGGCGGGGGACCAACCCGGCAAGGCAACTCTGCATATCTGTAACTATGGCGGACTCAGCACATTGAGGAATGACTGGTCTGAAGCCATACAGCACTCTCCATTTCCTCGTGACGCCAAGTGGATTGGAACCCGCGAAGTCGAGATAATCACGCTTGACCAGTTGGCGGGTCGCTATGGGGTCCCCAACTTTGTCAAGATCGACGCAGAAGGTTACGACGACGTGGTGCTCCGGGGCATGTCATTCCGGCCTTCAGCGCTCAGCTTTGAGTTCCTCCGCGGGATTCCCTCAGCGGCCATGCGTTGTTTCGACGCCCCAGCACTCGCTAGCGGTTACGAGTTCAATTACGTGCGGGGATTGGAGATGCGACTATCTAGCGACTGCTGGATGCGAGCGGACGAATTGCGCGGGCGGCTCGACGCCCTGGCAGGGGACACAGATTACGGCGACGTTTTGGCCCGCCGGACAGGCTAGCCGATGCAACCGGACAGGACTCCGTGACAGGTGCCAGCAGTATGGCTGCACTATGCCATGCCAAGCCTGCTGGGCTCCAGAGGCCATCGGCGTTAAATCATGAGCGTGTCTTCACCAGAATTCGGCAAGGAACCGATGGCATGAATCCCAAAGTATCCGTCAATTGATGTCACTATATTTTGCCGGCTTCAGGGAAATAAAAAGCACATTAGGTGCGAGATAAGACAAGAAATGCCCCATCCGCCCGGCTTTTCTCTGGTCGAATAAACGGGGCTTTTCAGAGCCACACCTCCTACTCTCATGAAAAACGATCACGAGCATAGCTTCCGGCGCAATCTGCTCATCTGTCTTGGAACAGCATTGGGCATCTGCGCAGCCGTGGAGCTTACCTGTGTCTCGCTTGGGGTTGCCCCCCTGTTCACGGCGAGCCCCGCGATCAACGAGAAAATGCGCTTTCTCCGAGAACATCCACCCGGGCACACCCCCATCGGGGTGATCAGTGGGGCGAGCATCGCGCTCAACGATATCGACAGCGATTTGCTGGAAGATGACGAGGGTCGCCCCTTCGTCAATTTGGGGGCCAACGGCGTCTCGGTTCCGACGTCGGAACAGTTTTACCAACAGTTGGCAGCCCTTTACCCCGTGCGTGAGGTCATCTTCGCCGCAAGTCCGATAGAAATGCGCGATGCCTACCGGGCGGAAGTCCATGTGCCTACTTCGGTATTTCGCCGCTACGTACTGGGCCGGATGACGATGGCGGAGGAATTCACCTATCGCGACATTCCGGGATTGATATCGTATGTGAAGAACTGGCACGAGTACCACAGCCGCACCAGCGGGAGCTCTCTGGCCTTTACCAAGACGGGGGCGGTGCCCTTGGAGGTCAGCGTTGACGCGGCCGGTCGTCGGACCTGGAATGGCGAAGCCGTTTTTGACTTGACTACCGACTGTGTGCACTGTATGGACGACCTGGCACAATTTTGCCGGGACGTCCGGGGCGCGGGACTGCCCTTTACGGTGGTGGTGGGACCCATCTGGCCCGAGGTGACGGAACGACTGCCGAGAATTCGCGCCATTGTCGCCAACCGGCGAGCACAGCTTCGAGCGGTCGCCCAACAGTGTAACGCCACGCTGTTTGATATCACCGATTATGCCACTCTCGATGACCCATGTTTTGCGAATTCCCTCCATTTAAATGCCCAAGGAATGAGCGCGATGACCGCGCAATTCGTGCGTTTTCGCCGCGGCCAATCGATTCCCAAGGGGATGGCGTTACCGTGCGGCGGTTCCCGTGTCGCACGGGAGTCCAACTCGGGTGCGGAGAAGGCGCCGGGGTCGCAGGCGAGCTCCGAGTGATCGCACACTGATTTTCTATGGTATTCGCATCGTATAGCTTTCTCTTCATCTTTCTGCCGATTGCGCTGGTGGGGTACTATCTCGCGGCCAAGGTGGGGACAAACTACGCGATCGGCTGGCTCGTGCTCGCCTCACTGGTATTCTACGGGGTTTGGAATCCCGCTTTTGTCATTCTGCTCGTCTGCTCGATTGGGTTCAATTTCGCGGTCGGACGAGCGCTGCTTGCACCTGAGAGGGAAAATGACACGAAATCGCGCCATCGTCTGCTCTTCCTCGGGGTCGCGGGAAATCTTCTTCCCCTCATTTTCTTCAAGTACTTGGGGCCGATGCTGGCGTACGCACGTTCGATTTCACTCGTCTCGCCCGAATTTGATTTCAAGGTCATTCTGCCCTTGGGGATTTCATTCTTTACCTTCACGCAGATCGGGTATCTCGTGGAGTGTGACCACGGCCGAGGCAGGGACCTGGACCTCATCCGTTACGCCGCGTTCGTCACCTTCTTTCCGCATCTCATTGCCGGGCCCATCTACCATATTCGTGAAATCGGGCCGCAACTTCTCAATCCGGATTCGTGCCGTTTGCGCTTCAGCAATCTCTCCGTCGGCACAAGCTTTTTTATCATTGGATTGGCGAAAAAGGTCCTCCTGGCGGACCCGCTGGCGGAGGTGGTGAAAATTGGGTTTGCGCATCCGGGCGATTTTCAGTTGTTTTCCACTTGGCTCTATGCACTTGCCTATTCTTTGCAACTGTATTTTGACTTTTCAGGATATTCGGACATGGCTATCGGATTAGCCTCCATGTTCGGCATCCGGTTTCCGATCAATTTCAATTCTCCGTACAAATCCAGGAACATCATCGATTTCTGGCAGCGCTGGCACATGACGCTGACGCGCTATCTTACCCTCCTGCTCTATAATCCCCTGGCGATGTACTTCAGTCGTCGCCGAAGGCTTGCTGGGCTGGGCGTGTCCCAGCGCGACTACCAAACCCTCAGCGGATTCGGTTCTCTCGTGGTGATTCCCCTTTTCTTTACCATGACGCTGTGTGGGATTTGGCATGGCGCCGGGTTCCAATTCCTCATTTTTGGCCTCATGCATGGGGTCTATCTGACCATCAACCATACATGGCGGACGTTCGGTCCGAAGGCCGCCGGGAAGAATCGGGGGCGACTTGCGGAAGCCGGGGTCGTTGTCTCAAGCGTTGGTCTCACCTATCTGTCGGTACTCGCCGCCCAGGTGATGTTCCGCGCGTCTTCGGCCAGTGCGGCATTGCAGATGCTGGGGGGCATGATCGGACTGCACGGCATCGACGCGTTTCCTATTCCGAGCACGGTGATGAAGGTGCTCCAGCACCTAGGCCCGATACATACTTTTCTTACGCAAACCCATCATATTCTGGCAGTTCCCTCTGAGGATAGCACCCCGGCACCCGCAAGCCTGGCCCTGCGTTTCTTCATCGTCTGGGCCTTGCCCAACAGCCAGACCATCATGGCAAAATTTTCGCCAACCTTGACGGCCGTCAAGCCTGATACGGTGCGATGGCTTTTATGGCAGCCGACGGTGCGTTGGGCCTTGGCGCTCGGCTTGTTGCTCGCCCTTTCTCTGATGTCTCTTCAACAAACGAAGGTGTTCTTGTATTTTCAGTTCTAGATGTGGAAAGGGATATAGTGCACAGTAATTCCAACAAGCGTGTCCCCTTTGAGGACCCGTTAAGCTACTTCCCCAAAGTTCTTTCTAAACTCTATAGCTCATGGGTGAGACTAACCTATCCGTTCGCGTCGATCGGCCGGCACTTGTCGGTCCATTACACCTTTACGGTGAACAGGGCAATGGCTCCCCGGATTAAACTGGGCAACTCCGTGACCATGGGTAAGGACGTGTGGCTCAACATCATCCCCGAAGCCACCGACGAGGTAAATATCGTTATTGATGACCACTGCCGACTAGCAGCTTGGTGTTGGATCAGCGCCAAAAATCATATTCAATTGGAACAGGAGGTAAATGTCGAACCGGCGGTGCTGATCATGGACCACGGCCATTTTTACGAGTGGACTCACCTGCCGATAAAAAAACAGAAACCTACGGAAGGAGGGAGAATTCGAATCGAACGAGGATGTTCGATCGGTGCAGGCTCCACAATTATTTGCACACAGGGCAATCTGGTTTTGGGGCAGTACTGCGTCGTTACCCCTAACTCGGTGGTCTTACGGAGCGTGGCGCCCTATTCCTTGGTGGGGGGGAATCCGGCCCGGGTTATTGAACGACTCGATCCATCGCTGATCAATCCGGAGTCGGCCTCTTCCTTAAGTGGGGAGGTGAGTCTCCAAAGCCGCACCGTTGACAGGCCGGTGCCCGTGCCGGGTTCGGACGGCGTCAAGTCCAGGTGAGGACCATTCCGAAGAGCAGGCGGCCTTAGGCCGCAATTTAACGAGATGAGCGTCGGCACGGCACCAAATTGACCCATTGAATGACGGTTATAGTGCGTTCGTAGGGGCTTGGCTGAAGGAGAAGAATGGACTTCGCGAGAATTTACAACCGAGGCAAGGGGGCCCTTGAGGGGCTGCTGAAAGGTGGGACCCTCAGAGCCAAAGCGATGCGGGGAGGAGCTTGGTTGGGGGGAGGAAGCGTGGCGGAACAGGCAAGCCGCTTCGCCCGCAACATGATCCTGACACGACTGCTGGCGCCCAGCGTTTTTGGAACCATGGCGATTGTAATGTCCTCTTCCGCCATCATCGGGGCGTTAACGGAAGTGGGAACAAAGCAGGCGGTCATTCAAAACCCTAGGGGAGGGGAGAAGGCGTACTTTAACGCAGGTTGGTGGATGGGGTTCGGCCGATCGCTTTTGATGTACCTCATCATCTTTGCTATGGCTCCATGGGCCGCCCATTTTTATGGGAACGTCGAGCTCTCTGCATTGCTTCGAGTGACGTTGCTCGGTGCTCTGTTTGATGGCCTCATGAGTCCACGTGCCGTTCTTACTCAAAAAGAGATGAAGTTCGGGCGCTGGATGGTCATCACTAATGGCGGCGGCATCTGCGGGGTCATCCTGACGGTAGCTCTGAGTTTTCTCATACGCGATGTGTGGGCGCTTGCCATCGGCTTCGTTAGCGAGAATGTCTTTCGATGTGTCCTGTCATATATTTTGTGTCCAGGGTGGCCGTCATTCAAGTGGGACCGTCAGGCCATGCGGGAACTTTATCGATTTTCGAAGGAAGCCTTCGGACTATCTTTCCTAAACCTCATTTTCATACGCACGGACATCTTCGTTCTAGGTAAGCTTTATTCCACAACGGCCCTGGGGTTTTACACGATGTCGGTGGCCTTGGTTCAGACTCCATCAACCTTCCTCGCAACTATGATGGGGCAAACCCTCTTTCCCGCTTTCGCCCACGTCCAGGGGGATAAAGAGCGAATCAACCGAATCCTGGGGGAGGTGACATCGTGGATGATCCTGCTGGGGCTACCCGGCGTCGCCGCCATCTATCTGTGCGGCCATTCTCTGCTGAGGGTCGTCTATGGGGCTCGATATGCCGCTGGCGCGGGACCGCTTGCCTTCGCCACCGCCGTGGTGTTTTTCAATATGCTGAATGCCGCGATTACGTGTGTCTTTGTCGGTCTGGGTCGTCCGGGGCTGCATCGCCGAGCGGTGGCGGCTTCCGCAGTGGTCATGTTGATCGCCATCTATCCGGCATGCAAACTGCTGGGAGTGGTGGGAGGTCAAGTCGCTGCGCTGGCCGCAATTTTGGTCAGTTATTTGCTGCAAGTTATGCGCATGCGTGAGCTCACGGGTCTGAGTGTGTTTCGCTATGGCAAAGCCTTTGTGCCGGCCGTGCTGGTATCTGCGGGGGTTCTTGCGGTCGGTTTTGGCGCTCGATTCTTTGGCTTGGCAGCTCGACCGCCCATTAACATCGCGCTCGGGGTCGCCACCTGTGTTCTTGCCTATGCCCTGTGCTTGCCAGCCTTTCTGAAAATCAAGAATGACGCGTAGGCGCCCCATGCCGCTGAGGCCTCCTCCCGAGAAAATGGAATGACCATGAAACCAACTTGGAATGCAGCGCCTCAGGCCCCCAACCAACGTGTCCCATCTCAGGACCCGTTACAGCTTGTTCCCCGAGGACTCACCAAACTTTTTAGCCTCTGGGTGAGTCTGACCTACCCATTTGCATCCAAAGTTAACCACTTGTCCCTTCATCATACCAGTGAATTGCAAAGGTCCAAAGCTCACCGCATCAAGCTTGGTCATTCGGTCCAGATCAGGAAGGATGCCATTATCGATGTTATTGCACCACCGGAGCAAAAGGGGGAACCTCTCATCGTCATCGATGATGGCACCTGCATTGGTCCCCGGTGTTTAGTATCCGCCAAAAATTGTATTCACATTGAGCGAGATGTCATTATCGCCCAGTTTGTGCGGATCATAGACCATGACCAAGGAGATGGCACACTGCCGATCAATGAATCAGGCGTCACTGGGGGCCGGATTCACATTGGCGAAGGTTCCTGGATCGGCCAGGGAGCGGCCATTCTGTGTACTCACGGCGAGTTGGTGTTGGGCCGGAATTGCGTGGTGGCGACGAACGCGGTTGTCACTGAAAGCTTTCCGGCGCATTCCGTCATCTTTGGGAACCCAGGCAGAGTCATCAGGCAGTTTGACCCGGCGAAGAAAAAATGGGTGCTGGGGGCCGTCCAGCCTACGGAATCCGGGGTTAAGACAGTGGGGCCTCCAAAGTAGGCCTTGGTACAAAATGGATAGCACGGGCTCCTAACTCATATCGGAAGTGGGGGTGGTTAGTTATTCCGCCTTATGAACTACCGGCCCTTCATATCAGTTGTCATCCCAACTTTCAACCGGTCTCGACAGGTGCAGGCTGCCCTGAAGAGTGTCCTGGCGCAGACGTACCCGGAGTTTGAGGCTATTGTCGTCGACGACGGCTCCACCGACGGAACGGGCGAGGCCCTTCAACCGCTCATCAACCCAGAAGGTGGCAACGGAAAGCAAGTTCGCTATTTTTTTCAGCCCAATCAGGGTCAAAGCGCCGCTCGGAACAAGGGGACGGATGAGGCACGCGGAGAATGGGTCGCCTACGTGGACTCGGACGACGTCTGGCTTCCCGAGAAACTCGATTGGCAAGTGCGCGCCATCGAGCAATTCAAAGGCAAATGTTGCGCCTGTATAACGGACGCAAGACTTGTAGACAACCTCGGGATGGACACAGCCGCTTTTGGCTCGGGCGGAAAACATTACGAAGAAACGCTGGGAATAGACCCTGAGGCAGCCGGAAGTCTTGTGAAGTACCGCGATCCATTCTGGGTTTCCACCCTCCTGGTTCGTGCAGACGTGGCTAAGCAGATTGGATGGTTTGACCCCCATATCGGGTATGCAGAGGACCATGATTTCCTTTTTCGCCTGTCTCTCGCTACCTCGTTCTGCTACGTTAATAAGCCCCTATGTGTAATTGACCGGAGTAAGTCTCCCAAAGACTCGATCTGCCGCCCATGGGACAAGGTCGAGGTGCGACTCCGGGGGTCACAATTGATGAACGAGAAGTGGTTGAAATTGGAATCGCAACTCCCGCCAGACGTGCGGAAAACCCTTGTGCAGAACTTGCGACATGTTCACAGTGCCTGGGCAAATTGGTATCTGGAACATGAGCAATACGAAGAAGCGCGGCGGGCAGTGTCCAGGGCTATAAAGTACCAGTTCACACCCACGCTCGCGATCAAGTGGACGCTCACACGAGTTGCTCCGAGTTTCGCAAGAAGGATCTCGCCGAAAATGAGGGTGTATTGATGGAACGGTCGGGGCTCGGAGTCGATCGCTGGATATCACGTCCCTTGATCAGCTTCGGGCGTTACTTATTAGTCTTGAGACTGAATGTAATGATTGTCTTTTGCGCGAATACATTGCACTTTTACCCGGTTTCCGGTAAAACAATTTGTCGCTGCCCCAGGAGCAATTTTTCATAAAGATAGGGACTGAATCCGCATGAGCGCAAATGGGAATGATTTGTTTTCTTTGGGCAACAAGACGATTTTGATTACCGGGGGCACGCGCGGCATTGGCCAAGCCATTTCACTCCGCTTCGCGCGGGCGGGCGCCACGGTCATTGCTAATTATCTCCGCGACGAAAAAGCTGCCGAACAGTTGAAGGGGATTGCTAAGGAAGAAGGTTTGGCCATTGCGCTTTGTCGTGCGGATTTGACCAGCGAAAGAGGTATGGAACAGCTTGACCGCTCGCTACAAGAATTCGGTCCCCATCTTTCTGGTTTGGTCCATTGTGCGGCCACGGGAACCCACCGCACCGTAGAAGAACTTACCGAGCGCCATTTCGACTTTACGTTTAACCTGAATGTTCGTGCTTTTTTCAAGCTGATCAAGCTTCTTTTGGCGCGTTTTTCCAAGGGATCAAGCATCGTGGCGGTCAGTTCCTGGGGAGCCTTGCGTGCCCTTCCGTACTATTCGTTGGTGGGCTCGTCCAAGGGCGCGCTGGAGGCGTTTGCGCGCCACCTCGCGGTCGAGCTGGCGCCGCGCGGCATCCGCGTCAACATTCTGAGGGCCGGTGCAGTGCTCACCGATGCCTGGAAAGCAATCCCGAATAGTGACGCGCGCCTGGCCGAGACCCTCCGTCGCACCCCCGCAGGGCGGTTGGTCACAGCCGAGGAAATCGCCTATGGGGCCCAATTCCTTTGCTCCGATGCGGCCTCCGGGATCATCGGCCAAACCCTGGTTCTTGATAATGGCACGGGAATTATGGCCTAAGCTTATGGGCCGAAAAACTTTATCTTATACTTTAAACAGAAATAGGAAAGGGACAAATGAGCGATCAGGATGAGGTATTAACCAAAGTTCGAGAGGCCTTCAAGGCCGCCTTTGACGTCGATCCGAATTTGGTGTCTATGGAGACTGCTGCAAGTGACATCTCTGGCTGGGATTCCGTGGGGCATTTGTCTCTGGCCGGTAACTTGGAAGAGGTTTTCGGGATCAGCCTGGATGTGGATGACTTGATGGAAATGGAAAACGTTCGCGAGATTGTGCGCATCGTTTCGACGAAGCTTTCCAAGAAAGCATAAAAAGTGACAGCCACAACCGAATGGAATTTTGCCGGGCGATTGGTAAACCGCCTGGGCCCGTGTTCGTGCTTAATCGACGCGGCCACCGGCCGCACGATTTCCCCGGAGGATTTGCCGCGGCTGATTGCGGCGAATGGCACGGCCTTGATTTCAGCGGGTTTGAGGGAGGGCGATCGACTGCTCATCGGTTGTTCTCTAACTCCCTCCAGCAGTTTGGTTTATCTGGGAGCACTGTACGCGGGGCTCGTGGCGGTGCCGGTCGAAGATCGCGAGTTGACAGCCTCCGCGGCGATGCTGATCGAAGCAACGGGCGCCAAGGCCGTGTGGACCGAAGCAGGTCTCCGGGGGGGAGGGACGCAGTTAGGATCCACCCTTCACCTCCAGGGTGACTTGGCCAATTCGATCCCAACAACGATGCCGCCCACGCCTCGCGAAGCCTCCGATCTGGCGGCACTCATGGCCACGTCCGGTTCCACCGGCGTTCCTCGATTCGTCATGGTCAGCCATGGAAATCTGATCGCCAATACCGAAGCCATAATTCGCAGCCAACGGTTGGCCAACGACGAAAGAGCCATGATGATTCTCCCTGTGAGCTACTGTTTTGGCGCCAGCCTGCTGCATACACATCTCTACCAGGGCGGTGGCGTAGTGTTTGACCGCCGCTTTATGTTTCCAGATAAGGTGCTCCAAAGCGTCGCGCAATTTGCGTGCACCACATTCGCCGGCGTGCCGACGGTTTATAACGTGCTTCTTCGACGATCGAATATTCGGCGGATCGCCATGCCGAGTCTAAGACGTTTTCTCCAAGCTGGGGGAGGCTTGGCTCCTCAGAAAGTCCGGGAGATGCGGGCGGCCTTCCCGCTGATTGAGTTCTATGTGATGTACGGGCAAACCGAAGCAACCGCTCGGATTTCGTGTATGGAACCCGAACGCTGGGAGGAGAAGCCAGGAAGCGTGGGCCGACCTCTAGACAACCTTGTCGTTCGGATCGTGGATGAACAAGGAAATGATTTGCCCGCCGGGCAGGTCGGCGAGCTGTGGGTAAAGGGACCTTCCATATGCTCCGGTTATTTGAACGACCCGGAAGAAAAGCGTGGGGTCTTCTGCGAAGGGTGGCTGCGAACCGGCGACCTGGCTCGCCAGGATGAAGAAGGCTATCTGTGGATCGAAGGACGCAAGGGCGCCTTCCTGAAAATGCGAGGAATACGGGTGAGTTTTGCGGAAGCGGAGGATAAAGTTACAGCCATTCCCGGGATTTATGAATGCGCCGCCCTCGCGGTCGATCATCCGGAGGCTGGAGAGGCGTTGGTTCTGTTTATCGTGCCCGATAATGGAGCGAGAATTGAGGTGGAAGAAGTTCGTCGCCACCTTCCCGCCCATTGGGCTCTTGACTCGATTCGTTTGATTTCTGAATTGCCAAAGACCTCGGCGGGAAAAATAGCGCGTTCCTCCCTCGCGGAGTTGGGCAAGGAGATTCCGTGCAGCAACTTGACGACAAAATAGACCGGGTTCTGTCCATGGCTCCGTATTGTCAGCCTCCGGACGAAAGACAAGCCGGTCTGTTGGAAATACTCAAGGACGAGCTGGATTACGCGTGCCAGCGGCATGCCGGATATAATAACTATGTCCAGCACTGGCCTGTGGACTATCGGTCCGCTGGTAAGCTTGCCGATCTTCCCTATCTGCCGGTGGGAATATTAAAGGCCAATCCTCCCCTGTCCTTCGTGGGTGTCGATCAGATCAAAAGAATCTTGACGTCGAGTGCTACGACATCGCAGGTGCCCAGCCGAGTTGTGCTCGATTTGCCGACCACGCGCCGCATGACCAAGGGAACCGCAATCATCCTCCGGGATTTTATCGGCCCAGCCCGTAGACCCTACCTCGTGGTGGACACCCCGGGTCTCATGGGAAATGGGAACGCCCTGGGGGCAAGGGGGGCGGCGATTCAAGGGTTGCAGCCATTCGCCAATGAAACCACCTACTGTCTTAGCCTTAATGACCATGGTGACCTGACGCTGGATCGAGACAAACTTAGAACATTCGCCACAGACCGGCAAGATACCGAGGTACTTGTGTATGGCTTTACGTTCATTCTATGGAACCACCTGGTGAAGCCACTGGAGGCCGAGGGTATCTGTCTCAACCTGCCGAAAGCCCGGATCCTGCATAGCGGCGGCTGGAAACGTTTGCAGGATCAGGCCGTCGAGAAAACCCTGTTCAACGAGCATTTGGCTCGGGTATTTGGGTGTTCCCCTGACCGCATCATCGATTTCTATGGCATGGTCGAAAGCGTGGGAGTCATTTATCCGGATTGCCCCGAGGGTAACAAGCACGCACCTGGATTTGGCGATGTGATCGTTCGAGATCCGCTAACGCTCGAACCCGTGGCGGAAGGAGAAAACGGTATTGTTCAGGTTTGCAGTGTTTTGCCGACGAGTTTCCCGGGGAACCTGTTGCTCACCGAAGATGTCGCTAAGGTGATGGCTCATGATGGTTGTCCATGTGGGCGGCGAGGCATCAGTTTCCGTTTTGCGGGACGCGTTCCCAAGGCGGAGCTGCGAGGCTGCGGGAATCTTCAAATCAATCGATCGCAAGCGCATTGAATCATGATGATCTCGACGACTGATCTTACCCAGAATATAAGTTCGCCCGCAGAAATATCCTCTGCAGCCGTCATGCTGCGTCAAGCGGTTTTGGATGCGGAGATTTCACCGAATGACGTCATCACGGTTTTTGAGTCTTGGGCGAAGAGCTTGGATGCCCGTGAACTTGACGACATCCCCGGGATCGTTTTCCTTCGGATGTGGCTAAGGCGGGGGACTTTGGAGCCCATCATTGCCCGCGAACTCGGGGCCAATGGCTTACATGGCGGGTGGACTGAATATGGTCGTGCCAAGTGCAAGGCCTTTCCCGTCGGCGTGGTGGGCCACTGGCCCGCCGGCAATGTCGAAATCCAGCCCCTTCTGTCCATGACCTGCGCTCTTCTGGGGGGCAATGCCGCCTTGGTACGCATACCGAGCGGTCTTGTCGACCTGACGCGGCGGTTGATGGAAAAGTTGATTCAAAGCGATCCCGGCGAACTACTGACCCGACGCATTTTTATGGCCGCGTTCGAGCATGGCCGGCAGGATTTGCATGAAGCCATGGCTAAAGCCGTGGACGGAGCAATGATTTGGGGCGGTGAGGAGGCTGTTTTGCAGATTCGAGCCTTGCCGTTTCCACACTGGGCGAAAGTGGCAGTCTTTGGGCCCAGGATATCCGTCGCAGCGATGGACGCAGGGGCTTGGGGCAACCCCCAAGAACGGGAGTCTTGGTGCCTGCGCATTGCGCGTGATGTCTGGCAGTTTGACCAGCAGGCTTGTTCCTCACCCCAGGTTTTGTTTCTCGAAAAAGGAGCTGGCCAGTCGGTCGCGCAATTTCTGCCGTTTCTGCGGCGCGCCTTTGAAACCGAAAACCAGGCGCACCCGCGACAAACCATCCCTGCCGGGCTGACTTCAGCTATTTGCCAGGCGCGCGCATCCTGGCTACTGAAGGATACGGCACATCAGGCGGTCTTTCCGAAGGGTCCGGATTGGACATTGCTACTTGGCTCCGGAGCGGACCTTCCCCAACCCATCCAAGGAAAGACCTTGACGGTGCTGGAAGTGGATAATTTATTGGACCCGGTTTCGAGGTTCGATGGAAACGTCCAGACGCTGGGTTTGGGCATGGCCGATCCGGAAAAAGAGAAGGAACTTGCCTTGCTCGCCGGAAGTAGAGGTGTGGACCGGATCGTAAAACTGGGGCGCATGCATGTCTTTTTTCCTCCGTGGGACGGGGTTGATCTCATCCGGCCCATGGTCCGAATGGTTCGTCATGTTTGCTCGACGGACTGAACACACGACGAAGGACAACTCAAATTATGATAGATGCCAATGCGTTTTTTAAGAGTCTGGACTCAAAAGCCAGGATGTTTGCTCCCTCCGCCCGCGCCACGTTTGAGGCGAATGAAGCCCTCTGTTCCTGGATGTTGAACCCCCTCGCCCGCTGGGCAGAAGCGGCCTATGGTGACCGCGCTTTTGACGATGCTGCGCAGGGCTACGCCAAGTATTGTCTGGGGGTGTGGAAGTCCCAACAACTCTATGAGAAAAACGGCCGGTACACGCCCGAAAAGATGCCCGACCTCATCGCGGAAGTTTATGAAGACGAAGGCTACATGGTTCCCTACATGTGGGCCGCGATTTTGATTTATCCTTTCTGGCCCTCCATGATCAGCCACATCGCACTATACCGGGACGAATTTGTGAAGGCGTTACCATCTGGAGCCAACGTCTTGGAGCTGGCGTGCGGGCACGGAGTGCTGGGTCTTTTGGCCGCCGAAGAGCGACAGGACATCCACCTGGAAGGTTCCGATATCAGTCCTCCGGCAATAGCCGTGGCCAAGCGTCTGCTGGCAGTGTCCGGGCATGATAAGCGGGTCACCTTCGAGGTTAAAGATGTCCTTGACTTGAACTTAGCAGGGAAGCCACGGACGTATAAAGGTATCATTGCCGCCATGCTGGCAGAACACTTGGAAGATCCTCGCCCCTTGTTCAAAGTGCTGGCACATCATCTCGCTGACGATGGGCTCGCCTTTTTCAGTACCGCTCTGGAATCAGCCCAGCGGGATCACACTTTTGAGTTTCATCACGAAAGTGAGCCCTTGAAGATGGCCGAAGAAGTTGGCCTCCGTGTTACCCGGTTGGTCAGTGATGCGGGCAACCCTGTTCCTGGTGGCCGTTTTGTTCCGCGTGCGTTGGGTATGGTGCTGCGACGGCGTTGAGGAAAAACATGGAATTGATATAGGAATCAATTCTTGGCCGCCGTGAATGACGGTTAAACCGAGTTTTTAAAACGATCATTTATGACTATGACCTTTGAAGAAGTAAAAGCACACCTGAAGCAGCGATTCCCGTTCATTATGGTCGACAGGGTCTTGGAGTTGGAACCTGGGATACGCATCAAAACCCTCAAGAACGTCGCGGGCAACGAGATTCAGTTCCTTGGACATTTCCCTGATTTTGCCATAATGCCTGGGACTTCTATCATTGAAGCCATAGGACAAAGTGCTTCGATTCTGTTTAGCCATACCACTGGCAAAGGCATGAACCCAAGGGAATTCATGGCCCTGGCCGCTGTAAACGACATGCGGTTCCTGGTGCCAGTGTTACCAGGTCATACCATGACGATCGAGGTAAAAATCGTGAAAATGACGGAGGAAGCAGCCTTGGTTGAAGGAGTCGCCCGCGTGGAGGATACAGTAGTGACGCGGGGCAAGCTGAGCTTTGCCCGAATGATTGTGTGAATATCCACAACCTTACTGTCTCAGTTATCGATACGATCCCCCGCAGACACGTCCCAGTCGCCTTACACACAGAATGTAGAGGCAACCGTTTGACTGGAAAGGTTTGTTGGGGAGCTGAACTTAACGCCACCTCGACTAATCGTCGGCCGTTGCAATGATCTTTCAAGAGACCAAGCTGCCAGGTGTCTTCGAGATTCACCTTGAACCTCACCCTGACGAGCGCGGATTTTTTGCGCGCTCATGGTGCCAGAAGGAGTTTGCTTTTCACGGACTGAATCCCAAGTTGGTGCAATGCAACGTTTCAGGCACTTCTCGAAAAGGCACGCTGCGCGGTATACATTTTCAGGCGGCGCCTTTTGCGGAGGCCAAACTGGTGCGCTGCACTCGCGGGGCGATTTACGATGTAATTCTTGATCTCCGTCCCCAGTCGCCGACGTTTAAAGATTGGATCGCGGTGGTTTTGACGGCTGAAAAGCGGAACATGGTTTATGTGCCGGAAGGTTGCGGGCACGGGTTTCTGACTCTGGAAAATAACACCGAAGTTTTCTATCAAATGTCGGAGTTCTATAACGCGGAAGCGGCCCGCGGAGTGCGTTGGGATGATCCGGCATTTCAGATTACTTGGCCGGGGAAAGTGGAAGTGATATCCGAAAGGGATCGGACTTACCCTAATTTCGAATCGCTGTGATGAGCCTCCTGAAGGATCTGAACCAGACAGACCGGACCAGCCTTGGCCAAGAAATGCACCGTTTCGCGGCGGATCTTTACCCGGTTTGCAGAAGTATTACTGGTAACGGGATCCGGCAGACTTTATCCCAGGTCAAGAGCCGCATTCCATTGCAAATCTTTGAGGTGCCAACAGGGACACAAGTCTTCGACTGGAACGTGCCTAAGGAATGGAATATTCGAGATGCCTACATCGCTACTCCCGGCGGACAGCGGATTGTGGACTTTCGGCAATGCAACCTGCACGTCTTGAATTACAGCACACCTGTGCATGGGACCATGCCCGTGAGCGAACTCAAGCCGCACCTATACACAATTCCGGACCATCCCGATTGGATTCCTTACCGAACGTCCTACTACAAGGAAGACTGGGGTTTTTGTCTCTCCCATAACCAGATGCTGGCCCTCCAGGATAGCGAGTACGAGGTGTGCATCGACTCGACCCTCGAAAACGGGCACTTGACATACGGCGAGTGCTATATGCCGGGACGGTCAGCCGACGAGATCCTGATTTCGTGTCATGCGTGTCATCCCTCGCTGGCAAATGACAATCTCTCGGGATTGACGGTTGCAACGTTTCTGGCCAAGTTTCTGTCCGGACGCGATCTCCGGTATTCCTACAGATTGGTTTTCATTCCCGGAACGATTGGGGCCATCACCTGGCTCGCCCGAAACCGCGAGGCGGTTTCCCGCATCCGCCATGGGCTCGTGCTTACGTGCATCGGAGACGCGGGGGGCTTCCACTACAAGAAGAGCCGGCGGGGAAATGCGGAAATTGACCGGGCTGCGGCTCATGTATTGCGCCACTGCGGCGAATCTGCTGAGATCTTGGAGTTCTCCCCGTACGGGTATGACGAGCGGCAGTACTGCTCCCCAGGTTTCAATCTCCCTGTTGGCTGCCTCATGCGTAGCGTTTGGGGGAGCTTCCCGGAGTATCACACCTCCGCCGACAACCTCGACTTTATCCGGCCACTCCAATTGGCCGGATCGCTCTGGGTTTGCGCCTCTATTCTAGACGTGCTGGAAAACAATCGCTGGTATGGTAATGAAAGCCCTTACTGCGAACCACAACTGGGACGGCGAGACCTCTACCGGACCACAGGCAGTGAGACGGGCGGAGAGGAGATCATGGCGCGGCTCTGGGTGCTGAACCTTTCGGACGGTAAACACTCCCTTTTGGACATCGCGGAGCAATCTGGTATCTCCTTCCCGACCATCAGCGAGGCTGCGGATCTGCTTTGCCAGAAGGGGTTGCTTTCGGTCATCCCGGACGATGGCGGGGAAAGAACCGCCCGGGGCGAGGCTGCACGTGAAGACAACTCGCAACGTTTGTATCGGGCTCCTCTCGATCGCAGGCCCTAACCTGTTTTGAAAGTGAGATGCGCGCGAATGAGAATACTGTTAACCGGGCATAAGGGTTACATCGGTGCTGTTGCCGGACCAATCCTACAGTCTGCTGGCCACGATGTGGTCGGACTGGATACGGATCTGTTCGCCGGCTGTGACTTCGGGGAACCCGCCCCGGAAATTCCGGAAGTCCGCAAAGACATGCGTGACCTCACGAAGGCCGATCTCGTGGGCTTCGACGCGGTGGTGCATTTTGCCGCGCTGTCAAATGATCCTCTGGGTGACCTCGATCCGAACCTCACCTATGATATCAACCACATCGCCTCCGTCCGGCTCGCGGCACTAGCGAAAGAAGCCGGGGTGAAGCGCTTTGTCTTCTCCTCCTCATGCAGTACTTATGGCGCGGCGGGGGATGCATTCCACGACGAGACCGCTCCGCTCAATCCGGTGACCCCCTATGGCGAATCCAAAGTCCTGGTCGAGCGTGACATCGCGCTGCTGGCAGACGCCCACTTCAGCCCGACTTACATGCGCAACGCAACTGCGTATGGCGTCTCTCCGCGGCTACGCCTGGATATAGTTCTGAACGACCTGGTGGCATCGGCGTATACGCAAGGCCGGGTTCACATCAAGAGTGATGGCACGCCTTGGCGGCCCATCGTGCATATTCGCGACATTGTTGGCGCCGCTCTCGCCGCCCTGGAAGCACCGCAAGAGGCCATCCACAACCAGACTTTCAATGTTGGCCAGACCGAGGAGAATTACCGGATCTGGAAACTGGCGACCATTGTAGCTGAGACAGTCCCCGGCTCCCGGGTCGAATATGCCCCTGGGGGAGGACCGGACCTGCGCTGTTATCGCGTCAACTGTGACAAAATCCGGCGAATGTTGCCGGGTTTTCGCCCGCAATGGACTGCCCGGGAAGGCGCGCAGGAGCTTTACGATGCTTATCGCGCTGCCGGGCTCACGCGCGAGGATATGGATTCGGGCCGCTACATCCGCCTCAAGCACATTCAGCGCCTCCAGAAAGCAGGGCAACTGGATGCTTCCCTACATTGGAGCCAACAGCGCGCCGGGGCGACAGTGGTTGCCTGATTACCTGTTCTGAATGAGTGCGGAAGGCTGAGGCGACATTGACATTGACTGCCGAAGTTCAACAACAAACTACAACCAAGGTATGCCGTTTCTGCCGGGCGGACCTGAAGCGGACATTTGTTGACTTGGGGATGTCACCCCTCTGCGAGACGTATCCATCCGCCGCCGACCTCAGCCATGGCGAGGTCTACTATCCGCTCCACGTTTACGTCTGTGAGAAGTGTTTCCTCGTTCAACTGGAAGAATACGAGAAGCCGGAGAACATTTTCAGTGACTATCCATATTTCTCATCTTTCTCTGATTCATGGCTCAAGCACGCTGAGAACTACTGTGAAATGATGACGGCCCGACTCAGGCTGAGTGCTCAGAGCTTGGTCGTTGAGGTGGCTAGTAACGATGGCTACCTGCTTCAGTACTTCGTGCGGCGGCGCGTACCGGTATTAGGAATCGAACCTGCAGCAAATGTAGCCAAAGTGGCAGTTGAGAAGGGAGTCCCGACTTTGGTCCGGTTTTTCGGGGCTAAGCTGGCGCAGGAGTTGGCGGACGAAGGCCAGTGCGCCGACCTTGTTCTCGGCAACAATGTTCTGGCGCAGGTTCCGGACGTAAACGATTTTGTGGAGGGGCTTAAAACACTGTTGAAACCTCAGGGGGTTCTAACCCTGGAGTTCCCTCACCTGCTGCGGCTTATCGAACGCAACGAGTTTGACACCATCTACCATGAGCACTTTTCATATTTTTCCATGCTCACAACAACGCGCATCCTGGAGTTTCATGGGCTAAAAGTGTTCGACGTGGAAGAATTGCCGACGCATGGCGGCTCTCTGCGCGTCTATGCAAGCCGGGCGGAGGATGGGACGCACGAGGTCAAGCGGACGGTGGAGGACCTCATTGCGGAGGAGATAAAGACAGGATTGGATTCAGCGGGGGGCTATGAGAGTTTTGCGCGTCAGGTGAAAGAAACCAAATTCGCACTGGTCGAATTCCTGATTGCGGCCGCGCGACAAGGGAAGGCAGTTGCCGGGTACGGAGCTCCAGGCAAAAGCGCCACATTGCTGCATTACTGTGGTATCGGGAAGGATTTGATTGCCTACACAGTAGACCGCAGCCCATACAAGCAGGGCCGATTCCTGCCAGGGAGCCGCATCCCCATCCACCACCCGGACCGGATTCGCGAGACAAAGCCGGACTATGTCGTGATCCTTCCCTGGAACCTGAAGGATGAAATTGTCGAGCAGTTGCAATATATCCGGGAGTGGGGCGGCAAATTCGTGGTGCCGATTCCGAGACTGACGATCTGTTAGAAGAGTCTGGAAGTTGCGAGTAAATGATTAATCTTTGCCAGGTATCGATTCCGCTATTCGAGGAAAAGGAGTAGGGAGGAGCCAGTGGATATCTACGTGGATTCCAAAATGAGCGACGATGCCCGGAGGAAAGAGTTATACCGGGGATCCATCTTTACGTTTTCTCCTTCCCAAAGCGCCTTGAACCTTTGCCGATTGGCAAAAGATTTGATTGAGGAGGCCTTTGCCCCGCAGGATCCGCTCAACTTGCATGAAAAGTTACCTGCGGAAAAGTGTGCTCAAATTCTTGCCGTTTTAAAGCCCAAATTCATTCACCACCCCAAAGCCAAGGAGCATCTCGCGGGGATGCTGAAGGAATTGGGATGCAACCCTGATAAGACTTATTTCGACGTACCGCGCCTGCGCACGGCCTTTCCCGGTGACTATTTGAAGTCGGGCATCGCCTATGCTTTTCACCCCCATCGGGACACCTGGTATTCGGCGCCATTCTGCCAGATCAATTGGTGGATGCCTGTCTTCGATCTTACCTCTGAAAACTGCATGGCAATTCATCCGCATTATTGGGCAAACCCTTTGAAAAACGGATCGAGTCAGTACAACTACCACAAATGGAACCTGGAGAGCCGGCGCAACGCAGCTCAACATGTAAAGACCGATACGCGCGTCCAGCCGCATCCGGAGGAACCGGTCGAGCTTGATCCGCAGATCCGTTTGATCTGCAACGTGGGTGGAGCATACTTGTTTTCGGCGGCTCAACTGCATTCCACCGTGCCCAATACCTCAAACGTAGCCCGTTACAGTATCGACTTTCGTACCGTACACCTGGATGATGTGATGGGCCGAATCGGAGCGCCCAACGTCGACTCCGCCTGCACGGGGACAACCATAGGGGACTACCTCAGGGGAACCGATTTGTCCCACCTCCCCCAGGAGGCCATGGCGTTGTATCTTGATGGCACGGAATCCCAGTACACGCAGGCTGTTTCGACGCCCCGTTGACGCGCGGGGTATGGGGTTAAGCAATGGACTTTGAGGAGCGCGTCCTGGTGAAAATTCCGACAGTATTCCGGAAGGGCAGGAAATCATCGAGTAGTTCACCTGCGATAGGGCGCTGTTTCCATACTTCTGATTTGAAAGTGCCAGTCTACTGAGGGGAGCATAAGGGGGAGAGGTATGAAAGTCGTTCTGTTTTGCGGCGGTGCAGGAATGAGGCTCCGGGGTTACTCGGAGGATGTTCCGAAGCCGATGGTGACGATCGGCTCCCGGCCGGTGTTGTGGCACGTCATGAAATACTACGCGCACTTCGGCCATAAGGACTTCATTCTCTGCCTGGGTTACAAGGCAAATGCCATCAAGGACTATTTTCTCCAATACGAAGAATCCGTTTCCAACGACTTCGTGTTCTCGCATGGTGGCCGGAAGCTGGAGTTTACGCAACGAGACATCGACGATTGGACCATCACGTTCCTCGACACCGGCTTGCATTCCACGATTGCGGACCGGTTGCGGCTTGTCGAACCGTATTTAGGCAACGACGAAGTTTTTCTCGCCAACTATAGTGACGGTCTCACGGATTTCCCCCTGCCACAGATGATTGAAGAATTCGGCCGCCGCAATGGCTATGCCGCATTTCTTTCCGTGCAGCCGCGGACTAGCAGCCTGGATACGGTGCATCTGGATAGCAACGGCTCCGTCCAGGCGATCAAATGCATGAAGGACTCTGACATCTGGGTAAACGGGGGCTACTTCGTGCTGCGGAGAGAAGTCTTTCGATACATTAAGCCAAAAGAGGAATTGGTCTACGAACCTTTCCGGCGATTGATCGCCGAAGGGCGAGTCTGGTCGCAACGCTACGACGGCTTTTGGCAATGTATGGACACTTTCCGGGACAAGCAGATACTCGACGAATTGGAGGCATCCGGCGAAGCTCCCTGGTATCTGTGGAAGAACGGTCATTCTGCGAGGCGGGTTGTGGCGTGATCAAGCTGCGCCTTCCAAGAAAAGACACGGATCCAGTCCATGTGCTCTGCCTCGGTGCTCATGCGGATGACATCGAGATTGGTTGCGGTGGGACGCTGTTATACCTCAAGGGGACCTTGCCGCGATTGAGGTTTCACTGGGTGGTTTTTACCACATCGGGAGTTCGTCGCCAGGAAGCAGTGAAGGCTGCCGAGTTGTTTACCGCCGGTTGCGACAAGGAGATCATTCTCAAAGACTACCGAGATGGTTTCTTGCCGTACACCGGGGGTGAGGTGAAGGGTTTTTTCGAGGAGATGAAGAGTCAAGTCAATCCGGATATGATTTTCACCCCCTGGCACGGCGACGCACACCAGGATCACAGGTTGCTCTCGGAGCTTACTTGGAACACCTTTCGAAACCATCTGATCCTCGAATACGAGATTCCGAAATACGACGGCGACCTGGGCCGCCCCAATCTGTTCGTGCCTCTAGAAGCACCGTTGTACAATCACAAGGTCGACCATCTGCTCGAGGCGTTTGAATCTCAGTGCGCCAAACCGTGGTTTGACCGTGAGACCTTTCTGGGTCTGATGCGGATTCGGGGTATGGAATCGAACTCTCCCAGCGGCTACGCAGAAGCCTTCCACGTCCGAAAAGTAGTGATTCAGTCGGTCGATTGAGTGAGAGACCCGACATGGCTAAAGTTGATGATCAATCTGAGCGCGTGGCGCTAGCGGCCTCTGGCCGAAGGGATTTTTCCAAATCCCACGCCCTCCAGCCGAAGGCACACCGGCTCATCCCCGGCGGGGCCCATACGTATGCGAAAGGCGACGATCAGTATCCCGAGCAAGCCCCGGCCTTTATCGCTCGCGGAAAAGGCTGCCATGTGTGGGACCTCGATGGAAACGAGTTCATAGAATACGGAATGGGTTTGCGGGCGGTCACGCTCGGGCACGCCTATGAACCGGTTGTCGAGGCTGCTTATCGGCAGATGCAGCTTGGCATCAATTTCACACGGCCTGCGAAGATCGAAGTGGACCTAGCAGAGGCGCTGCTGGAAGTTATCGACGGGGCCGACATGGTGAAGTTCGCCAAAAACGGTTCCGATGTGACGACAGCCGCAGTGAAGCTGGCCAGGGCCTATACCGGGCGGGATCTGATCGCGATTTGCGGCGATCACTCGTTCTTTTCCATCGACGATTGGTTTATCGGCACCACGGAAGTGAATTCCGGCATTCCCCAAGTAATCAGCGAAATGACTTTGAAGTTCCAATACAACAAGCTCGAAAGCTTGCGCGCCCTATTCGACCAACATCCTGGCCAGATTGCCTGCGTGGTCATGGAGGCTGAAGCTGCTACCGCGCCCGCCCCCAGTTACTTGAATCAAGTTAAGGAAATCTGTGAGGAACAAGGCGCTGTGCTCATCTTCGACGAGATGATCACGGGTTTCCGGTGGCATTTGGGAGGCGCCCAGAAATTCTATGGCGTCGTTCCCCACTTGTCCACTTTCGGCAAAGCCATGGGGAACGGATTTGCAATCTCGGCACTGGTCGGCAAGCGTGAAATTATGCAGCTCGGGGGTTTGGACCACGACCAGCCGCGGGTTTTCCTGCTTTCCACGACTCATGGCGCCGAGACTCACGCGCTGGCCGCATCGCTCGAAACGCTACGCATCTTCCGTGAACAGAACGTTGTCGAGTTTCTTTGGAAACAAGGGGAGCGGCTCCGCGCTCTCGTCAACAGGTCGATCGCGGAAAACCGGCTGGAAGGCTTCTTTGAGGTCATCGGGCGGCCTTGCAACCTGGTGTTTGTCACCTGTGACCAGAAAGGTAACCGGTCGCAAGCCTTCCGCACTTTATTCATGCAGGAACTGATACGACGAGGAGTCCTTGCACCGTCGTTCGTGATGAGCTTCTCGCACACGGATGCGGATATCGACCGGACCGCGGAAGCAGTGCACGGTGCGCATATCGTCTATCGCAAAGCATTGGACAAGGGAATTGACACGTATTTGGAGGGGCGGCCGGTAAAACCGGTGTATCGCAAGTTTAACTAGCAGCCTTCTGCCCGTTTCAGGTTCCCGATGGGGCGGTGGCATATAACAATGCAGATGGGCGGCACTGGCGAAAATCCTTTTTGCCCCCCCGCAAATAGGCCCAGAGAGAGCAATCTGACCCATGAGAGAAAACCTTCGGGAGTTATTTAAATATCGCGAACTCCTGTACATGCTTGCCTATCGCGACATCAAAGTGCGCTATAAGCAGTCGGTGATGGGTTTTCTCTGGGCGATCCTGATGCCTGTCCTGATTGTCATGGCGGGCGTCGTCGTACGTTATGCCTACGCCATAGCATCGGGCAAACCTCTTCAGACAGCTGATATTGCGAGCGTAGCAGTGAAGTCTCTCCCCTGGGCATTTCTAGTTTCCAGTATAAAGTTTGGTTGCAACAGTCTCACCAACAACCAGAACCTGGTGACCAAGATCTACTTTCCAAAGGAAATCTTTCCCATGGCGGCGGTGCTGGCCAGTCTCTTCGATTTTTGCGTGGCGTCCGGAGCCCTGGTGATTTTTCTGGTGGGCGTGCGGACTGGTTGGAGCGTCTATCTCCTTTGGGTTCCCCTGTTACTTCTGATGATGGTGGTTCTGGCTGAAGGCATAGCCATGGTGGTATCCACCGCCAGCCTTTTCTTCCGCGATGTGAAGTTTATTGTCGATGTATTCCTAACGTTCGGCATTTTCTTCACCCCGGTTTTCTTTGATGTTCGAATGTTTGGCGACAAAGGTAAGTGGCTGATGCTCAATCCGATATCTCCCATCCTGGAGGGGCTCAGCGCCTGCATCGCCCGCCAACAAACGCCAGACCTTCCGTGGCTCGCATACAGTTTCGTCTTCGGTTTGGCTGTGCTGGTGGGCGGGTACGTCTTCTTCAAGCATCTGGAGCCGGCCTTTGCGGAGAGCATTTGACGGGAGAGTTTCATGTCTGAAGTCGCGCTCTGCATGGAGCACGTTTACAAAAAGTTCCGCAAAGGTGAGACCTTCAACTCTTTGCGTGACCTGATACCTGCTCTGACCGGCAGAATGTTCCGGCAGCAAGACCTTAGTGCGAGCGACAGACGCGAATTCTGGGCCTTACAGGACATTTCGTTTGAGGTGAAGCGCGGGGAAGCGTTCGGCATCATTGGGCACAACGGCGCTGGCAAGAGTACTGCTTTGAAGATTCTCAGCCGGATCATGAAACCCACCAAAGGCCAAATGGTTGTCAATGGACGCCTCTCGGCGCTGATTGAGGTGGCGGCGGGCTTCCACCCGGATCTTACGGGCAGGGAGAATATCTTCCTGAACGGCACAATCCTCGGCATGACCAAACGCGAGATTGAATCGAAGCTCGACCAGATCATTGAGTTTTCTGGAATCGAAGAGTTCATCGACACACCGGTCAAGCGCTACTCGTCCGGCATGTATGCAAGGCTCGGATTCTCCGTGGCTACGCATGTGGATCCCGAAGTTGTGCTGGTTGATGAGGTTCTCAGCGTGGGCGATTATCTCTTCCAGAACAAGTGTGTTGAACGGATGAAGGAGGTGGTTTGCAGCGGAGCTACGGTCTTGTTCGTCTCCCACAACTTGAAGGCCGTTGCCGAGTTCTGCCATCGGTGCCTGCTCTTGGAGAAGGGACGCACTGTCATGATCGGCCCAACCGAGGACGTCGTTTCCTCCTATTTAGATCGATGCGCCAGCGCACACACCGGTGATGCTCACTCCAAGCCAGTCGTAATCTCGAAAGTTACATTCCGTAATGAGCACGGAGAAAGCGCCCGATTCAAATCGGGCGACAAAGCCTGGATCGACATCGAGGTCATGGGGCGCACACACTGCGAGAAGTTGGATATCACTTTTTATATTACAGATGAGAATCATAGAGAAATCTTTGACACTTCCACACAGCGTCTTGGGTTCGATAGCTTCACAGTGGACGAGGGCGTAGTTTTCACCTGTACTTTTGAGCTGCAACTGAACTTTGTCAGTGGTATCTATCACCCGTCGGTTTTGATTTGGAGGTACGAAACGCAAACGAATTACGACGAATGGGAGCCAGCGACAACTATTTATGTTAGCTCAGAGGAAGACGTACGAGGCGTCGTGCATTGCTTCCCAAGAGTCGTTCGGTATCAGGTCTGTGCCCCATCGGAAGAGCATTCCACTGTGTCCGCGGGGAATGCGTGCAGCGAAAGAGAGCCCCGTTCAGATGTTCAGTCGTGATCCTGCAGGATGCTGAGTTGGATTACGTTCCCCGACCATTATCTTGATCCGATTGCCCCCATTTTTCACACAGCCGAGGGAACCCGTCCGCACATGAGTACTCTGCCCGATCCATCGCGGGACATGGACGAGAGGGATTGGTGGGACTTGTGGAATCGGTCCTACCGTACGAGAGAGAATAATGATGCGGTGTCCAGTGAGCTTTTCGAGCGCACGGCGGCCGTCATCAATCGAATGACGCAAGCCGAAGGCCGGCGAGTTTTGGAAGTGGCCTGCGGCGCGGGGACACTCTCCCGGTTGCTGGCGTTCGCCAGCTACCACGGACTCGACATTTCTCCTGCCGCCATCGATCTCGCGCGTCAGAAGGCCAAGAGCATTCAGAAAAAGGCAGGCGCGAGTCCCGCCACCTACGAAGTCGCCGACTTTCACCAGTGGCACGTGCCCCAAGTTCCCTTCGATATCGTGGTGTGCGCGGACGCCATCGAGGGGATCCGCGATCAACCCGCCGCCATTCGGAAGATGGCCCAAAGCTTGGGGCCTAAGGGTACTCTCCTCGTTGTAGCGATTAATCGATTTGTGTACCGGCGTATCCAACGCACGTCGACGGCTCCGCTGCAGTGTGGTCCGGTCAGCCGCTGGCTTTCCCGTCGCGAACTGCACGACCTAATCAAATCGGCCGGGTTCACGATCGAGCGTTCATGGACGATCATGCCGAGAGGCAACCTTGGAGTCCTGCGGGTGATCAATTCGCACCGGCTGAATCACGTGTTCGGCCCGCGTTGTGGGGCGGTCTTACGGCGCCTGAAAGAGCGAGTGGGGCTTGGCCAATATCGCGTGATTATCGCGCGAAAAGCGGAAACAAGTTAGGTTTTGAGGAAGTCTCTCCAGTCTGTTTGGCTTGCCAGCTAACTCCTTGAACTCCTAACTGGATCTAGTGCCAGCTCTAGGTCCGGGGATATTTGAACCTTACGGAGAGCCGGGAGAGGAAGACCTCAGCGTGATGCCTGAGCCCATTTTGCGACGTGACATGCCTGCGCAAACACCGCGGGAAACCCACTGGCCCGACCTGGTAGTTTACGCACTGATTGTCTTCCTCGGTGGGCTGGAGATTGTGGGCTACACCCATACTCCCGACTTTGTCGTGGATCCCGGTTATCCCGATCTGGCTCGGTCGATCCTCGAACACCACTCGTATCAATTTGACTTTTTACCGATGACCACGTTACCCCCCGGTCTTCCTCTGATTCTCGCCTTGGTGGGCCGATTTTTCGGCCTTGGCCCGGCGGTGGAATTCCGGGTCATCGCCATATCGACGACGCTAGGACTGCTCTTTGCTTACCTCCTCCTGCGTCGAATTGAGGGCCGCGGTGTGGGTGCGGCTGCCTGTCTCCTCCTTGGGTCCTCTCCTCTGTTATTTGGTTTCAGCACGACCATCATTTTCCCGGAAATGCCCTACGTCGCCGCGAGCATGTTCGCGCTCTGGCTGACTGTCAAGATCGATCGCGATCGACCCGGTTCGGCAACCCTTCTTTGGGCGTTACTTCTCGGTGTGGTTTTCGCCATGGCGACGCTAATCCGCTCGGTGGGCATTGCTCTGATCGCTGGCCTTGGTGCCTGGATTTTTACCTCACTTTTCGTCGCACCCGAGACCGGTCGCCGCCGGCTGAAAACGTTTCTGCTTCCCCTGCTGCTCAGTGCCGCGGTACAACTGAGTTGGAGTGCGTGGGCCGGGCGTCACCAGGTTCTGGAATGGCAACTTCCCGGTTACCCGCAATCGTATGTGTCGCAGATCGCCGTCAAGAACGGCCAATACCCGGAGTTAGGGATGGCCAGTCTTAGCGATATCCCCAGCCGCGTGGAGCGGAACCTCATCACGCGGGCGGCCGGGTTCGGGCAGATCATGACCCGGCGGTACATGAGCCCCTTCTGGTCGTCGCCCGCCATCGCCGGCGTGCTGGCTCTCATCCTGTTGGGCCTGGCCGTTTCCTTTCGCCAGGGCGGCGAATTGCACGATTGGTATTTCCTGGGTTACGAGGCCATATTCCTGATCTGGCCCTGGGACTACAGGGACCGGTTCGTATTTCCCATCGTGCCGCTGGCTTGTCTCTACCTGTGGCGCGGCGTCAAGACGCTGAGGTCCGAGTCGGCGCGAAAGCCTAAGGTTGTGGGGCTCTGCCTGATGCTCGGTGGAGTTCTGTTGAGTGTGGTCTCTGCGGCGTTTGCCTTCCGCATTTTCACATTTGTGAGCGACGGCAGCCACCTGCGCGGCGACCACCTGCAGCCTTTGGCCGCAGTTTTGTTCTGGGCTATGCTGGCCGCAATGGGTGCCATCCTAGTCTGGTTCATCCGGCCAGATCGCGACAGCCCGGACGATGCGCCGCGGTCTCGGTGGGTGGAAGCAATTGCCCGCCCCGAGACCGCACGCGCCTTCCGGTTCGCGGCTGTCTTTGTGTTGGCCATCCTGGTGGGCATGGGTGTCAAAATTCAATTGGCCGAGGCCCGATTCAACCTGCACGCCGACGTCAAGCAACAAGCCTCCTACGGCGAAATCCAGGCGGCGGAATGGATTCGCGCGCACGAACCCTCAGACCGGGTGATCATGGCGCGGGACCAGGACATGTTTTTTCACTATACGGGTTGGCGGCGAGTCGTCTGGTTCCCGCCCATTTCGAACCCCCAAGTTCTGATGGAGGGCATCCGGCGGCACCACGTCAGCCTGATCGTAGTGGTGAACCCACCCTTGATGTATTGGCTGCCTACCGAGGACGTATGTTTTCAGGTGCTGCAGCGAGCGTACGGTTCCGCGTTCCACCTGGTCCAAAGTGATCCGAATTATCAACTTTACGATGTAGAGCCCTTTTCGCAGGCAACCTCTAACGCACCTGAAGATCATTTGTAGTCAGAGTCGATTGTAGAAGGCAAATGGCAATCCCGCATCTCAAAGCTTCAGTCGTCATTCCGGTATTCAACGAGCGGAAGACCGTTGAGGAGATCCTTCGCAAGGTACAGTCCGTCGATATCGAAAAAGAGATCATCGTGGTTGACGACGGATCGACGGACGGAACCCGAGACATTCTCGCGGCTATCGCTGCCTCCGCCACCCCGGCTCAGCCGGGAACGCCGGCCCCTGCGGGCGCCTTGGGCACCGATAACATCCGAATCTTCTTCCAGGAGCGCAACCAGGGCAAGGGCGCCGCTCTTCGCCGGGGCTTTCAAGAAGCGCGGGAAGAAATCGTGATCATCCAGGATGCCGACCTGGAGTACGACCCCGAGGATTACTTTGGCCTGATTGACCCCATCGAGCGCGGCCTGGCAGATGTGGTCTACGGATCGAGGTTTCTGGGGGGCCCTCACCGGGTTTTGTACTTCTGGCATTCGATTGGCAACTGGCTTCTCACGTTGCTCTCCAACATGTTCACCAACCTGAACCTCACCGACGTTTGGACCTGTTACAAGGTTTTCAGACGCGAGCTGCTCCAGGGCATCCGACTGGTTGAGAATCGCTTTGGCTTTGAGGCCGAGATTACCGCAAAGCTTGCCAGGCTCGAGTGCCGCATTTTCGAGGTTCCCATATCGTACCGCGGGCGCACTTACGCCGAAGGGAAAAAGATCACCTATCGAGACGGTTTCCGGGGCATCTGGTGCACGCTGCGTTACAGTCTCTTCAAATGACCGTTAAAGCTTGCGAATCCCAATTGTCCTTCTTTGGGCTGAGTCCGCTGTCGAACTGAACAATGACCGGGGGCCGGTCATATGTTTTTATTAACTACGCGGGAAGGTGCAAGGGGTGAGGATTGGCGGTCGCCGACAAGTGGACGCTGTACTTCTCGGGCTGGTGGCGCTTGGTGCCGCCCTCCGGTTAACGCAGTACTTTGCCAACACATCGCTATGGCTCGACGAGATCTTTGTGGCCGGCAACATCTTGCACCGGTCCGCGTGGGAGCTGCTGAGGTGGCCGCTCGTCTACGGTCAAGTGGCGCCCAAAGGTTTTTTGCTCGCAGAGAAGCTCGTAACTTTATCGCTCGGCCCAAGTGACTATGCGTTGAGGCTTTTTCCGCTTCTTTGTTCGCTGGGGGCACTGATTGGCTTTTGGCGCCTCGTCAGACGTTTCCTCGATGGGTACGCAGCACCTGTCGCGCTGGTACTATTCGCAACTGCGGCTCCTCTGGTGACCTTCGCCGCAGAGGTGAAACAGTATTCTACAGATGTCGCTGTTGCGGTATTTCTCCTCTGGCTCTCCGTCAATCTTACCGGGCGTGACGTGTCGCCCCGGCAGGCGCTGTGGGCGGGGACGGCTGGGGCGGTCTCGGTCTGGTTCTCGCAACCGGCAGTGATCATGGTCTTCGCCCTGGGTGCTTCATTGGCCCTCGTCGCTTGGCGTACAGGCTCGAACCCGGGCAGCCGAAGGTTGCTTGTACTCACTCCCATGTTGGGCATGTGGACCCTCTCCGCGGTCGCCGCCCTCTTCAACGGGCTGGCGAGCATGTCCCCCCATCTTCGGGAGTTCATGCACCAATACTGGGCGGGAGGTTTGCTGCCGGTTCCGGCGTGGCGGGCCCTCCAAATCCATTGGCCGTGGAACCAGATGAAGGGGTTGATGGGAGCCGAAGGCCAAGCCGGTCTCGCCTACCCGCATCCGGGGTATTATCTCCTACTCGGTGGGTTTGGCTTTTGGCAATTGTGGCGCCGGGTGGGTGTTGTTGTCGCGCTTCTCCTTGTGCCTATCGGCATAACGCTCGCCGCCGCAATCGCCCGTCAATACCCTTTCAGTGATCGACTCATTCTGTTCCTCGTGCCATGCTTCCTCATAGCCATCGCGGCGTCCGTCGGTTGGTTACAGCAAAGGGTGGCCTCGTGGTCAATGTGGGCTGGAGGGCTGGTGTGTATTGCGCTCGTGGGGCCTGCCATATATCCGATGGTTGCGACGCCGCCCCCCTACCAAGTCGAGGACATGAAACCCGTGATGTCCCACCTTCGAGCCAACTGGCGGCCCGGTGACGTGGTCTACCTGTATGACGGCGCCACCTGGCCATTCAGATTTTACAGCAGAGATTACGGGTTTCGCGACAATGACTATACAATTGGAGGGTGCCACCGAGGGGATAGCCGAGGCGACCTTGAAGAGCTTGACAAGTTCCGTGGCAGCAAGCGCGTTTGGGTGGTGATAACTCATGCGTTGCTTTACTATCATGAGCGAGACGACATTTTGCACTACCTCGACACGATCGGAGTGCGCCGCGATTCCTTCGTCGTGCCATCGCACGTCGTCACCCATTCGGCTCTCCCGGCTGAGGTATTGCTGTTTGACCTCAGCGATTCGCGACGACTCAGCAACGCAACGGCGGAATCGATATCACTGATGGGCGATTCGTCTCATCACCTACAAAAGGGTTGTGACGAAGGCCCGCCGATTATGGGGCCACCTCGGATCGATTGAAATCGCGCGCGCTGGCCTGAGCCGGTTGGCGCAACGCATTGCGCTACCGGCGCACAGACTTGGCATCTTCGGGAACGAGTCTAGCGAGGGTCGATGCTCCCGACACTGCGTCCTTGGCCCCGAGAGAGTAACGTTGTCGTAGGATCGTGCGAGTTCATGTCCGTGATTAAAATTCAAACACCACCAACTACCGAGAGAGTCCCGGATCTGGATGGCTTGCGCGGCTTGGCGATTTTGATGGTGATCGTTTGCCACTATGTTTTTCTTCCCAGGTTCGGTAGGGGATCGATGATCACTGTGGGGATTTCCATTTTCGCCAGCGGCGTAACTCTATTTTTCGTGCTCTCTGGATTCCTCATTGGCGGAATTCTGCTGGACAACCGGCTCTCGCTAAGATATTTCACCGCGTTCTATGGACGCCGGATTTCTCGAATATTTCCAGTTTATTACAGCTTCTTGATCGCGATGCTGTGCGGAGGCTTGGCCCTTCACGCGCATCACCTGCCCACACCGGTGTTCGACGCGGGGACGCCCTTTGTCCTCTTTTGGATATATCTTCAAAATTTCGGACTGGCTTGGTTCAAGGACTGGAACTGGATAACCGTCACCATGACTTGGTCCCTAGCGCTTGAGGAGCAGTTCTATTTGACCCTTCCTGTTGCCGTCAAGGCGCTCCGCGACAGATCGCTGGTAATCCTCAGCGGCATGCTCGTGATATTGGCGCCCATCGCGCGGTACTTCTTCCCGTACACTCCTTATAAAATCAACGCCTTAATTGACCAGGCCTGCAACGCCGATGCTCTGGCTGCCGGTGTTCTTTGTGCGGTATTCGTTCGGTCCACCCTCCGGGTTCCGAGTCGCCAAATATCCTTATTCGCGGCTGCGTCTGCTCTTTTAATCGTGCTTTCATACTCCTTCGATTGGCCCGTGCTACGACCCACTTTGCTGTTATTCTTTTACTCGTGTGGCCTCTTACTGGCTGTACAGGGCCGAATGGCGCCCTTACGCTGGCCGGGCATGCGGTTCTTTGGCACAATATCCTACACGCTGTACATGATCCATCAGAGTGTCCTGGTCGCCGTGCGCTGGGCGTTTGGACGTTTTGTTCCCGAGTTCGGTCGGCACTTTGTTTTCGTCTCGCTAGTGGCACTCTTGCTATCTGTCGCCATATGCAAGGCATCCTGGGATTATTTCGAACGACCCATCTTGTCCTGGGCCCGCCGTAGATTCCGCTATTGAAGAGCTATTACTGCACATCAACTGCAGAGAACGGGACGAGCGACTTCCCGCGATTCTTTGCCCGGAGTGGTCATCGGAATTGTACTGTTGTTTCTTTACAAGCCGCACGGCTACGCAGCACCCCCGACATGTCTTAGGCACGGTGGCACTAGCGATTGGGTGGAAGTCCGGAGCAAATAGGAAATTCTAAGGACGCTCGACAGCGAGGGGACTCAACGGCATTCCGAATTGATCCGTCGGTATCACGTGTGCATGGAGGCAGGTCTAGGAGGTGAATATCGTGAGAAGCCGCCCGCTCCTTGAAAAGGTCGAGATTCTTTTTTTCCTGGCGGCGGCCTTGGGATGCCTGGTTACACTCGTCCGCGCTGTTTTGGTAATGCCACTTCCGTACGCCTGGGATTTGGCAGAAGGGTCCCTCTTGGGCGAGGTCGTCCGGGTAGCTCACGGATTGTCCCCCTACCCGCCGGCAACTGCGATCCCATACGTCATCAATCCTTACGGCCCGCTGCCATTCTACATCGCGGGTCTGTGCGTAAAGGTCTTCGGCGTCAGCTTCACCGCACCTAGGATTCTGATTTTTATATCAGGTACTTGGTGTGCAGCGCTTACCGCACTTTTGGTTTCTCACTACGGCGGCGAACCACGCGTCAGCCTGGGATTTGGTCTCCTTTATTTGTCGCGCCAAGTTGTGATGGACTGGTTACCCGTGTTTCATGTTGACTTCATCGGACTCGCGCTCTCACTGACCGGCTTGTATGTCTTCGCAAAAGCCCGGCGCTGGTACCTCTCGATCCCGTTCTTCGTGGCCACTTTGTTCTGCAAGTTTCTACTGGTGTCGGCACCGCTGGCATGCTTTCTGTATTTGGTATTCAGAAGAGATACTCGGAAAGCGCTGTGGTTCGCCGCAAGCAGTCTGGCTCTAGGTGAATTGGGGTTCCTGTGGGTTCAGCTAGAAACCCACGGGTGGTTTGCCTTTGACACAGTGTGGGCAACGGCGGTTCACCCTTACAGTCTGACAACCGCGCTCGTCAGGATACACGGCGAGCTGATATCCACTTACTTTCTAGTAATCTTGGCGGTGGCGCTCGCGTTTTGTCTGCGCTCCCGCCCTGAACTCTCCCTTCCCCTTATCTATCTCTGCCTCTCATTTCTGACGCTACTCAGCTATGGAAAATTAGGAGCAGCATCCAATTACTTTTTGGAATGGAACGCCGCGCTCTGCTGCTGTGCGGGAGTAGCCTATAGCTACCTGCGAACGCACTCCGACACTAGGAACCTCGTTTTTACGCTGATACCTGGGGCACTGGCTTTGATGCTGGTTGTCAATCTTCACAGACCCACTCCGGATCCAAACAAGGAGTATACCGAGTGCAGGCAGGCTTACAAATACGTGAAGGATCACCCTGGCAGGCACATTCTGTCCGAGAATCCTGGTGCCGTGGTCTTAGCTGGGAAACCACTTCTCGTAAGTGACCCTTTCAGCTGGGGCCAAATGGTCGTCCACGGCGGCTGGCCTGACTCCGAAATCGTTGATCTTATTCGCTCGCGGCAGATCGACTTAGTTGTTTTAGGATTGGATGTAAAAGATCGAAGTAATATATATTTTTATAATCGATGGCCGAAATCGGTGGCGGATGCCATTGAACAGAATTACAGGTTAGTCCGCAGCTTCAAGTGCAGCGACGCCAACTTCGTCTATCGGCCGGAAACGCCACCCAAATGAGGATCTTAGCTGCGAATGGTGCTCCGACTCAACGCGCCCTCGCCGACAAGAAGATTGGTACAAGCGGCAAGGCTTGCCAGTAGGTAATCAGTCATAAGTACGCTCACCAAGAAGGCGGTTTGTATTTGAGTTTATGATAGAGATCCCAACTGGAAAACCCAGACAATCTGGAGTACTCGGTTTTAGCCTGAGTACGTTTCTTCGCCTCAGTCCCAGTTTGTCTAGACTGATAGTAGTATTGGCCGCCCTCGTCCTCTCACTTCCATGCCTTATAAGCGGCATTCCCGTCGCCGGTGATGGGATAACGCATGCGCAATATCAACAGCATTTTAGTGATCAGTTTTGGGCTGGGGATCTGTACCCGCGCTGGCTGGTGGACTCCAATAAGGGGTACGGCAGCCCCGTCTTCCTCGTGCAGTATCCTCTCCCCTATTGGGTCACCGCGTTGATACGCCCCATCGTTCGATTTAGCCCCGGCCCGACCCGGGCAGCGCGTGAACTAGGCGTGTTCTGCTTTCTCGCGCTGGCCGCAGCAGGTCTCGGGGCATTTGCTTGGCTTCACAACCAATTCGGACCGCTCGCCGCGACGGCTGGAGCGATTTCTTACATTACGCTCCCATACATGCTCGGACAAGAGTACCTGGGTGTGGCCCTCGGAATGCTGAGCGCCTCCGTATGGATGCCGTGGGCGCTGGCCGCATGCGACTCGCTCCGCCTTACGTTCAGGTCGGTGAGCCTTCTCGGCATTGTGCTTGCGCTTCTGGTGATGAGCAATTTAATCTCATTAGTTCTTTTTTTCCCCCTAATGATTGGATACGCGATCGCCAGTAGAGAAACAAGTGGGATTTCCTTGCGTGAATGTGTCGCCTCACTTTTTTCCGCTCTGGCGATTGGGCTCGGCGTTGCTGGCGCCTACCTCCTTCCCTTTATTGTCTATAGGCGGTTGTTTGACATTAGCGCATTTGCGTTTTTTTCGCCCGGCATGCAATTGAGCCACAATTTTTCGTTTTTAAGAGGCGCCACTCTCGCGAGGCCCATCATCGACGTTGCAGTCAGCAGCGCTGCTATCATTACCTCAATCGCGGTGTGCTATGTCTGGAGGGCACGGAAAGACGCGGGGCGCGTATACATGTTATTAATACTGGCTTCGGGGGTAACGATACTGATTCCGGGACTGGGGCTTGCGCTAGTTCGTGCCAGCGGGCTAACCGCATCGAACTTCGTGGTCCGCGACGACTTTCCCGAACGGATGCTGGCAGTTACCTTATCGACCATGGCGCTTGGAGTTCTCGCCTACAGCAGCCTGCCGGAAAAGGCCATTAAGTGGCAAGACCGCGCACTCATGCTCGCGGCAGGTGGCTCGTTCGTTCTAATGTTGCCGTGGAGTGCCTTGGCGTGGAAGGCGGTGCCCACGCTTGCGACGGCAATTGAGTTTCCTCATCGATTTGGTGCGATTCTTGAAATTGCGGTAGCGGGTCTTTTCGCTGCTGCCATCGAGTCAGGCCTGCGGCGCTTGCCAAGCCGTGGGGGTGTTCGTTGCCCGACAATCGTCACGTTGGTGGCGCTTTTCGTGATCACCTCTGGCGCTTTAACCTGGAGAACCGATTGGCTGTGGGCCCAGGGGCTGCGGAGTCGCAGGGCTTATGCGTTCGATGAATCCCGAGATGTGGATTTCCTGTATCGCACATACGTTCCACGCAATAAAATCACGGCTTTCGCAGAACTCCTCGGTACGACCCCAGACACTTACTCTGTTGAACGTACGCCTGTCGTTCATGGTGATCTGAAGTTAGTTCAGGGTCAAGGAACGGTGGATGTGATCAGCCGCCGACCGCGGAAGGTTGTCGTGTCCTATGCGGCGTCGGAAAACAGTGTAATGCGAATTGCTCAGTTGTATTCGCCGCTGTGGAAAGGAGTGCTGCTCGATCAACCATCTTATGTCTTGCGTCCCAAGAGTTCGGATGAGGGACTTCTCGAAGTACCCTTGGTCCCAGGCCACCACGAGCTACAACTCGTCTTCGAGCTTGGCTGGCCGGAGCGGTGTGGCTTTATTGTGACAGGTGTGTCCCTGCTCGTTGTGATCGTGGGTGTGGTGATTGAACTTTGCGCAATTGATCGAAAACCTCAGAAGCGCCTGGACGGCTCCGGCGGTTAAGGTGCAATGAAATACTCATCTTGGCGAATGGTGTATACGAAGGGACCTACGCTCATGTCAGGTGGTCGCCGCTGGACGAGTCAAATCATTTCTTGCCCGCCGCGATTGCAAAAGACGGACAATCCGTTGTACTCGGTCCCCAGCCTCGCGTCATTTCATCGCCGCAGTCCCAACTTGCAAAGACTGATAGTAGTGTTGGTTGCCCTCGTCCTCACGCTGCCGTGCCTCGTGAGTGGCATTCCCGTCGTCGGTGATGTTTTAACGCATGTGGAATATCAACGCCATTTCAGCGAACAATTTTGGGCGGGGGATCTGTATCCGCGTTGGCTGATGAATTCCAACAAGGGATACGGCAGCCCAGTCTTTCTCGTGCAATATCCGCTTCCGTATTGGACAACCGCGCTAATACGTCCCATTGTTAGGTTCCGGCCCAGCCCGACTAGGGAGGCACACGAGCTAGGGGTGTTCTGCTTCCTGGCGCTGGCGGCGTCAGGCCTCGCCGCGCGATTTTGGGCTGGCAAGCGGTTCGGGCCGCTCACCGCAACGGCAGCGGCCATCGTCTACATGACTCTTCCTTACATTCTCCCATTTGAGCTTTATAAGAGCGCCGCAATCGGACAAATGAGCGCCTCCGCATGCATGGTCTTGGCGCTGGCCGCGTGCGACTCGCTGCGGCTGAAACTCACGTCGGTGAGTGCTCTCGGCATCGTGTTTGCACTCCTGGTGATGAGCAATTTAATCACCGCCGTTCTGTTTCTACCCTTCATGATGGGATATGCGATCGCGTGCAGAGAATCGGGCGGCATGTCCCTCCCTCGATGCCTGGTGTCAGTATTTCTTTCCCTTTCGATCGGGTTCGGCGTTGCTGGCGTCTACCTCCTTCCTCTTTTTGCCTACCGTCACCTGTTTGATCTCAGCGGGTGGGCATTCCTCACGCCTAGTTATTTTTCATTTGTAAGAGGAACTAGTCTGGAAGTCCCACGAGTCGTCGCTGCACTCAGCGGCGCTGCCATCATCACCGGGATTGCAGCGTATGGCGTCTGGACTGCGCGCAGGGGCTTGGCTTGGCGCATATACATATTGTTCCTATTAGGCGCGGGGGCGTTGATAGCGGTACCGGGATTAGGGCTGTCATTAATTCGCGCGAGCGGACTGAAAGCGCCGATCCTGGACATTGGGCACGTTTATCATCCTGAAAACATGTTGGTAATCGCTCTATCGACTCTAGCCCTAGGAGTTCTTGCATATTGCAGCGTGTCGAGAGAACTGCTTCGGTGGCGAGACCACACACTTATGGTGGCGGCCTGCGGCTCGTTTTTTCTAATGACGCCGTGGAGTGCCTTTTTATGGAATGCGATGCCCACGCTTGCGACAGCAATTCAGTTTCCTCATCGATTTGGAGCTTTTCTTGTTCTTGCTGCAGCGGGTCTTTTCGCTGCTGCCATCGAGTCAGGTTTGAGTCGACGGCCAGACCGTCAAGCGGTTCGTTCCCTCACAATCGTTACGTCGGTGGCGCTCCTGGTAATAGTCGTGGGCGGCTTCGCCTGGAGAGCCGAGTGGTGGTGGACCCAGGGTTTGCGGAGGTGCGCGGCGTATGCATACGACGAGTCGCAGGATGTGGATCAGATGTACTTCACCTACGTCTCGTCGGACCGTTTGCCAAATGTTGAGAAACTTCTTGGTATAGTGTCTGATTCTGACCGCGTTGAACGCACACCTGCCGGTAAAGGTGATGCGAAGTTAGTTCAAGGTCGTGGATCGGTGGACGTGATAAGCCGAAGTCCACGGCATGTTGTCGTATCCTTCGTAGCGTCGGAGAACAGCAAGATGCGAATGGCGCAATTGTACTCGCCGCTGTGGAAAGGAGTGCTGCTCGATCAACCATCTTACGTCTTGCACCCCAAGACTTCGGAAGATGGACTCATCGAAATACCTCTGCTCCCAGGCCGCCATGAATTAGACCTCGTCTTCGACCTTGGCTGGCCCGAACGATGGGGCGTTATGCTTACAGTCGCATCGCTGGTGATTGTGGCAGGAGGAATGGCGTTTGAACGCTACTCAGATCATCGAACACGTCAGAAGACTTAAAATGGCTTTGACCCTTAAAGTGAGGACGTTGGTGTGGCGGCAGCGGGATGGGGGCTGGGAAAAAAGAAATGAAGGTTAACACAACCAACTTGCGGGTTGGTGATTGGGTGGAAATCCGGAGCAAAGAGGAAATCCTCAACACGCTCGACCGCAACGGCGAACTCGAAGGCATGCCGTTTATGCCCGAGATGTTCGCGTTCTGCGGCAAGCGATTTCAGGTCTATAAACGAGCTCATAAGACCTGCGATGTGGTCTTTCCGGTGCGCGGACGCTGGGTGGAGGAAGCGGTTCATTTGGAAACGCGATGTGACGGACAGGCTCACGACGGGTGCCAGGCGGGGTGCCTGCTCTTCTGGAAAACGGCGTGGCTGAAGCCGGTCAACGGGAGCCCTAACGGGCCGCGCGTCGAGGTCGAGGCCGAGCACCCGAAGGCAGACTCGACGGCCGCCGGGTGCACCGAAGCCGACGTCGTAGCACGCATACGCCAGGTCGATCCGACGGGAGGCCCTCCCTCGTACATCTGCCAAGCTACCCAAGTACCGTACGCGACGAAGGACTTGGAGTGGTGGGATATCCGCCAGTACATCGAGGACTACCGGTCGGGAAATGTGACTTTATGGGAGATTTTTTGTGGTGCCGTCTACTTCCTCTACTACTCTCTCGCGGAAGCGGGCATTAAACTGGGACGTCCCATGCGGTGGTTCTACGATAAGTTCCATCCCTTATGGCGGGGCACCCCATACCCGCAGAGAAGAGGAACCGTACCCGGCGGGCAACCGACGCCGGTGGCGACGCTCAATCTACAGCCCGGCGAACTCGTGCGCGTCAAATCTTACCCTGAAATCTTGAAGACGTTGAACTACCAAAATAAGAACCGCGGCATGTTGTTCGACGCCGAGGAGGTTCCCTACTGCGGAGGGACCTACCGAGTCCTTCGCCGAGTCGATAAAGTCATCAATGAAAAAGTGGGGAAACTGCAGGAGATGAAAACGCCGGGCGTCATTCTGGAATCGGTGGTGTGCCAGTCGCGCTATAGCGCCTGCCGCATGTTCTGCCCCAGGAGTATCTACTCGATTTGGCGGGAGATTTGGCTGGAGCGCGTCGAACCGAAGGCCTCGGAAGCCCGAGGGCAGGGAAACCCGCAGGCCGGCAAGAGCCAGAATCCCGCTCCAAGCGGTCCATAATACACGGAATGGCAAGCCCGGAAGCTGGCCCTATGCGGACCGTGCTTTTTACGAGCCGTACTTTCAGCAAATGGCGCGGCTTCTGAACTCGCTCGGAAGGTTCATCGAAGCCGCGGTTGAAAGAAACTGCCGACAAGATGCGGTTTCCATGAAGACCCTATTAATTATCGCCTTGCTATCCTTTCCCGTATCCGTATGCGCTGAAACGCGTTTGAGCGATGATTGGGTCGCCTTCAACCGCGCCGGGGCACCGAACAGCAACTCGCAGTGCTTCACGCCGAACAACGTGTCCGTATCCGACGGGAATCTGGTCATTATTACGCGGCCTGAGACCTCGACTTGCAGCAGTTTTGACCTGCCCTCCGCGACTTACAATTACACGTCTGGATACGTGTCGATGCGGCGATTCAATTTTCTTTATGGCACGGTTGAAATCAGGGCGAAGTTCGGTGGCGGGGTGGGCACCGGGTCGTGGCCCTGCGTGTGGTTGGAAGACGCCTCATGTCAGGCAAGCGACCCGACCGGCACCGATGACAATTGCAACGGGCAGGAAATCGATATCGCCGAAATATTGAACAGCAAATTTGACCAGGTCAACCAGCAGATTCATGTCGATGGTTACACCCACAGCGACGGTTGCACGGCTTACACCAGCGACACCAGCCAAAATTTTCACATTTACCAGCTAGTTTGGTCTTTGGGTTCCCTCGTCTTTAAGATCGACGGAGCAAAAACCTGCACGATCACCAAAAGCTATGTTCCGAATGCCCCGATGTACCTCAAGGTTGATGCTTATGTGGAATCTGATGGCGGCCCAGTAAAACGTGAAAGCTTGCCTTGGACAACTTTGGTGGATTATGTGAAGGTGACGCAGGAACCCAACGTGGTGTTTTTTGACGATTTCGATGGAAAACCCACCCTCCAGTTCCGTCCTGCAGTTTCGCTGAGTTCATTTCCCCTCCGCCGGACGCACGCTCCCTCCAGCGCTGACAGCATCTTGCGGTGGCCGAGCTGGACTCTGGTCATTGGCCTGGTGGTCCTCCTGGCCATAGCTGCTGCCAAAGTTCGAAATCGGAGACAGAGCCGAGGAGAATAGCGCCGGCTAATTCTTGGGGTGGCCAGTGGTCAGCCAGCCTTTGGTAAGCGTAGTAACTCCCTTTCACAACACGGCGCAGTATTTAGCCGAATGTATTGAAAGCGTGCTCGCGCAAGGTTACTCCCGATTCGAGTACATCCTTGCGGATAATTGCAGTACCGATGGGTCGGGAGAGATAGCGGAAAGTTATGAGCGCCGGGACCCCCGGATTCGCATGGTTCGTTGGCCGCAATTGCTTTCTCAGGTCCAGAATTACAACAAGGCTTTGGCGGAGATCTCCCCGGCCAGCAAGTATTGCAAGATCGTACAGGCTGACGACTTTATTTTCCCAGAGTGCTTGGAGTTAATGGTAAAGGCCTTTGAGCGGTCCGAATCCATCGGGCTCGTGAGTGCATACGATCTGAAGGGGAATACGGTCCGGGGCTCCGGCCTTCCCTATCCAACGCCGATGCTTGCGGGTAAGGAACTGGCCCGGCTCAATCTCCGGACTGGGCTCTTCGTTTTCGGTTCGCCCACCACCGTGATGTACCGCTCTTCCTTGGTTCGGGATCATCAACCTTTCTATGCGGAGTACCTGCTTCACGAGGATAGCGAGAAATGCATGGAAATACTTGAGCACTGGGATTTTGGCTTCGTCCATCAAGTGCTTTCGTTTTTGCGAATTGGTAACGAATCGGTCACTGGGGGCTGGCGCACTTTCCATCCGGACCATCTCGATCGGTACATCTTGGTGAAACGTTTCGCGGACACGTTTCTGGAATGGAGCGAAGCCGCGGCTTTGAAGGAAGGTACCAAGCGGGCCTATTATCGGATGTTGGCGCATGCGGCAGTTCGATTTCGCGAGTCGGCTTTCTGGCGGTATCACCAGGGAGGTCTGAAAACGTTGGGAGAGACTCTCGACCGGCCCTACCTGGCGATGCAGATCGGCTGGGAACTTCTGGAAATAGTGACAAACCCGGGAATGTCGGCGACGCGGGCCTATCAAAGGTATAAACGGATGAAGCGTGGCAGCCGTGTAAAAGGGATAACTCAAACTCGCTGACGCGATACGGGGACAAATGAAAAAACCCGTAGTTTCAGTCGCCATGGTGACCTGTAATGTCGATCGCTTCCTCGCTGAGTCAATCGAGAGCATCCTCGGCCAGACCTTTACGGAATTTGAGTTCATCATTGTTGACTTCGGTTCGAGCGACCAGTCTAAATCGATCATTTCGAGCTACGCGGCCAAGGACAGTCGAATCAGGTTCCAAGAGATATCCAATTGCAGCCTGCCTGAAGCCCGTAATGCGGGTTGTTTTCTTGCGCAAGGTAAATATATTGCCATAATGGACGCTGATGACGTGTCCCTCCCGAACCGCCTCCTGCGGGAGGTCGAGTTTATGGAGAAGCATCCAGAGGTTGGCGTCGTTGGGGGCGCCGTCGAGTGGATTAATGCCACGGGCAAGCGATTGCGAAAAATGCAGCATCCGCTGACGGACTCTGAGATTCAATCAGCCCTTCTTCGGTATCCTGCGTTGTGGCAACCCAGTGTTCTCATCCGACGGGACGCTTTCGTCTCGGCTGGCGGATATCGGCCCTTTTTCGTTGTTGCCCACGACTACGACCTATGGTTGAGAATCGCAGAGCGCTTCCAGATTGCCAACCTCGAAGAGGTGGTGCTTAAGTACAGGATCCATCCATATCAGGTATCCCTGGGCAAACGGAGACAGCAGTCTATCTGCGGGGTCGCTGCCCAGGCTTCTGCGATAGCAAGACGAAATGGCAACCCAGACCCGTTGAATGGCGTTAAAGAAATCACGCCTGCTCTGCTAGCCGGACTGGGCGTGACCGACGCCAAGCAGCAGGCTACTCTCGCTTCGGATTGCGCGTGGTGGGTCCGCAGCGTGTACGCGGCAGGAGAAAACGATCTCGCGCTCAAAACAGCGGTTGAGATGTTGCAGCATGACTGGCTGTGGGGTGAGCGACGGCGAATCGCTGATGTGCAGCTCATCGTTGCACGGATTTTTTGGAGGCAGAATAGATTCTTGAGTAGCTTTCTCGCCGCGGGTCGTGCGGTGCTGACGCGGGCCATTTTGGTCGGACATCCGTTAAATTCAACGCTGCGGCGGCTTACTAACAGAGGGATGCGTATCCTAGAAGGATTCAAGTTCCGCCCGTGGGGTGGACGACCGTAAACCATGACTCTTCCGATGGTCTCAGTTGTGATGAGCGTCTTCAATGGCGAGCGGTTTTTGCGCGAAGCTGTCGAGAGCATTCTTGACCAAAGTTTTCACGAGCTTGAGTTCATTGTTGTTGATGACGGTTCAACGGACCGTTCTGCCACGATACTTGATTATTATCAGCAGGCCGATGCTCGCGTGAAGGTTTACCATGAGGTGCACAGAGGATTGATCGAGTCCTTGAATCGAGGTTGCTCGCTCGCGGGTGGCAAATACATTGCGCGGATGGACGCCGATGACGTCGCTAGTAAAGACCGACTGATGATGCAGGTCGACTTTATGGAGGCTCATCCACAGATCGGAGTTCTTGGCGGTGCTGTGGAGTGGATTGATGCAACGGGCAAATCGTTGGGAATTCACATGCACCCTGTCGAGGACCGCGAGATCAAACCAGCCCTCCTCCACCGTTGCGTGTTGTGGCATCCGACAGTAGTCCTCCGCAGAGAGGCCTTTGTGTGGGCAGGAGGGTACAGAAGTATTTTTGTTGACGCTGAGGATTGCGACCTGTGGTTGAGAATAGCGGAGCATTTCCAATTGGCTAACCTTGAGGCGGTAGTGCTCAAGTATAGGATTCATCCATACCAGGTATCAATGCGCAAACGGAGACAGCAGGCTATCTGCAGCCTCGCTGCCCAGGCCGCTGCCATATCGAGACGAAATGGCAACCCGGATCCGTTGAACGGGGTTAAAGAAATCACACCCGTAGTGTTGGCCGCGCTGGGCGTGACCGAGGCCAAGCAGCAGGCTACTCTCGCTTCGGATTGGGGGTGGTGGATCCAAAGTTTGTTTGCGGCAGGCCAGGATGACATGGCGCTCAAATCAGCGCTTGAGATGCTGCGATTCGACTGGCATTACGCTGAACGACGGCAAATCTCCAATGTGCACCTCATCGTTGCGCGGCTCTATTGGAGACGGAAGAGATTCTTGAGTAGCTTTCTCGCCACGGGTCGGGCGGTACTGATGCGACCTGTCGTGGCAGGACGTCCTTTGAGGTCAGCGCTACGGCGGCTTGAGCTTGTGTGATTTACGAAGACACGTTAGTGCCCGTTTGGCCTTAGAGGACGGCGATTGGCTTGCAAACAAAACGACAAGCGATGGGACGCGCCGTGAACATCACCGTCATTTTGTGCACTTTGAACGGCTGCCGGCGTCTGGGGAAGACGCTGGGTTGCCTCGCAGCCTCCACGCTTCCGGAGGGGGTCGAATGGGAAGTATTAGTCGTTGACAATAATTCGATCGACCAGACGCGCCAAGTCGTCGAGGAATTCTGCCGCCGGTTTCCCGGTCGTTTCCGTTACCTCTTTGAATCCCAACCCGGCAAGTCGTTTGCGCTCAATTCCGGGTGCCGCGAGGCTCGCGGCGACGTGCTGGCCTTCCTGGATGATGACTCGACCGTCGGGCCGACATGGTTACAGAACCTGACCCATGCTTTGGGTGGGGATGAGTGGGCTGGGGCCGGGGGACGTATTGTTTTGCAATGGCCTCCATCTCTTCCCACATGGCTGTCCATTGAAGGCCCGTACGCTCGGCACTATTTCCCTAACTTTGACGAGGGTGAAACGGCCAAAGAGCTAACACGGCCTCCTTACGGACCCAACATGGCTTTCCGCAAGAAGATGTTCGAAAAATACGGGGGATTCCGCACAGATCTGGGCCCTAGCCCCAATAGGGAGGTCCCCCGTATGTTCGATGACACAGAGTTCGGGAGCCGACTGTTGGCCGCGGGCGAGAAATTGCGCTACGAACCAACCGCAGTCGTCTATGTCGCAATCGCAGAGGACCGTATTCGGAAAACGCACTTTCTCGGTCGGTGCTTTGACTGGGGTCGTGCTGAAGCCAGGCTATTCGGAGTGCCGAGGGCACATCTACTTTGTAGTCTTGTCACTTGGGTGATGCGGTGGATAATTGCCGTCGAGCCGCGCAAGCGGTTCCACCGAAGGCTCATTGTCTGGGAGAAGCTGGGGAGCGTCGTAGAATTGTATCGTCAGGCGCTCGACGGAACGATCAAGAAAGAACACAGTGCTACGCCGTAATGCAAGCCCGTCTGGCGCATTAAGCCTCAGTGCCAGTGAATGTGCAGTCAGCCGTGCCGGCCCCAAGTGCCCGCCTCAGAAGCGCGTTCCCGAGTGTTGCAGATGCCACCCCGCTTGACCTTAGGCAGGAATCCCAACCGGCGCGATTTATATCGCTCTTCGAGTTTACATTAAAGCCATTGGGGCGAAGATGGGGTATAATTAAGTTAGCCTACGCGATATGAATGTCTAATCCTAAGACTGGGCAATAAGCGAACGACAGTACCGGCGCCCGGGCAAGACTTGGGGAAAGCTAATGTGACCAAACCAATTGAAGATCAATCCGCATCCATCGTGCCCAGGTCAAAAATTGACGATAATGTCAACTCCGCAACCCACATCTTAGCTGACTATTATCGCTGCCCGAAGGATTTCCTGCGGTTCCTCCCGGCCGGCCAGACGTTCAAGCGACGAGGATTTTTTCGGTTCGGGCGGGAAACTACTTGCTATGGCCGTCTCACTTACGTTGACGCCACTGCCAATCCCGATGGCGAACTCGAAGATGCCCTCGAGCATGTGAATGTGGAAGCGCCGGGAATACGGCTTCCATTTGACGCCAGCGAGATAATTGAGAATTTACGTCGCGAGCGCTACTCTGCTCACTTTCGCGAGGAGGGCAGCGTCTTGAACGCGATACTGAGGAAAACATACTATCTGCTTCGGCCATCCCTTTCGGTTTCGGTGCGCCGGCATCTCCAAAAGATACATTTGCGAGACTGGGAGACGCTTCGCTTTCCTGCCTGGCCAGTGGACTTCACCGTGGACCGCATTCACCAGAAGTTACTGGCGCTGGCGATGCGGGCGCAGGGCTTAGAGAAAGTGCCCTTTATTTGGTTCTGGCCGGATGACTATAGAACCTGCATCATCCTGACTCACGATGTGGAGGACCCTCCTGGCAGGGACTTCTGCGGGCAGTTAATGGACCTGGATGAGTCGTTTGGATTCCACAGCTCTTTCCAGCTTGTGCCGGAGAACCGATACCCCGTTCCAAAAAGTTATTTGCATAGTATCGTAAGCCGCGGTTTTGAAGTTAACGTCCACGACCTGAAGCACGATGGCCGTCTGTACGCCGATCATGGGGAGTTCTTGCGCCGGGCGAAACGCATCAACTACTACGTTCGGGAATTCGAAGCCGAAGGGTTCCGCTCCGGCACTCTTTACCGCAACGCCGACTGGTTCAACGCCTTCGAATTCTCGTACGACATGTCGATTCCCAATGTGGCGCATCTGGATCCCCAGCAGGGCGGTTGCTGTACCGTGATGCCCTACTTTATCGGGAAAATCGTCGAACTTCCCCTGACCTGTACACAGGACTATGTGCTCTTCCAAATATTGAGCAATCATTCTATCGAACTTTGGAAAGAGCAAATTTCTTTGCTCAGGGCCCATCACGGATTAATTAGTTTCATTGTCCATCCAGATTACATTATCGAACCAAAGGCGCAGGGCGCGTACAAAGCATTGCTTAGCTATCTTGTCGAATTACGGGCAAGTGGGCAGGCTTGGGCCCCTCTACCAAGGGATGTCGCAGCATGGTGGCGCCAGCGGAGTCAAATGGAACTGGTTCAGGACAACGGTAAGTGGCGAGTGGAGGGCCCAGGCAAAGAAAGAGCCCGGGTGGGATATGCCTCACTGGCTGGTGAGGAGGTGACTTACTGCTTGCCTGTTTGAGCTTCGATGCTCGTGGTCAGAAATCCGCACTGGTGCGAGAGATTCCCCGCCCTTGACGGGACCGAAGTCATCGGGCTCTCGCCTACCCCCAGCGATGGGAGTTGTGGCTTCACCTGACCTTCGCAAAAGGGCCCATTTCCTCAAGATCCTCATGATCCACGAGATTGATCCGTTGCGAGATCCCCGCTGGCCTGAATTCCTGACCCGGCATCCACGTGCGTGTGTGTTTCACTCCCGGGGGTGGCTCGAGGCGTTGCGACGGACATACGATTACCAGCCTGTGGTGCTGACAACCTCTGCTTCAGACGAAGAGCTTCGCAACGGCTTGGTGATCTGTCGAGTTCGAAGCTGGCTGACCGGGAATCGGCTGGTGTCTCTACCCTTTTCCGACCATTGTGAACCGCTGGTTGACAACCGTGTGGAATTACCTCGCATCTTGGCGGCGCTCCGTGACGAGTGGAAAGGCAAAGGATGGAAGTACGTCGAGATAAGGCCCATGGAGTCAGACCTCGGTGTTTTTCCAGATTTGACTAAATCCCAAAGTTTCTGCTTGCATCAGCTAGACCTGCAGCCTGGTCTCGAGGATCTCTTTCGGGGATTCCATGGTAATTGTGTTCGCAGGAAGATCCGTCGCGCGGCGCGGGAAAGCTTGACCTACGAAGAAGGTCAGTCGGAGCCGCTGCTCGAAAAGTTCTACCACTTGATGGTGCTGACGCGGCGCAGACAGCTATTGCCACCGCCACCGCTCGCCTGGTTCCGCAACTTGATCGCGTGTATGGGCGACAACCTGAAGATCCGCCTCGCTTCCAAGGACGGTCGGCCCGTGGCCAGCATTCTCACGCTCACTTACAAGGCCATGCTCGTTTACAAGTATGGTTGTTCCGATCGGCGATTCAATTACCTGGGGGGGACACACTTGGTGTTCTGGCAAGCGATCCAGGAGGCAAAGAGCCGAGGCCTTCGGGGGCTAGACTTCGGACGGTCTGATTGGGATGATGTCGGGCTCATCAAGTTCAAGGACCGCTGGGGTGCGGCCCGGTCTACGTTGACTTATTGGAAATACGGTGACGCCGCAACCGATATTGAGAGGCGAAGTTGGGGCGCCCAGGTCGCGCGATGGCTCTTCGGGCACATGCCTAATGGCCTCCTAACTGCGACCGGCGGCCTTCTATACCGGCATGTCGGCTAAGGTTGCCATTTCTGGCAGCAAGCGCGCCAAGTGTCAGATCCGCTTCATGTTGTACCTTTGTATTGCCAGCTTCGGACGCGAGTATACACAGGCCGGTGGTTTTCCTCCTGGTCAGACCGCCGGGCGGTGGTGAGATTTGCCCGCAGTCCTGGGAGGATGCTATAATCGCGCACAAGTAGGAAACCAAGCTTAAGAAACGGGTTGTAGGTTAACGGTTCGGGAAGGAACCAGCAACCCGGAGCGCAGGGCGCGGGCGCGGTTCTGCGCTCTCCCGATAAATGTTAGTGTAGGTTCAGCTCTTTGCGATTGGCTTGCGCAAAGGGAGATTTGAAGGTGCAGACCATGAGCGGCAAGCAGAGTTGGTTTTACAAATTGTCACTCGCTGCAGTGATTTTCGGCATGGTGGTGATCTCTGCGGTTTTGATTGACGGGGAACCTGCCAAGCCGCGTCATGTCGGGGTGGTGGACGATTGGAGCTTCCACCATCTGGTTTTCTCCAACCCCGGCACCGAGGCGCAGGCGGTCGCGAACGGCACCTATTCCAAGTGGCTCAAGCTTCAGTACGATACGCGCTTCATCATTCAAAAACTAAGGCGGAGCACCGCAGTGAAACCGCTCGCCGACGCGGGGACTGCCGATGTGAACCCACTAGCCGGCCCCGAGGCTGCCAGAGTGAAGGCGCCACCCAAGCCGCCGCCGAAAGCCCCACCGAAGGCGCCCGTGAAGAAAGCATCCATAAATAAGGATTGGAGCGAGAATCTTCTAACGGGCCAGGTCCAACCGAACATGTACCCTGCCCTGTACGGGGCTAGCCCCACCAAGGCCAGTTGCTCCGGCGATTTTATTGCTTTCCCGACAGGCTCGGCGGGCGCGGCTAACGCAGCAAGTATCGTCGCCTACTACGAGCTTTATTCGAGTTGCGCCGGCAGCCCGACGGTCTATTGGGCCTATAACACTAACGGTGGCACGATTTCAAATTCCCCGATCAGCTACACAGACGGGCAGTTGGCGTTCATTCAGGTTACTGGAACTACGGCAAGCCTGGTTCTCCTGAAAGGGGCCAAAGCCAGCACATCCCCCACAGTTACCACCCCCACACAGCTCACTACGTCAAACAGAACGGTTACAGGGTGCAATCCGAGCACCACCAGCACGACGTTAATCTGTAACACCGGAAGCTTCACTTCTGCCGATGTGGGGACAGCCATCTCCGATGGGACACACATATTACTCGGCACGACGATCACCGGCTATACTAGCGGTACTACAGTTATGCTCTCGCAGGACCCCGCAACGAACGGGACGAGTGTCAGTGAAACAGTTAGTGATTTTACTTCCACCGTCGTATCCCCCGCGAATTACAGCAGTTGCACCCCGCCCTGCATGACCAGCATGTTTCTTCATGGCTCACCCGGTGACACCTATTCGGCGCCCTTTTACGATTTCACCAACGATGACCTCTACGTAGGTGATGACAGTGGCAAACTCCACCAGTTCACAGGGGTCTTTTTAGGAACACCAACCGAGAATACGACGAGCCCTTGGCCCGTGACGCTTAGTGACGAACTCACGTCCCCTGTCTACGACCCCACCTCCGGGTACGTCTTTGTGGGCAACACGGGCGGTATCCTTTATGCCGTGGGCACGGGGAATGAGGGAACATCATCTGGGAACGTACACGGTCAATCGAACAGCCTGGGGAATGTCATTATGGACGCTCCCCTGCTCGATCCTAACGCGGAAATGCTCTACGTTTTTGTCACCAGAAATAGCGCTGGCAATAACGCCGTGTTTCAATTCAACACCAGTTTCACCACCGGCTACGGCAACGGGAGCCCAACAGGCACAGAAGTAGGGTCAGCCGGCACTGCCATCGATGACTATTACCTTTACGCCGGGGACTTCGACAACGTGTACTTCGAGTCGCCGTCCTCGACGTCTCCTTCCGGGAACCTTTACATAATAGGAGGCACCGGTGCGACGACCGGTGCCACCCTCTACCAGATCCCCATCACTTCCAATGTCATGAATGAGTACGCCAATTCCGCCGTGACGGGCCTTAACACCGGCGAAGAACCGTGGCCATCTCCCCTGACCGAGTTCTGCAACAACGGTGCAAGCCCGTGCGGCCTCAATGCCGGCGGAACGGCGACCACCTCCGGCATCGACTATCTTTTCTTCAGCCTCAACAGTTCGAGTATGGGCGGTTGTTCCGGAAGTAGTGGAAACGGCTGCCTTTTAGCCTACAATATCTCCACTCCCACGGCCGTTACCCTCTCCGGCACCGGCTTTGTCCTAACCGCTCAAACCAACCCCGGTTGTTGGGTGACGAGCGGAATTGTGATCGACAACTCCGATACGACTACAGCCGGCGCTTCCCAGGTTTACTTCATGAATTTAAATGGCAATAGTCCGGGTGGTCCTACTACAGGCAACTACACCAGTACCGGTTGCACTCACAATAGTGACGCGAACATTATTGCGGCCGTCCAGGCGGAGCAATTTTCCCCATCAGGCACCAATCCCACGCCCAGTCTGACCAGCCTGGCGCCTTACAAGGCCTATGCCGGGGCCTCGCAGCAGACCCTGGCCATCTTTGGTACAAACTTCCTTCCCAACTCGACGGTAACTTACAACGGGGCAGCGCGTACCCCAACCTTGGTGAGCACGAACGAGTTGACGATCACCTTGAGCGCGGCGGACCAGGCCACGGCGGGAAGTTACCCGGTGATGGTGACGAATCCGGGTGGGGGGGCATCGAACACCCTGGACTTCACCGTCGCGAGTGCCGCCAGCCTCAGTGTCAGCCTTTCCCCCAACACCGGCCTTAACTTCGGCAGCCAATATTTCCTTGTGACCAGTGCGGCGCAGACCGTCAACCTTAACAACACCGGCAGTGAAACCTTGAACATCACCAGCATTGCGGTGACGGGCACGAATGCCAGCAACTTTGCTCAGACCAACAACTGCGGCAGCTCGCTGCTGGCCGGGGATTCCTGCACGATCAGCGTCACTTTTTCCCCTACGACGACCGGAGCTGAAGCTGCAACAGTCAGCATCACGGACAGCGCCGCCGGCAGCCCGCAGACAGTGACCCTCAACGGCACAGGGACGGTTTCAGGGAAACAGTTCATGACGCTCGACTCGACCAAGAAATACTTGGTGAACACCTTCACCGACAAGCCCGTCTTCATGACCGGAGATTCGCCGCAAATTATCACGGAGGAGTTGGATAACGCCGATGCAGCCACTTACCTTCAGGATCGTGCAACACGAGGGTTCAACGCTCTTTGGATGATTGTGACAGATCAGTACGATCAAGCCAATCCGCCAGAGGACTTCTACGGCAATGCCCCATTCAGTGGAGCATGGTTCTCGGCAACGGAGGTATCGGCATATTGGGCACACGTAGATGCCATCGTGCAAGAAGCAGCCTCTTTGGGCATGACTGTTTTTTTCATGCCATCTTTTATCGGATCAAGTGATGAATCATATGATTTGAATGCGATGTTAAGCAACACCGACGCAACGATCAGTGCCTACGGAACATTTATCGGCAACCGCTACAAGAACTACAACAACATCGTCTACGTTCTTGGCGGTGATACCGACCCGACCACGACGGGCTTGGCAACGAAAATAAACGACCTGGGTAGCGCCATTGCCGCTGCAGACTCCAATCACCTGATTACGATGGAAGGTTGCCGATATACATGCAATTCAGGAGAAGAAAAAAATACGGTTCAATCATATGGTGGTAGCCCGCCGGCCTGGATTGGCTTGAACTGGACGTACAGTGGTGCGCCGGACGTTGTGACAAGCTGCCGCCAATCGTATACCTCGTCACCATTTTTCCCGCCATTTATGGGAGAAGATTTCTATGAACTCGATAGCAGAGTTACGCCAGTGCAAGTCCGCCAAGAAGGTTATTGGGAAGTGCTGAGCGGCTGCTATTTGGGCAGATTGTTCGGAAACGATGATATCTGGACTTTTAACTCCCCAACCTATGGAACTCCCAGCTCGACTTGGCAGAGTCAACTGGGCTCTGTGGGATCAGTGGGTGAGGAGTATCTCGGCTTACTAATGCGGTCGCGAGAGCATTGGCTTATGGTTCCCGACACCAGCAACGCCGTGCTGACGGGGGGAATCGGCTCAGGGACATCCATTTCGGTAGCGGCTTGCACGTCAGATGGTCAAACCTGCATCGTTTACGACCCTATTGGAAACTCACAGGCTCCGCAAATCAACATGGCACATTTCTCAGGGACCGTCCACGCTTGGTGGTTCAATCCGTCAACAGCGGTGACGACGGACCTGGGCACGTTTCAAAACTCCGAGACAACAACTTTCACTCCTCCCGACTCGAACGATTGGGTATTGGTTCTGGATTTGAGCTCGGCGGGATTGGCAGCGCCGGGGAGTGTCCCTTTGTGAGCA
>Ga0326728_10001982_pt1 | contig 69953 bp, 73 predicted proteins | sample MB3enrmetagenome_FD_207602 | JGI IMG/M metagenome (GOLD analysis project Ga0326728, IMG submission 207602) | Lab enriched peat soil microbial communities from McLean, Ithaca, NY, United States - MB31MN | ecosystem: Environmental > Terrestrial > Soil > Wetlands > Peat | place: USA: New York... | reverse complement strand
GGGCAAGGCTGGTTGCCCCTTCCTGCCCGCGTCCCGGCACCAATCCTGCTTTGCAACGCTCCTTCAACCGATAACTCTCGCCACGGATGTTGATGGTGGTCGAGTGGTGCAGCAGCCGGTCCAGGATAGCCGTGGCAATAATCGGGGGGGGAATGGTGTCAGGAACCATTATATTTTCGAGGAATAAGCGATAGTATTCGGTTATGGGCAGCGAGAAATGGTTCCTGACAGCGAGAAATGGTTCCTGACACCATTTCCCGCTTTGGAAAAGGGGTCACCCGAAAAGAAAGAACTTGACAAGGCATTAAAGCGGATTGGGGAAGAAGGCAAGGGCAAGGGCAACGTCGCGTTCGGCGACGCAGGGGAAGACAAGAACGGACAGCCCTACGTCGGAAGTACCTTTGGAAATACCATCACGATCAACTGGGACGCGGAGTCGAAAACCATCGGCGGTTGGTCAAATTCTTATGGACTTAAGGGGGACGCGGCTGCGTCCTTCATGGGGGATTACGATGCCGGGCTTGTGGGACATGAGGGTGGCCACCTCTCGAACTCGGGTTTTGGACTACTACAGTTTTTGATGCACCCTGAGTCAACAGCCCTATTCTCGGAGTCTGCTACGTACCAAGGGCTGAATTTCAACGATAAAGTATATGGGCTGTGGAACCCCAGTTGGGCTCAGGTTGACAAGCAGAACGTGATGACAAACCGCACCGAGATGGAGCAGAAACGCACCGACGCCATCCAGCAATCGAAGGGAGGATCAAGATGAAGCTGAACCTTCGAAGAAAGCTCTTTGTCCTTATTCTATTTGCTGCGATACCCGTTGTCTTGCGGCCGCAAGTGACATCGACTGAGCCTCCGCACATCCAATTCTGCGAGCTTTACACACACCCTCGCAGCTACGCCGGCAAATTGATTCAGCTTCACGCGCTCGTGTATGGAAAAAAGCGCCCTTGGATCGATGATGCAACGTACGGTCCTCCGTGCAAGGCTTATATGACAATCGAATTGGTGATTCCCAAGGAAGGATCAGAACCCCATGAGGTTCTCCGGGATAGTGCTTTTAGGAGCTTCGAGCAAGGCATTAAAACGCCTGACACGAGGGTAATGGCGGACGTTCAAGGCATATTTGAGCCGAGGTTAGCAGTCCAGAACCAAGCAAAGGCAAACTTCCCGACTGGGCAATTTGTCCTACTCAAAGTTACGGATGTAGTTTTGCTGCCAGTTCCTCGTAAGTGATACTGCGCGTATGAGGACACGGCCGGGCTGGCGAAGGGGGGGGGGACAGACGAGAAGTTACACCCGTTCTTATGTCCCGTCGACCCGAGGGAGAAGGTCCGAGGGAGGTGGCACAATGCCGATATCCCACAATGAGATTATTGAGGAGATCGAAGGGCACATTCGGAAATTCGGGGGTGGGTTTGGCGAGTGGGGAGAAAGGTGTCAGGTACCTTTGTTTCTTAAGCGGGGTAGCGCAGCGGTACGCGCACTTTGCGTTCCGCTGCGGCTCGTAATATGTCGTGGATTCACAGTTTGATTAAATCCAAATGGCGAAAGGCCGCAACAATGGCCATGAATCACGAAGAGATTATCGAAGAAATCGAAGGGCACATTCGGAAATTCGGCGGAGAGTTTGGCGAGTGGTGTGTGGGGACGGCGAAAGATTCTCGCGGGCCGTTTTTCCGGCGGCATCTGGCCGCCGACCTGGGCGATGGATTGATTTATCGCGAGGCCTTTAAGAAAAGCTATCAGTCATCAGTTCTCAGTGGTCAGTAAGGACGATAGCTGAGAACCGACAACTGAGGACTGACGACTGCCCTTCCGCGCCGCCCAGCGATCATGCCGCTTTGCACAAGGTTGCAGCCTAGGGGCGCCCAGAAATGGTTCCTGACACCATTCCTGACACCATTCCACCCCGCCTAAATAATGAGGCCATCGACGTGTACGGACCGAATGGGACGACAACAGCCTACTCGGTCCAGAATGGGGAATACATTTCGTGGGATACGGGCAAGGCAGTTGCCCCAAACACCTTAAAGGGCGCTCAGTTTGACGTAGTAGACCCTAACCGGGTAAATTGAGTGAACTGGGGTTCGATTATATGGCCATAGACCTGCTCCGAGCCACATCGCACTTTCGGGCTGTTAACGACCGCGAATCGGAGACGGCCTACTTCCGGACGCACGTGCCTTGGGTTGCACCGCTGGCCTATCTCAACATCATTTTTAAACCACCAGCGCCGGATGTCTTGCAGCAGGCTGCCGAGGAACTGAGAATCCCCCGCGACTGGGAGGACTTTCTAAAGCTCCAGAATGGCGCCCTTCTGTTTTCCGACGACCTCTACATGTATGGAGTGTTGCGCCCCGGCCAACTCCTCAACCGAGAGGACGGCTTCCGCAGGCTCCCCTGGAATATCGACGACGCAGATAGGGAGTCGTCGCCCGACCGCGACCGGCTTCTTGTCATCGGGGGATATGGTTATGACTGCACGCATGTCTGCGTCGACCGCAAGGACGGCCGTGTTTACGCGTTTAAGAGAAGGCAGAGAAGGCCCATTTTCTCCTGGCCGAATACCGTACGATGGGTGCGCGATGAAACAGCTCGCATTTCCTGCCTATTTGATGAAACCGGAAGAAGGTTAGCGGACGAAGCAGAAACGCTTCCTAGGCTAACGCAGTGAACCGGGTAACGCAGAGTTCGATATTTTCATCGCTGGGAAACCGGGGGGAAACCGGGGACAGAGAAGTTATACCTGTTCTTATGTCCCCTCGACGCAAGGGAGAAGGTTCGAGGGAGATGGCACAATGCCGATATCCCACAATGAGATTATTGAGGAGATCGAGCGCCACATTCGGAAATTTGGAGGAGAGCATGGCGAGTGGTGTGTAGGCACAGCCAAGGACGCGCGCGCGCCGTTTTTCCGCCGGCACCTGGCGGCGGATTTGGGCGATGGCTTGATTTATCGCGAGGCCTTTAAGAAAAGCTATCAGTCATCAGTTTTCAGTGGTCAGTAAAGGCGACGTGCCCCTGTGCTCTTACCGAGAACTGACAACTGAGGACTGATGACTCCCCTTCCGCGACGCCGTCCCCGAGCCCGGCAAAATCGTTTTCGTCTAACGGCCGACAAGGGATTCGGGATTAGGGGTTAGGGATTCGGGACGCCCGGTCGGGGATTCGGGATTCGGGGTTGGGGATTCGGGCAGAGCAGAAGCTGCTCCACCCGCGCCGCCCAGCAATCAAGCCACATTTCACAAGGTTGCGGCGTAGGGACGAGCGGCGCTCGCCAGATTCAGCGTCGTGCTCTGACCCATGGCCCCAAAGCGCCACCGCTCAGGCCTGTCCTCGCCGTCAACGCCTCGGTAAAGTTTCCCGTTCCATGGATGTCCAGCGTGGCCTCCGGAAGCGTGGTGCCAATGCCCACGAAGCCATTCGGGCTGTTATAGATCGCCGAGTTCCCAATCGTTCAGCTCCCCGTGAACATGGCCGCATAATTCGCCGTGCCCACGAACGGACAAATTGTCAACGCCTCTGCACCCCACTGAACCCAGAGGCATGACTATCCCATCTTCGTTCAGCCCAATGGCCACTGCGAGGTTGACAACGAAAAAGTCGCCCGTAAATCGGGCCGCTATGTTTGCTATTCGAGCACATGCACGATCACTCCCGATGATTTTCCCTTCCCGCGGTAGACCCTTTCCGTGGCCTTCCGAAAATCCGAGGGTTTGGCGTCCGGAATATTCACAAAGGTCTGGGGATTGCGGTCGATCAGGGGAAACCACGTGCTCTGTACCTGAATCATGATGCGGTGGTTACGGCGGAAGGTGTGGTTAATATCGGGCGCGGTAAAGTTCAATTCCTCGACATGGCCAGGCGTCATCGGCTCAGGCTTCTCGAAGCTGTTGCGGAACTTCGCGCGCAACGGCCAGCCTCGCAGCAACTGCTGGTATCCCGCCAGGATGATCGGGGGAGGCGGAACATCCGTGAGCATGGGCAGAGTAGGCGGGGCCGGAGTGGTCGGCGCACCCTGGGTTTCCGGTTGAGGATAATCGGGCGGATAGACATCGATGAGCTTCACCACGAAATCGGAATCGGTGCCGGTCGTGGAAACAAACAGTCGAGGGGAAACGGGGCCGGCAATCGTCACGTCTTGTTCCAGGGGTTCCGTGTGGTAGACCAGAACATCCGGGCGGGTGGAGGCGAAGCGCTGATCGCCCACCATGTATTCTTGCGGCACGGCGCGGGCCGTGTAGTCGACGAACGGTACAGGGCGGTTCGGGTCGCTCACGTATTCGTCAAACGTTCCCTGATTAGCTTCCGGGGCCGTGAAAGACAATCCTCCCTGGTCCTCGAAGTAGAGCATGCGAGCCTTGGCATTGGCGGGAGGCCAGCTCGAATACTTACGCCACACGTTGGTGCCCGTCTCGAAGACATAGGCCTTGGGCAAGTCCTCCGTTCCCTTCCCCTTCAAGTTCTTTTCGAAAAAGGGAAACTGGATGTGGTCGCGGAAGTAGAGCGCAGTCTTGGCGGCGAAATTGACGCTGCCCAGATGATCGCCTTCAAAGCGCGCCCAGCCTCCATGCACCCAGGGGCCTTCCACCAAGCCATTGTAGATGCCCGGATCGTTCTGCTCGATGGAGCGGAAGATCCTGAAGGGGCCGAAAAGGTCCTCCGCGTCGAACCATCCGCCCACCGTGAGCACGGCGCAGTGAATGTTTTTCATGTGTGGGGCGAGGTTGCGTGCCTTCCAGTAGTCGTCGTAAGTGGTGTGGCTGACCTGATCGCTCCACAGAAAGCTCTGGTCATGGAAATAGCGCGCATTGGCATTGGACAGCGGCCCCAGTTTGAGGAAAAACTCGTAACCGCTCTGTGTGCCATAATCAAACGGCGGAGTGGCTTTCGGCGGCGTGGGGTTTTCCTGCGGCTTGAAACCGCTGTAGAAGCCAAAGTTGGCCGCCAGCATGAAAGCCCCACCATGGTAGGCATCATCACCCATGAAGAGATCGGTCATGGGCGCCTGCGGCGAGGCAGCCTTGATGGCGGGATGCGAGTCGATAATGCTGGCCGAGGTGAAAAAGCCGGGATAGGAGATTCCCCAAATGCCGACTTTGCCGTTGTTGTTGGGGACGTTGTGGAGCAGCCATTCGACCGTGTCGTACATGTCGGAACTGTCGTCCACGTCCTGGTTGCTGAGCTTGGCATCAAGGTGCGGGCGCATTTCAACAAACTTGCCCTCCGACATGTAGCGCCCGCGCACGTCCTGATAGACGAAAATGTAGCCGGCACGCGCAAAGGCTTCCGAGGGACCCAACGACGGGCGGTATTGGTCCTCTCCATACGGAGCGATGCTGTAAGGCGTGCGATCCACCAGAAAGGGATAGGCGACGGACATGTCCTTGGGCGCGTAAACGGCCGTGAACAAGTGGACACCGTCGCGCATGGGGATGCGGTATTCGTACTTGGTGTAATGCTCCCGAACACTGAATTGTTCCGGGGGCTTTGCCTGGGCCCAGGCTCGCGGCAAAAGGCCCACGGACAAAATCCAGACCAGCAGGGCGATTCGAAATCGCATCATTGATCCTTCCTGCGCCGCCGGCGTTCATGCGTCGCGCGCGATATCGCCGCCTACTTTATCTGAGGCGGGCTTTGCAAAGCAATCAGAAGGCTTGCCGCTGATTGCCAAAAAACGCTGACAAAGTTCCACAGGGTGTGGTATTGTGCGGCGAATTTCTCGCGGGCGCAGCACCCTTCGAAACCCGGGCGGCGGCTTCTGACCTATGGCTTCCAAGCGAATTCGCTGGTGGATTGTTTGGACACTCTTCGGTTCCACCGTAGTGAACTACATCGACCGGCAGACCATTTCCGTCCTGGCCCCGGTCATCTCCCGGGAACTGCATTTCAGCCATGTTGATCTTTCCAGAATCATCTCGGCTTTTCAGTTTTCCTATGCCGGCATGTGGCTGATCGGGGGCGTTCTGCTGGATATCATTGGCACGCGGCTGGGGCTTGCCCTGGCCGTCATCTGGTGGTCGCTCATCAGCATCCTTACCGGCTTCGCGAACTCCGTCTCTTCCTTCAGGGCATTTCGTTTTCTTTTGGGAATTGGCGAGGGGTGCAACTGGCCCGGCGCCAGCAAAACTGTGGCGGAATGGTTTCCGGCCAAAGAGCGGGGCGTGGCCGTCGCCATCTTCGATAGCGGATCGAGCGTGGGCGGGGCGATTGCAGCGCTGACCGTGCCTTGGGTTGCCATTCTTTTCGGGTGGCGGTACGCCTTCGTGCTGACCGGGCTGCTGGGATTTCTCTGGCTGATCGCCTGGCTCTCAATTTATCAACCGCTCCAGCGCCACCCGCGGGTGACCGTCGAGGAGCGCGCGCTCATCGTGTCGGGGCGGGACACGGCAATGGTTTCTGCGCAAAAAGGCTTGACCCGCTGGCTGAGCCTGCTGAAGCAGCCCAACGTGTGGGGAATCATCCTCGGCCGCTCCCTGACCGATCCCATCTGGTGGTTTTACGTTTTTTGGCTGCCTCAGTATCTCAGTGACGCGCGGGGGTTCAGCCTCAAACAGATCGCGGCCTCCGCGTGGATTCCTTTCGTGGCGGCGGATATCGGAAACTTCACGGGGGGCTTGGCCTCGGGCTTTCTGATCAAGCGGGGCATGGCCGTGGTGCGCGCGCGGAAATGGGTCTGCGTCATCAGCTCCATGCCCATCCTCGCGGGAATCCCTGCCGCCACAACCCACAGCCCCTACGCAGCAGTATTCTTGATCAGTTTTGCCGTGTGGGGCTATGCGAGCTGGTCAACCATGGGCCTTACCTTTCCTTCCGACTTGTTCCCGCAGGATGTTGTCGCTACTGTAACCGGCCTGGGCGGGTTCGGCGCAGGTTTGGCCGGAGCTTTGTTCACGCTGCTGGTGGGGTGGCTAGTGGATAAGTTTTCCTACTACCCCGCGTTCTTCCTAGCTGCAACGGTGCCCATGCTCGCCACGCTCAGCGTGCTTCTGCTGATTCGTCCCCCGCAGCAAGCAGTAGGCAGTAAGTAGTAGGCAGTAGGCAGAAAGCCGCGCGCCAGGTCACCTCGGTTGGAACTGACTACTCTCGATCGCCGCGGCCGCTTGATTTCAACCTGGGACTCTCGCCCCTTTTATGGAGAGGTTACCGACAAATAAAAACATATAGCTGAAGAATTATTCCCCTCGCCCCTTGGGGGAAGAGGGCGGCGCGAAGCGCCGGGTGAGGGGGTCACTGCCTTCTGCCTTCTGCCTTCTGCCTTCTGCCTTCTGCCTCATCATTGACTCACTTTCGCTAACGCATATAATGCCAAAGCATGGTCCAAGCTAACCAAGGCAGTCCTGTACCTCGTTCCGCCCACCGATTTCTCGTCACCGGCGCAAAAGGATTTATTGGCGCCTGGGTCGTCAAGGAACTGGTGGATCGCGGCGACCAGCCGTTGGTCTTTGACATCGACACGGAATCGGCGCGCCTGGCAGCGCTGCTAACACCAGAGCAGATGTCTTCCCTGCAGCTCCTTCAGGGCGACATAACGCAATTCAAAGATGTGGACAGCGCCATCGCCGATCGCGGTATTACGCACGTTCTGCATTTGGCAGGAATCCAGGTGCCCTTCTGCGCTGCCGACCCTTTGCGCGGCGCGATGATCAACGTGGTGGGAACGGTTAATGTTTTTGAGGTGGCCCGGCGCCGGCGCGATCTGGTGCGGAGCATCGTTTACGCCAGTTCCGTAGCGGTTTTCGGCCCCGAGGAAGCTTATGGCGGCGGCACCGTGCCGGAAGGCGCACCTCTGCTGCCGGGAACCCATTACGGTGTTTATAAACAGTGCAATGAGGGGAATGCGCGCGTTTACTTTTCGAGCGACGGCCTTTCCAGCGTGGGAATTCGCCCCGGGACCGTCTACGGCGTGGGCCGAGATCGGGGAATGACCTCCGGCCCTACCAAGGCCATCAAAGCCGCCGTTATCGGCCAGCCCTATACGATTCGCTATACCGGCGGGACGGATTTGCAATACGTACGAGACATCGCCCGCGTTTTTATTTGCTGCGCGGAAGCGGGCCTGACTGGCGCAAAGGTCTACACCCTGCGCGGCGACGTGATGCAGGTCCAGGAATTCCTGGCCATCTTGGGACGGATTTTGCCGCCTGCGCGAACGCTGATTAAGGCGGAAGGCAATCCGCTGCCCGTCCCCTACGACCTTGACGATAGCGCTCTGCACCATGATTTGCCGGGCGTCCATCGTACGCCGCTGGAAGACGGCATCCGAGAGACCGCCGCAATTTTTGAGCGTCTCAAGCTGGCGGGAACGCTCGACACAAGGGATTTAGCGACATAGGGCGAACTTTCCAGAATAAAACTACACAGTCTGCTATCTTCGAATTCGGAGCTTCACTTATGCCCACACGGAACGACAACACCCAATCGGATGAGCACCCTCCACTGTTTGCGGCTGGGAATATGGTGCCGTTTTTTCTGGTGACAGCCCTTTTCCTGTTTTGGGGTATTCCCAGCAACATGAATGACATCCTGATTAAGCAGTTTATGAAGTCGTTTGAAATTACGCGCTTTAAGGCTGGGTTGATTCAGTCCGCGTTTTACATGGGATACTTCCTTCTGGCCGTGCCCGCCGCCCTAGTGATGAAGAAATTCGGGTACAAAACCGGACTGGTGATCGGTCTGTTGCTCTATAGCGCCGGGACTTTTCTTTTCTGGCCGGCGGCGCTGGTTCGACAGTATGGATTTTTCCTGTTTGCCCTATTCGTCATCGCCAGTGGGGCGTCTTTCCTGGAAACTGGCGCAAACTCCTTTATCGCATTGTTGGGCGATCCCCGAACTTCGGAACGGCGGCTCAATTTTTCCCAGTCCTTTAACCCGGTGGGCGCCGTTATCGGTGTTTTGGTGGGGACCATCTTCATTTTTTCCGGGGTGGAACTGAACCCACAGCAAGTTGCGGCCCTCAAGGCAGCGGGCACTTACGATGCCTATCTTCGCAGCGAGACGCTCCGCGTGGTCCATCCTTATTTGGTTCTGGGGACGGTGGTCTTTCTCTGGGCGCTGCTGATCCTCAAAACCAAGTTTCCCAAAGTTGCCGAAGAAGCTGAACCCGCCGATGGCCGATCGCATGGCAAAGCCCGCGACCTCGTCCATTACCCCCACTTCGTCCGAGGGGTCATCGCTCAGTTTCTTTATGTGGGAGCTCAGGTCGGAACCTGGAGTTACTATATCACTTACATTCAGGATTACACCCATCGGCCGGAAAAAGTCGCAGGCTATTTTCTCACCGGGACTTTGGTGGCGTTCGGCGTGGGAAGGTTCACGGCGACCTATCTCATGAAATTCATCTCGCCCGCGCGGCTCATGGGGGTTTACGGCATCATCAATACGGTCCTCGTGGGCATAGGAGTTTTGTTTCCAGGCTGGCTGGGCGTAGGGGCGGTATTTTTGACCAGCTTTTTCATGTCGCTCATGTTCCCCACGATTTTTGCACTGGGCATCAAGGAACTGGGTCCGAACACCAAGGTGGGTGGCTCCATTATCATCATGTCGATCATCGGCGGCGCCTGTGCCCCGCCCGCCATGGGCCTGATCTTTCAAGCGACCCACAGCATGGCCGTGGCCATGGTGGTGCCCATGGTTTGCTACATCTTCATAACGTACTATGCTTTTTATGGGTCGCGGGTGCGCGTCCCCGTGCTGGAAGGTGTAGGCGCGTAGTTCGCTCGCTCGTACAGGTTTCGTCAACAAGGCCTCCGCGCCCTCCGTGGCAGCAAGAACTTCACAAAGAGGTCACGGAGATACTCCGTAAACTCTGTGTGAAATCTTGCGGGGCACAGAGAAACAACCGCGAGAAACTCGCCGCAGGGAAGGTCAGGCTTAGTAACACAATGGAACCACGAGATCTAAAGGAAGTCGCGATCGTCATTCGGCCCGAGAAGGATAACGTGGCCGTGGTCACAGCGGAATTTATCGAGAAAGATACTCCCCTGAACTACGCGGGCCAAGTCCTGACGGTCTCGGGTCGGGCCCTGCGCGGGCAAAGCTTTGCGATCAAGCCCATCCGCCGTGGCCAGCCGTACGTCACACTGGGCGATCCCATTGGGCTCGCGTCTCGCTCCGTCAAACCCGGCGAGCCAATTGACAGCAGCAACCTGCATTCGCGCCTTCCCCGACTGACGCCCAGATACCGAGACAATCCAAAGCCCACGCACCTGGATCCCAAACTTTCTTCCCTGACGTTTGACGGCTTCATTCGGCCCGACGGCGAAGTGGGGGTTCGAAACCTGGTCGGCATCGTCACCTCGGGAATGTGTTCCTCCACCGAGGTGCGGGAGATTGCCACGCGCGCCAACCGCGAAATCTATTCGCGCGAGAAGTTCCCCAACGTCGACGGCGTCGTGCCTATCATTCACGAATCGGGATGCGGAATGCCCGACGGCGAGGCCGTCAGCATCCTGAATCAACTGCTCACTAACACTTTGCGTCATCCCAACCTGGGCGCAGCGGTTTACGTTGACCTGGGCTGTGGAAAGACCTGCGTGGAATGCTCGGCGCCGATATTCCAGAATACCGTCACGGATTATAACCGCCGCGTCGTGAACCTCACCGTTCAACAGTTGGGCGGCAGCGAGAAAACCGTCGAACGAGGGATGGAAGTCACGGAGAAGCTCCTTCATTATGCCAATCAATTCCAGCGCCAGCCGGTTTCCATTTCCAAACTCATCGTCGGGACCGAGTGCGGAGGCTCAGATCGCTGGTCGGGCGTTACGGCCAATCCGGCCGTGGGCGTGGCCGCCGATTTGCTTGTGAAAGCCGGGGCAGCGGTGTTCCTTCCGGAAGTCCCGGAACTCCAGGGCGCCGCCATGCTTGACCTCGTCCAGCGCGCCCGCTCAAAAAAAGTGGGGCGCAAATTGCTGGAGGCACTCAAGCGCTATGAGGCCTACGTCCGAAAATTCGGCGACTACTTCCGCGACAATCCTTCCCCCGGAAATATCAAAGGCGGGCTCTACAACATTTACCTGAAGTCCAGCGGCGTGAAGGCCAAGGGCGGAACCTCCATCGTGGAAGATCTGATCGAATACGGCGAGTGGCTGGGCAATCGCAAGGGCCTCTATGTGCTCTATACGCCCGGTTACGATCACATTTGCACGCCTGCCCTTTTCCTCAGCGGAGCGCAGGTTGCCCTCTTCACCACCGGACGGGGAACCGGCATCGGTTGTGCCCTGGGCCCGGTGATGAAAATCGGCTCAAATCCGCAGCTTGCCCGTTCCTACGCCGATCTGGATATCAACGCCGGCACCATTCTGGAACGCACCGAGACTACCGAAGACGTCGGTCACCGGATTTTCCAGGAAACTCTGGACGTAGCTTCCGGGCGCAAGCTTACCCGCACCGAACAGATCGGTTTTCATCACGAATTTAAGATTTGGGAATCCCTCTGGCCGTCGCTATGAATGCCAGTAGGCAGTAGGCGGCTTCCCTTCATCATGTCATCTGGCAACCTGGGCATCAAAGCAAGAAGTGGAGCGCGTAGGACAAGAGCCGCGGGCCCACAGAACACGTCCGCGCCACACCCGCTTGAAGGTGTATAATCAGTTCATGAAATTATTACTGTTTTATGTCGGTTTCCTGATTCTCTGGTTTTTCGTCCTACCGCGCATCCCCGTGATCTCTCGCTTCACGTGATCGCCGCGAACCTCTTCCCGGTCGGGGAATAAGAAACAAATCAGTTGTGGGATTAAGCCCAAAGAGTAGCGCCCAACTCGTGTTCGCAGAGCTGGCGTAATATACCTGCCCGTCAGATCATGCGGGTGAAGCGCCGGAGTCAACCGCCATTTCCACCCAGACGATTTTTGCCTCCGCCTGGGGCAAAACCTCAATGAGGTTGTAGCCACGGTTCAGGGTGGGTGGGGGCACCAGGAATTCGAACATGGGGTCGTCGGGCCGGCAATGATCCGGTTTCACCATGCCCGCGAAACTGCAAACCTCACCGTTCACCCGAACTTCCCAAGCTTTTGCATCCGCTGCGCCTTGGATCCCGAGGCGTGCCACAGCACGTCCGGAAGCGGCTCGGGGACCGGTTGGAACGCGGAAAGCGTTCCATTCTTTCGGAACACATTGGGCGGGCAGTTGTTGAGTGCGCGGCTCGCCCGGGGCCCAGGTATCAGGATAGGTAATCATGTGGCGGCGTGGCTTGCCGGCAAGGGTGTCTGGGTTCCCGGCTTCGCGCAGGAGGGCGGCGTAATCTTCAAAGTCGCTCATGATTCCCGCATAACCCATATAGTTGAAAAGGTAGATGCGGTCGGCGCCACGGTCGAGTAGGGTTGCGGCGGCCCCGCGCACGGTTTCCAGCGAGTTGTTCTGGATCCTGAAGTCATGGTAGGGACGAGCCAATACTTCCAGGCCCGCCGCCAGCGTCACGTTGGTCCCGCGCAGAAGGTTCTTCCACAGCTCAACCGGCATATCGGTTTCAATGGTGGCCCAAAAAGGCGTGATGACAAGCATATCCACCAGGCCCCGCTGCGCCCAGGTTGCTGCGTCCATGCCCAAACCGACAGCGGTTTGCGGCCGTGATGGAACCCGGGCACCCAGGCGGATGCGGTGGCCGCGTTTCTTTTGCCATCCGTTCAAAATATCGCGGACTTCCGCCGTGAACTCCGTCAGCAGCCCCACGCCTTCCGCCTCGTGCCCGGGGCGAAAGTGAAAACCGAATCGCATCCAATCCAGTTCCAGTCCGTCGAAATCGTAGCGTTCGGCGAGTTCGCGCACCAAGGCCATGTGATACTTCCGCACTTCCGGGTGGCCATAATCGAAGGCCCGATCGGTCCAAGGGGAAAAGCGATAGCTGACCCGGCGAAACTGGGGATTTTGCCGCCAGAAGTCACTATGGAAATAATGGTGCTCGTCGTAGACGCAATGCACATCATTCATGCGCATGGAAATCCAGGGGGAGATGCCCCACTTGCGGGCTCGGTTGATCCAGCGCTGGTAGACATCAATGCCGTCGTGGTCAAGCTTCCACGCGTTGTAAACAAACTGCCACGCCCCCGGCCGTTGCTCGGGAGGGAGGCTGGCTAAAAGTGGCTGATTGGGGCCGGCCTGTGGGTCAAGCCCTTTCCAAATAGGAGTCCATACCTTGCTGCCATAGCTCGTACGCATGGCGTTGGGGCAAAGCATCAGCTCACGCACCTGCGTGTGCGCGTATTGGTCCACCCAGGCGTCAACTGCTTCGGCATCGAAGCCATGCCCCTCCGGGTTGAAGTAAAAGTGGCTATTGTCCTCATTCAGGCAGAGACCATGGGCAACCGCCGGCGGCCTTCCTCTGCCCACTTTCCCGGAAATCTGTTCTTCCGCAGCGGGCGCGCGCGAAGCCAACATCGCCGCTCCCCCCACCGACAACATATTGAGCAAATCCCGACGGCCCATACGATAAGTCATGATCTGCGTTCTCCGTTTCCTACGATGTCATGGTCGAAAGTGTACCGCCCCGATGCATCGAGGCGGCTGTTCCCTAGACTCTACTTCCCAACCCCACGCTTGGCCCACCCTTTTGGAGATTTGCGGCTTTTGAAGGAGAAGAACCGCGGACCTACAAAGCAGGTCCGCGCTACGCCTGCCCCAAAGCTCCGCACGCCTGCACAGGTTGTGCGGCAGTTCATTCTTGTTCAGCGCGAATCCCTAATTCCCGAAGCTTTTCCTGAAGGCTCTGGCGGTGCAGGCCGATCGCCGCCGCGGTCCGGGTGACATTCCCGCCGTGCTCTCGGAGCTTGCCCTTGATAAATGCGATTTCGAACTGTCGCCGCGCCTCGCGGTAATCATCGATGTTCAGCAACCCCACGTCGGCAGAAGCCCCATCACGCCCCACGCCGGTCCCCAGGAAGTCAGTGGAGAAATTCTCAGGAAGCAAGGTATCACCGCGACTCATTACGACCGCACTTTCGAGCACATTCTTGAGCTCCCGGACGTTTCCCTTCCATTCCGCTCGCTGCAAAAGCTCCATGGCTTCTTTGGAAACCACGGGCGTGGGCCGTCCGTGTCTTTCCCCCAGCATGCGGCAGAACTGCTGGACCATGAGCGGCAGATCTTCCCGGTGTTCGCGCAGCGGGGGCACCCGCAACAGCACCACGCGCAACCGGTAATAAAGATCTTCCCGAAATGTCTGTTTGGCAATCTCGGCGGTCAGATCTTTGTTAGTGGCGCTCACGATGCGTACGTCCACTTCCTGCGACTTCGTGCCACCCAGCCTTTCTACCCGGCGTGTTTCCAGGACACGCAGCAGCTTGGCTTGGGTGGAAAGCGACATGTCACCCACCTCGTCGAGAAAAAGGATGCCCCCGTGCGCCAGTTCGAATTTGCCACGCTTCATCGCCGTAGCTCCGGTAAAAGCGCCCTTCTCGTATCCGAAGAGCTCACTTTCAATCAGATGCTCGGGAAGCGCCGCGCAATTGAGTGCTACAAACGGACCTTTGCCCCGGTTGCTGCGCCGGTGGATCTCCGTAGCCAGGAGATCCTTTCCGGTTCCACTCTCTCCCTGAATCAGTACGGTCACTTCCGCCTGTGCGATCCGGTCGGCCAAATCGAAAAGCTCGCGCATGACCTTGCTCGCCCCGATCATGGCGCCGAACTGGCCTTCCGAAACCAGTTGGCGTTTGAGGCGCAAGTTCTCTTCCGCCAGCGCCAGGTGCTCGAGAGCGCGCTCCACCACCAGACGAAGCTCATCCACTTCAAAAGGTTTGGGCAGGTAATCGTAGGCGCCGCTCTTCATGGCCTCAACGGCAATCTTCTCCGAACCATAGGCCGTGACCATGATGACCGCAGGGCTGTATGCCTGGGCCTTCAGTTCGCGGAGATAATCCAAGCCGCTCTCCTCAGGCATTTCGATATCCAACAAGAGGAGGTGGGGATTTTCCTGGGCCATAATCAGCCGCGCGGCAGGAACGCTTTCGGCTTCAAGAACTCGATATCGGCCTTCCAGGGCGCGCCGCATGCCATAGCGGGCCGTGCTATCGTCATCGACAATCAGCAGGGTGGGTGATGCTTGTTTCGGCGTTGATGACTGTAAATTGCTCATGTTCCTCGCCCCTGTGGCGGGGTTCGGGATTAGGGGCTAGGGATTAGGAGTCAGGGATTCAGGTGAATTCGCGTCCCCGATCCCGTGCCTTTCGATGGCAGCCTTACGCCCCTATCTGGCGAGGTAGAATCGCCGCGCCAGCATCAGATTAACTCACTCCTGGAAGTAGAGGGCAGGAACGGGGATTCAGACGAGTCCGAACCCCTAATCCCTAACCCCTAATCCCGAGTCTTTTCGGCCACGCGAAAGCGTACAACAAATCGCGCCCCCGGGTGAGCAGAAGTTGCGTTACCCTGCTCCACAGGGCTTTGGCATTCCACCGACCCGCCAATTTCGTCCAAGCGACGCCTCACGATGGCGAGACCCAAGCCTGTCCCCCCCGCCCGCGTGGTGAAAAAGGGCTGGAAGATTTTATCCAACTTGTCCTTGGGAATACCGCGTCCCTGGTCCTCAACCGAGAGTTCCAGGTACTCCGGCTGTCCTGGCGGGCGCGCAAAGCGCATCCAAATCGCGCTCCCGTCTTCGCTTGCCTCCAAGGCGTTTACGAGGAGATTGGAAACAATGTCGCTGGCGGCTTCCTCTCCGCCCTCGACTAGGCAGGGCCCGGCGTCGTTTATCTCCAAGGCGATGTGGCGCCGCTCGGCTTCCATCCGCGAGAGGGCGGCGACCCGCTTCACAACCGACGCCAAATCGGCCGGCCGGTCCGTATCGCGCGCGGGCTTGGCGTAGCGCAGGACCTGCGAGATGTTCCGGTTCAAACGGTCGATCTCATCCGCCAGCATCCGGCAATCGCGCCGTGCATTCTCGGGAAGCTCCCTATCCTCTTCCATAAGCTGCACGATGGTTTTCATGCCGCTGAGCGGGTTCTTGACATTGTGCGCGATGCGGGCCGCCATCTCGCCTAAAAAAGCCATTCTTTCCTTCGCGGCCAGTTCGCGCTCCAGATTGATTTTGTCGGCAATGAGCCGGCAAAGCTCCAAGGCTGCCCCCAGGCGGTCGGCGAGAATCTCCAGTGCGGCGATTTGCTCGCCGGAAACTTCGCCGGTGGCTGGCACGACCTCCAGATAGGCGACAGCTTCCCCCCCGCGAGAAATGGGTACGCGATGAGCCTTTGAGGGGACCCCCTCAACGGAAGTGTCGCCGCGGACTGGGCCGCGCAGCAGCCGCACTCGTTCCAAACCCAGCGCCTGGGGCACGCGCTCTTCCACCAGCGCTTGGAGCGAATCCACGTCCCCCGTCCGTTTGGCATGTTCCTCAATTTCCGATGCAAGCTTCTGGACCTTTTCGAACTCCGAGACGAATTGCTGATGCAGGCCCCGGCTGATCAGCCGCTTCAGGGGCTCCACAAGCACGACCAGGATGAAAATCATTACGCCCTCTGTGACCGCAGGCGGGACATCGTAAACCTCCAGCCAGCCACTCACGCGGCGCATGAAATTCAAGTAAATCAGGGATCCGAAGATTGCTGCGGCGGCATAGACGACGTTCCTTTGCACGCGCAGGTCGAGAAAGTTGTAGCGAAAAATGGAGTACCCCATCAGGCCGCTGGGGAGAATTCCCGCCAGCATCAAACTGGTGGGCAAATATCCTCCCAACCCGCCCACTGGCGGCAGGGAGTGCGGCAGATAGGCAATTGCCCAACCCAATGCCAGCAGTCCCTGAAGCCCTGCGAGATAGCCGTAAAATCTCGCCAAGGTAGGGTCAACAGCGCGACGTTGCACACTCAAGTATCCGTTGAGGCCTGCGGCGTAGAGCAAGGCGGCTACGGCCCAAAGAACCAGCAGGCGCACCGGAGGGCCAAGGGCGACCAGCGGGTCCCAGCCGAGGTGACTCAGCAACCTGCCCACCATCCAAGGACAAAACAGCACGGGAAGGTAAAAGCACGCCACCAGCAGCCGTTGCCAATACCGGATGGGGACGAATCCTGCGCAATATTCCGTTTGCACGTGAACCAGCAGGGGCACGGCGGCGACGAACCCCACGATGGAAACGATACGAGAGAATCCTGATAGGACCGCCGGAACCGCCTGAACTGCCCCGTAGTAAAGGGTAATATTGAGAGCCAGCAGATTGCCCACGTACCACATGAACAAAGCCGACATCAAGCTGAACAGCAGCCATTCCAGCCGGTGGAGCCGCCGGTTCCCCAGAATCAAAACCATCAGGAAGAGATGGACCAGCGTCCCGAAGGTATAAACGACGAGCTTGCTGACAACCAGAGGTGTAAGTCCGTAAGCGACATCCACGCGGAACTCTCAGACGGAAAGGTGGTCGCCTCACGCGCCAGGCACAAAGGTGATGCGCGGGGTCATTGTAAGTCAGTCGGTTGATGCAAGTAAACGTGCTCCGCTTGAAGCAAGCGTGGCGAGAACCTGTTTTGTAGGCCCGTGACACTTGGGCACGATAGGTGAGCCAAACCAGGAAGCGCAGGGGCACCCCTTGTGGGTGCCTTCAGTCGGCCATGCCGACGGGGAGGGCAGGCACGAGGCCAGCCCTTACGCCGTGATCGAGTTGCGCAAGGTGGGAAACGGCGTAGTTGCATTCCCTGGCCTCCTTGCGCTGGCCGTCGGAACCCGCCGCCATTCGTTTATTCGGGCGCTTGATAGGGCTCGTTGTCGCTAATCAAAGCCTTGCCGCCAATCTCGTTTTTGATTTCGACTCCGTGGAGACCATTGTTGCCGCTGATGATAGCGTGTTGCAGCCCTTCTTTTAGAACGATGCTCGGCTGGGGAGAGCCGAAACTGCAGCCGCGGATTTGGAGCTTGCCGCCATCCGCCTCCACCAGCGCTTCCGGGGTAAGCTGCGTGGACGATGACTTGCCCGAGATCATCAAGTAGCAGTCCGAAAGTGAGACGAAGCACTGTCCATGTGACACCACGCACTGGCGAGCCGGTCCCCAAAAGGCGCAGTTCACCAGCCGCACCGAGCCCTCGCAGGTCTGCTCCACAACCACCTGCACGCGGTCGTCACCGTGCATCGCTACGAATTCTCCATTGGTGATCAGCAAGCCCATATGTTGGATGTAATCCACCGAGACGCACCGCTGCGCCGCGTCAGCGCCGATTCCGCAGAACTGGCCGTTGCACATTCCGGCCGGCGTCTTAATAAAGTGGTAACCAACCTTAACGGGGAAAACAAACGTGTTGGTGACGTACTCCCAATCCGTCCGCCCGAAAATAAACCCTTCGAGGTTCTGCCACATGAACGCGTAGACAGGGTTCCAGTCGCCGCCCACTTTTTTGCTCGACCACCAGTGGCAATGCCACTGCACGTTCTCGATCCGGCCGATGTCGGTTGTGCTATCCACCAAGATGCCCCGGCGGAGGACGCATCCCACCACGCTGCGGATCCGGTGGCGTACGTTTTCTTCGGGTCCGATACGGATCCCGTTAAAGCTGTTGATGAGCGTGACATTCTCCACCGTGTTGTCGGTGCCCCGCAGATGAAAAGTCCACGCGTAAGGATGAATATCCTCGGGCTTTTGCTCAGGGTAGAAGATCGTGATGCCGCGCACGGCGCTGGAACTGCCCATCTCGAACAGCGCGGGAGCGTCCTCGTGGTCCCGACCGCCGGTGGCGAGGATGACTGACCCAATGAGCGGCTCAGCCCATTGGGGCGAATCCAGGGCGCCCTCAACAAAGACGCCGGGCGGCACGGCCAGACTGCCCCGGACGAGATATTTGCCTGGGGGCAGGCACACTCTGCCTCCAGTCTTCGCCGCCGCATCCAAACTTCGCTGGATCGCGGCGGTGTCGTCAGTGACACCATCACCCTTGGCTGCAGATACATCAAAAGCGCATGGAACCGGCCCCCTCTCAGCCGCCACGCCGAGGCCTGTGGTGAGCAGCGGCAGTCCGAGCACCGTTCGTCGTGAGACACTGGGTCTGGGTTTCATTTTTCCTCCGTTGGGGTGTCAAGCAGGCGGGTGATTATACCGAAAATAGGCAAGCGTGACTCAAACCCGTTACGTAGCGCCCCGATATATCGGGGCGGTTCTTGCGTCGCAAACACAGAAAATCTCAAAGACGGACGCCTACCTTAGGGAGGAAAAGCCGCAGACCTCAGCGCCAGTTCCGCTACTACTGCCGTAGGTTCCCGGCACTTGGGCACTCAATTCTCCCACGCCCCCAGCAACCGCCGGACCAGGACCAGTTGCCCGAGGTGATAGGCGTTGTGGTCGGCCACCAGAAGAGCTTCGCGCAAGATGGTTTGACCCTCGCCGTGCGGGATGGGCACGTACAAGTCGGTGCGCGGATTGGCTACCAGGGCCTCCATCCGTTCGAGGTCGCGGCGGAATTGTTGGATGCTCTTCTTCCAGGCTGCGTCGTCAGGCGGAGCATCGCCCGCGGGCCAATATCCGTCGGGCCATGCCGGCGAAACGTGCTTTGGATTGACACTGAATTCCACAATGTCCCACTGGGCGATCCGCATGTGTTCCAGCAAACGCCAGGCGGAGAAAGGAAGGTTAGGGGGCTTCATGCCGCGCAAATCGCCGGGAAGACCGGCGATGGCTTCCTCAAAGCTGAGGTGGGCGCCCCCGCCGCGTAGCAGGTAAAGCAGGTGCTCGCGCAGAGCGTGATCGCCGGCCACGCCGATTGTTTTTTTACCGGATCGAGGAGATTTCTTCTTCATAGATTTCGAGCCCCCCATGATCAGTTTGCGCCACTCCCGCCTCAGCCTTCTTAGATACTACCACGTGCCGCCCCCCTCGGTTCCGCATTCACCATGCGGAACGCCAAGTAAGACAACCCCGGCATCGCGTGATTGTATTCACCCATTCAAACAGCGCCTGAGGTTGGGTGACCCGGAGGTGACCACGGCCAATTCGTCTTGGGAATTGCCCGTGGGTTCGGTATCGGAGGGAAAGCCCATGGTCACGTGAGCAGTGACTGTGGCTCAACAGCTTGCGTGCAGTCAAGCTGGCACTTTGGAGACTTGATAAATGACGGGCAGGAAGGTGGGGGGAGGAATGGGTTTGCTTTCCGCCTTGGCAGCTTCGATCCAGGCAGCCTTAGCCCTAAGAACTTCTGCCAAAGCCTGCTCCGGCGTTTCGCCAAAAGCAGCGCAGTGGGGAAGATCGGGGATATCGGCGATGTATCCGCCGTCTTCTTCGCTGAAAAAAACGTTCATGTGGTAGTCTTTCATTCCTCACCGCCTAAAGACAGATTATACCGCTCCACGAGGTCGAGCAACTGTCTAACTTGGTAGGGCTTTGCCTTCCCTCCCACATCCTGGAGATTTACGAGTTCCCGCACACCTTCGTGAGCAAAGATGTGATGGCTCCCGCGTGGAAGTCATCACTGCGGGTCTTGGAGTCAGGATCCGCTCGCTTCTCCGCAAGGCCTATGGTCGAGGTCGGTGGCGAAAGATGAAAGGGACGGCTACGGTCCCGCATCTGCACAATGTGCGGTCTCTCTGGGGCGGATTCTTTGAAGCTAAGCCATCAATGCTCATCAGTGCGGACCAGGCGCTCGTAGGACTCGCGGTAGTTGGGGTTCTGGGGGTCGAGTTCGTGGGCGGTGCGATACTCCTTTAACGCTCCCTCGCGGTTGTGTTTGCGCTCGAGGGCCAGGCCAAGGCGAAAATGGGCACGGGCGTTGCTGGGGTTCAGGCGTAGCGCTACGCGCTCTTCTGCCATCATTCCATTCCAATCACCCTTGCCCCCAAGCGCCACACCGAGGCTGACATGCGCATTCTCATCATCGGGGTTTAGGCGCAGCGCCGCGCGATATTCCTGGATCGCTCCGTCCCAAATTCCTTGGTTGGCGAGCACTGCGCCGAGAAGGCGATGCGTTTCTGCATTCTTCGGATTAAGGCGCAGCGCCGCGCGGTATTCTTCCATCGCCCCGTTCCAATCACTCTTGCCCGCAAGCGCAAAACCGAGACTGACGTGCGCATTTTCATTATCGGGGATTAAACGCAACGCCTCGCGTTCTTCCGCGACTGCCCCGTCCCAGTTCCCGGAGTTGGCGAGCGCCGTGCCGAGAAGGCGATGCGCCTCCGCGTTCTGCGGGTTAAGGCGGAGCGCGGCGCGCTCCTCTGCCCTCATTCCCTCCCAGTCGCCCTTCATCGAAAGCGCCTCGCCGAGGTAGAGGTGAGCCAATTCGTCGTTGGGATTTAGGCGCAAGGCCTCGTGGTATCCCTGGATAGCCCCACCCCAATCGCCCTGGCTCGTCAGCGCCACGGCAAGATTGTAATGCGCCGGTTGGCAGTCGGGGTTTAGGCGTATTGCCTCGCGCTCCTCCGTGATCTCGCCATCCCAATCACTGTTCTGTCCAAGAGCCCTGCCAAGGTTGACGTGTGCCAATTCGTTGTTAGGGTTCAGGCGGAGGGCTTTGCGGTACTCTGCCATCGCTGCCTCCCAGTCGTCCTGATACACAAACGCGTTGCCGAGGTCGACGTGAACGAGGTCATCGGTCGGGTTCAGGCGCAGGGACTCGCGGTACTCTGCAATCGCTCCCTTCTGATCGCCTTTTTTGCCCTAGCGTCACGCCGAGGATGGCGTGTGACTCCGCGCTTTCCGGGTCCAGGCGAATCGCCGTGCGAAATTCCGTCTCGGCGTCGGCATAGCGATTGGCGTGGAAGAATTCCGCCCCTTGCGCGACATGCTGCCGGACTTCCGTTTGTCGCGCTTGGATCGAACGGTCAATACTCTCCGGGATTCGCACCTTGGCAATCTTGAGCGCGCTAATGAGTTCGTCTTCCCCACCAGCCAAGCGGACTTCCTGAAGGTAGTCATCCGTGGGCTCAAAATCGATTCCGCGTTCCTGGACCAGCATGGTGACTCGGTGGCTCGGCACTTGGCCCACCAGCAGGGCAAAAACCTGCACTTGGTTCAGCGGCTTCTCGGCGTTCGCGGGCGGGCCGGCAGTCGTAGAGGCGCCCTTGAGGGCGGCATCTGCCGGGCTCAAGCCCGGCGCTACGGTGCCGCGCAGGGCATCAAGAAATGCCTCGCTCGCGCCTGCGGCCTTGAGGGTTTGGTAAAATTCCTCGGACGGGGCGAAATCAATCCCGCGCTGCTCGATCAGCTTGGCGCCCGACTCGTCTCCGAATCCGTCCCGCGCCATGCTTACGACCTGCTCCTGGGTAAAGGGCTTTGCCGCGCTATTGCCCGGCGTTGTAGCGCCGTCCTTTAGGGCGGCATACCGTAGCGGCGGCTTTACGCCGCCATGGCGAGGTAAACTCGCCGCTACGTCAGCACGTGCCGGGCTAAAGCCCGGCGCTACCATTTTTGCCGCGCCCAGGCAGGGCGAGGACCAACGCCGTCGCCAGGATGACGAAACCGAGCGTTTTGCGGAATCTCATGGCCACCTCGCGCGGCTCGCGTGGACTGCGAGAAATCGATGGGGGGATTCAACCGAAAATAAGCGAGCATCGCGCGGAAGAGCCCAACCCAAGGAAAACTTCACCGTCGAGTAGAGAGGAAGCGCACCACATGCGAACCACGCCAGTCCAACGGATCACCGGGACGTGCACGCGGGGCACGCGTGTCTCTTCCTCCCCCTCTAAAATTCCGTACGGTGGGTTTTCCCCAGTACGGCTTCAAACGGGAAGTCCGTCGCGACCTTCGCCCGCCCGGAGTGGCTTAAGCCGACACCCCGCGCCAGCTTATACGCGGCGTAAGTTCCTATCTCCGAAGAGAGCCACGAGCCGTAGAGGGACTTGCGTCCAAGCGGCACTCCCCTCTTCTGACAGAACGCTCCCGTCCAGAGGTCCTTGGCTCGCCAGCGGGTTATATTGTCCCGCCGGGTCATCGCTTACTATGACCTCATCCGAGACTCTCGACTCCTCCGGACCGACTTATGACTTTGCCGTCCGGTGCTACCTGGGCCGAGAGGTTCCCCAATTTACTCTGCCTGTCTATTCTCTCCGTGCCGCCTTCCGTACCCCGGCAGACCGAACGATTGCTCTTGGCTGTTTCTTCATCGTCCGCTTTGGCCTTCCCCATCTCTGTAGAGGGTCGGCATCTACAAACCCACGCGCTCCGGTTCCAGCGTGGCTGTGTAACGAGGCTGCAAAGTTCACTTTATGGTACGGCCCGGAAGAATTGCTAGCCCCGCACCGGCCAGGGCGTTTACTTTCGAGCTTTCACCCTCCTGAGTCGCCTCATGAGGGCGTCGAATATCACTACGCGGGTAAATCAGCCAATTCCCGCAGCCGGACTTACACCGGCAAGACAAGCAGCATTATGGGCTGCAAACAGAGTGCACAGAGAGCACCGAGAAAAATACCGCGTCTGAAGCGGGTTGAAGTCCCCGGTGGTTTGTTGGCCCAAATTTACTTCGCCGCCTGATCTCCGTGACCTCTGTGCCTCTGTGGTGAATTCCATTTTGGGTCGCGCACACTCCCCCACTTCGCTTATCGGCGGTTTCAGGCGAGAAGATGAGCCCATCAGCAGACAGCGAAAACCGCAGGTGAGGAAAAGCCGCAGACCGCAACGGGAAGGGGTGAAAAGATACTTCACAGATGCAACAATTTCACGCCAAGACGCAAAGGCGCGCAAAGTAAATAAGCGCGTTGCCATTTGCATTTCTTTGCGCCTTGGCGTCTTGGCGTGAGATTGTTTGTTTTCACATCCTGCGAAGCAGGTCTGCGATACGTGGCTCCCTCTTCGGTTATCGGCAGAGGCGATCGCCAGGATGAGGAACCGCAATCCCGCCGCGGGGCAGCTTTCGGACAATCGATCGGGCCGCGCACACTCCCCCGCTTCGGTTATCGGCAGGTTTGCGTGAGAAGATGAGGCTCCAATTACCGACCGTACCTATGGGCCGCGGTGCTATTCGCTTCCTTGCCGCACAATCACCGCGGCGTTGAATCCATCCATTAAGTGTTCATCGGGGCGGGTCCGAAAATATCCTCGCGAATCGAAAAAAGGAATCAGGCGCGGGTGCTTCCGGGCAAGTTCTTGCGATGTAAGCAGTCGGAAAGCCGGCTGTTCGCTTAGGACCTTCTCCACTACCCTTTCGTTCTCCTCCGGTTCAAGCGAGCAGGTGGCATAAACCAAGCGACCGCCGTTCGCCAGGGACGGGAGCGCATTCCGTAGCATCATGGACTGCAACTCCGCCAAGCGTGTGATGTCCTCCGGACGGAGGCGCCACTTGATTTCCGGATTGCGCGCCAGCGTCCCCGTGCCCGAACAGGGTGCGTCCAGCAAGATCCGGTCAAACTTCGCCCCGAAAGGCAGCGCGCGCGCGCCGTCCAATCGAACCATCGATAAGCGAACCGCCGCCGGCACCCATTTCGGTAGGAGTTTGGCCAGAGTGCGCAGGCGCGCGGGACTGCGGTCGCAGGCCACCAGTGTTCCAGCTTCCAGCATTTGCGCGAGTTGCCCCGCCTTCATTCCCGGCGCGGCGCAGAGGTCCAAAACATGTTGCCCGGGCTCGGGCGACACGAGCTCTGCCAGCAGTTGCGAAGCCTCGTCTTGAATCACCACACGCCCTTCCCGGTACCCCCGGGTATTTTGGACCTGCCCGGATTCTACGGTCAGCCCGTGCGCCTGGGCATACCGGCAAGGCAATGTGACGACGCCCTCCGCTTCCAATTCCCTGCGGACGTCTTGCAGGTTCGCACCAGCATCAACCACGCGCAGCGTCGTTCGAGGGGTCGCAAGGCTGGCATACGCCAACCGTACCGCTCCCACGTCCCCCGGTTGGCGCGAGGTAGCGACAATCCCCTCCCACCGCTTCAACAGCCATGCGGGGAAGGCGCGCCGCACGCTCTCCCGATTCTCGGCAGAAAGGTGTTCAAAGTCGCGCCCCAGCACGCGCTCCTTGGGAGGCGCACACTTCCTTAGGACGGCATTGACCAAGCCCGCCGCGGAACGCTTGCGCGCCGCCTTCGTCAGCTCGACCGCATCGTCCACCACCGCGCGCTTCGGAACCCTTTCCAGATACCGAATCTGATAAACGCCCATGCGCAGGATCGTCAGCACCTCGGCATCGAATCCTTTGACTTTTTTTCCGGAAAGGTGCTCGATTTGGAAGTCCAGTTCGCCGCGCCAACGCATTACGCCCATTACTAGTTCGGTGGCGAGCCGCCGGTCGGCCTCCTTAAGGGCAGAAACCTCAGGGGTTTGCAGCAGATCGACGGCAAAGCCGCGACCGGATTCTAATCGGCACAGTACTTGGTAAGCGACATTTCGACCGGGGGATATGGGCATGACTGGCCAGAGGTTAAAGTGACACTTGAATATTGATTGCTTAAGATGCTGTTATAGAGTTAGATGGATATATCCTAAAGATCTCGCCATCCACACTTATCTATTTGCCCATTATTCCCCATTTTTGGGCGTTTGCCCTTTATCCACCATCTCTCCTGGCGCAATTTTCACCCCGTTGAGAAAATCTCGAATCGGCATTCGCTTGCGACCTTCGAGTTGAACTTCCTCCAGCTCGAGCAGCGTTCCCTGGCCGCAAGTCACGCGAAGTCTGCCACGGTCGGCGACCAGTGTCCCGGGATCGAGCGGCATTGTTTCGCCCACGGCCGGGCGGGATGCAGCCCAGATGTGCAGGTTCTTGCCGCGAAACCGGGTGTAAGCCCCCGGCCACGGGCGCAGGCCGCGAATGCGATTCCAAATCTCCAGCGCCGGGAGGTTCCAATCAATTCGTCCGTCTTCCTTTTTCAAAAGGGGGGCGAGCGTCGCCTGCGCGTGATCCTGGGGCTGCGCCTCGAGGTCGCCCCGCTCCAGCCGGCGCAAGGTTTCAATCATCAAATCCGCACCCAACTGGCTGAGCCGCTCGGCCAGCGTTTCCGCCGTGTCCTCGTCCTGAATTGCCACTTCCCTTTTCAGCAAAATGTCGCCGGTATCCAACCCCGCATCGATCCGCAGGGTGGTGACGCCGGTCACCGCTTCACCGCGAATCAACGACCATTGAATGGGCGCCGCGCCGCGATACTTGGGCAGAAGCGAAGCGTGCAGGTTAATGCAGCCTAGCCGCGGCAGGTCGAGCATCCATTTCGGAAGGATGTGCCCGTACGCCACCACCACGATCACGTCGGGCTGATAGCGTGAAAGGAATTCCACCGTCGAGGGATCTTTCAACCTTTCCGGCTGGTAGACCTCCAAACCCGCGCGCAGAGCCGCTTGCTTCACGGGCGGAGCTTTCAGTTCGTAACCCCGACCGCTGGGTTCATCCCGGTTGGTGACCACGAGGTCAATCGCAAGTTTCTCTCCAAGGAGCTTTTCGAGGGTGGGAACAGCGAATTCGGGTGTGCCGCAAAAAATGAGTCGCATCAGGCAATAGGATCATCCTCGAGCGGATGATTTCGTGGTCGGGTCATCTCGCAATCGCAGCGGAAGCTCGAAATTCGAAAGTCGAAGCCCGCTATCTGCCCATCGAACTTCGATTTTCGAATTTCGAGTTTCGGCATTCCTTACCACTCTCCGGCTTTCATCATTTTACGCACTTTGCGCTTAATGGACTCCCGCTTCAGGCGGCCGATGTGTTGGATGAAGAGTTTGCCGTTCAGGTGGTCGGTCTCATGGCAAAAGGCGCGCGCCAGCAAGCCCTCACCGGTCAGGGTGAATTCCTGGCCGCGAATATCCTGCGCCCGCACCGTGACGCGCTCCGGGCGGGGGGTCTTGGCGCGAAAATCCGGCAAGCTCAAACAACCTTCCTCCTGCACGAGTTCGCCTTCCCTGGAAACGATCACCGGATTGGCCAGCACCAGCCGGGCCTTGGGGTCTTCGCCCGAGGTCGTGTCGATAACGCATAGCCGCAGGGGCAGCCCGATCTGCGGCGCCGCCAAGCCCACGCCATTCGCCGCGTACATGGTTTCAAACATGTCCGCCACGAGCTTTTCTAGATTACCATCGAAGTCGACAACAGGATTGCCAGGCTTCTCCAGAACTTCGCGACCGTATTTGACGATAGGATAGATCATAGAAATAGGATTTAGGATTCAGGACTTAGGATTCAGCAGCGTCCATCAGAAGCTGCGAACCTGCTCCTGGTACGCGTGAAAATTGCGAAGCGTCTCTTCCATCGAGTCGCCGCCAAACTTCTCCAAAAGTGAGCGTGCCAGGATGAGCGCCACCATCGCTTCGCCCACCACGGCGCCCGCGGGCAGCACGCAAATATCCGAGCGCTCGTAAGCGGCCTTGACCGTTTCTTTACTTTCAAAATCCACGGATTCGAGCGGACGCCGCAGAGTGGAAATGGGCTTCAAATAGCCTCGCACCACGAGGTCTTCGCCGTTGGTCATTCCCCCCTCCAGGCCGCCGGCGCGATTGGTTTTGCGCGTAAACCGCGCGTGGGCGCGGTCGTATCCAATCTCGTCGTGGACGCTTGAGCCCATCGCTGTGGCACTGGCCATGCCGCTGCCGATTTCTACCGCTTTGACAGCTTGAATCGACATGACGGCCTGCGCCAACTGGCCGTCGAGCCGCTCATCCCACTGTGCGCACGACCCCAAGCCGGGCGGAAGCCCGCGCGCGATCACTTCAAACGTCCCGCCCACGGTATCACGGTTTTCCGTGGCGCGGTCTACCTCTTCTTTCATGCGAGCCTCGACGGCGGGATCCACGCACGCCAGCATCAATTCTTCCCGATCCCGGAGAGCCCACACGGCCTCAAACGGCACTCGGGCATCCGTCAGCCGCACCTCGCCAAGCGCCACAACGTGGCTGGCCACTTCAATGGCAAAACTCTTCAAAAAGAGCTTGGCCACCGCCCCTGCGGCCACCCGCGCGGCCGTCTCGCGAGCGCTGGCGCGCTCCAGAACGTAGCGCGCCTCGCGAAAATTGTACTTCAGGCATCCTGCTAAATCGGCGTGGCCCGGCCGCGGCGGGGAAAGCGGTTTGTACTTGGCCCGCGATTCCGGCCGGTCTTCCACCGCCATCGCCTCTTTCCAGTTTTCCCAATCCCGATTCTCCACCAGGATGGCGATGGGCGAACCGATGGTATGGCCATGCCTCACCCCGGAAAGGAATTGCGCGGTGTCGGTTTCAATCTTCATTCGCCCGCCGCGCCCGTAGCCGCCCTGGCGGCGCTTCAGCTCGCGATTCACATAGTCAAAGTCGATTCGCAGCCCCGCGGGCAATCCCGCGAGCATGGCGATCAATCCCTGACCATGTGACTCTCCGGCGGTTTGGAAACGCAGCATGTCTCTCCCTTGGGCGCCACGATGAGGGGCGTCTAAACCTTTGGATTTTAGCGAATTCCGCGTCAGCGGTCAAAAATCTGCGGGGGGCGTCCCTCCCAATTCCCCCGCTGACACCCCATCCTTCCTTCCGGTCAGAGCGAAATTTGCGCCCCTCCTCGGGTCTTCTGGACTATAATCCTGCATTCTTGGGGATCCTATGCGCTATCTGCTGCTCAGTGACATCCATTCCAATCTGGAAGCTCTCTATACTTGCCTTGAACTCGCCGCCGGGAAATACGACCAGGCGGTGTGTTTAGGCGACCTCGTGGGCTACGGCCCGAATCCCAACGAGGTGATCGAGAAGATTCGCAACCTTTGCAAAGTCGTCATTCGCGGCAACCACGACAAAGCCTGCTGCGGAATCGACGACGCCGCGGAATTCAATCCTTACGCGCGCATCGCCACCCAGTGGACTCACCACGCCCTCACACCCCAGCATATCGAGTACCTGCGCAACCTTCCCCTCGGTCCGGCCGTGCTGGACGGACTCATTCTCGTGCACGGGTCACCCGTGGATGAGGACGAATACATTTTGGGGCCTACTCAAGCGCTGCCCTTGCTGCGCGGCCCGGAGGCTCAACTCGTTTGCTTCGGCCACACTCACCTGCAAGGCGGCTTCACCCTTACGCCGAACGGACGTTTTCAATCCATCCACATTCCTGCCACGCCGGATGGATTAACCCTGACCGTCCCCCTTGAAGACTCCACGCGTTATCTGATTAATCCCGGCTCCGTGGGCCAGCCGCGGGACCGCGACTGGCGCGCCGGATTTGCCGTTGTCGACGTGGATGGAAAACAAGTGGAGTATTACCGCACCCCTTACGACGTGGCCCAAACCCAAGCCAAGATGGAAAAAGCCGGACTGCCTCTGCCCCTCTACCGCCGCCTGGAATTGGGACGGTAGGAAACGAACGAAGGCCGAAATTCGAAAATCGAAACTCGAAAATCGGGGCGAGTTTCGAGTTTCGAATTTCGTCTTCCGGCTTTTCAAAATTCCACATAGACGGCCTTTGCCATCGGGGGCGCTTGGTTCCAATCCGCCGGCATGTGGTCAAAGGTCACGCGGAAGGGGCGGGTCTCACCCGGCTGCAATGGCGTGGCGTGATCCGCAAGGGGATGCGCGGTTTCTCGCAGCACCACCTGGTTGAGAGTGTCAACGAAATTCAATTCCACATCGAGGCGGCGAACCTGCTTCGCACCCTTGTTCGTGAGGCTGCCATCCAGGTAGGTTACCGTATCGCCGAGGAAGTTGACGGCGGCGCTCATGCGCAAATCGGTGAAGACCAGCGAGGCAAGATAAGCCTTCTGCTCGGCGCTCAGAGCCGGCCGCCCCGCGCCGGCCGAAGCCGGGCGAGAGACCGCGTGATGTTGCTGGAGAACCAGGACGGCGACCAGCCCCGCCATAACCACGGACACAATTAGGATGATAATGAGAGTGGAAACACCGTGATCGTTCCGCGACATGGTTGTCAATCAGGTCCCGGCCACCGTCAGGCCGGAAATCAGCAAGGTAGGCGCCGCGATGGCGCTGCGAAATTCCAGGTCCGAGCCCACCATCTCGACGTGGTTCAGCATCTCCGCCAGATTTCCCGCAACCGTGACCTCTTCCACCGGATAAGCAAACTCTCCGTTTTCAATCCACATCCCCGACGCCCCCCGGGAATAATCACCCGTCACAATATTCACGCCGAAGCCGATCAGGTCGGTCACATAGAAGCCCGCCTTTACGGACTTGCGAATCTCCTCGGCGCTATGCGGGCCGGGCGCCATATAGAAGTTTTTCGGCCCCACTTGGGGTGGCCCGGAGACGCCCCGCGAGGCGTTCCCGGTGGTCCGCATGTTCAGCTTGCGCGCCGTGTAGCAGTTTAGCAAGAAATTGTTGAGCACACCCTTTTCAATGACCGGCGTCACCGAAGAAGCAATCCCCTCGCCGTCGAAGGGGCGCGTGCCGAACCCGCCCGGACGCAGGCCGTCATCGAGGATGGTCACATGCTCGTTCGCAACCTTCTGGTTCAGCTTCCCGGTTAGAAACGAGGCGCTGCGATAGATGGCGTCGCCGCGCACCGCCTCAAAAATGTGGCCGACCAGCGAAGGTGCGGTTTCCGAGTCGAAAATTACCGGGACGTGGCACGTCGCCATTTTGCGCCCCCCGAGCTTGCGCAACGTGCGCTCGGCGGCCTTGCGTCCCACCGCCTCGGGGCTTTCCAGCGCGCTCCGGCGCCGCGATACGGAGTACCAGTAGTCGCGCTGCATGCCGCCATTTTCCGCCACCGGAGCGACGGAGCCCGCGCAGTACGATGACCGGTAACTGCCCACGAAGCCCAGCGAGTTCGCATAGGCCCTGCGCCCCACACTCGATTCAAACCATGCCCCCTCGGAATTCTTGATGCGGGGATCAGCGCTCAGCGCCGCCTGCTCCGCGCGGCGGGCGTAGTCAATGCATTCTTCGGTGGTTAACCTCGCCACATCCTCGGAGTAAAGTCCCAAATCGCCTTCGTAACGGCCCAGCAGCGCTGCGTCCGGCAGGCCGCTGGCGGGATCTTCCGAAGTGACCCGCGCCATCGCCAGCGTGCGCTCCACCAGCCGCTCCAAAGAGGGTGAAGAAAAATCACTGGAAAAGGACGATGCGCTGCGTACGCCCCGGAAAACGCGCAATCCCAGAGCCTTGGAGGCAGCCTCCTTCAGCTTCTCGATCTGGCCGAGCCGCAGCGTCGTAGAAAATTCATCCGCCTCGTGGACAGTCACGTCGGCGGCCGTGGCGCCCGCGCTCATGGCGCGGTCCACCAGTTCCACGGCAATCTGTTCCAGTTGTTGTTCCATAAGCAGGAGTTAGAAGCTAGAAGTTAGAAGCTAGAAGTCAGAAGCCAGAATACAGGACACCCCGGACACGGCATGTCATTTCTTTTCTTCTCACTTCTAGCTTCTAACTTCTCGATTCTCTAAACAAACGACTGCCCGCCACGTGGGGCCGTGCCACCCACGGTCAGGCGGCTGACTTTGATGGTGGGAATGCCCACTCCCACCGGCACGCTCTGTCCATCCTTACCGCAGGTGCCGATTCCCGGGTCGAGTTTCAGATCGTTGCCCACGGCGGTGACGCGGGTCAGCACCGTCGGGCCGTCGCCGATCAATGTAGCACCCTTCACCGGCGCCGTCACCCGCCCATCCTCGATCAGGTAAGCTTCCGACGCCGAAAACACAAACTTGCCGTTGGTGATGTCCACTTGCCCGCCGCCGAAATTGGCCGCGTACAGCCCGCGCCGTACGGAGCGAATGATATCGTCAGGAGCGTCCGTGCCCGCCAGCATATAGGTGTTGGTCATGCGGGGCATGGGAATGTGCTCGTAACTTTCCCGCCGCCCGTTCCCCGTTCGCGTCGTCTTGAGAATGTCGGAGCTCAGTTTGTCCTGCAAATATGCGCGCAGGATGCCGTTTTCGATCAACACGGTTTTTTGGGTGGGCTCGCCTTCGTCATCCACATTCAGCGAACCGCGCCGCGCCGGAATGGTGCCGTCATCCACCACCGTGCAAATGTCGGAGGCCACACGCTGTCCCATCTTGCCGCTGAAAGCCGAGATGCCTTTGCGGTTGAAATCCGCTTCCAAGCCGTGCCCGATGGCTTCGTGCAGCAGAATGCCCGGCCATCCCGGACCCAGCACCACTTCCATCTCGCCCGCCGGAGCTTCGCGCGCCTCAAGCTGCACAATCGCCTGCCGCGCCGCTTCTTTGGCAAAGTGTTCCGGCTCCCGCTCACCGGAAAAGAACTCCAGCCCCACGCGCCCGCCGCCGCCACCGGAACCGGACTGGAGCTTGCTGCCGTCCTGGGCGATGGTGAAAACATTGAGGCGCACCAGCGGCTGGAAATCCGTGACCACGCGGCCGTCGGAACCGGCGATCAGCACGTGGCGAATCTGGTCGCCGTAAGTGGCGCGCACCTGCTTGATGCGAGGGTCGTAAGCGCGCGCGGCGACATCCGCCCGCACCACCAGTTGTAGCTTGTCCGACAAATCGCGGTCCGTGGAGGGATGCGCCACCGGATAGAAATCGTGATGGGCGTCGAGCGCGCTCAGGCCCACGGTGGAGACGCGAGCCGGGCCGCTGGCAATGCGCGCCGCAATCTTCGCCGCCTTCATGATCTTTTCCGGGGCCAGGTCGTCCGTGTAAGCGTAACCGGTCTGCTCCCCCGCCACCACGCGGATGCCGCAGCCCATGGAGATTCCTTCGGTCGCGGTCTTCACCAGCGACTCGTCCACAAGCAGCGACGACGAGGTGGTGTGTTCGAAGTAAAGGTCCGCGTACTCGCCGCCCTCGGAAAGCGCCGCTCCCAGATACTGCGAGAGATTCGCCTCCGTCAGTCCAAAGCGATCGAAGAAAAACCGGTCAGAATTGCCCATCTCGATAAGCCCACCTCGTCTATGGCGCGTTAGCCACACAAGCTGTCGCGCCAAACACCCTGAATTCCAACGTAACACACCCCTTCCGATGTGTCAATTTTGCAGGAATCGGGTCATTGGTTCATCGGGCCATCGGTTCATTGGGTGATTTGTGATTGGTGATTGGTGATTTGCGGCTCTCGATTTTCGATCTTCGATTTTCGAATTTCAATGTTCGAATGGCAAGAGCAAACAGGAAGCCGTGGCCAGGCTTGCCTCCCAATCGGGGCTCATCTTTTGCTCTCTGTTCTCCTGCATATAGGCACGGCCACTGCCGTCCTAACCGTGGGATTTTCTCATGCCCAATACCCCAACGGCAACCGCCCATCGTCAATCGGGATGGGGCGGGAGGGCGATTGCAAATTCAAAATGACAGATTCAAAATAGGGTAGCCGAAAGGTGACACCGAATCGCAAATTCCGAGCCCCGAATCCCCTGTCGCTTCCGCGCCATACCGGCTATTGACTATCAACCCTCAACTTTCGATTCTCGACGAGCTTCTCCCGGCGAGCGACATTTTGTAGCCTCTTCTACTTGCAGATTTCTCTTGACACGCGGAGCGTAGATTGATATACTTAAGGGGTGTTACTGTGGGTCCCGGGGGCAGGATAGATAATTGCCGATTGCCGATTGCCGATTGCCGATTGCCGATTGCCGATTGCCGATTGCCGATTGCCGATTGCCGATTGAGGGACCAGGGACGGGAGTCAGGAGACAATAGACGGGGGACAGGCGGCGGTAGGTGCTAAGTGTTAGGTGCTGACGAGGGCGGATATAGCAGGAAGCAAGTAACTTTGGTCAGGGCCTGCGAGCCGAGAAAGGCGGAAAATTCCGCGGTTTCTCGCGATGTACCAGAAACAAAATGGGTTAGCGATGGATTGCGAATGCTGTGCAAAAATCTATGTCGTTGAAAATAAAGGGGCAGCCTTGGCGTTTAGGTCAGCACAGGCCGAATTTGGAGGATTCCGCGGTCTCTCGCGATGTACTAGAAACGAAATGGGTTAGCGACGGAAAGTGAATTCTTTGCAAAAATATATGTCATTGAAATAAAGGGAGTTATTTCATTTCGAGGAGGCCGGAGCGAAAAGACGCGGGGGGGAAAAATGAAGGTAAGTCTGGCGATGTTATTGAAAACACATGGAGAAAAAATGTCCGAAAACTGGCCTCTCGCGATGTTGATGAAAACACATGAGTTAAAATCACTCTCTGGCGATGTTCATGAAAAGAAAGGGAGTTAGAGAGAGGTTTCAGGTGTCAGGTGTCGGTGTCAGCGGCGGGATTCGGGATTCCGGGTTCGGGTTACGGGAAGAAAAATTCCAAACTCAGATTCCCGAATCCAGGGCCCCGTGTCCCGTGTCCCGTATCCCGAATCGGGCACGATGCTCAGCTCGAATTTGAAAATAGCAGATTCAAAATGGGTAATGCAGTCAAACGAACTATTGCGGGAACCTTCCTGATTGTGATCTTGGTATTTTCCACCCTTCACGGGAAGGGGCAAGAAGGTATGCCTTCCCCTTCCCTGAAAGTGGTCTCGTTAAACTGCGAGTATGAGGTAGATCCGCTGGGGATCGACGTGGCCAGACCACGTCTGAGTTGGGTTCTTGAGGCTGCGGAGCCCGGGGCACGCGGGTTAAGGCAGACGGCCTATCAGATCCTGGTAGCTACAAATCCTGACAAATTGCGCGCGGGTGAGGGCGACCTGTGGAACAGTGGCAAAGTCGATTCCGGCGCCTCCAATCAAGTTGAATATGCCGGCCAGGCGCTTGCGTCGCGCGCCCGATGCTGGTGGAAAGTGCGTGCGTGGGACCAGTTCGGCAAGGTTTCTTCCTGGAGCGAACCTGGCGCCTGGACCATGGGCTTGCTGCGGGCCTCCGATTGGGCGGGCCATTGGATCAGCGGCAGCGCAGGCCTCGACGATGCTTCCGCGGTCTATCTCCGCCAGGTGGCCAGGCTTCCCCAGCGTCCGGTGCGCGCCACCGCCTACATTTGTGGTCTCGGCTATTATCAACTCTATTTGAATGGTCAACGCGTGGGCGATCACGTGCTCGATCCCGGTTTTACAGACTATGACCGGCGGGTGCTCTATGTAACCTATGACGTTTCGCACCTATTGCGTGCGGGTGAGAACGCCGTGGGCGTGATCCTGGGGAATGGCTGGTACCACCCGATCACGCCGGACCTCTTCGGGTTCGAGAAAGCGCCGTGGCGACAACCCCCAAAACTCCTCATGAATATTGATGTCGAATTCTCCGACGGCAGCCGGCGAACCATTGCTTCAGACTCTTCCTGGAAGTGGTCCACCGGGCCGATCGTGTTCAATTGCATCCGGGCAGGAATCACGTATGATGCGCGCCTTAACATGCCGGGATGGAACGAACCCCATTATGTCGACTCGACTTGGCGCCCGGTCGTGCTGGTCGAGCCTCCGAGAGGCGCATTAAAGGCGCAGATGCAGCCGCCGATGCGCATCACGGAGACCGTTCACCCTGTGCGGCTCACTGAGCCCCAACCGCATGTTTACGTCTTCGACCTGGGCACGGACCTCACCGGCTGGGCTCGGTTCGAGGCGCACGGGGAGCCAGGGCAGAAGATCCTGCTGGATTACAACTTGATGCTGAACGCGGACGGCACGGTGGACAGGAAGTATTGCCACAGCCACACCTACGGACGCTTTCAGACGGACGAACTGATCCTCAATCAACAAGGCCAAGGCGTGATCGAGCCGGGATTCACCTACCATGGATTTCGCTACGTGGAAGTCACGGGTCTGGATTACCGGCCGCCGCTCGAGAGCTTGGTGGGCTTCAACGTGCACACGGATTGGCAAGCTGCCGGCAGCTTCTCCTGTTCCGATCCCATGATCAACCGGATGCAAGACGCCATTCGCCGTACACTGAGCGAGTCCGCCCACAGCATGCCGGGCGAAGAACCCACGCGCGAGAAAATGGGTTGGACACAGGATGGCCTGAATTCCATGGAAGCGGCCATTTACAACTTCCGCGCAGCCCCAGTTTATACGAATTACCTGTTCGACATGATTGACGCGCAGGAACCCAATGGCCACGTTCCGCCCATCGTACCGACCGACGGGTGGGGGCGGACAAAGCCCGGCGGCGTGCCCCATGCCTTTTCCGATCCCTGGTGGGGCGGCACGCTGCCCTATGTAGCCTGGGAACTTTACAACTATTATGGAGACCGCCGCGCGCTGGAAGAAGCCTATGTCCCCATGAAACGCTGGGTGGATTACTTGAGCACCACCGCCAAGGATCATCTGATTGGTTGGGGGCTGGGGGACTGGCTGGAGGTGGGGTCGCGGGGCCGGCCAAAACGCACGCCGGTGATCCAGACGTCGACGGCCGGATACTATTACTGCGCCAAGGCTGTGGCGCGCGCCGGTCAGGTGCTCGGCCAAAGCGGGGACGCCACGACCTATGGCCAGCTCGCGGAAGAAATCAAGAGCAGTTTCAACAAGCAGTTCTTCAATCCGGCCACCGGGCTTTATGCCGAGAATTCCCAGACGTCGCAAGTGTTGCCGCTCTACCTCGATATGGTTCCGGAGGAACAGCGGCCGCTCGTTCTCCGCCGCTTGATCGAGGATATCCACACGCACAAGGATCACATGACGACGGGGTTCGTGGGTGTCATGCCCATGCTGCACGGCCTTGCGGATTGGGGCTATCCGGACCTCGCTTACACCGTGTCGATGCAGAAGGACGTTCCCGGCTTTCTTCAACTGATCGCCCGGGGAGAAAAGACGATGGGCGAGTCGGTGGAGGGCGCTGTCGGGACCCGCCTCCATCCCTTTGGCACGTGCATCGGTTCGTTTCTCTTCCAAGATATTGCTGGGATCCGTCCTGACCCCACGGACCCGGGTTTCCGGCACATCATTATTCGCCCAGTGCCCGGCAATCTGACCTGGGCCAAGGCACGATGCGATTCCATCGCCGGCCCCATTGCCGTTGCCTGGGAACGTGATTCGAACAGGTTTGCGCTGCACGTGCGCATTCCTGTCAATTCAACGGCCACGGTTTACCTGCCCGCGAAGTCGGAGGAATCGGTGACGGAAGGTGGCAGGCCGCTCCTGCATGACTCGGGAGTGAAGTTCCTACAAGTGGAGGGGAATCAGGTAAAGCTTGCGATCGGTTCAGGCGAGTACGATTTTGCAGTGAGAACGGATCATTGAAAAGCAGGCAATCGGGCGATTTTGGATTTTGGATTGGTGACTGGCGATTGGTGATTTGTGATTGGTGATTTTCGCTCTTCGAGTTTCGATTTTCCAATTTCGATTTTCGAATTCATTGACCTGCCGCCTGCGTGCTCCACAAATACGACCATGGTATAATAACTATGGTAAGGAGGCTGAAATGAGGACAATGGCAGCGGGTTCATTCAAGGCACAATGCCTTGCGGTCATGGACGAGGTTCAGGCCAAGCGCGAGACCGTCGTGATCACCAAACACGGCAGGCCCGTGGCGAAGCTTGTCCCCGCCGGCAAAGATACAGACGACATTTACAACTTCCTGCGTGGCAAGGGATCGGTTAGAGGAGACGTTATTTCGCCCGCCCTGGAAGACTGGGGGAACCTCAAGTGATTCTCGTCGACACCCACGTCGTCGTCTGGTTGGCGTTTGATCCCAGCCGGCTTTCCAAAAAGGCAAAAACTGCAATCGATGAGGCCCGCGAGAACGGAGAAGGCTTGGCAATTTCCGATATCACTCTTTTGGAATTGACAACCCTCGCGAGTAAGGGGCGCATCCATCTCGACATTAGCCTGGAATCCTTTTTGCGGGAAGTCGAGACCCGATTCGTCGTTCTACCCATCACTGGCCGCGCCTGCGTACGCGCCCTTGGGCTTCCGGCAGCCTATCCCCAGGATCCTGCGGATCGTATGATCGGAGCTACCGCGCTGGCTGAGGGGCTACCTCTGCTTACGGCCGATCGTGAGATCCGGCGGTCGAAAGCGCTTCAGACGATTTGGTAGGAGAAACGCGGGCCAGTTGGCCCTTAGCAGCATCGCAGGATTCTCCGACGGCTATGATAGGCCCCAGGCGCCTCTATTGGGCGTGCTGGGCAGGCTCCGCCTTGGCTGTCGGCGCGACGGGCGGGGCATTCTTCACGTACCGGTCAAACCAGGTGAGCATCTCCCAGAGCACATGCTCGATGGACTCGCGGGCCGCATAGCCATGCGCTTCCTCTGGCAGGGTGACGTAGCGGACCGAGCCGCCGTTTCCCTTGATGGCGCGGTACATACGGTCCGACTGGATGGGAAAGGTGCCGGAGTTGTTGTCCGCCTCACCGTGAATCAGCAGGATGGGCGCCTTGATCTTGTCCGCGTACATGAAGGGCGACATCTTGAGATAGACTTCGGGGGCCTCCCAGAGCGTGCGCCGCTCGCTCTGAAACGTGAAAGGCGTCAGCGTGCGGTTGTAAGCGCCGCTACGCGCGATGCCGGCCCGGAACAGGTCGGAATGGGCCAACAGATTGGCGGTCATAAAGGCGCCGTAACTGTGCCCGCCCACGCCCACGCGGTTCGGATCAATCACCCCCATGTCCGCCGCCTTATCGATGGCTGCCTTAGCGTCCGCCACAATCTGCTCGATGTAGGTGTTGTTCACCGTCTCCGGATCACCCACTACCGGCATGGCTGCGTTCTCCAAAATCACGTAACCGTCGAGCAGGAAAAAGAGCTGGGAGGGACCGCGAATTTCCGTGAAGGTGTTGGGCGAGCCCGTCACCTGAGATGCCAGATCAGCGCTGGTGAATTCGTAGGGATAGGCCCACATGACCGCCGGCCGGCGCTCCCCGAACATATAATCAGGAGGCAGATAGAGCGTCATCGAAAGGCCCACACCGTCGGGTCGCTGGTATTTCACCAACTCCTTCTTGATGCCCGCAAGTTGGGGCACGCGATTGGGAAAATGCGTGAAGGCGGTGGCATCCCCGGAGGCGGTTCGGATGAAATAGTTGGGCGGGTCCGTGGGCGCCTCATGGCGTGTGAGAAACCTCGATCCGTCCGTGGCCAGCAGCGCGGCAACACTTTCGAGGCTCTTCTCGTCCGAGTGGAACAGCCTTGTGGATTGCAGTGTGGTCACATTAAATCGGTCGAGGAACGGCCGGTTGCCCTCGGGAGAAGCGCCCAGGCCCTCGAGAAAAATGTCGTCGCCGTCTTCAACCATAGCCGAATGCCCGTTGGGCAGCAGCCGCATCATCGGCCGACCGGGATTTTTGTAACGTTCTTGCACACTCAGGTCCCACACGCGCCGCATGGATGCAGCAGCCTGCTTGGGATCGAAGAAATAGCCGCGACGGCGCTGCTGATTGCGCACGTAGTCCCACACCAGCGCCAGGTCGCCGCGTTCGCCCCACTCGATCCCCTGAAAGCGCTCTTCCGTCTTGAACCACCCCGAGGGCTGGTCGCCAGCTTTGAGTGCGGCCACATCCATCTGCATCACGCGATCGCGAGGCGTAACCTTCTTGCGCGGGTTTCCCTCGTCAAGCGCTTCCACCCAAACGAGCGTGGCGGGCGCCGTCGCCTGCCAGGAAACCTCGCGCGGACCCACGGGCACGCCGCCCAAGGGTGTGGTTTCGTGAAGCGGCAAGCTGGCCACCTTGTACACCGAGCGCCCGCTGCGATTCCACACCTCGATCTCGCAAGGAAAATCCTGGAACGGCACCAGGTAGGAGTAGGGATGGCGCAGGCGTTCTATCAGGATGTGCTGGCCGTCGGGGGCGGCCTCGAAACTGCGAAAGATGGCAGGTTGGCCCAGCGGAGTAACCTGCTCGGCGCCCGCGCCGGGCTTTGACCCGGGCATCGAAGCTGGCAGGCGCACCAACTCCAATTGCGCGGTCGCGTAGTAGTCGAACAGCTTCTCGTCAAATACGTTCTGAAGCAGGTCTTCGAAGGTGGGCTGAGGCGCGGCTTTGCCGAAACTTTCCTCGATATGCGGGCCGGAGGGAATGGGATTGGCCTGGGGCGGGGCGCCACGTCCAGCGGGGACCGTCAGGCATAAAAGCGAGGAGCTGTCCGGCATCCATTTGCAGGGTGTGCCCAGGGCGGCGTTCAAGCGCACGCTGGCGATGGCCTGAGCGGACCCGGTTTGCGCGCTGCCCACCCACAACTCAACGCGCGTTCGGGTTAGACTCGTGAAGGCGAAGCGCCGGCCGTCTGGGGACCAGATCGGAGCGCTCAAGTGAGCATCCGGCGGCAGGGTCACTGGCATCTCGCGGCCGTCGGCGATGCGCTTCAGCAGGTATCCATCGAATCGCACGGCGCCGTGCGGACCGTTGTTGGCAGGATTGATGCGCACGCCGGCCAGCCGCAACATCGGCTGGGCCAGGTCGGCAATCGGAGGGTACAGCATTGGGGTGTAAAACAGCGCCACATCGCGCGCCGGGCTCACGCTTACCAGCGGCGTCACGGGAGCGTTAAGCACATCGAGGATGGCCTGGGGCGGCTTTTCATATTGGGCGGGGATCGTCTGGGCACTCCCCAACGACGCGACCCAAGCTGTCACCACGAGCCAGAATATTAATGGAACGGTGCCTCTGCCGAACTGCCCTCTCGTCTGCATGAATCCTCCCGGGCCAGCCACTGCCGGCGCTAGGCGACTATACACCCCAGGCCAACTCGATACAACGGCACGGTCGAATGGAGCGCTCGGTCAGGCAGCTCGATCAATTCGCAGGCTGAGATTGATGCCCGCAAGCGATAGCTGCTCAATCCCTAGACCATCGAGGGGAGGGGCTGGAGAAACTCGATACCTGCTTCGCCGGCCAATTTCGAGGCTGGATCACCCACCCACACCACGCGGCCGGCAATGGCCGCGTCGGAGGATTCCCAAGGAAGCAATCGAACCAACTGTCCTTGGCAAATTGACGCCACGCCCTCAACCCGGCACCCATGTTGGGACATTTCAACCGTGAAACCCTCGTTCCGGATCTCACCTTGCTCTGTGTCGGCCAAGAGCACCAAGGCCAGCCGGAGGGGATGGCGTTCGGACCTGCGCTGGGTGATATTGGAGGCCTTTTCCACGCCCTTTAGCCTATCGCAGAAAGAGGGGTATTTCAAGCTAAGCCTTGCGCCCCGGCGTGCCGCGCACGAAAGGATAACCACACCGCATACGGGGCGGCAGAGCCGCAAAAGAAAGTCAAAAGTCAAAACGCAAAACTCAAAAGTAAGAAGCCGTACCTCCTAAAATCTTTGCCAAAAATCGAGCAATCAGGACCTTTTTTCCAAAGACTTCTACGTTTGTTCTCCGTGACCTCAGTGCCTCTGTGGTGAAATCCTCCTTGGCGTCTGGCTCCGCCGCGCGGTGCTGGCTTTGAACTTTCAACTTTTGACTTTCAACTTTGGTCTCTTCCCCCAGCGACATTTTGTAGCCTCTAACCCTGGCAGATTTCTCTTGACAACCGGAGCGTAGCTGGATATACTATAGGGGTGTTCCTGTGGGGCCCGCGGGCTGGATTGGTGATTGGTGATTTGCTTGAGGTCGTCAACACCGGGAGGTCGTTGAGATGAACCGAAGAACCTTCACGCAGCGGATGCTGGCCGTCGCCGCGACGCTGCGCTTTTTGCCGTTGGAAGCGTGGTCCGCACCGCAGGAGAAGGGGACCACGGGCCGGCGCCGCCGATTCGTGGTCTCCTGCCCTACCGGGAGCATGGATGAATTCAGGCGGCTGGCGGATTTTGCCGCGGAGGTGGGTGCGACCCACGTCTCCATCGGCGATCTGCCCAAGGCGCGCTGGCAGTGGTTCGACCCCATGGACCCGTATCCGAACTGGAGCATGCGGCATGCCTCGTTCTTCAAAATCGCCCCGCCGGAAGAGCTCCAGCCGTGGATTCCGGCCAGCTACGCCCAACGCTGTCAGGATATTCTGGGGCAGCGTGGCGAGGTGCTGCGCAAACGGAATTTGCAGGGAAGCTTCGATGGCGCCGAGCCCATGTGGCTGCCCGAGGCGGTCTATGCGGCCCACCCGGACTGGCGAGGGCCACGCTGCCAGTATCCGCCCCGCGCCCGGCACAATTACTACGCTCCCTGCATCGATCGCCCGGAGGTGCTGGCGCTCTATCGCCGCGCGGTGGCCAGACTTTGCCAGTTGGTGCCGATCGAGGAGTTTTTCTTTTTGACCAATGATTCCGGCGCCGGCATCTGCTGGCATCCGCGCTTGTACCCCGGCGCCAACGGGCCGGAATTCTGCCGGAACCGCTCCATGGACGACCGCCTGGATGGCTGGCTGAAGGCCGTGGCCGCAGGCGCGCGCGATTCCGGCTATGCCGCGGAAGTGACCCTGGGCGGACGCTGGCTCACCCCCAGCGGCAAGGCGCCGCAGCGCATGGACGTCGGATTGGGTAACTACTTTTACGGCTCGAACTTTTACCCCGTAGTCGGCGTTCCGCAACCCTGCCGGTTTGCCGAGCAATGGCAGTCCACCTTGTCGAGGCCGGAAGCCGACCTGGCCCTCAACCTCGAACCGTCGTCGCCCTGGATGTTTGCCCTGGCCCGGGAGTTGAAAAAGCACGCCGCTCCGGGCCCCCTGGCGCGATATCAAGTGCTCACGCGCGTGGCCCAGCAGGCGGCGGGCTCGAGCGGCGGTCCGCATCTGGTGCGCGCGTGGGAATGCCTCACCCGCGCTTCCGAGGCGCTGGGACCGCTCCAAAGGGGCGGCCCCGTCTTGTTGCTGGGCAGCATCAGTCAGCGCTGGCTGGTGCGGCCCCTGGTCCCGTTTCCGCTGGAATTGACGCTCGAAGAGAAGAATTACTACCGGCGCTTCCAGTTTCAAGCCTGGTCGGAAGAGGAGGCGGCGGATCTGATGGACCTCCAGGGCACTCATATGATCCAAGGTTCGGCCAGCGCCTGGCTGGCCACGCGGATCTTCGACAGCGCCACCGCGGAACTGACGGAAGGGCGGGTGGCCTTAAAAGACGCCCTCGCGGCCGGCAGTGAAGACGGCCAAGCCGATCTCGCGGAGCTCGACGTCCGGTTACAAGCGCTGCTTCTGACCATTCGCAACGCCAGCCTGACGGTGCAATATCAGGAGTTCCTGGACCAGATGCGGCACACTCCGCCGGACCCCCCTGACCCGACGAATCGCCGGCTGAATCTGGCCCGAGGCATGAAGATTGTCGAAGACGATATGGACAACACGCGGCAATTGATTGCGCTGCTCAAAACAACCAAGGTGCCGGTGTTTGCCGCCGCGCCCACCGCCGCGGAAGAGGATGTCTTCCTCTTCACTCCCGATTTGGTGCCGCAACTCGAGAAGAAAATCGAGATTGAAGACCGGCATTTGCCCGAGAACTTCCGGGTGTGAGGGCAGGGCTCGGGACTGGGGACTGGGGGAGAAAAGGTGTCACGGATTTTCTCGCTGGGTGGACAGGCGGTACCTTGTCGGCCGGGCCGAAGGGCATAGTGGAAATTCCGGCGAAGATGGCAAACAGGCATCGCCGATGATTGGGCATATTCAGCGCCACCATTGGGGAACATATGCGATACTTCGAGAGCACAAAAGACGCGATCATTTACGAGCACTCGGCGAATGCCGATCCCGAAGTGATAAAGAAGCAAGACCGCGAATTCCTTCGAAAACTACGGCTTTATTACAAGCATCTAGACAAAATCGCTGACCGTCTCGGTCCGGGCGCATACAAGTTTTTCCGGTGGGGTTTCGCTGAAACTGGCTTACACGACGGCTATCTGCTCAGCCTCAGCATGGGGGATGCCGTCCACCAGGCGGAAGATGACTACCATAGGCTGAGTTTCGACAACAGCAAAAGCATTGTGCAACTGCGTGCTCTCAGTTACGAGAAAGACCTGCTTCACACCTTCACATTCAAGGGCCTCCGCAAGGTCGTGGTTGATATTCCCAGCGGGAAACCATTGTGGTTCACGCCAGGGAAAACCCTGGGACAGATTTACTTGTACGAGGTCTCGGCGGCGTCATCGAAGTACCTTCGCTGCGAATGGCTGCTCGATTCGGGTGGGACAATTGCTGTCGAGTTTCAGAAGCTGATCTACCGTTGCGGGAAGGTGAGCAAAATGAAGGAACGCGCCAGGGGACGCTAACCCGACGATATAGGAGAGAAGGGTGTCAGAGGAGAGAATGGAGAGGGGTGGCAGGTACCCTTTTCCCTAAGTACAATTGATATTGCGAGTTCGCTAGATGGATATATAGTTGCCTGACCACTCTTATCAATCTGAAGTGTTACCCTGGCTTGCCAAAGGAACGTTTAGGCCGTTAATCAGGAGTTGCGAAGAATTTATTGCAAGAAAAGTATTAGAAGTCATTTCAAAACCCTGCGTAAGACGATCATGAAGCAGGCGATATGGAAGAACGCTTGGTAGATCGTGAGCGAACGGTCGTAGCGCACCACCAGCCGACGGAAATTGCCGAGCCAGGCGAAGGTGCGTTCCACGGTCCACCGTCGTCGATAGCGGCGCAACCCCCGGCCGTCTTGTGTCGGAGGCTTGCGGCGGTTCTTTCGATGCGGAGCGATCAACTTGATGCCGCGCTTCGCCAATTGTTCCCGCAGCGGGTCGCTGTCGTAGCCACGATCGGCGATGAGACGGAGGGGTTTTTGCCGGGGACGCCCCGCTCGATGCCGCCGTCCTACCCGGATCGTGGCGAGCGTCGCCGCGACGAGCTTGACCTCCGACGGGGACGCAGAGTGAAGGTGGTTTCCCAAAGGAAGACCCTTGCCGTCGACCACCACCATCCACTTCGTGCCCTTGCCCCGCTTCGTCTTGCCGACTGCGGAGCCCCTTTTTTGGCGGGAGCGAAACTACCGTCCATAAACGATTCGCTCCACCGAATTTGTTGCCGTTCGTTCAACTCGCCCAGAAAGGCACGCCAAATCTCCAGCCACACCTCTTGCTCTTCCCAATCCCGCAGCCTTCGCCAGCAAGTCGCAGGCGCGGGGAATTCCTCCGGCAAATCTTGCCAGCGCGCGCCGCTGCGCAAAATCCACAAAATGCCTTCCAGCACTTTGCGGTCGTTCGCCCGAGGCCGACCGCCACGCGGTCGCGGCGGTCGTTTGGGGAGCAAGGGCCGGATCTTCTCCCACTGGGCGTCGGTCAGCAACCGACCGTATCGCGCCATCGGCCCTCCCTCTGGCGCAACTTACTCACGCGAGCCTCCTCCTCGCGCTACAACTACCCTATTTCCACTCTGTTGTACAGGGTTTTGAAATGACTTCTACAATCTCTGCCAATAGGACGGGCCACTGTCATGCGTCTTCTGGTCACGATTACGCTGGTTCTTGTTGTGATGTCCTCGGCGCTCGCGCAAACTAGCGCGGCACCCGACTTCTCCGGTACTTGGGTTCTCAACGCCACAAAGAGTACCCTCCCGAAGAACGACACAATCAAATCCCAAACAATCGTCATTGATAACAAGAAGTCTGCGATCGTTTTCCACTACAAAACAGACGGCAAGAAATCGACGGAGACCTACACGCCGGATGGGAAGAAGCACGTCTCGCTGAACATGTCGTCAGGTCAACTGACTTCGAGCGCGAGCTGGCATGACTCAGTGCTGGTTATCGAATCCACGCTGGATGTAAAGATCCCTAACGCTACGGTTGTCGTCACGGGGCTTAAGCCTGTCATCGATACGTGGACACTGACGGCTAACGGTCGAACTCTCACCCACGATGCAGCCGACCACAAAGAGATTTACGTATACGAGAAGCAATAGGCGCGGCGGTGTGAATCTTCAAGTCGTCAGTCTCTTCCAGCGTCTCCCTTGTGCCTGATAAGTCATAGCTTTGGCCGGAAAGAGGGGAAAAGGACCAGGGAGAAGGGTGTCAGCTACCCTTTCCAAAAGGGGATGTGATATGACCAGAAGAGAGTTTTTGGAAGCCTCGACGAGCGTTGCGGCGCTGCCCGGGAGCGCCATGGCCGGTACGCTGGGAGCCGCCATCGCCGGCGAGCCTTCCTGGAGCGTGGCGAACCAGCGCCGTCGCCGCCAGGAGGTTTACGCACTGCATCAGCGTTACATGGGCCCGCTCTTTGACGCCCGGGGAAACTGGGCAGGACAGGGCTCGCAAGGGGGAACGTTGCCGCTTTGGAACGCCCTGTCGTTTCTTCAGAGCAAGGACACGGCCGCCCTGGGCAACGCGCTGGTGCGGCGCTTGATTTCTGAGAACGCCGGCAAGGAGGGGCCCAGCCACTTCATCAACCAGTCGAGCGTGCAGGTACTGCTTTGCGCCCCGGACCAACTGGACCCGGCCGTGGCGGCGGACCTCCGGACCTTCGTGCGCAAGTGTTTGCGCAACTCGGCCAGCCCTATTGAATTCCTGGGATACAACGACAACTTCCCCTCCATGGAAACCATGTTCTCGGTGCTGGGAGGCGAACTGCTGGACGAAGCGCCCTCCTTCCGAAGAGGTGTGGAGGGATTGGAACGTTGCCTGGAACTGCTGGAGCGGCGCGGGCTGCTCTCAGAATACACCAGCACCACGTACAGTCCCGTTTCCTTGCTTTGCTACGCAGACATTGCCGAATGGGCGCGGGACAAGCGAGCCGCAACCATGGGACTCGAGGTCGAGCGGCGCATCTGGCAGGACCTTGCCCTGCACTTTCACGCCCCCACCAACATTCTGGCAGGGCCGCACGCGCGTGCCTATGCCGTGGACTCTGGCGGGCACCCCCACATGCTGCACATGACCCTGTACCAGGTCTTTGGGAACGAAATTTGGATGTCCCCCATCCGCTACTTCTTTCCTGAGGGGACACCCAAGCAGATCATCCACGTCAACATTCCCTTCATGCACAACTGCATGGCGTGGCTGGGTAGCGGCACCTATCACCCTGACGCCGAAATTCACCGCCTCCTGTTCGCAAAAAAGTTTCCTTTTCGGGTTGCCGCCACAGCGGAAGAGGGATCGTATCCGATGGCCGTCGACGTGCGCAGCCCTGAGACCAGCAGTCCCTTAACCGAATCGCCGGAACTATTCGAATATGCCGCCACCGAAATCCTGAGTGGGACCTATATGACGGAAGATTTTGCGGTGGGAACGTCGAGCGGGCAAGCGCACAGAACCCAGTCCGACGCCTTCTTTGTGAATTTCCGCCGCGCCAAGGTTCCCGGTCAGTTGGCGGATGTTTCCACCATCTTCTGCCGGTACGCCACGGACGATCATTGGCCGGGAGGCTTGTGGACGAATCCCTTACATCCGGAAGAGGAAGCGAACCGCAACCTCTTCGCGGAAGAAGGGCGTTGCCACGCGGTGCAGAAGGACACCACCGCCCTAGTGGTTTATCAGTCCAAGGGACAGTTGCTCGACTTCTTCAAATCCCTGCGCCTGACTCTGGTGGTGCCCATCATGTATCGCCCGCTGCGGGGAATCTGGTGTGGCGAGCAACGCGTGGAATCGCTGCCGTTCACGGCCCAGAATCCGCAGACCATCTGGCTGGAAGACGATTTCCTGATGGCCAGCTTCCGTCCCTTGCTGGCCAGCGACCTGGGGCGCCCCTACGCCCTTCTGATCCAGGAAATCAACGGCTACCTGACCATTTCCTTCGTCAACTATCAAGGCGAGCCGAAGCGCTTTTCCCGAAAGGAATTATTGCTGACGCGCAATGGCTTTGTAGCAGAACTGAGCAGTCCCTTGAAGGAGTCGATGGCAGCGTTCCGGCAACGGCTGGCGGCAGCCAACGTGCGCGATGAGGTGGCTGCCACCGATCAGCGCACGGTGGAGTATTGCCGCCCGGGAATGCGCCTGTCACTAAGCCATAGCCTGTATTACGACGGGCTGAAATTCGCCGCCATCGATGGCAAACAACAACCTCGGCCTAAACTGGAATATTCGGAAGGCGTTTAAGATGGACGGGGAACCGGCGACGGACCAAATACATCTCACGCTGACACTCAGGGCGTAATGGTGAGTCAGAAAGCGCGCCCTGGAAAAATAGGGTGATTGGTGATGGACAATGGACGATTTGCGATTGAGGGGCCGGAGCGCCAGCAGGATTGTCGATCTTCGGCCGAAGGTCCGTCCCACTGACGGATTGCCGGTGGAAAATTGGAAAAAATCGAAGATGGAGGATTTGAAAATAGCGCCTCTCCATGATGTAATAGAAACAAAAGGTGTTAGCGTTCAACGTCAAAATGTCTCAGGTCTTTATTTCTTTGACGCGCAAAGAGTTAGCTTGCAAGTCCGGAGGCGGGGCGGGAAAAAGGGGTGAGGTCTTCCATGATGTACCAGAAACAAAAGGAGTTAGCGTTTATGGTCAAAATGTCTAAGCGCTTTATCTCATTCAAATACAAGTAGTTAGCTTGAAAGTCGTGACCCGGTGCGAAAAAAAGGGGCGCGCCTTTCCATGATGTATCAGAAACACAAGGGGTTAGCATTGAACAGCGAAAATCTTGAAAAAATCTATATTATTGAAACTAAAATAGTTAGTCTATATCCCGGCGACCGGAGTCATGGGAAAAAAGAGATTCCTCAGCAGAATCTGTGGGTCGACTGCGGTTCAGGTAGAGCTCCAAGAGTATGGTAGAGAGCGACTTCGGCGGCGCGGAAGGTGCGAAAGCCATAGGCTTTTCGCAGCGTCAATTGCAGACGGTTATTCAGGCCCTCGGTGGGGCCGCTGGAGATCTTCTTGCCCGCCCGAAACCAATTGAGCAGCAGACGTTCATGCGTCCGCAGCATGCGCGCCACCTTCTTGAGGGGTTCGATCCGGGAGCGCAAGACGCGATGAAACCAGCGGTGCAGGAAGTGTCGCGCCCAAAGCACCCCGGTCCAGGTCCAAAGCTGCCCCAGGTCTTCCTTCAGCAGATAGGCGCGCACCGTCCGCAGGTTGGCACGCAGCAGGTCGGCCAGCTTGATCTCCTCCCGCGAACTCAAATGCTCGGGCCGTTTCAGCAGGCACCAGCGAGTGTGGGTGAGGATGGGTTGCAAGCCTTGGCGCCGCAGTTCCTGGCTTTCTTCCGCCCGCACCTGATCAACCGCTTTGTTCAGGTTCAGGGCCACGTGGAAACGATCCAGCACATGCAAGGCTTGGCTGGCGTACTGCCCGATCACGTCCAAGTAAGGCTGCCAGAGATCACTGCAGATGAAACGCAACTGCCGGGTACGCTCGGGGCCCAAGCAGCGGAAGAACTGCCGCAGCGTCTCCGCGCTGCGTTGCTCGCCCACCCAGAGCAGACGCCGTGCCGGCGCGTCCAGTTGATAAACCACCGTCAAATAGCGGTGCCCGCGCTGCCAGGAGGTTTCATCGATGCCCAGGGCCTGGATGCCCGACAGGTCCCGATGCGCCAGTCCCCACTCCACCTGCGTGCACACGGCATGAAAAACCTTCTCCCAGGAAGTGTGAAAAAATCTCGCCACTTCTTGCCAGGAAACCCGCCGTGCCCAGGTGGCCAGAAACTGCATGTAGCTGCGCGTCAAAGTCTGTTTCCCCTGTGCCCAAGGCACCCTCTCCACCTTCACTCCGCAGCGGGGACATTGCACCCGGCGCAGCGCGTAGAGGAAGTACACGGGCATCCCCCACAGCGGCACATATTCAAACTCTCGCGCGGGCAACCGATCATAGCCGGGCCCGCATTCCCCGCACCCCGAACAGCGACCCGGACGATGCGCCCGCTCCCGCACCTCCACCACCAACCCCCGCTCTTGCCCCTCTTCCCGCCAGCGCACCCGCCCGTACACAAAATCCTTGTACTTCTCCACCTGGTTCAGAATACTCTTGACCCGCATCCTGTCTCCCCCTGTGCTTGGGATTTGTGTTGGTCCACATATCCCTTAACAGGTTCGAGGCAGGATGCGCTACCCCTTTCGATCTATCGCGCCTTACCCATGAATTCCACGGAGGAACCAAATCGGGTAAAAAAATGGGCCTAAGCTTCGTTAAGTTATTGAAAAAACATGTAGAAAAAATGTCAGATTTTCGCCTTTCCATGATATTCATGAAAACAAACGAGTTAAACCCTTCTTTCCATGATGTTAATGAAAAGAAAGGGAGTTAGGAGAAGGTATCAGGTGTCAGGTGTCAGGTGATAGGAGCAGGAGTCGGGATTCGGAGTTCGGGGTCCGGGAAGAAAAACCTAATGCCGGGCCCAGAAGTCCGCGGACGCGAGCACGGGAACGATCTCGAAATTAACCAGGTCGTCCCAATGGCTGGCCCAGCTTCGCAACAGCTCCGGACTGGCTGCTTCCATGACTTGAAAACAGCGAGTCCCGCTGGAATCCACCCAACTCGCGTGGTAGGTAACACCCTCGGGGAGCATCCGGCCGCTGCGTTTGAAGCGTTCACCGATCAGCGCGATGTTCCCCGGTTTGAAGTGTTCAATGACCATGAACATCATGCACCAGAGTCTATACCATATCGACAATCGGCGATCGAAAATCGAAATTCGAAACTCGCTACGATTTTCGAGTTTCGATTTTCGCGTTTCGTTCTTACCTGGCACCTGGCACCTGATACCTGGCACCTCGCCCAGAGTCAGCTTGACGCTCGATGGAGGCCGAACTAGAATGACCTATCATTTTTCGCACGGCGCCAAGAAAAGAAGAGGGGGGTTATGTTAGACGGTCCGATCCCGGATGGGCTTACCTTCGACGATGTCTTGCTGGTTCCCGGCAAGTCCGCAATCTTGCCGACGCAAGTTGATGTGCGCACGCGGGTGACTCGCCACATCACCCTGAATATTCCCATCGTTAGCGCGGCCATGGACACGGTCACGGAATCGCGCCTGGCGATTGCCCTAGCGCAGCAGGGGGGCATCGGCATCGTGCATCGCAGCATGTCGATTGCCAACCAGGCGATGGAAGTCGACAAGGTGAAGCGCTCCGAAAGCGGCATGATTGTCGATCCCGTCACCATCGGCCCCAAGAACCGGATCGCCGACGCGCTCGAAATCATGAAAAAATACAAGATTTCCGGCGTGCCCGTCACCCTGGAGGGCAAGCTGGTGGGCATCCTCACCAACCGCGACTTGCGCTTCGAGGACCGCCTCGACCTGCCCGTGGAAGAGGTGATGACCAAGGAAAACCTGATCACCGTCGCCGTGGGAACGACCCTGGAAGAAGCCGAGGGGATGCTGCATAAGCACCGCGTGGAGAAACTTCTCGTTGTAGATGACTCTTATAATCTTAGAGGACTCATTACTGTAAAAGATATTCAGAAAAAGCTCAACTACCCCAACGCCTGCAAAGACGAAAAGGGACGTCTGCGCGTGGGCGCCGCCCTGGGGGCCACGGGCGATTACCTGGAACGCGCCACGGAGCTGGTAAAAGCCAAGGTGGACGTCCTGGTGGTGGACACCGCCCACGGCCATTCCACGCGTGTCCTCGACGCGGTCGCAAAGTTGAAGAATCAATTTCCCAACGTCGATCTGGTGGCCGGCAACGTGGCCACGTTCGCGGGCGCGTGCGACCTGATTCAACTCGGCGTGGACGGGGTAAAAGTGGGAATTGGCCCCGGTTCCATCTGCACCACGCGCGTGGTGACCGGGGCTGGTGTGCCGCAGATCACCGCCATCGCCGATTGCGCGCGTGCCGCCGCCAAGGCCGGCGTGCCCATCATTGCCGATGGGGGGATCAAATTCTCCGGTGACGTTCCCAAAGCCATCGCCGCCGGCGCCAGCTCGGTGATGCTCGGCAGCCTGTTTGCGGGCACGGAAGAAAGCCCGGGCGAAACGATTCTCTATCAGGGGCGCAGCTTCAAATCTTATCGGGGCATGGGATCGATTGCCGCCATGACCGCCGGCTCCAGTGACCGCTACTCCCAGGAAGGGGAAGTGGCCCGCGGCGAGGTTTCCAAATTGGTTCCGGAAGGCATCGAGGGGCGCGTCCCGTATAAAGGCCTGCTGGCGGAGCTTGTGGCGCAACTGGTGGGCGGCTTGCGTTCCGGCATGGGCTATTGCGGGAGCGCCAACATCCAGGACCTGCAACAGCGCGCCCGCTTCGTGCGCATCACCGCTGCCGGCTTGCGCGAAAGCCACGTCCACGACGTTATCATTACCAAGGAAGCGCCCAACTACTGGCTGGATTAATCATCGTACTGTTCACATAAGGGTTTAGGATAGTAGCTTCCAATTACGCAAAGAGTAAGAGCACGGCGGCAACAAAAGCCAGAAGGCTGGATAGTGCAAAAGGTGCGGCGGGCGAGTAGCGCTGCCAGATCCATCCCGCCAGAAAGCTGGCGGGAAAGGCGGCAACCCCCACCACCCAATTGAAAACCCCGAAAACCGAAGCGCGCAAATCCGCCGGCGCCAAGTCGGCGATCAAGGCTTTCATTACCCCTTCGGTCAACGCGTAATAAGTCCCATATGCCGCAAAGAGAAACCACACCAGTTGGGGGGTCCGCAACAGGGCGAAGCCCGCATACACTGCGGCATACACCAGGTAGCCCGCCACAATCAGCCAGCGCCGCGGCACCCGGTCGGAGAGCTTGCCCGCCGGCCAGCTCAATGCCGCATAGACCACGTTGAAGAGCAGCCCCAGGGCAGGGGCTGCCCATGCCCTCATGCCGAGGTTCTGCGCGCGCAAGATCAGGAATAAATCCGAGGAATTGCCGAGAGAGAAGATCCCCACGGCGGCGAGAATCAGAAGCAACTTTCCGCGCGGGAAGCGGATCGAGCGCGCCGCCGGGCGGGGGAAAGGAGCCGAGGCGCTCGCCGTCCGGCGAACTTCCTTGACGGCGAACCACACCAGCAGGACACACAGCAAGCCCGGAACCGCCGCCATCCAAAAGACGTCCCGAATGTTCCCGGCAAACAATCTCAAGAAAAGGATCGCGCTCAGCGGTCCCACAATGGCGCCCGCGGTATCCATGGCTTGGCGCAAACCGAATCCGGCTCCGCGATGCGCCGGGTCAACAGAATCCACCATCAGCGCGTCGCGGGGAGCCTCGCGGAACCCTTTGGCGGCGCGGTCCGCGAATCGAATCCAAAAAACCTGCTTCCATGAATGCGTCAAGGCCAGCAGGGGCTTCACAATATTGGCCAACGTGTACCCCGCCGCGGCCAGAGGTTTGCGCCGGTCGATGAAGTCGGAGAGCCAGCCGGATAACAAGCGGGAGAAACTGGCAATGGTCTCCGCTGCTCCTTCAATGAAACCAAAGGCCGTGGGTGGCGCGCCCAACACGGTGACCAAGAACTGCGGCAAAAGCCAATAGCTCATCTCCGTGGAGATGTCGTTGAGAAACGCTACCCAAGCGAGGATCCAAATGTTCCTCGGCATGCGAGCATCCGGCTTTGCAGGTGCGGGCACCCCACTGGGCTGTTCATTTCTCATCGCCGTATTGTCTCTACGAAAGGAAAATCCCGGCCCGAGGTAAAATCCCTCGGACCGGGATTGTCAAACTCCAGCCTGGATATTGGCCGCGCTGCCAGCGACTATTTCTTGTCGTCCTCTGCTTCTTCGGGAGGAGGCGCCTGCTCTTTGGCCTTCGCCTCTTCCGCGGCTTTTTGCTGCGCCTCGGCCTTCTTGGCACGTTTGGCGGCGAGCCGTTGGAGGACTTCACTGCCCACCAGCTCGAGCACTGCCAAGTCCGCGCCATCACCCCTGCGCCAGCCGGCGTGGACCAGCCGCGTGTACCCACCCGCCCGCATCGCGTAGCGCTTGGAAAGCTCATCAAAAAGGAACTTCACGGCGCTGGGGTCGAGCAGGTAGCTGGCGGCCTGCCGCCGGGCTGCCAGATCGCCGCGCTTGGCAAGTGTGATCATCCACTCCGCCAGCGGCCGCGCCGCTTTGGCCTTGGCCACGGTCGTTTCAATCTGCTCCCGCTGAATCAGTGAGGTCACCAGATTCCGCAGCAGCGCACGCCGGTGCTCGGTTTTCCGGCTCAGCTTCCTTCCGTAATTCCGGTGTCGCATATGGTCGATTACCTATTCCTAAACTTGTGGCTGAGGAGGCTCAGGAGGTGGAATCATCGGGTTGCCTTTCTCATCAAATTTCAATCCCAAGCTCAACCCCATGACCGCGAGAATCTCTTTAATTTCATTCAGAGATTTCCGCCCGAAGTTCTTGGTCTTCAGCATCTCCTGTTCGGTCTTCTGAACGAGCTCGCGAATGGTGGTGATGTTGGCATTTTTCAGGCAATTGTAAGAGCGAACAGAAAGCTCCAATTCCTCCACCGAGCGGTCCAGGTTCTCATTGTAAACGGGCGCCGGACGATCCTGCGGCACTTCCTGTACCTCCGGCTCTTCCTCGAAGTTGATAAAAATATTCATGTGGTCTTTGAGAAGCTTGGCGCCCAAGCCCACGGCGTCCTGCGGAGTGATCGCCCCATTGGTCCAAACGTCGAGCGTCAACTTATCGTAATCCGTCATCTGTCCTAACCGCGCTGCTTCCACGGTGTAATTCACTTTGCGCAGCGGCGAATGGACAGAATCGACGGGGATGTACCCAATGGGAAGATCCTCATCAAAGTTCTTTTCCGCCGAAACGTACCCACGGGCGATCTTGACCCGCATTTCGATGTGCAGGCTGCCGCCTTCACTGACGGTGGCGATATACACATCCTTATCGAGAACCTCCACGTCCGCGTCTTCCTGAATCATTCGCGAAGTTACTTCGCCGGGCTTGGTCACATTCAAGTAGAGAGTCTTGGGACCTTCCACGCTCATCTTCAGCGGGATCTGCTTCAAGTTCAAAATAATATCCGTGGCATCTTCCACCACGCCCGGAATAGATGAGAATTCGTGCATGACGCCTTCGATGCGCACCGCAGTGATGGCCGCTCCCTCGATTGAGGAGAGCAGCACGCGCCGCAGGGCGTTGCCGATTGTCGTTCCAAAACCACGCTCGAAGGGTTGCGCGGAAAATTGTCCGTACTTGTCCGTCAACGTATCGGTGTTTGCTACCAGGCGCTTCGGTTTCTGGAATCCTTTCCAAAGCATCGCTTTCAAACCTCCCTTGGGGCCCACCTTGGCGGGCCACCTCTCGTGCACGCCGATCTCTACTACTTCGAGTACAGTTCGACGACCATCTGTTCCTGAATCGGGAAATTCACATCCTCGCGTTTAGGCAGCGAGATAACCTTCGCTTTTAAGCCCTCGCGGTCCAATTGTAACCAGGGCGGAACACTCCGGCCTCCGGATAGATCCAGAGCGCGTTGCACGGCTGCCAGGTTGCGGCTCGATTCGCGCAATGCGATCTCCTGGCCGGGGACGACGGCGAACGAGGGGATATTCACCTTGCGCCCCGAAACCTGAATGTGGCCGTGGCGCACCAATTGCCGCGCCGCGGCGCGTGAAGAAGCCAGGCCCAGCCGGTAAACTGCATTGTCCAGCCGCTGCTCCAGCATCAGCAGCAGGTTTTCGCCGGTCATGCCTTTCATCCGCGCGGCCTTCTCGAAGTAACTGCGAAACTGGTCCTCCAGGATGCCGTAAAGACGGCGCAGTTTCTGCTTCTCGCGGAGTTGCAGCCCGTACCCGACAATCTTGGGCCGCCGGGATTTCCCATGTTGTCCCGGGGCGAAGTTGCGCTTTTCGATTTCGCACTTGTCGGTCAAGCACCGCTGCCCCTTCAGGAACAGCTTGACCCCTTCGCGCCGGCATAGCCGACAAACCGCTTCACGATATCTTGCCAAACGAACCTCCTCAGGAACGAAACGCAAACTTCAGAATATCGTCCTAAACTCTTCGGCGCTTGGGTGGGCGGCACCCGTTATGCGGAATGGGCGTCACATCTTTGATATTCCGCACTTCCAACCCGGCGGTGGCCAGCGCGCGGATGGCCGACTCCCGTCCGGCTCCCGGCCCTTTCACCCGCACCTCCACGCTGCGCATGCCATGGTCACGAGCCGCGTTGGCCACACGCATCGCCGCCTGCTGGGCGGCAAAGGGCGTGCCTTTGCGCGAACCCTTGAAGCCCAGCGAACCCGCGCTCGACCAACAAATCACCCGGCCGTCAGAATCCGTAATGGCTATGTGCGTGTTGTTAAACGTGGCCTCGACATGCACAACCCCAGTGGGGACAATGCGTTTTTCCTTTTTCTTGAAAACCTTCTTCTTGCCTGCCTTTGCCGCCGCTTTCGCCATGAATCCTCGCTCTAGGTGTCAGGTGCTAGGTATCAGGCGACAGGTGCCAAGCGTCAAATCTTAGTTTCTCCTGACGCCTTACACCTGGCACCTGACACCTGCTTTACGTCTTCGCCATGGACCGCTTCTTGTTGGCCACCGTGCCCTTGCGCGGCCCCTTGCGCGTACGCGCGTTCGTGTGAGTGCGCTGGCCGCGGACCGGGAGACTGCGCCGATGCCGCATCCCGCGGTACGATCCGATTTCAATCAAGCGGCGGATGTTCATCGCAGTCTCTTTGCGCAGGTCGCCTTCCACTGCTCCCTCTTCTTCCAGGATCTGGCGGATTTTGGTGACCTCTTCTTCGGTCAGGTCCTTTATCTTCTTGTCCGGGTCGATGCCCGCCCGCATGAGAATGGAAAGTGCCCTCGCCCGGCCGATACCATAAATGTAAGTCAGACCAATTTCTGCGCGCTTCTTGGGCGGCAAATCTACGCCCGCAATTCTTGCCATCTCAAGCCTCCCCTCTCACCCACCTTCGACGCAACACCGGAAGAATCCAAGCGCGTGACGCCGGCACGAATCATCCTTGCCGCTGCTTGTGCTTGGGGTTCTCGCAAATCACCCGCACCACGCCGCGCCGCCGAACAATTTTGCACTTGGCGCAAATCTTTCGAACTGAAGAACGTACCTTCATAATTTAGCCTCATAGAGTCTGAGGTGCCCATCACCAGGGTCAAAACTCGAAATTCGCTATCCATCTCGCGTGCTTCGAGTTTCGATTTTAAAGCTTCGTTCTTTCCCTGGCCCTTAGCACCTGTGACCCAGCACCTACTTATACCGGAACACAATCCGGCCCCTCGTCAGGTCGTACGGAGACAACTCCACGGCAACCTTGTCGCCGGGGAGAATGCGAATAAAGTTCTTCCGCATCTTTCCCGAAATGTGGGCCAGGACCTGGTGCTTGTTGTCCAATTCAACTCGAAACATTGCATTGGGTAATGCTTCCAGCACCGTCGCCGTAACCTCGATCGCATCTTCCTTCGCCATACTTCTCTTGGGCCTCAACCTCCGCACAGCGCCCATCGGGCAGGACGCAGCGAGGAGAAACTAAAGACGTGTCAAAACGTCGGGTCCATTCTGGGTGACCGCAACCATGTGTTCAAAATGCGCCGATAGCGTTCCGTCCATCGTGACGGCTGTCCAGTTATCATCCAGGACTCTCACGGCGGGGTCGCCGGCGTTCACCATGGGTTCAATGGCAAATACCATGCCCGTTTTCAGCAAAGGCCCATGGCCCGTCTGGCCAAAATTGGGAATCTGCGGTTCCTCGTGCATCGCCTTGCCAATCCCGTGGCCCACAAATTCCCTGACCACCGAGTATCCATTTTTTTCGGCATGCTGCTGTACGGTCGCCGAAATATCACCCAAGCGATTTCCCAACTGTACTTTTTCAAGCGCCAATTCCAGCGCTTCTTCCGTCACCTTCAGCAAGCGCTGAGCGGATTCGCTGATGGCTCCCACGGGGACCGTTATGGCGGAATCACCATAATAACCATCCAGCACCACGCCCGTATCCAGGCTGAGGATATCGCCTTCCTTCAAAGTGCGGCGTTCCGACGGGATTCCGTGAATAACCTCGTCGTTGACCGACGCACACAAGCAGCAGGGATAACCACGATACCCTTTGAACGCGGGGCGCGCCCCCAGGTCCTTCAACCGCTTGGCCACAAACTTCTCAAGGTCGAGCGTGGTGACCCCTGGCCGCACCTGCTCGCGTATCTCGTTCAAAACCTGACGGACCATCCTGCCGCTGCGCCGCAACTTCTCGATTTCGGCCGATGACTTACAGATAATCATGCCTTTGAAAGGTAACCCAACAGTCCCTTGGCAATCGCCTCGGGCTCCTTATTGCCGTCCACTGCCAGTAGAACTCCCTGGTTTCGATAGTACTCGATCAAAGGGCTGGTTTGCTTATGGTATGCTTCCAGCCGCTGCCGGATGGTGGCCTCGTTATCGTCTGCCCGGTGCACCAACTTTCCGCCGTCCTTATCACAAATCCCCTCGACCTTAGGCGGATTGAAGTAGATGTTGTAAATCTCTCCGCACACTGAACAGGTCTGCCGGCCCGTCAAGCGTTTCAACAGCAAATCCTCATCCACCTCGATATCCATCACTTGCGGCCGCCCTTGGCCCTTCGCCGCGAGCATCCGCTCCACAAACTGCGCTTGCGCGATCGTGCGTGGAAAACCATCGAGGATGAAACCCTTCTGGCAATCCGGTTCGTTAACGCGCTCTTCCACGATGCCGCAAACCACTTCGTCGGGGACCAGCCCACCGGCTTCCATTTTTGCCTTCGCCGCCAATCCCAGCGCGGTTTGTCTCTTCACGGCATCGCGCAAGATATCGCCGGTAGAAATCTGGGGAATGCCGAAATGCGTGGCGACCGCCCGCGCTTGCGTTCCCTTCCCTGCACCAGGCGCTCCCAAGAAAATCAAAGCATGCGCACGCATGACTTGCCTCCTAATGCCGAATCAAGTAGACCGCCGTCCCCGAATCCTTCCCTTCTTCAAAAACCCTTCGTAATGCCGCATGATGAGCTGTGCTTCCACCTGCTGCACGGTGTCCATGGCCACTCCCACCACGATCAGGAGGGACGTACCGCCGAAGTAGAATTGCACGTTCAGCCCATGCAGAACCCATGTGGGCAAGTGGGAGTCAAACCAATTGGCGCCCATCCACCACGGCAGGTGATTCAGGCGAAGCCCGGCCAGCATGAGTTCAGGAATGAGCGCAACCAGGGCCAGATAGAAGCCACCCACCCACGTGATTTTCGTCAGGACATCATCCAGGTAGTCAGCGGTGCGCTTGCCCGGCCGGATTCCCGGCATGAACCCACCCTGCTTACGGACATTATCCGCAACCTCGTCCGGGTTGTATACAATCGAAAGGTAAAAATGCGCAAAGAAAATAATCATTATGACGTACGTCAGCGTGTAAAGCGGCTCCCCGTAGGCAAACACCTTGGAAAACCAGCCCAAGCCGGCGCCGAGATAACGAATGAGGGCGATATTGCTTTGATCAAGGTGAAATAGACTCAGTGTTTGAGGAAATGTTAAAATCGAAACTGCAAAGATAATCGGCATCACGCCACCGCTGTTCACCTTGAGCGGTAGGTGGGTGGAAACCCCGCCCATGATTCTGCGCCCCACCACCCGTTTCGCATATTGGATGGGGATGCGCCGTTCGCCTCGTTCCACAAATACGATGCCGCCCACAATTGCCAGCATGAACGCAAGAAGCAGAAAGAGCACAAGCAAATTCCAAGTATGATTGACGAAGACCTTTTCATAAAGCTCGTGTGCCGCTCGAGGCAGCCCTACCACGATGCCGGCGAAAATCAATAGCGACATCCCGTTGCCGATGCCGCGCGCGGTGATCTGTTCGCCCAACCACATAATAAATAGGGAGCCTGTCGTCAGTGTCAGCACGGTGGTGAAAACGAAAGCAGGCCCCGGATGAGGGACAAGAGCAATCCCCAAGCTCGTCTGTTTCTCCAAAGCGATGGCGATGCCGAAAGCCTGGAACGCGCTCAAGCCCACTGTCAACCAGCGGGTATACTCGGTTATTTTCCTGCGCCCTAAATCGCCTTCTTTCTTGAGTTTCTCGAGGTGCGGTGAAACCACCGTGAGCAATTGCAGGATGATCGAAGCCGTAATATACGGCATGATTCCTAAAGCAAAAACCGTCAGGCGCCGCAGGCTGCCGCCGGAGAACATCGCCAGCAGTCCGAACAGCGAGCCTCCCATCGAGCTGAAGATCGATTCGAAAACATCGGGATTGATACCAGGCGTGGGGATAAATGCCCCCAACCGGTATACGGCAAGCATCCCCAGGGTGAAGAGGATGCGTCTTCGTAGATCCGGGATCTCGGTAATGCTTTTGAGAGATTCGAGCATTACGAAATGACCTCAGCCTTGCCGCCAGCTTTTTGGATCTTCTCCAGGGCGGACTTGGAAAACAAGTGTGCGGAAATGTGCAGCGGCGACTTCGCTTCGCCGTCGCCGAGGACTTTCAGGCCCGCGCCCAGTTGCTTCACCAGGCCGCGGGCGATGAGAAGCTCCGGCGTAATTTTCTCTTCCGCTTTGAAAACCTCAAGGTCTTTCAGGTTCACGACGGCGTAATGCTTGCGAAAAATGTTGGTGAAGCCCCGTTTGGGAAGGCGGCGGTGGAGCGGCATCTGTCCGCCCTCGAAGCCCGGCCGCATACGCATGCCCGCCCTTGACCGCTGGCCTTTCGCGCCGCGGGTGGCCGTCTTCCCGTGCCCTGATCCCATCCCCTGCCCGATTCGTTTGGAGCGCTTGTTAGCCCCTATCGGCGGTCGAAGTGTTCCAATGTGTGTCGCCATATGTCTTCAGCCTATTTCTTGCTCGCCTTCGCCGGCTTGCTTCCCTTCGGTGAAGATTCCTTCTTTTTGCCCGCTTTTGCCGATTTCGCTTTTGGGGTTTTAGCCTTCGCCGGAACCGCGCTTTCTTCCGCGCCTTCCCCCGCCACAACTGCCTCACCCGTAGCTTCCGGCGTCGTCTCAGGAGTGGATTCGGCGGGCACAGCGGGTGCAGCGGGCGCAACCTCCGGGACGTGAACCGTATATTCCGGTACCAAGGCCCAAGCCGGAGCCGCTGGCTCAGGAACGATCTCCAGCAGGTGGGGCACGGCAGCTACAATTCCTCGAATCTGCGGGGTATTGGGGCGCACCACCGTCTGGTTCAGCTTGTTCAAACCCAAGCTCCGAACGATCGCCTTCTGGTGGTAAGTGAACCCAATCCCGCTTCTTACCCACTTAATCCGAATCATCTTGAGGGTCTTTTCCGGCACAGTTCCTCAACCTCACTAGATTTCTTCCGGACTCTTGCCCCGCGTATCGGCGACCTCTTGCAGGTCGCGCAACTGGAGCAAAGCATCCATGGTCGCCTTAACAACATTGTAGGGGTTGGTCGTACCCAGGGATTTAGTCAACACGTTTTGAATCCCCGCCGCCTCCACCACCGCGCGCACCGCGCCTCCGGCGATCACTCCCGTTCCAGGCGGTGCGGGCTTGAGCAAGACTCTGCCTGCCCCATAATGGCCCGTTACGGCGTGCGGAATCGACCCCTGTGAGACATTCACCTTGGCCAGCGATTTCTTCGCCGACTCGATCCCTTTGCGAATCGCCATGGGCACTTCGCGCGCCTTGCCGGAGCCATAACCGACAATGCCGGCGCCATCACCCACGACGACCAGCGCCGCAAAACTGAGGTTCTTTCCACCTTTGACGACCTTGGTGACGCGATTAATAGCGATTACCTGGTCCTTGAGCTGCAATGCGTTCGGGTCAATCCGAATGGCCAAATCTTCCTCCCGCCGTATCTGCTAGAATTTCAGCCCCGCCGCGCGAGCAGCGTCGGCCAGCGCTTTGACGCGCCCGTGATAGGCATAGCCGCCCCGGTCGAATACCACACCGGGAATTCCCGCGGCGATGGCGCGTTGGGCAAGAACCTGCCCCACCACCTTTGCCGCGGAGACGTTCCCGCCACTCTTGAGCGTCTTGCGCACTTCCTCGTCCCGCGTTGACGCCGCAACCAGAGTGTGGCCGGTGGTGTCGTCAACCACCTGGGCATAAATATGCTTGAGCGACCGAAAAACATTCAAACGTGGCGTTTGCGCCTGCCCGCTCGCCCGAGTGCGGATTCGCACGTGAATCCGCCGGCGCGCCGCGTCTTTGGAAACGATCTGTAACATCAGCCTCTCTCCGCTCTCCTCAGCCCCAAATTACACTGCCTTGCCTGCACCACCGGCAGCCGCCGCAGCCTTGCCGACCTTCTTCTTCAGGCGCTCGCCGGTGTACCGGATACCTTTGTTCTTGTACGGATCGGGAGGCCGCAAGCCGCGAATCTTCGCGGCCACGTGCCCCACCAGTTGTTTATCCGCACCGCTGACGACGAGATGCGTTTGCTTCTCGACGCTAATGGCGACCCCTTCGGGAACCGGAAACTCGATAGGATGCGAATAACCCAGAGTAAACGTCACCGACTTACCCTTGGACTCGGCTCGATAGCCGATGCCTACGATGTCCAGGTGCCTTTCAAAGCCCTGGGTCACGCCCTGAACGGCGTTCGCGAGAAGGCTTCGAGCCAGCCCATGCAAAGCCGCCTGCTCGTCCCGTTCACGTTTCAGGAGCAAATGGCCGTCCTGCTTTTCGAAGTGGATTCCCTGGGGAAGAGGAATCCGCAAAGTTCCCTTGGGCCCCTTCACCGCCAACGACACTCCCTCCGGCTGTACGGTGACCCCTGCGGGCAAAGCAATAGTCTTTCGTCCTATTCTCGACATAGCATCACGTTCCGTCTGTCCGGTCGGAGTTCCGCACCTGGGGTGTAACCCCCGGAACCGAAACGCCTCATTTCTGCCGTCTTTCCGTCTGAGGCTCGGAGGTCGAACCTTCCGCGTGCTCTCGCGGGCCCAGACTCCGGACATCGGATCCCGGGCTCACCCTCTAGGATACGTTACAGAGGACTTCACCACCCACTCCGGCCTTGCGGGCGGCCTTGCCGGTCAGTACTCCGCGCGGCGTAGTAAGGATACTCACTCCCAGTCCCCCCAGGATGCGGGGCACCGCATGCACGCCCACGTAGACGCGGCGGCCGGGCTTCGAAACCCGGTCCAGGCTGGAAATGGCGTTCGTGCCGTCGGTTGCATACTTCAAGAAAACCTTCAAAACTTTCTTCTTGCCTTCGTCGCCCACCTTAAAGTTGCTGATGTAGCCTTCTTCCTTCAGGATGCGCGCCACCTCCACTTTGACCTTCGAGGAGGGCATATCCACGCGCGGATGACGCGCTTGAATCCCGTTGCGGATTCGAGTAAGCATATCGGCGATAGGATCAGTGACGGCTGACATAAGACTCCCGATTTTGCGGTGGCAACCTCTCGTCCAGGGCTACCAGCTTGATTTAATGACGCCGGGGATATCACCCCGAAGCGCCAACTCACGGAAATGGAGGCGGCACATCTTGAATTTGCCGAGGTAACCGCGCGGCCGCCCGCAAATTAGACAGCGATTCCGGTGTCGAATCTTGAATTTCGGCTTCTTGCGCAATTTGGCCATCATGGAAGAGCGTGCCACGTTTTACCCCCCTGCCTTTTCACTGGCCTGTGCTGCGGCTTGGCGACGTACCGCCTCCGAACGGAAGGGCATCCCCATGTGCCGCAGTAATGCCATGGCCTCAGCGTCGGTCTTGGCATCGGTTACGATCGTAATGTTCATGCCCTTAGTTTTGTCGACCTTCGCGTAATCAATTTCCGGAAATACCAACTGGTCCCGGAGTCCCAGCGTGTAGTTTCCCCGGCCGTCGAACGCGCGCGTGGAGACGCCGCGAAAATCGCGAACGCGCGGCATGGCCACGTTCGTCAGGCGGTCGAAAAATTCGTACATGCGGTCGCCACGCAAGGTCACCACCGCCCCAATCGGCATGTTCTTCCGCAGCTTGAAATTGGCAATCGACTTTCGCGCGCGCGTGATAACGGGCTTCTGTCCGGTGATCTGCCCCAGCTCCTGGGTGGCCGAATCCAACAGCTTGGCGTTCTGGATGGCTTCCCCTAGGCCCATGTTGACGACGATTTTCCGCAAGCGCGGAACGGCGTTCGCGTTGGCGTAACTAAATTCCTTCACCAAGGCCGGCACGACTTCCTTCTGGTATCGTTCTTTCAGTCTCGGAACCATGTGTGCTTACGTTCCTCCCGGCCTTTACTTATCCAGAGATTTTTCGCATTTGGCGCAGATGCGCACTTTCTTGCCTTCCGCCATTTCGCGGTGCTGGATGCGGGTCGGCCCGCAATCGCTGCAAACCAGCGCCACATTGGAAACATGAATGGGGCCTTCCTTCTCCAGAATTCCGCCGCGAATCTGCTTGGCGGGATTGGGCCGCACATGTCGCTTCACCATATTCACGTGCTCGACGAAGATCCGCTGCTTCTGCGGCTCAACTTCCAGGACCCTTCCCCGTGTCGGCTGCCCGGAAGGCCCCCGGCTTCGCCCTGCCATCACTTGCACGATGTCGTTCTTACGGATATCCATTGAAAATCCCCTTACAGAACCTCAGGCGCCAAAGAAACGATCTTCAGGAATTTCTTCTCGCGCAGTTCGCGGGCCACCGGCCCAAAGACGCGCGTCCCCACCGGCTCGCCCGCGTCGTTGATGAGCACCGCGGCGTTCTCATCGAAACGGATATAGCTGCCGTCGCGCCGCCGCTGCTCCTTCCGCATCCGGACGATGACGCACTTCACAACTTGGCCCTTGGGAATGGCGCTGTCAGGAGCCGCCTCTTTCACCGCCGCCGTAATGATGTCGCCCAACCCGGCCTGCAATCCCACATCGCCGCCCAGCGGCAGGATGCAGGAAAGTTTGCGGGCTCCGGAGTTGTCCGCCACCTGGAGAATGGTCCGCATCCCGATCATACTTCCACCTCCGGGAGGGGCGCGGCCAGCGTTGCCTTGGCAACGATCTCCACCACTCGCCAGCGCTTGCGGCTGCTCAGGGGACGAGTCTCCTGAATTCTTACTGTGTCGCCCACTCGGCATTCGTTCTTTTCGTCGTGGGCCAGAAAGTTCTTCGACCGCCGCACCACGCGTTTGTAGAGCGGATGGATGACCTGCCGCTCCACGGTAATCACCACCGTCTTCTGCATCTTATTGCTGGTGACCACCCCGACTTTTTCTTGCCGCTTCCCTTGCCCGGCGCTCGGCGCCTGTCCGCCTGCTGTTTCCGTCACCTTGCACCTACTTCGTTTGGGTTGCGCCACTCTGGCGCTCACGTACCAAGGTTTTTACTCTTGCGATTCCCTTGCGCAGCTCCCGGATGGCGCTCAGATGTTCCGATTGGCCGCCCGCCATCTGGAATTTCAGCCGGAAGAGTTGGTCAGAAAACTCGCGTTCGCGAGTTTTTAGCTCGGCATCTGTCCATTCCCGCATTTTTTCTGCGGGCCACTTCCATCGTTTGTCCTTCGCCAGCTTCATCAGTTCCGCTCCACGACCGGTTAAAGCGACTGGGCGCGCGACACAAACTTTGTCGGCAGCGGCAGCTTGTGACTGGCTAGCCGCAATGCCTCGCGCGCTTCCGCTTCCGGCACGCCTTCCATTTCAAACAGCACCCGTCCCGGCTTCACCACCGCCACCCAGAACTCAGGCGCACCCTTGCCTTTCCCCATGCGCGTTTCGGCGGGCTTCTTGGTCACCGGTTTATCGGGGAAAATTCGAATCCAAAGCTTTCCACCGCGCTTGATGAAACGCATGATGGCCACGCGACTGGCTTCAATCTGGCGGTCGGAAATCCAACCTGCTTCGAGGGCCTTCAACCCGTAGTCCCCGAAGGAGAGGTCAGAACCGCGCCAGGCCTTTCCGCACATGCGTCCGCGCTGTTGCTTCCGGTATTTAACTTTGCTCGGCATTAACATGCGTTCATTCTCAGTTCTTGAAATTCAGCTCGCAGTCGGCACATCCAGGCCCCTTCCCTTACACGCTGGCATCGGCGACGGGGGGCTTCTCTTCCGCCACCGGGGCGGAGGCCACAGGTTCTGCGGCCTTTTTTTCCACCCGATGCTTCTGCTCCAGAATTTCTCCGTTGTAAATCCAGCACTTGACGCCGATCACGCCGTAGGTTGTCCGCGCTTCGGCCTGTCCGTAATCGATGTCGGCGCGCAACGTGTGCAGTGGCAGGCGGCCTTGCAAGTACCACTCCGACCGCGCAATCTCCGCGCCATTCAGCCGGCCGCCGCAACGAATCTTGATCCCTTTGCAGCCGAACCGCAGGGCCGAATCTACCGCCTTACGCATGGCGCGGCGAAAGGCCACGCGCTTTTCCAATTGCAGGCAGATCGCTTCCGCCACCAGTTGCGCGTTCAGCTCCGGACGGTGAACTTCCTGAATGTTGATGGGCAGCACCTCGCGACCTGTGCGCTTCTGAATTTCCTGCCGGAGGCGGTCGATTTCCGCACCCTTGCGGCCAATGATAATGCCCGGCCGCGCGGTGTGAATGGTGACCTTGAGCTTGTTGCCGGGCCGCTCGACTTCAATCGACGCCACACCGGCAGCGCGGAGCTGGTCCTTGAGCCGCGCTTTAAGCTTCAGGTCTTCGTGGAGCAAGTCGGCATATTCCTTCTTGGCAAACCAGCGCGACTTCCACGTCTTGTTGTATCCCAGGCGGAACCCGTAAGGATGAACTTTCTGACCCACCCTATGCCTCCTTCATTTCGCCGGCGGCGCTGAACTCTGCCCAAGTGGCGAGCAGAGAGCGCAAACCGCTGTTTATTCTTCCGGCGCTTCCACCACGACCGTGATCGAACTGCTCCGGCGCTGGTAGCGAAAGGCGCGCCCCATGGGAGCAGGCCGGACGCGCTTTTGCCGCGGCCCTTCATTGACAAAAATTCTTGCAACCACCAGGTCGTCAACGTCGAGATTTTCGGACTTCTGCTCGGCATTGGAAACCGCCGAGCGCAGAATCTTTTCGACGTCACGCGTCACACGCTTCTTGGTGAAATTCAGAATACTGAATGCTTCGCTGACGCTCTTGCCGCGGATCTGGTCTACGACCAAGCGAGCTTTCTGCGGCGAAATTCGCACGTATTTATAAGTGGCACTGGCTTCCATCGATTCACCTGGATCTCCGGGTCGAAGACCCGAAAATTAGCTGCCGCCTCCTGCACCTGCCGGAGGCGCTGCCCCCTTCGGGCCGCTGGCAACGGGCGGGGGCGCCGCTGCCGCCGCCGCTTTCTCCGCCGCGACTCTCACGCCGTGTCCCTTGAAAGTGCGGGTCGGCGAGAATTCACCCAGCTTGTGGCCCACCATGTTCTCCGTGATGTACACGGGGATGAACTTCTTACCATTGTGGACGGCTAGCGTGTGCCCGATCATCTCAGGCACAATCGTGGACCGTCGCGACCAGGTCTTCACGACTTTCTTCTCGAACCGCCGGTTGAGCAGTTCAATCTTCTTCATCAAGTGATCGTCCACAAACGGACCCTTTTTCAGCGACCTTCCCAAATTACCCTCCCTCTATTTCTTCTCACGCCGCTTGACAATGTAACGGTCCGTAGACTTGTTATTCCGCGTCTTGTAACCGCGCGTCGGCTGGCCCCAAGGCGTCACGGGATGGCGGCCACCGGAGGTCTTGCCCTCTCCGCCGCCCAGCGGATGGTCCACCGGGTTCATGGCAACGCCGCGCACGGTGGGACGAATTCCCATCCAACGCTTGCGGCCGGCTTTGCCGATAGAGATGTTTTCGTGGTCCAGATTACCGAGCTGCCCGACGGTGGCCACGCACTCAATGAACACTTTGCGAACTTCCCCCGAGGGTAAGCGCACCTGGGCGTAATCGCCTTCTTTAGCCAGCAACTGCGCCGCGCCACCGGCGCTACGAACCATCTGGCCTCCCTTCCCGGGGCGCAACTCGATATTATGAATCATCGTGCCCACGGGAATGTTCTTCAGAGGCAGCGCGTTGCCCGTCACGATATCCGCTTCCGGGCCAGAAACCACGTGGTCTCCCACTTTCAAGCCCTGCGGATAAAGAATGTAGCGCTTGTCGCCGTCGGCGTAGCTCAACAGGGCAATAAAGGCGGAGCGATTCGGGTCATATTCAATGGTCGCTACACGCGCGGGGACACCGGTCTTGTCGCGTTTGAAGTCTATTACCCGGTAGTGGCGCTTGTGGCCGCCCCCGCGGCGCCAAATAGTGATTTCCCCTTGATTGTTCCGGCCGGAAATGCGGGTTTTCGGCTCCAAGAGTGGCTTGTGAGGCTGCGAGGTCGTAATTTCCTCAAAAGTCAGGCCAGTCTGAAACCGGCGTGTTTCCGTGTAGGGTCGGTAAGTTTTGATTCCCATAACCTTCATCTTCCGCGGCACGCGCCGCTCAACTCACGAAGCTTGCTTATGCAATATCCGTGTACTCCGGAACTTTCTCTCCCGACCGGAGCTTGACATAAGCCTTCTTCCACTCCGGGCGGTGACCAACCGTTCTTCCCCGGCGGCGCTCCTTGCCCGCAAAGGTCGAAGTGTGCACCGATTCCACTTTGACTTTAAAAACAATCTGTACAGCTTCTTTAATCTCGGTTTTGGTCGCGTGCGGATCGACCTTGAAGCACAACGTCCCGCCGTGCTCTTTCACCACCAAACTCTTTTCCGTAACGATGGGCTTTTGCAAAATTTGGTAAGGGCTCCTGTTCATCGCAGCGCCTCCTGGAGCCGCGTCAGCGCCCCCTCAGAAATTAAAAGCTGATTGTGACTCAGCACATGGTAGGGATGCAGTTCGTGCCGGCGCACCAAGTCACAACCTTTCACATTCCGCGAGGAGAGTTCCAGGTTGCGGTTGACCGCATCGTCCACCACCAGCACGCCCTTCTCCAATCCCAGCTTGTGGAGCGCCCCGGAAAAGATCTTGGTCTTGGGCTCGTCCAAATTGAACTGATCCACCACCGTCAGCTTGTGATCCTGAAATTTAGCGGCCAACGCCGACCGCAAAGCCCCGCGCAGCATGCCTTTGGGAAGCGCGTAGGAGTAATCTCGCGGCTGTGGACCATGGGCAATGGAGCCGTGCCGCCAGATGGAACTGCGGATGCTCCCCACACGGGCGCGGCCTGTTCCCTTCTGCCGCCACGGCTTCTTGCCTCCGCCGCTCACTTCCCCACGGCTCTTGGTTTTATGCGTGCCGCGGCGCTGGCTAGCCAAGTATTGCTTGACCGCTTCCCAAAGCAGACTCTGGTTGGGCCTGACGCCGAAAATTTCGTCGGCGATCTGGAAATCCCCCACCGTCTGCCCCGCAAGGTTCTTGACTTCAACGGTTGCCATGTTCGTCCTTCTGCCTACCTCGCTTGCCGCCTCTTCCGACTGCGTCGGAACTCCAACGATGTGCTCGCTGCCGGCTGCCTTCTGCTTACTGCCTACTTTCACTTATGGGGCGCCTTGGCCTTGTGCACAACCACGTAACCGCCCTGCGGACCGGGCACCGATCCCTCCACCAGAAGCGTGTTGTCGTCCGGCAGCACCTGGATCACCCGCAGATTCCGAGTGGTCACCTGCGCGTTCCCCATGTGGCCTGCGGCGCGCATGCCTTTCATAACCCGCGAGGGAAATGCTGATGCGCCAATCGAGCCCGGCGCGCGATGAAACATGGAACCGTGCGCCCCACCGCCTCCACCGAAATGGTGCCGCTTATGGAATCCCGCAAACCCGCGCCCCTTCGAAACGCCGACGACGTCTACCAGGTCGTTGACCGCGAAAAGATCCACCAGTACTTTGTCCCCGACCTTTACCTCGCCGCCGTCCTGCGCCAGGCGCACTTCGCGAAGGAAGCGCACCGGATTCGCGTTCGCCTTCTTGAAGTGTCCCTCCAGGGGCTTCTTCACTCGCCGGGGAGGAGGAACTTCCACCAGTCCCAATTGCGCGGCCTCATAACCGTCCGTCTGCGATGTCTTGCGCTGCACCACTACGCAGGGACCCGCTTTCAGCACTGTCACTGGAACCACGTCGCCGTTTTCAGCGAAAACCTGCGTCATCCCGAGTTTCTTGCCGAGTATGGCTTTTACCATGTTCATCACTTGTCAGTTGTCTGTGGTCCGTGGTCCGCTGCGACTTCAATCCGGCAATTGACAACGGTCGACTGACAACAGACATCTTTACTTCGTGTGTTCCTTCCCAAACGCCTTGATTTCGATATCCACTCCCGAAGGCAAATCGAGCTTGGTCAATGCCTCGATGGTCCCTGAGGTCGGCTCCAGGATATCCACCAGCCGCTTGTGCGTTCGAATCTCGAACTCCTCACGTGATTTCTTGTCCGAGTGGGGCGACCGCAGGACGCAGTACTTGTTCTTGAGCGTGGGCAAGGGAATCGGTCCGGCCACTTGTGCGCCCGTGCGTTTTGCCGTGGAGACGATTTCCGCCGCCGACTGGTCAAGAATCCGGTGATCGTATGCCTTGAGACGAATTCTAATTTTCTGATGCAGCATCGTTGTTTGAACCCTCAGCTCTCAGCCCTCAGCTTTCAGCCAAGCCGTCTTGCGAACGGCTGAATGCTGATTGCTGACCGCTCTACTGCATAATTTCGGCGACGGTACCGGCGCCGACGGTGTGGCCGCCTTCGCGGATGGCGAAGCGCAGGCCCTTTTCCATGGCGATGGGCGTGATCAATTCGATCTCCAAACTCACGTTGTCTCCCGGCATCACCATCTCCGTCCCTCCCGGCAGCGTCGCCACCCCCGTCACGTCCGTCGTCCGGAAGTAAAACTGCGGCCGGTAGCCGTTGAAGAACGGCGTG
>Ga0326728_10001981_pt1 | contig 70011 bp, 66 predicted proteins | sample MB3enrmetagenome_FD_207602 | JGI IMG/M metagenome (GOLD analysis project Ga0326728, IMG submission 207602) | Lab enriched peat soil microbial communities from McLean, Ithaca, NY, United States - MB31MN | ecosystem: Environmental > Terrestrial > Soil > Wetlands > Peat | place: USA: New York... | reverse complement strand
TGGCGCAGGGCGTGATCGGCCAGCACCAGCGCGGCCATGGCCTCCACCATCGGCACGGCGCGCGGCAGGACGCACGGATCATGCCGGCCCCGCGCTTTGAGCGTCGTGTTCTTCAAGTTCACGTCCACCGTTTGCTGTTCGCGCATCACCGTGGCCACCGGCTTGAAAGCCACCCGGAAGTAAATCGTCTCGCCGTTGGAAATGCCCCCTTGAATGCCCCCCGAACGATTGGTCAGCGTCCGCACTTTTCCACCCCTGCTCTGAAACGCGTCGTTGTGCTGCAATCCTGTCAGCAATGTTCCTGCAAAACCCGAGCCGACTTCAAAACCCTTCGAGGCCGGCAAACTCAACATGCCCTTGCCCAAATCCGCCTCCAACCTGTCAAATACAGGTTCGCCCCACCCCGCCGGGACGCCCCGCCCCACGCACTCGATCACCCCGCCCACGCTGTCCCCAGCCCGGCGCATTTTCTCGATCAGCCGGATCATCCGGCGCGCCGCCTCCCCGTCCGGGCACCGCACCGGGCTGGCCTCGACATCTTTTTGCCTGACATTTTCCATGTCCACCCGCGCCTCAATCCCCTGCACGCGCAGGACAAAGGCGACAATTTCGACCCCGAAGCGTTCGCGCAAAAGTTTTTTGGCGACAGCGCCGGCGGCGACGCGTCCGATCGTTTCCCGGGCGCTGGTGCGGCCGCCGCCCTGCCAGTTGCGAATGCCGAACTTGGCCTGGTAGGTGTAATCCGCATGGGAAGGCCGGAATTTCGTGGCCATCTCGCTGTAGGCCTCCGGCCGGGCGTCTTCATTTCTGACCCACATGGAAATAGGCGTGCCGAGCGTCCTGCCCTCGAACGTGCCGGAAAGAATTTCCACCCGGTCCGCCTCCCGGCGCGGTGAAACGATGGCCGATTGTCCGGGCCGGCGGCGGTCCAGATCGGGCTGAATATCCGCTTCCACCAGGCCGAGGCGCGGCGGGCAACCATCAATGACGACGCCGACACCGCCCCCGTGGGATTCCCCCCAAGTGGTGATGCGAAACAACTGTCCAAACGAGTTTCCCATTGGGGGATTTTAAAGTTCAAGCCGCAAAGTTCAAAGTCCAAAGTTAAACAATGCGCGGCGGGAGGGGGTTTTTGGGGTGCGTGGACAGGATTTGCAGGCTCGTTCCCGCCGCCCACAGCCAGGAGACCGCGAAAATGCCCAGGCCCGCCAACGGCCACCGTATTTGACGCCAGAGGGTTGTCAGGGCTTCAACGGGATCGCCGGTGGATTGGTTCATGCGCGTCCAGTTGCCCAGCATCCATTCCAGCAGGTGAATGCCCGTTGCCACGCTGAGGATGAATCCGACCGCCGCCAGGGCCAATTGATAATAGCCAATGGGTTTTCCCGCCGCCAGCGAACCTGACCCGGGCAAGGCAAGATTGGCGGTCAGACACGCCCAAGCCTCCGTGCGGTTGGCGGGGCCTTTGGCGCGGCTGGCAAGCACGAGTTTCACAGTGAGCTTGGGGAGCCTACCAGTGGCGCCAGTGGCGATGCACCCACATCCAGCGGCCCGGCGGCAGCCCGCCGAAAAACCACGGCAAAATACCCTGCCAGGTCAAACCCACCGCCGAGAGAATCAAACCCCACACGGCCATGGTTTTGCCGCCCGGCTGCGGATGGGCTTCGTGCTGGCTGATGGCAATGACGGAAAAGAGGATTCCCAAAATCGCAAACAGAATGCCCAAACAGCAGCAGACATTGGACAGCACGCCGCAGATCAGGCCCGCCAGCGCCAGGCCGTTGCCCCGTTGGGCCGCCGCCGGGGGAGGCATCATCACGACCGGTGGGACGCCGAATTCGGGCGTTGACGACAAGGCCCTCCACTCGTTGCTCCCTTCCGCCTGGAGCAGCGTTGCGCTGTTGACCCGTCCTTCGGCCTGCCATTGCCGAATTTGCGCGGCAGGCACAGGGCCGTAAATTTTTTGGTCGCTGCCAATGACTTTATACATGAATGACTCCAGCTTAATGAGATGTCGCCAGCAGCCGTACAATCGGCACATTCCGCAAAATCCCAAAAATCAACAAGCCCGCCACCAATGCCCATCCGAAGATGGGGCGGGTTACAATGCCGGGCAGCCTCTTGCCTGCCGCCAGCCAGATCAATTCCCGCGCCGCCAGCCAACACCCGACGGGCAAAAGCGCCACGACAAAGGAATTCAACCGCCAAGCCGCCGCAAAGTTGCCGTGGGTCAATTGATGCAGCGCCCGCAACGTGCCGCATCCGGGGCACAACAGCCCCGTCGTCTGGTGCAGCGGACAGATGGGATAAAAGCAGTGGGTGGCGGGGTCAAAAAGGAACAAAGCCACCAGCGCCCCTGCCGCCGCCGCCAAACCTGCGATGGCAAGGAAATAACACCAAGGCGACGCTGCCAATGGTCCTTTCATAATTTATTGGGGAAACGAGTTCTGAAGGTTCGTCAAATACTGGGGAAAGGATATAAAGATCAAAAGGACAACGACCGCAATAATCAGGGAAAGAATTCCCAGCACAATGCCAGCGATGGCGAATCCCGAGCCTGTCTGCTGTGGATTTTGTTTAATCTGCGAGAGGGCAACAATGCCGAGCACAAGGCTGACCGGACCTAAAACTTGACAACAGAGGAGCGAGATAATTCCGGTGATCATGGCCCAGAGCGCCATCGGGTTGGACTTCGCCGCGCCAGGGGCCGTGGCCATTTGGATGGGAGTCACGGGAGCCGATGGCGCGCTGGCGGGCAACGCCGCCGCGAATTCGGGCAATTCCGCAACACTTTTCCAAACCCCGGTGCCTTCCGTCTGGACCCTGGTGTGGGCATTGATGCGCCCCTCGGAAATCCACTGGCGAAGTTGGTCGGCGGTGATGGGCCCGTACTCTTTCTGATCGGCTCCGATAATCTTGTACATGGCGTGAAGATGCCCGGAACCGCTTCGCCCCGTCAAGCCCCCTCGGACGCCGCAATCAACTCTTTCAATTTGCTCCCGGTCTTCCCCGAATCGATCAGCTCCGCCGCCATCTTCCATCCGGCAGCGGTCGAACGGCTTTTCCCCGCGATAAACAGCGCGGCGCCGCTGTTGAGCAAAACCACATCCCGTTTCGGTCCGCGGTCTTTACCGTGCAACAAACAGCGCACCATCTCCGCATTGGCTTGGGGATCTCCCCCCGCCAAATCGGCCAGCGTCGCCGGTTGAATGGGAAACCTTCCGGGCGGGATGGATCGGAGGCGGGCCATGCCCTGTGAAAATTCCGCCACATGGTTGGTTCCAAGAGTCGAGAATTCATCCAAATACCGCTTTTTGCCCCCGTCCACAACGGACCCGCAAACCACCATCCCGCGGCGCACTCCCAGGCTTTGCAAGACGGCCGCAATGGGCGCACAGAGCTCCCGCCGCGGGACCCCGACCAGTTGGGCGGCGGGCCGCGCCGGATTCAGCAATGGCCCGAGAAAATTGAAAATCGTCCTTTGCCCCCGCTCGCCGCACAAACGCCGCGCCGGGGCGATTTGTCTGAAGGCGGGATGGTAGTTCGGCGCGAAGAAAAAGGCGAAATGATGGTCGCGCAACGAGGCCGCGGCCCGCTCTGGCGTCAAATCTATTTTTATTCCGAGCGCCTCCAGCACGTCCGCGCTGCCCGCCTGCGACGTCACGGCGCGGTTGCCGTGCTTGGCCACGCTCACCCCGGCCGAGGCCATGACCAGCGCCACGGTGGTCGAGACGTTGAACGTGTTCAAGCGGTCCCCACCCGTGCCGCAAACATCGATGATTGTCCGCGAGCGCGTCTCCGCGTCCAGCGGCGGCGCGATGGCCCTGGCCTGCAAGGCGCGCGCGAAGGCTGTGATCTCCTCTGTTGTCTCGCCTTTGCGGGCCAGCGCGGCGAGGAAATCGGCTTTGACTTCCGCCGTTTCCCCTTCGCCGGTCAATTCCTCCACCGCGCCGCAGACTTGCTCGTCCGTCAGAGCCTTGCCTCCGGCCAGTTGCTTGGTCAACGCGATTAACACGATGGAAAGTGTAGAAAGACGGGGCCTTGTTTGCCAGCGGCTTTTTGGGTGGCGGTTTCTCGTTCCTAATCTTAATCTTAATCGTAATCTTAATCCGAATCCGAATTGCACGAAGAAGATTAGGATTAGGAGTAAGATTAAGATTAGGAGTGGCTGGCCAATGGATACCGAAGTCATCGCAACAAACGACATGTCGCTGCTTGAAACGGCGGTGGCGCGCGCGGCTGAATTGCTCCGGGCCGGCCAGTTGGTGGCCTTGCCGACCGAGACGGTTTATGGCCTGGCCGCCAATGCCTGGAATGCTGACGCCGTCCGGCGCATTTTCGATGTCAAGGGGCGTCCTCCGCAAAACCCCATCATCGTCCATGTCGCCAGCCTGGAATTGGCGCGCCGGTGCGTCTCCGATTGGCCGCCGCTGGCCGCCAGACTGGCCGGGGCGTTTTGGCCGGGACCGCTGACTCTGGTTCTGCCGCGCTCGCCGGAAATTCCCGATGTTGTCGCAGCGGGCGGGCGCACTGTCGGGGTGCGATGGCCGGACCACCCTTTCATTCAGGCGGTGATCCGCGCCTGCGGCTTTCCTTTGGCCGCCCCGAGCGCCAATCGGTCCAATCATATTTCCCCCACCACCGCCGAACACGTCCGCAGGGATTTGGGCGGCCGCATTCCCCTCATCGTCGATGGGGGGCCGTCGCAAGTGGGTATTGAATCAACCGTGCTCGACCTGGCCTGCTCGCCGCCGCGCCTGTTGCGGCCCGGGATGATCCACACCGAATCTTTGCTCGCCGCCATGGGCGGGAGTGCTTTGCAAACGTCTGCTCCCGACTGGTCCGACAGCGCCGGGGCATTTTTGCGCAGTCCGGGTCTGCTGCCAAAACACTATTCACCCAAAGCCAGACTGGTCCTCTTGAAGTGGCGTAACGACAACGATTTGGCCGCGCAGATTTCAAAATACCCGGTCCAGCGCGACAGAATCCATGTGATCGCGCACCACGCGATTGCCCTGCGGCAGAATTTCGGGCGGGTGGCCGTCATTCCCCGCGATGCCGAAGCATTTGCCCGCGCCATTTACTCCGAATTGCACCAATGCGACGAAGCCGGCGCGGAGTTAATCGTCGTCGAAGCCCCGCCCACCGGCGAAGAATGGCGCGCCATCGCCGACCGCCTCACCAGGGCAGCCGGGGGCGCATCCCCGCCTTTAGGCGGCAGTTCCTGATCTTAATCGTAATCCTAATCCTAATCTTCTTGATCAGAGGATTAGGACAAGAAGCCAGATTCAGGCCGCTTTCGGCAATGGGTGAATGGTCTTTTCGATTTCCCTGGCAGAACTCAACCGGGCTTGATCCAATTCGTAATGGGATTGCAGATTAAGCCAAAACTGGGGCGTGGTGTTGAAATAACGTCCCAAGCGCAGAGCGGTGTCGGCGGAAACGCCGCGCCGGCGCAAGGCAATTTCATTGACGCGGCGCGATGGCACATGAATCTCCCTGGCCAGACGATATTGCGAAATGCACAGCGGCTTCAAAAAGTCCTCCAACAGGATTTCCCCCGGATGCACCGGATTTAAGGCTGGGTCTTTCATAACAGTCATTCCGTTTATAACCAAAACCGTTACCTTGTCAACCCCTCCGCCTGGCCAATTGCTTGGCCAAAATGAACTAATACCAATTTCCGAGGACCCTTTCGTGAAGCCGCAATTGACGACTGTTGAACATAAATCACTGTTTGGGGCGCCGGAAGCAGTAGTAAATACAGATACCCCCAACTATCATCAGAATGAAGGAGTCTAATATTACCTCGTCCTGCGTTATTGGGCCGTGTCTTCCAGATGCTGGCACCACATAACTGGGGCCGCGCCTCCAAGCTACCCCGCCAGACAGAATCCCCAGGCTGAGGAGGATTCCTCCGACGACCCCGGTCCAGAATTGACCCGACGTCATATCTGATCTCATCCAAGCTCGAAAGTAAACCTGAAGCACAGGTCAAATCAATTAGGATTTTGTCATTCTTCACGTCCCGTGAACGGGTCGCGTGAACGGGTTCCGAGCATGTCAACATTTTGTCTGCCGCGCCCCGCCCGCTCTGTCCACCAACAAGTCCGCTTTCGCCGCCGCCAACCGCAACCGAATTACACCACAAAGCACAAGAAGCGGCAGTTGGTGGGGTGAGACTCCCTTGGCGCGCCATAGCCTTTGGCGACGGCGGGCGTCGAACCCCAAATCGATCCAGCTTGTCCGCCATAGTCTTGGCGACGGCAGATCACGGCTCGACAGCCTCCGTCGCTAAAGCTATGGCGGCCAGGGAGTCTCGCCCTGCCGCGTCAAAACTGCATAAGCCTTTGCCGCGCAAGCTGTTAAACCTTTTATCGTAAAAAATCACACTTTTTTAAAGAATCTTTAAAATATCTGTTGACGAAAGAATATATTAACTGTAATGTTCGTCTAATGAATGACCAATTAAGGCCATGTCGGACTTGTCGCGCCACATAGCCGCAGCGGCGAAGGCGGAAAGGCAGAATTATGAAGGATGAATTAAGAAAACCGGCCTCTGCCAGGCCTCCGGCCAGGGCCATTTGCGCGGAACGCGTGAGGAACGCCTTATTTCACCGGTTTAACCTCAGCTTTAGGCCCATTTTACTGCGGTTTTGAGAGATGTCAAGCGAAAGGAGCAAATTTTTAAAAAATGCCAAAAATGCCATTTTCCGTGCAATGCCAGGCTTTATTAGACCATTCGTCGCACCGCGTCGCAGTCAGTCGCAAAAGTCGCAACCCGGAAGGCGTCAAACCAGCCAAACCGATCCTGCCGGCCAAACCGGCGGCAAATCGTATGCAAATACCTTATCATGAATAATTTGCAAAAGAATCTGCCCTCAGTCGCGTTTCGACCTGTTCCGACCTGTTCCGACCTGTTCCGACCAAAAAAAATAAATCCTAAACTTCGCTGCAGCGGCTGCGGCGGGCAGGCCGATGGCCGAATTGCAGAATTAGAAGAGTGCCGGGAGGAGACCCCGGTTCCAGCAGGGCTTGACGGCTTTTCCCCGGACAAGGCACGTTATGTTGCAATGAGTATGACGCGTCTCCTCAAAGCTCTCCCGGCTTTGGCCGTTGCCTGGGCCGGACTCGCGGTTCATGCGGCGACCATTACCGTTTTCGCCGCCTCCAGCCTGACGGATGCTTTGGGGGAAATCGCCCGCAACTACCAAAACAAGACTGGCGATAAAATTGAATTCAACTTCGCCGCGTCCAGCCTCCTGGCGCGGCAGATCGAGGAAGGCGCGCCGGCGGACATTTTCTTTTCCGCCGACGAGGCCAAGATGGATGCTCTTGAAAAAAAGGGGCTGGTCGAAAAGAAGACGCGCCGGAGCCGCTTGTCCAACTCGCTGGTCATTGTAGTGGCGGCGGACAACCTCCTCCCGATCCGGTCGCCGAAGGATTTGACCGCGGAGAAGATCGGGCATGTCGCGCTGGCCGATCCGCAGTCCGTTCCGGCGGGGATTTATGCCAGGGAATACCTGAACAGGATTCATCTCTGGGACCAGATCGCGCCCAAGGTTGTGCCGATGGGAAACGTGCGGGCCGCGCTGGCGGCGGTGGAATCCGGCGATGCCGAAGCCGGAATTGTCTATAAGACCGACGCGGCCATTTCCAAAAAGGTGCGGGTGGCCTGGGCGGTGCCGCGCCAGGATGGCCCCAAAATCAGCTATCCAATGGCGGTGATGAAGGAGGCCAGAGACCCGAAGGCGGCCCGGGCCTTCCTGGAATATCTGGATTCGGATGCGGCGGGCCGGGTTTTTGCAAAGTTCGGATTCATTCTTGAGACGAATGCGCCATGACGGCCAATGAGTGGCAAATTGTCTGGTTTACAGCGTGGGTCGCGGCTTTGAGCACGCTCGTCATCCTGCCGCCGGGCCTGGCGGTGGCGTGGTTGCTGGCGCGCTGTGATTGGCCGGGAAAGTCCCTTCTCGAAACCCTCGTCACGCTGCCGCTGGTCCTGCCGCCGGTGGCCACGGGGCTGATCCTGCTGAAAGTATTGGGACGGCACGGATGGGGCGGTTTTTTCCATGACCGCCTGCATCTGGACATTGTGTTTACGTGGCGGGCCGTCCTGGCGGCGTTGGGTGTGATGTCGTTTCCGTTGCTGGTGCGTTCGGCCCGCGTGGCCTTGGAGCAGGTCAATCCCCGTTTTGAACAAATCGCCCGGACCCTGGGGGCGGGCGAGCTGCGGGTCTTTTTTTCCATCACGATTCCCCTCGCCTTGCGCGGGATTATCGGCGGGATCATCCTGGCCTTTGCGCGGGCCTTGGGGGAATTTGGCGCGACGATCATGGTGGCCGGCAACATCCCCGGCAAGACTTCCACGTTGTCTCTGTCCATCTACCAATCCTGGTTCAATGGGGAGGATGCCGCCGCTTACAGATTGCTCGGGGCGTCAGTGGCGCTGGCTTTCACGGCGGTCTGGGCCAGTGAATGGTTCATGCGCCGGAACCGGAGCTGAGATTGCCCGATGATGAATAGAGCCAAAATGATCCTGTCTCTGGCTGGCCTTCTTTTGCTGCCCGGCTGCGGCAATCCGGGCTATCGCACCCGGCGGCTGGTCATCAACACCAACTTTTTGACCGCAGCCGCCGCGCCGCGCGGGCCGTCAGGAAGGCCGCTTCAGTATTTTTTCAAAGTTCTCGGTTGGCTCGATTTCAATCCGGGCCGGCTCCGCAGCCTTGGACTTTGCGGCAACACCTGTTGCAGGCTCAAGGATGCGACCGGGTTGGCCGGACTTGGGCATGGGTGTCTCCTCTTCCTCCGCCACGGTTTCGCGGGCGGCCATGTTGAAGTGGGTTCGCTTGTCGAGCCACGCGCGATAACGCGGATAACTCCACATGCCGTACTCGGCGCCGGTTTCGATCGACGAGATGATTTTGAAGAAATCGCGATTCCGAATGAAGTTTTTGACGGCCATGGTCGCCATGAGGACTTCGCATTCCGGCACGCAAATACTCAAATTGGGCCGGAATTGGAGGCGCTGCGAGACGACCCCGATGAGACAATCGGCCATCTGCGCGGCGATGTTGCCTTGAATCTCGGAGGGAAAAGCGTTGATGACCCGCTGCAAGGCTTCGGTGCAGTTGGAAGAATGGACCGTGGCCAAAACCAGGTGGCCGGTTTCAGCGGCGTTCAGTGTCAGGCGCATCGTCTCCGGCTCGCGCAATTCGCCCACCATCAACACGTCGGGGTCTTCTCTCAAACTGTCCAGCAGCGCCTGCTCGAAACTGGGCGTGTCCCGGCCCACTTCGCGCTGGCGGATGAAGGCGCGTTTGGGCCGGAAGGAAAATTCGATCGGGTTTTCAATCGTGACGATGTGGCGGGCATCGGTCAGGTTAATCGTTTGGATCAACGCGGCCAGGGTGGTCGATTTTCCGCTGCCGGTTGCCCCGCTGATCAAGATCAGCCCATGCGAATGATCCACCAATTGCTTGAAATCCGGATGCAGGTTCAACCCGTCGATGGTCGGCTGAAAAGCGGGCAGCAGGCGGATGGCGAATCCGACTCCGCGCGAAGTCTGAAGAATGTTGATCCGGCAGCGCAATCCCTCAATGATCCTGGAGAGATCGAAGGAACGCCGTTCCAAAAACTCGGGCCAATAATCGGCGCCGATCATTTCGCGCGCCCATTCGAGCACCGCGGGCGGCGCAAGCGGTTCGCCCACGGAATGCAGGCTGCCCCGCACCCGCAAGACGGCGCACAACCCCGGTTCCAAATGAAGGTCGCTGGCGCCTTCTCTTTTGGCCAAAGCAATGAGTTCCCGCAAGTTCATGAATTCCGGCGCGCGTCGATTGGTGTTTTAAACTCCATCGGCGCCGGTTTGTTTCGGCGCCAAATTGTGCTTGAGTTCAAGCCGGGATCAGAATGGCACGGTGGGGCAATTGTGTCAATCCAGCCAGACCAACAGCGTCAGCCCGTCATCCTTTACGGTGATAATCAACGGCATCCATGCGGCCATCCAGTTCAATGACCGAATAGCCCCAGGGAAGGTATCGATTGGATCCCTTGCTTTCGGGATGCTCGACTCGCCAGGCGATGACCTCCCACCCATCCCCTTTTTTCAACACCTCCCATTCGGCCCGGTCGGCCCAATCCTCCTTTTGCTCCAACAACCGCTTCGCCACCGCGATCTGGTCGCGGTAGCGGCCCTGCGGATCCTCAGGTTGCTCCATGCGGGCGGTCTCACCGCCGCATCCGCAGAGAAACGAGAGAAACAGGGCAATAATCCAGCATCTGGCCATCCCTCTCTTTATCGGCAGGACTCTGTTCCGCTTAAGCACAGCATCGTGCAAAGGGATGAGAGAGAACCGTTTAAAATGAATCAAATGCTTGAGTTTGTTGATTTTTGGGCCGATACTGTTATGACAACTATGAAAACTCGACTCTTGCTTCCGGGGCTTTTCGCGTCTTTGCTTCTGGCCTCCTCCCAATCGCTTCCGGCCCAGGCCAGCCTGCCCGTTTATACCGACAACATGGTAAACGGCTTCCAGGACGACTACAGTTGGATACCGCATAATCTAGCCAACACAAATCCGGTCCACAGTGGAAACTACTCAATTAGCGTCTCGGCGAACGACAATGACTGGGAAGGCCTTGCGTTTGAAGAACCCATTTACAATACTTACCAGGGCGGCTTTAACGCCACCCCGTACACGAATTTTGTTTTTTGGGCGGACGGCGGTTCCAAGGGTGGACAGAAGCTGTATGTCTATGCCATGTACGGCACCAACTCGGCTACAGGTGTTTATTTGTCGGCTCTGCCGACCAATTCCTGGCAGCAATACACTATTCCCCTTTCCTCCCTTCTGCCCGCCGGCATATCGAATTTGGATGAAATCATCCTACAATTGACATCCTTCGGCACGACCAACACCTTTTACGTGGACGACATCTCCTTCACCGCCCAACCTGCCCCTGCCCTTGAGCATTTGTCTGTCGATGCTTCAAAAACCCTCCGCACCGCCGACCCGCGCTGGTTTGGTGTCAATACCGCCATCTGGGATGGCTATCTCGACACATCCGCCACTTCCAACGCCCTCAGTCAGGCCGGCGTCCTTTCCCTGCGCTTCCCCGCCGGCTCGCTTTCGGACGAGTATCATTGGTCCACCGGCCTGACCATCGCTTGGTCCAATGGAGTGCCCGTTTCCACTAATTCCTGGGCCAGCAGCCCCGCCAATTTCATGCACGTCGCCACCAACTTGGGTGCGCAGGCGTTCATCACCGTCAACTATGGCTCGGGCACCAGCAACGAGGCCGCCGCCTGGGTGCTCAATGCCAACGTGACCAATCATTGCGGCTTTAAATACTGGGAAGTGGGCAACGAAGTCTATGGGACTTGGGAACAGGACACGAATAACCCGCCCAACGACCCTTACACCTATGCCGTCCGCTTCGCCGGCTACCAAGCCCTCATGAAGGCCGCCGATCCTTCCATAGAAGTCGGCGCGGTGTGCGCGCCCGGCGAGGACAATTCCTCTAATTATGACACCCATGCTGCCACCAATTCCGCCACCGGCAACGTCCATTATGGCTGGACACCGGTCATGCTCGCCACGTTCAAAAGTCTCGGCGTTACTCCCGATTTCCTCATTTATCATTTTTACCCCGAATACACTCCGGTTGAAACCCCCGCCCCCGCCGATGACAGCGACCCGCTGGTGCTCCAAGTTTCCTCCCAAGTCGCCGGGGATGCCGCCAATCTTCGCATGATGATCAATGATTATTTTGGAGCCAGCACCGGCTCAAACATCGAACTGGTCTGCACGGAAAACAACAGCGACTCCGGCGCCGAAGGACGCCAGATGACCAGCCTGGTCAATGCCCTGTATCTGGCCGACACTGATGCCCAACTCATGAAAACCGAATTCAACGCTTACACATGGTGGGACCTCCGCAATGGCACCAACTCCGACGGCAGCTTTGACCCCACCCTCTATGGCTGGCGCAACGAAGGGGACGAAGGCCTCATCGACGGACTCGACTCTTATTACCCGGATTATTACGCCATGAAAATTATGCAATACTTTGTGCGTCCGGGTGATACGGTGCTCAACGCCGCCAGCGATTACCTGCTGCTCTCGGCCTACGCTTCCCGCCGCGCCGACGGCTCGCTCAGCCTCCTGGTCATCAACAAGGATACCAACGCCACTTTCACTGCCCAAATCAGCCTTGCCAACTTTGTGCCCTTTTCATCGGCCACCGTCCATTCATACGGCATGCCACAGGACAACGCCGTGAAAAACGGTCTCAGCACCAATCTCCAGGACATTGCCGTGTCCAATTATCCCTCGGCCTCGACGCTGTTCACCAACTCCTTTGCCCCGCTTTCGCTGACGGTGTTCACCTTTGCCCCGTCCGCGCCATCGTTACAGGTGCTCCCGGCCGCCTCCGGTCAATTCGCCTTTCAACTGAGTGGACAATCCGGGACCCCCTACATCATCGAGACTTCCACTGATCTCGTCACCTGGACCTCCATTTCCACCAACCTCCTGACCGGCGCTTCCTTGAATATCACCAACACCATCCCGCCTGGAGCGGGCCAACAATATTGGAGCGCCTTCTGGCAACCGTAATGTCGAACTGTAGTATTGCAGTTTGAAAGCTTTCCCCTCCGGCCGCAGGACGCGGGACGCAGGATTTGCATTGAAGCAATGCCGTTCTTTAACCACACTGGCCGGACTCATGGGAGCACAATGGAAACAAGCCGGACGCGAAATCAGCGCGCAGAAAAAAGGCCAGATGGTCGTCAAACTGGTGCGCGAGATCACGGTCGCGGCCAAGCTCGGAGGGGCCGATCCCGACCTGAATCCGCGCCTGGCCGCCGCCGTTGAAAAGGCCAAAAAATCCTCCGTCTATAAGGAGACCATCGAGCGCGCCATCAAAAAAGGCGCGGGTCTGACCGGCGAAAAAGTGGCCATTGAAACGGTCGTCTATGAAGGTTTCGCCCCGCACAAAGTGCCGGTGGTCGTCGAGTGTCTGACCGACAATCGCAACCGGACCGCGCCGGAAATCCGCCGTTTGTTCCAAGGCGGTTCGATGGGCGCTCCCGGCAGTGTGGCGTTTTTCTTCAATCATTTGGGCGTGGTCGAAGCCACCCATCCTGACGCGCAGCGCGACGCCGAAGCCGACGCCATTGAAGCGGGCGCGCAGGAAATTGAGCCTCTTGAAGCCGGCGAAGTGCCCGCCGGACAAAAGGGCGCGCGGTTTTTGACGGGAACCAAAGACCTGGATACCGTTGCCAGGGCATTGAAGACGGCGGGCTGGAACGTGATCGCCTCCGAACTTCGCTACGTCGCAAAACATTTTACGGAAGTTTCCGGGGCGCACCGCAAGGAAGTCCTGGATTTTCTCAACGCGCTCGACGACCACGAGGACGTGCATCGTGTTTATGCGGCGATGAAACCGGGTTAGGCTTGCAGCCGGGCCGCAGGCTGCGCAACTTTGTGCCCCCACTGCAACAGGCGCGCGGTGGCGTCCCACCCCAAACAGGCGTCGGTGATGGAGACTCCATAACGCAAGCTGGCCGGATTGCCTTGGGGGAACGGTTGCGTGCCCTCTTGCAGATAACTTTCAACCATCAATCCGATGAGCGAGCGGGTGCCGGCGGCGCGTTGCCCGATGACGTTGCGCCAAACGTCCTCCTGCCGGGCCGATTGTTTGCCCGAATTGGCATGGCTGCAATCGACCATCAGGACCCGGGGCAAACCGTGCCCGGCCAGTTGATTTTCCGCTTCGCGAATGCTTTCCGCGTCATAATTTGCGCGCAAGCGGCCACCTCGCAACACAACGTGCCCGCTGGGATTGCCCGCCGTGCGAACAATGCTGGTGACTCCATCCTGATCAATCCCGATGAAGCTATGCGGATGCATCGCCGCTCCCATGGCGTCGATGGCAATCTGCAAACTGCCGTCCGTGCCGTTCTTGAAACCGACGGGCATGGAGAGGCCGCTGGCCATTTCGCGGTGGGTTTGGGACTCGGTGGTGCGCGCGCCGATCGCCGCCCAACTGATGAGATCGGCAATATACTGCGGTGTGATCGGGTCCAGAAATTCCGTCGCGGCAGGCAGGCCCAAGGCGGTGATGTCCAGCAGAAGGCGGCGGGCTTTTTTGAGGCCGCCCTCGATGTCGTACGAATTATCGAGATGCGGATCATTGATCAACCCTTTCCAGCCAATGGTCGTGCGCGGCTTTTCGAAATAAACGCGCATGACGATTTCCAGGCGGTCATCCAACTCCCGGCGAAGGGCACTAAGTTTGCCGGCATAATCCAGCGCGCCGACGGGGTCGTGAATGGAGCAGGGACCGACCACGACCAGCAACCGCGGGTCTATCTGCGCCAGAATAGCGTTGATGGACTGGCGTCCGCGCACCACCGTGGCGTTGCAGGCTTCGCTCATGGGCAATTCAGCCTTCAAAGCTCGCGGCGTCAGGAGCCGGACAATTTCCTTTACATGTAAATCCTGAGTCGGAATCATCCCCGCCAGTATATTCTCCCTGCGAGAATGTCCAATGACGAAACCCTGATTTTTTTGTTTGAAATGTCCCGGCTTCGGGGGCATTATTTGTTTCGGGGTGTGCAATGACCCATTATGTTGAACTGTTCTATTACTTATGAAAATTAAAAAAAGCGCGGCAATGGCCGCCATGATGCCAAACGTCAAAACAACTGCGGGAACTCCAGCAACAACTCCCGCAACAACTCCCGCAACAACTCCCGCAAGACCCACCTTCGCGGCTCCCAAACCTGCCACTGCGGCTCCCAAACCTGCCACTGCGGCTCCCAAACCCGCCGCTGCGGCTCCCAAACCCGCCAGTGCGGCGCCTGCCGCTCATGGAGCTCTCACCACCATCGATGTCAAACTGGACGTCGGGTTTGGCAATGCCCTGTTTCTCCGGGGGGACGGCGGCGGTCTGACGTGGGAACGCGGCGTGCCGCTGTCCTGCGTGGATGGCAAAACCTGGCGATGGTCGGCGACTATCAAGGATCCGATCACCTTCAAGCTGCTCATCAATGATAAAATATGGTCGGCGGGAACGGATCTGACGGTCAAGCCCGGTCAAAAGCTTGAAGTCAAGCCGAGCTTCGCCTAATCCGGTCTTGCTTCCATCGCCAGGGGTTGGAAGGCGCGTTGACGGTTCAGGAGCGCCGGTTTGGTCCGACTTCGTGGAAACTACGAAGCAAGAGGAATCGTGCGTGCCAAAAATCATTGCGATTCCAATGAGGGTTCGTGCCGATGAGGCGTCTTGGGCAGGAAGTTGCAGTTGCTTACCGACATTTGCTTGACTTCCCGAATCCACCACACTTATAACCCGCGCTGCCATGAACCTATTTAGGCGAAAGAGCGTGACCGCATTGCAGGCGGAAGCCAAAGCGGATCACAGCCTGAAGCGGGCGTTGGGCGCGGTGAACCTGACCGCGCTGGGCATCGGGGCGATCATCGGGACCGGAATTTTCGTTTTGACAGGAACGGTCGCGGCACAGAACGCCGGCCCGGCGGTGGTGCTTTCGTATGTGCTGGCGGGGATCGCGTCGGTCTTTGCGGCGCTGTGTTATAGTGAATTTGCCTCGCTAGTGCCGATGGCCGGCAGCGCCTATACTTATGGTTATGCGACGTTGGGCGAGCTGATCGCTTGGATCATCGGGTGGGACTTGATTTTAGAGTATGCCGTCGGCGCGATCACGGTGGCGGTGGGGTGGTCGGGTTACGTGGTTTCATTTCTCCGGGGTTTGGGGATCGTTGTGCCGCCGACCCTTTCCGCAGCGCGGGGAACGGAATTGGTTGACATTCCGGCCGCGCTGGCGGGAGCGATGAAGATCAAGGCGGGCTGGACAGCTTTCCTGCCGCTGGCCGATCAAATCAAGGCAAATGGCATCGATCCGGCTTCGTTGGCGCACGCAACGGCGATCTTCAATCTTCCCGCGGTGATTATCATTTTCGTGGTCACCACTCTCCTGGTCATTGGCATCAAGGAATCGGCGGACTTTAACGACGTGATTGTGTTAATAAAGGTGGCGGTGGTCCTGCTGTTTATCGTGGGCGCGGCCCGTGCCATCAATCCGGCCAATTGGCATCCGTTTATTCCGCGGTATATTCCGCCGAGCGGCGGGCAACCCGGGCATTTTGGATTCAGTGGCGTGCTGACCGGCGCGGGGACGGTGTTTTTCGCCTATATCGGTTTTGACGCGGTGAGCACCGCCGCGCAGGAGGCGAAGAATCCACAACGCGACCTGCCGATTGGCATCCTGGGATCGCTGCTGATATGCACGGTGCTCTATATATTGGTCTCGGCCATTGCCACAGGCATCGTGCCCTATCTGCAATTGGATGTGCCCGACCCGATCGCGCTGGCAGCGGACCGCGCTGGAATGGGTTGGATGGCCGGTTTGATCAAGCTCGGCGCCATTGCGGGTCTGTCATCGGTGGTTCTGGTCATGTTGCTCGGGCAATCGAGGGTGTTTTACAGCATGGCCAGGGACGGCTTGCTGCCGCCAATTGTCAGCCGGGTTCATCCGCGCTTCCAGACGCCGTGGCTGGGATCGATTGCGACCGGTTTGGTGGTGGCGTTTTTCTCGGCTGTTTTCACGGTGCGCGAAGCCGGCAATCTTTGTTCCATCGGAACGTTGCTGGCGTTCGCGATCGTTTCCATTGGCGTTCTGGTGCTGCGCGTTCGTGAACCGGGGCTGGAGCGGAAATTTACCGCGCCGTGGGTGTGGTTTGTTGCGCCCGCGGGAGCGGCATCGGCCATGATTCTGATGTTGGCTCTGCCGCGGACCACCTGGTTGCGGCTCATTGTTTGGTTTCTCATTGGCATTCTCGTCTATACCTTTTATGGGAGGCACCACAGCAAATTGAACCAAGCGCCGCCGATTCCGGTGAATCCAGGGAAATAGACGCACTCTTAATGAGTCAGAAACCGCCCCCCAAAAAAGTGAAACGCACCCCGGCGGGCAACAGAAGCCTTTTCGTATCGGCAAGCTGTGCCATAGAATCAATCCATGAATGAACAGGCAATAATGGACGATAAATCACCCGCGCCGCTTCCGCCCCCGCCCGCTGCGCCCAAATCCAGGCGCAGACTGGCCATTCTCCTCGGCGCAGTGGTTCTGGCCCTTGCCGCGGCGGTCATCGTCTTCTACGTTTGGTTCATTGCCCCGTATGAGTCCACCGACGATGCCTTTATCGAGGGTCATGTCACCATCGTAAGTCCCCGCGTGTCGGGTCCGGTGATCCGGCTGCTGGTTGAGGATAATCAGGTGGTCAAGGAGGGCGATTTGCTTTTGGAAATCGACCCTCGTGATTACGAGACGAAACTGGCGCAAACACGCGCCGATCTCGCAGCGGCCCGCAGCCGGCTGGAACAGGCAAAGGCTCAATTGGCGGTTGATGAGGCCAAAGCGGCGCAGCAGTTGGCAGCCGTCACAGCCGCGGAAGCGGAGGCGCGGCGGGCCGGGGCGGATTTGCAACGCTACCAATCGGTGGAAAGCCGCGCTGTATCGCGGACCCAACTCGATCTGGAGCAGACTCAGGCTGAGTCAACGGCGGCCAGCCTGGAGGTGGCCCGCGAAAAGGCAAAGGCGGCGGCGGCGCAGGTTGGTTTGAGCCGCGCGAACATTGAGACCGCCGCCGCTGGAGTGGAACAGGCCGGGGCGAAAATGGAGCAGGCCGAGCTCAATGTGTCTTATGCCAAAGTCGCCGCGCCGGTGGATGGCCGTGTGACCCGGCGCTCCGTTGAGAAGGGAGCTTATGTGCAACCGGGCGAAGCATTGCTGGCCTTGGTGCCAACCAACGTGTGGGTGGTCGCCAATTTCAAGGAGACACAGTTGACTTACATGCACCCGGGCCAGCCCGTCCGGATTCGGGTGGACGCCTTTTCCAAGCGGGACTTCAAAGGCAGGGTGGACAGCCTTCAGGCTGGCGCAGGCGCGCGGTTCAGTCTGTTGCCGCCTGAAAATGCGGTGGGCAACTACGTCAAGGTTGTGCAACGCGTGCCAGTCAAGATTGTCTTTGACGAACCGTTGGATCCGCAGATGGACATCGCCCCGGGCATGTCGGTCGAGCCGGAGGTGAAAGTCAAATGACCCCCGCATGAGCGCCGCCGCCGCCCCGCAGGAAGCCATGCCGGCCGATCACGCGCACTGGCGGCCGCGCGTCAATCCCTGGCTGATCGCAGTCTCTGTGATGCTGGGAACTTTCATGGAAGTGCTGGATACTACCATCGTCACCGTGGCTTTGCCGCACATGGCCGGCAATCTTGGAGCCTCCACCGATGAAGCGACTTGGGTGCTGACAAGTTACCTGGTGTCCAACGCCATCGTGCTGCCCACCAGCGCGTGGTTTGGCAGTGTCTTCGGTCGGAAAAGATTTTTGATCGGTTGCCTCCTCATCTTCACCGCCTCCTCCTTTTTGTGCGGGGCGGCGACCAGCCTCGGAATGCTCATTATCGCGCGTGTTCTGCAAGGCGCGGGAGGGGGCGCGTTGCAACCACTGGGGCAGGCAATCTTGCTGGAGAGCTTTCCGCCGGCCCGCCGGGGCCTGGCCATGGCGGCGTACGGGGTCGGAGTGGTATGCGCTCCCATTGTCGGCCCAACCCTCGGCGGCTGGCTGACCGATAGCTACTCCTGGCGCTGGTGCTTTTACCTCAACCTTCCCGTGGGCGTTTTGGCCGCGTTCTTGATCTTCCTTTTCGTGGAAGACCCGCCCTATATACAGGGGACGAAACGGGGCCGCTTCGACGCCGTCGGATTTGCTTTCCTGTTCTTGTGGCTGGCCACACTTCAAATCACCCTCGACAGGGGGCAGGAGGCGGATTGGTTCGGGGCGGTGTGGCTCCGTTGGTTTGCGGGAATCTCCGTGGTCTCGTTTGTCTGCTTCGTCATCCGGGAATTGCGCGCGCCATTCCCGATCGTCAACCTGCGCGCCCTCAAGAACCGCAACTTTGCCGCCGGCTGTGCTGTGTTTTTAATGTTCGGAGCCGTGATTTACGCCCTGCTCACGATGCTGCCCCTGTTTCTCCAGACACTCATGGGGTACACGGCCCTGGACGCCGGGCTGACCGTCAGCCCGCGCGGTTTGGGAGTTTTGTTCGCTCTCGGTTTTGTCGGTGTGCTGGTGCAAAAGGTTAATTTGCGGTTGCTGCTGGTTTTCGGATTCACGATCCTGGGGCTATCCTGCTTCCTGTTGAGCGGGCTTAATCTACAGGTGGCCATGAATAATATCATTGCAGCCAATGTCCTGATGGGGTTTGGGATGGGATTCATCTTTGTCCCGCTGACGACGCTGAGCGTGAGCACATTGCGCAATGATCAAATCGGCAACGCCACCGGCATCCAGAACCTGATGCGCAACGTGGGCGGCAGCGTCGGCATCTCCTGGCTTTCGACCATGCTGGTGCGCTACGCGCAGGCCCATCAAGTGTTTCTGGCGGGCCATCTGTCCTCCCTGGACCCCGCCTATCAGGCGCGGCTGGGCGTGCTGCGGAAGGTGTTTGCCTTAAACTTCAGTCCGGTGGATGCGTTGCAAAGGGCGCAGGCGGCCATTTACGACACGCTACTTCAGCAGGCTGGCTACTGGGCCTATGTGGATGTATTCTATCTGGTGATATGGGCCTGCGGGCTGTGCCTTTTGGGAGTGGGCTTGTTTCAAAACGTCAAATCCACCCGCTCGATGGCCTTGCATTGATCCATGAAACGAATACTTGTCATCGAACGCGAGTATGGCGCGGGAGCCAGCGTCATCGCCGCCAGGGCGGCCCAACGGCTCGGCTGGAAGCTGCTTGACCATGAGTTGACGGCGGAGATCGCCCGGCTGGCCAAAGTCAGCCCGGAGGTTTGCCAACAGCGCGAGGAACGGGTCGATTCATGGATGTACCGTCTGGCCAAGGTTTTTTGGCGCGGCAGCCATGAACGGAGCGCGCCGTTGAATGACGCGGACATACTGGATGCGGACCGGCTTGTATGCCTGACCCAACAAGTCGTGGAACAAGCGGCCGCGGCGGGTCATTGCGTCATCGTAGGACGCGGCGCGCCCTATTTTTTGCGCAATCGCGACGACACGTTTTGCGTTTTCCTTTACGCCCCCCGTGAAGTGAAGTTCCGGCGGGTGCGGGCGGAGACAAAGAACGACGCGGAAGCCATCAACCTCGTCGATACCGTGGACCAGGAGCGGGCGGATTTTATCAGGCACTATTTCAAAGCCCAATGGCCCAGCCGCCATCTATATCACGCCATGCTGAACACGGCGGACGGAGAAGAGGAGACAGTCAACACGATCCTTGGCATGATGGACGCCGCCAACAAAAGGCCGGGGGCGGACAAGGCATGAGACCAGCGCGCATATTCCTGCTTGTTGTTCTGCTTGGGCTTCCGGCGGGTTGCACGGTTGGCCCCGCCTACCATCCGCCCGCCGTCCCGGTGGCCGCGCAATGGTCGTCGCCGCTGGCGGGCGGCGAGACGGGCCGTTCCGCCTCCGTCGCCGTCTGGTGGAAACATTTCAACGATCCCGAACTGGATTCGCTGATTGAGCGGGCCGTCCAATCCAATCTGGACTTGAAGATCGCCACAGCCCGGGTGCGTGAAGCGCGCGCCCAATATGGAGTGGCCTCGGGTGATCTGTGGCCATCCGTCGGCAGTTCCGGTTCCTATCAGCGACAACTGCAAAGCAAGCATCAGCCGGTCCTTGGCTCGATCCCCCTGCCGGCGAACATCCCTTTTGAAAACAATGTCTATCAAGCGGGCTTCGACGCTTCCTGGGAAATTGACGTGTTCGGCGGCACCCGCCGGGCGGTTGAAGCCGCCAGGACCGACACCGCCGCAGCGGAATATGGCCGGCAGGCCGCGCTGGTTTCCCTGTTGGGCGAGGTGGCGCGTTATTATGTCGAAGCGCGCGGCTTTCAACAACGGCTGGCCATCGCGCGCCAGAACATTAATGCGCAGCAAGTCATCGTCGCCCTTGCCCGCAGCCGGTTCAAAAACGGATTGACCAGCGAACTGGACGTGCAGGAAGCCGCGGCGCTGCTGGCCACAACGGAAGCGCAAGTGCCGGCGCTGGAAACCCGTTTCAAAGAAGCGGCGCATCGGCTCGGCGTGCTTCTTGGGCAGCCGCCGGGCGCTTTGCTGGCGGAACTCTCCAGGGAGGCGCCCATTCCAGAGGCTCCGCCCGGAGTGCCTGTGGGATTGCCCTCGGAATTGTTGCGGCGCCGGCCCGACATCCGGCAAGCCGAACGCGAACTGGCCGGCGCCACCGCCCGCATCGGGCTGGCCGTGGCCGACCTGTATCCGAAGTTTTCGCTGACGGGGGACATGGGATGGCAAAGCGTCAGCGCGGGCGATTGGTTCTCCGCCGGCAGCCGCTTCTGGTCAGCCGGGCCGACGGTGCAATGGAAGATTTTCGACGCCGGCCGGATCCGGGCCAACATCAAGGTGCAAAATGCCCGGGAAGAACAAGCCCTTGCGCACTACGAACAAACGGTGCTGGCTTCGTTTGAAGACGTGGAGAACGCGCTCACCGCCTACGCCAGGGAACAGACCCGCCGCCAATCGCTGGCGGACGCCGTGCAAGCCAACCAGCAGGCATTGGAAATGGCCAACCAACTTTACCGCAATGGTCTGGCGGATTTTCTTCGTGTCCTGGAGTCCCAACGATCCTTGTACGACAGCCAGGACGCGCTCGTGCAAAGCGAGCGCACTGTCATTCTAAACCTGATCCAGCTCTACAAAGCCCTCGGAGGCGGCTGGGAAAATATGGCGGGCGAAGCAGTCCGCCCGGCGGGGAATGTCGAATGACGAAATCCCGGCTTGAAATCCAGGTGGCAGGAAGCGCAATCATACCCGCCGTGTTGCAAAAAGGCATTATTAAGTCATCTTACAATTTAAATGGAACAAAGACATGAGACCTGAACAATGGGACATTTTCAAGAGGGCGGCGCGCCTTGAGAAACTGGACAAGGTGCCGATGGCCATGATCGTGGACAGCCCCTGGATCCCCGGCTATCTGGGCGTGAAACACATGGATTTTTATCTCGATCCGGAGGTGTGGTTCCAGTCGCACTTGAAAATCCACCGGGAATTTCCCGACGTCATCTGGGTGCCTTCCTGGTGGATGGAATACGGCATGGCGGCGGAGCCGTCGGCGCTTGGGGCCAAGATCAAATTCTGGCAGGACAACACGCCCAGCGAATACCACACCCTCTATCACATTGAGGACATCGAGAATTTCCCGGAATATGAAGTGGAGTGCGACGCCTTTATGGCGCTGACGCTTCACCGCATCCGAATGCAGCGGCAACGCATCCTGGACACCGGAGAAATCCTGCCGCTGGTCACTTCGCGCGGCCCGATGTGCACGGCCGGGTTCGTGCGCAGCACGACGGAATTCATGATCGATCTGGTGGAGAAACCGGAATGGGCCCGCAAACTCCTGGCGCTCTGCACCAATCTCATTATTGACTGGCTCAAGGCCCAGCACAAGGCCATGGGCAACACCGTCGAGGGCATTTTCATTCTGGACGACATCGTTGGCTTCGTCAACGAAGAGCACTACCTGGAATTCGCCCATCCGTGCCTGAAACAAATCTGCGACGCCTTCCCCAAGGATTGGGTGAAACTGTATCACAACGACGCGGAAATCACCGCCTGTCTGGATCACCTGCCGGACGCCGGGTTCAACGTGTTGAACTGGGGCAAGCAAACCGACATAGCCGAGGTGAAGGAGCGCGTCGGCGACCGGATGTGCCTGATGGGAAATGTCAACCCGCTGGAAGTCGGCGTCCGCGGCACACTGGAAGAAGTGCGCGAAGCAACCTTCGACGTGCTGGAAAAGAGCGGCGGCCGGGGAATCATCCTGTCCGTCGGCGGCGGCACCAGTCCCGGCATGCCGAAACGAAACATCCAGGCCATGTTGCAAGCCCTGGATGAATTCAATTCCCAAATGGCGGGCAATTGAGAAGAGGAAACGCCCCATGCCGGACTACGCCTTAATCAATCAATGCATTTACGAAGGCAAGGCCGACGAAGTCGCGAAGAGGACCCGGGCCGCGCTGGATGAAGGCAGGCCGGCTGCGGAAGTCCTGAGCGAAGGCCTGATCGCGGGCATGAGCGTTGTCGGCGAGGATTTCAAATACAATATTCTTTACGTGCCCGAAGTCCTGATCGCGGCCCGCGCCATGAAGGCCGGCATGGCCGTCCTGAAACCGCTGCTGACTTCCCACGGCCCGGCCAGCACGTCCGCCGGAGTCCTTCTCATGGGGACCGTGCGCGGGGACCTGCATGACATCGGCAAGAACCTGGTTTGCATGATGGCCGAGGGCGCGGGTTTTCAAGTTCACGACATTGGCGTGGATCAAAGCGTTGAAAAGTTCCTCGCCGCCGCCGAGTTGCACAAGCCGGACATCATCGGCATGAGCGCATTGCTGACCACGACCATGACCTATATGAAAGTGGTGATCGACGGCTTTGAAGAAAGGGGCCTGGGCCACATCAAAATGGCCATCGGCGGCGCGCCCATCAGCCAGATGTATGCGGATGAAATCGGCGCGGACGGTTACGGCGCCGACGCATCCAGTGCGGTTGATCTGTTTTTGCACCTGGTGGGAACGAAGAAGGGTTGAGCGGCACGGAGGACGTCGTCATGGCGCTTTATCAAATACTGTATTGGCAGGACATTCCATCCCAGGTCAAAGCCTGGGATGATTTTGATGAGGTCAAACTGGAGTTGTCGACCCGCTTCACGACGCGCATAGACGAGGCGGCGCAGAGACAGGGATTGACAGGAACGGACGATTTTCTGGCGCAGTGGAAATGGAGCGGCGAGCAGGAACGGGAAGGCGCCGCGGCCGACGTGGCCGGGACGGTGAAGCAGGAGCTGGAGGCCGATGCGCCCGGACTGTGAGCCGGCAGCTATACGGCCAGCAGGATTTCTGCGCCGGTGATTTGCAACCCGACGCCCGCGGCGCGGGCGGCTTCCTGAAGGGCCGCGTTCAACATCACCACGGGGTCTTTGCTGACGTCGAGCCGGCGCATGAGTCCCTCGCCCTTTTTTGTGCCAACGACCAGGGTGATCTTCAAACCCTTGCGCTTGCAGGAGACGCGCGTGCCGTCGGCCAGTTTGGTGTTCATCGGTTTGATGAAGGCGTCGGCGTAATGGCTGCCAATGCCGGATTTCTCCTTGAATTCCGGCGGGAGCTTTTCCCTCGCCCCCGCGTTTATGTCACAAAGTTTGGTCATGTTGAACGACGCCATTATTCCGGAATGGCCGCTGTCTGTCGATGGCCGGCTGTCTCTTTCTCGCGCTGAACCAGGGCGTAGTGGATCACTTCAAAGACCAGGCCCCATTTGTGCGCGCGGCGGTCCGCGTCGCAGTAGCAGCCGGAGGGGCAGAAGGGGCGCCGCCAGGCCAGCACCTCGTTGAGCGGGCGGCCGCGGAGCGGCTGCTCACTGTCAATACTACGCATGAGCGACGCGGCGTCTTTCAGGTGTTCGCACTGAAAGGCATGGCCGGTGTCGCCGGGCGCGGGCCGGCAGGCGGCCTCGATGATTCTATGGCCGTCCCGCCCCGGTCCAAGCAGGATGTGATAGTCAAACGCGAGGGGACGCCCCATGTTGGAACAGGTGGTGCCTTCGTAGCGAAAGCGCGCCTGGACGGAACCATCGCGCCGGACTTTGAGTTGCAGGCGTTCCCGCGACCATTTGCGCAGCGCTTTGAGGTTGACGGAGTAGCGCGCATCGTGGCGCAAGCCCGACGGGCTGGGGATCCGGGCGGGCGCATCGTCCGGGGCGCCCGGTTGGAGCCGGCGCACATCCTCGATTTGCGGCGGGGAATGTTGGCAGGGCGCGCGGCGGTATTGGCAGCCCGGCAACGAACAGTTTTCGCACGGGACCAATTTGGCGGAGGCCCGCACCTTGTCCAGATGGCGGGTGAGGCCAAAGAGAGCCAGGAGCGATTTTTTTGGCCGGAGCATGCCGGTGTTCATCACCTGGAGTTGGCCGGGAAAATCGCGGTGCTTCATTTGCCGGATCAACTCCCACAATTTGGGCTGGTCAGCCATGTCCCAGCCTGAATAGCCCGGACTGTAATGAGGCAGGGCGACCATGCCGTGAGCGTCCGCCCAGCCGCAGATGCGGCCGCTGGCCACCGTCACCAAATGCTCCACCACGGCCGAGCCGTACATTTCCATGAAAAAGTATTCGTCGGGTTTTTCCTCCTGCCAGAGTTCGAGCGCCTTCTCATCGCATTCCGCGCCCGCGCTCACCGCTGTCAGCATGGCGCTGTGAGCTTGGGCGGCGTTGAAATCGTCGTGAAGTTGCCGGGATGAAAACACGGCGCCGTTGACGTGAAGACGTTCGCCGGCCAGCTCAAGGGCCTGGATTTGCCGGGCATAAACCCACGGCCTTCCGTTTTGCGCGTACCATTGCCGGGTCTTGTCCGCCAGCTCGCGGGAACGCCCCTGCAAGACGTAATCGCCGGGAAATCCCAACAACCGTTTGTATTCGGATTCCTGCACGTTGCTGTCCGGGTGTGTGTCGATCAGTTCAAACATGTCGCGGGGCGGAATTTTGCAGCGTGTTCAACGATGCAACGGGTTTGAATTGACAGCCATCCACGAAGTAATTGAAGAAATCAGGGTGGGTTTCCAGACGGCAATGAGTGACTCTCTTGACCAGGGTCTCCAATTCAGCGCGCCTGGCGCGGGACAACAAGGCCAGACAGGCGCCCTCGATGGCAGCATTGCCGACCTGGAGGATTTTCGCGTCGTCAATGTTCGGAATCAGGCCAATTCGTTTTGCCGACGACACGTTGAGATGGCGGCCAAAACCTCCCGCAAGATAAAAAACGTCGAGGTCCTCGAAGCGGATTCCGTATTGGTCGAAAATCACGTGCAAGCCGGCCACATTGGCTCCCTTGGCTTGGGCCAGCTCGTTGACGTCGCCTTCCGTGAAGCAAATCGGCTGGTCGCTCCCGGCCTCCAGCACGATGGCTTCTTCGCCATGCTGAAAACGGCCCAGGGTGTTCATGCGACCGGTCCTGAGCAATTCACTCAGCAGGTCGATGAGGCCCGAACCGCAAATGCCCTCAGCGGGGCCATCGCCAATGACTTGAACGCGCATCGAGCCGTCGGCGTTGATGACAATTTTTTCAATCGCGCCGGGCAGACCCGGCATGCCGCAGGAGATTTTGCCGCCTTCGAAAGCCGGGCCGGCGGGACAGGACGCGGCCAGGATTTTGTTCTTGTTGCCCAGAATCAGTTCCGTGTTCGTGCCAATGTCCATGAGGGCAACAAGGCGTTCCTCGCGGGCAATGTCCACGGCCAGCAGACACGCGGCGGCGTCGGCGCCGACATGGCCGCTGATGATCGGCAAGCCATAGACGCGCGCCTTGGGGTGCAACGGCAGCAACAGCCGCCGGGCGGACTCCGACAGACTGGTCGTTGTGCGGCGGCCTTCGGCCATTTCCACTTCGGTGATGGAGCGATACGGGCTTTGGCCGATGGCATAAACGTTGAGGCGAAAGAAAAGATCGCGCATGGTGGAATTGCCCGCAACGACCATTTCGTAAATGGACTTTGGATCGACGCGAAATTCCCCGATGGCATGGCTGAGATAGCCGGCCAGCGTTCGTTGCAATAATTTGCTGCCGTCCATGGTGTCGTAATGAATGCGCGACATCACATCGGAACCGCCGAAACGCTGCGGATTTTCAAAGGCCGCGTCCGCCACGATCTCGCCTGTTTCCAAGTTTAAAAGCCGGAGGACGACCGTGGTGGTTCCGAGGTCCATGGCCAGCCCGTGGATCGGGCCGGCGCCGCGGTCAATTTCCACACCGTCCAAAAGAATCCGGTCGCCGTCGCGGGTGACTGCCGGGTCCAGCGCCAACTTTTGCTCCCTGGCGGGAAGCTCAAAGGCATGGCGTTCAATGCGCAAGTCCCCGCGCCGCATTGTGTGACATCGGACAACGCCGGAATCCGCGACAATGCGGCAGCGGCATGACAACCGGAAATTTTCCTTGAGATGCTTTTCCTCGGGACTCTTCGCCGAAAGGCAGTCCATTCCCGCGACGACTTCCACGAGGCATTCCTTGCACTTCCCCTGTTTGTGGCAGGAAGTCGGCACCTGGATGCCGAGCGATTCCGCGTAATCGAACAGCGACGAGCCGGGGGCGACGCTGGTTTGTTGCCGGTTAAAATGCAACTCAACGCTCATGAGACAGCCTTTAAGATCGCACACATTTAGTTCGAGTAGTGAACTATATCGGATTAACCCGCAAATATCACGTCAAATCGCTTTGACTTGCTTTGACTTGCTTTGACTCGGTTCGACCGGATTTAAGCTGTAAGATATTCATTATAAGGTATTTGCATTGATTTTTCCGGCAGTTTGACCAGCAGCATCGGTTTGACCCGGTTGGAGTGGGTTGGTTTGAATTTGCGTCGATTTGTCCCCTCCTGCACCAGAAGGAACGGGCGCAAAGGCCCGCCCCTTTAACGATTTTATCACTGCGACTCGCTGCGACGCACTGCGACCCGCCATCCCCGCAACGGCTTCGGCGCGGCGAGCTGGGAATTGAGCGACTTGGAAGGACGTAGAGGACGAGAGGGACGATACAGTTTGATTCATTTGGGCGATCGGGTGGGCGAATTGAGCCTGCCCCTCCATGTCGCGCCACCGCGGGGCCGGATTCACTTCCAGATTCCGCCTTCATAATTCCTCCTTTCCGTTTGCTTCTCCCTTTCCTGCATGGCCTCAATGGGTCGTTCATTAACTGAACACTAAAGCTAGTATATTGTTTCGTCAACTGATTTTTCAAAGAATTTTTAAAAAAGAGGGTCCAACCGGCGGCCCGGCTTCGAAAAGGCAGGGGTGAAGGGCTTGCATTCGTTTCTAATCCGTGGTAGTAGAAAAGATGCTCGGGAAAATTTTATGAGAACCAGACGTTTGAGCCGCCGCCAATTTTTGCAAAGTTCCGTGACCGTCACGGGCGCGCTGATGTTAAGCCCCGGTGCGTTCACCCAAGGCCGGGCGGCCGCCGCCAAACGCACGGCCGCGGACCAGGTGACGCTGGGCCGGACCGGAATCAGGCTCAGCCGCCTCGGCATGGGCACGGGCACCAGCAACGGGCAGGTATTGCGCGGCCTGGGCCGCAAAGGGTTCAACAGCCTGGTGAAATATGCCTATGACCAGGGCATCACTTATTTCGATTGCGCGCAGACTTACAGAACCTTCGAGTGGCTCGGCGGCGCGATCAAGGGGTTGCCGCGCGAGAAGCTGTTCCTCCAATCCAAGATATGGGGCCAGCCTGATGACGTGCTGGCCGCCATCGATCATCACCGGAAGGTGTTCGACACCGATTATGTCGATAGCATGTTGATCCATTGCATGGTCCAGTATGATTGGACCGACCAATGGAAACGAATCATGGACGGATTCAACGAGGCGAAGGCAAAGGGTTGGATTCGGAGCAAGGGCGTCTCCTGTCACAGCCTGCCGGCGTTGCGCGCGGCGAGGGCGACGCCCTGGACCGAAGTGCATCTGGTGCGGATCAATCCCCAGGGCCGGCGCATGGACGGGCCGGAGCAAGAGATGTGGCCGATGGAGGATGAGGGCCATGAAGTGGCGCCGGTGTTGAGCGAGATCAAAGCGATGCGCGCCAAAGGCCGCGGCATCATCGGCATGAAGATACTGGGCAACGGCACTTTTGTCGATGCGGCGGACCGGGAGAAGTCCATCCGTTTCGCGATGTCGCTGCCGGCGCTCGATGCGGTGGTGATCGGGTTCAAGAACCGGGAGGAGATTGACGAAGCGATTCAACGCATGAACCGGGCGCTGGCGGAGGGTTAGCGGGCCGTTAAAAAACAACTCATTCCTGTAGGAGACGACATAAGGAGTCTCACTTTTCCTCGAAAACATGGCCTTGATCAGAGACTCCTCACGTCGTCTCCTGCTTATGGAACGAGGTGTCAGCCGCCGCGGTTAAACTTCTCAACCGCCTGACGGATGGCGCGGGTGTGTTCGGGCGTGCTGCCGCAGCAGGAACCGATGATCTTCGCGCCGGCGGCAAGAACCTCCGGCACAGCGGCAACCATGTCGGACGGGGTTTGTTTATAGACGGCCTTCCCGCCCTCCAAAACCGGAAGGCCGGCGTTGGGCTGCACCATCGTTGGCAATTGGCAGGCCTGGCGATAAATCCGCACGACCTTCGCCGCCGCTGCCATATCCATGCCGGTGCCGCAGTTCAGGGCCACAAAGTTCGCGCCTTTCTCCTCCGCGAATTCCGCGGCCTTTTCGGGAAAGACCCCCATCATCGTCACGAAAAATGTTTTGTCCGCTGACAAATCATAAGCCAGGGAAGCGATAATGCAGGGCGCGCCAGCCGCCGTGGCCGCCTCGATGGCCAAACCCATTTCCTCCAGCGAGGTCTGCGTCTCAATGATGATGGCGTCCGCGCCGCCTTCCACCAGGGCGGCGGCCTGTTCGTCCAGCGCTTTCCGCGCGTCGGCGTGGGACAGTTCGCCGTAAGGCTCCAGAATCGCGCCCAACGGACCGATGTCGCCCAGCACATAACCGGCCCGGCCGCCGAAGGCCTGGCGCGCGATGCCGACGGCTGCTTGATTGATGGCGCGAACGTCCTTGGCAACGCCGTGCCGGGCCAGCGTAATGCGGCTGCCGCCAAACGTATTGGTGATCAGACAATCCGCGCCGGCATCGGCATAACGGCGCTGGATGGCCAGAACGCGCTCCGGCTGAGTCAGGTTCCAAAGTTCGCCGCACGAGCCGCTTTCGAGGCCGGCGAGCATGAGTTGGGTGCCCATGGCGCCGTCGCAGACGAGGCGGCGTTCGAGCACAGCTTCTTGCAGGAGTTTTTGCATGGCCTGGTTATGTACGCTCATTCCCGGCGCAAATTCAAGCGTCAATGGGCCGGAGTTTGGCCTGGGTCGATGGAAAGCGTTCGATTTTCTTGATTATTTTTCCTTGACATGGAAGATTGATCAGTGATGTACTAAAATTGGCACTAGCCACATTTCCATTCATTAAATGTGGCTAGTGCCAATTTCATTTTCACCAAAGAATTCGTGCCATTTGGGTTGTTACGAAGGATTCTCGAAGGAATTTAGATGCGCCTGCCCACAATGCGCCGCGCCGGATGGATCCGGCTCAGAGCTTGCATCGGCTCAATGGCCTGTGGCACGGTGATGAGCGGTGGCCGGAGCCGCCTTCGCCGAGGCTACGGCGGCCGGGGTGGCGAAATGGCAGACGCATCCTCCTTCGCCAAGACTTCGGCGGATTGGACTTTGGGTTTCGGTGGTGGTTTCATATCACTATCGTCTGATTGATTGCCGGAGTGGCGAAATGGCAGACGCACAGGACTTAAAATTCTGTTATTGGTGTTTGCGGTGGGATTCTATCGGATACTCAAAGCACATCAAAACCACTGTATTTATTGGCTAAAACGCACTTTTTGCCGTCTCCGCTTATTCACTCTGGAAAACAGGCAAAGTGTCGCAATTAGTGTCGCAAAAGTGTCGCAAGAATCCGCCTAACGGGGTGAAATGATCTTCCCTGCCCGCCCGACCATCGGGACTGGTCCGCCGACTGGCACGAGTGATGCCGAACACAACTCGCACGGGTGCCGCCGTCCTGGTATCGGTTCTGTGCCCCCTGCCCTGCTCCTCACTGCGCTTGGAAGGGGTTACTTACTTATACTTGACACCACCAGACGGGGGCGATAGTTTTGCCGCCGACGCGCCCGAAAATGGCAAGCCGGGGTGAGGAGAATTTCATCCACCAATCTTTTTTTCCGCCCGCGCATTCTGGCCAATCTCCTGACCTGTGAACGCCCCGGCAAACCGAGGCGCTGGCGGTCATGGCTCCATCCACAGATTGTTGTTACTTAGAAAAATTTGGGCGTTTCCATTGTCGGTAGTGGCATCAACCAACCAGTAGTACTCTTCTGTGTGTGTGCCATATTCGCTCGGAACCTTGCGTTGAGCGTTCGCGTAAAGCATAAATGCCTTCCTCTTGGGACAGGCAAAGGAAAACCTGCCATCCGCATCGGTCAGCGTTCGTCGGGCGACCGAGACAGCGCCCAAAAGCCCCGAAAGGTAATCGTCGGTTGTGGGGATGTGATTCAACGCTTCTCTGAGACTGGCGGCTCTTGAATCGGCAGTATTATAGGCGTTCTGGGCAGTTCCCACCTTTGGGCGCTCTTCGTCGCCGGCGTGTCTTAGGATTTCCCCCAATTGCTGTCCGAGTGCTAATTCCTCGCCCACTCGGAATGAGAGTAATTCAGAAACCTTCTTATACTGACTCAACAGGGGAATTAACCTGCGCAAATCAACTCCCTGGTCGCTAAGGTTTTGTTGTTGCTCTTGGCGCACACGAGGATCGGGTGATAGCGCCCCGTATAAATCGCTAGGCTCAGATACACCGTACGCCTTAAGTTGCGATTCCAGCAGCCCTTTCTGGTCCGAAAGCACCGCGTTTGTTCGTGAAAGCGCGTCCTTTTGTGCTTGGATTCGGAGATATTCGGCGCTGGATTCGGAGCGCGCGACTGCGGCCTGGAGATTGTCAGTAGCCGTTTCAATATTTGATTTCGCTGTTGCAATTGCATCCAAAGCATCATTGAACGCCATTTTCTTGGTTCTAATCTGATCGTCAATGGCGGCTTGCCTCTGGCGGAGAAAGTCCGTGACTTGTTGCTTTTCGATTAGAATTATCTCCACTGCTCCGAGTTTGATGTTTTCCCGGCCTTGGGTGACGATAAAAATTTGGCCTGAGAGGGTGTGCGGCTTAAAATAAATATAAGCGGCAGTGCTCAAAACAACCGCGATCATTACGAAAACCGCGATCCACCCCAACTGTTTCAGAGGTTTGTTATCGGTGTTTTCACTCATAGTCGGCATTTTTTGTTCAACCCTTTGCCGCGCCCGTTTTGCGTTCAAGCGAGGCTGAATTGATCTGGCCCCCATTGCGCCGAATCAATGCTTTCAAGCTCTCAATGGTCAAAATCTCCGGGCCGGTATGAATCATCGCGTGGCAGTTTGGACAAACCGGGCGCATGTCTGCAATCGGGTCAATCACATATTCCTCTCGAATCTCAGATAGCGGTTTGAGATGGTGAACGTGGATAAAACCGCTGCCGATCTCACCATAGACTTCCCCAAAGTCAAAGCCGCAGACAGAACAACGACAGCCGTAGTGTTCAATGCACCGCCGGCGGGCATCCCGGTTGCGCTCGTATTTGTTTTGAGAGACCTCTTGGACGGTGCCCTCACGGTACTGTGATTCTGAAAGTATTTGGGGAGTGCCGTGATTCGGAGAAGTGGTCTTTGTCAGGTCTTGGCCTTCGACTTCTTTCGGCTGAACTTCAAGAACGATGGGCCGGGGATTGCCCGTTTGAATCGGCTGAGTGGCAGCATGTTGGGAATCAATCAAAAGGGCAATTTCCTTGAGTCTTTGCACATTTGGCGTAATCAGTGTTTTCCCCCGCGCATCGTCAAGCACATAGGGAATCAGTTCAGGGAACGCCTGCCCGCTCGGGTGTTGGCGGATTGTTGTAAAATAAATCCCACGCCAGCATTCGACATCAAACTGCCTGTATAATGTTCGCTGCGCGGCATCTTCGTTTTCCAGCGGGAGCAAAATCAAGCAATCGTCGAATATGGTTCTTTTCGATCTGGCACGGCATTCTAGGCGGGACACCGCCCGGATATAGGCGATTCTCTTTCTGAATTGCTTGTCCGCCCTTCGGCTTTGGCGAGAGATAAAGTGTTTCACATCGCAATGTGTATTGCGAGCTACGCGGTGACGGAAACAAAAGGGGCGCGAACTCAACGCCCTTCACGAGAGGCCCTTGCGAGGCCCAATGGAAAGAACGCCAAGCCGCGCCCGGTTGGGCGCGTGCTTTAGGCGCGGTCTTCCATTTGGAAATTCGCAAGGTTTCTCGTGAGACCGTAGCCGGAGCTACGCAAATTTTATTGTCTTTTACATGTTCATAAGAATCCGCTTCTTGACCGGGAAACGCAAGAGGATTTTGGCTGGATTGAAGGCTCGCAAGCCTGGCCAATCGGGTTGACGTGGAACTGCGAACGCAGCAAAAGCTTGAGGCGGGCGAAATCAACGTGCCGTTGGCAACGCTGGTGCGAACTCAGGCTGCTTTGTGCTGCCCGCGGGATGATCTTTTGGGCCAGCCAAGGGCCAAATCAATTCGCACTACTTAAAGTTCGCCGAGTTCTGGTGGCTGGGGGTCCGCCGTTCTAACCGCGTAATTTTGAAGTGCCAAAACACCGTCGCACTTTTCAACGAGGGCAGTCGAACAGCGGAGCAGTGCTTCGATTTTCCGCAAGATTACGTCGGCGGGCATATTGAAGTCGCCAATAATTTTGGCCTGCACACAAATCCTGTGAAAGTCGCCAAAGGTCTTTTCGATCTCTTCTCGTGTCATTTCACCGTGAGCCATCAGGTATGCCATTTTAGCGGCGTAATTCGCATCAGGACCGGGATCGACATCGTGTACGACAACCGCATAGTTTATTGCCTTTTCCGCGTAGTCCCAAGCTTGCTGGACGGCATTTCGCGGATACCGTTCGGCGAGTTTTCTAAAATAATCCATTGAGGGTGCTTCGGGTCGGGTGACTTTTCCTGTTTGCAGCAAGTTCTCGTACTCTACCAGCCGTCGGCGCAAGTGATCGTTCTCTTTGCTGAGGCGAGCGATTTCGTCGGCAAGGGCTGGCACATTAGATTGGGTGTTTGGACGTACCCAACCAATCAGATTTTCGCGCCGCGCAAGGTGCGATAAACTTTCAGTGACGGCGATCTTGATGTCTTTGCTGTCTTCCCAGAACTTGGACATTTTCGTAAGGACTTCGGCGCGAAATGCCTTTAGCTCTTGTGGGTATTCCGTCTCTATGACGCTTGGCCCCTCGGCCTTCACGCGGGGTTCGATGGCCTGCTGTGCCATGACACACGCAAAAAGCGGCTTGTTCTGAGAAAGTGCGTATTCATATTCGAGATGGATGTAACTTTTCCGGGTCTTCGGCTCGATACTTCCATAGCGTCCCCCTAGAATGAGGAGATACACGTCAGACTCATCTATCCACTGCTTGATTACTTCCATTTGCGACTCGTCACCAGCGGTGAACAACTCCATCCCGGCAGGAATGTGGCCAGCCGAAAGAACTGCTTCCACCGCCGCTTGGCGCTCCTTGATTAGGTCTTTATACGTTGACGACACAAAAACTTGCAACTTTTTGGGATTGAAATTAGCCATAATTTTCCTTTTCGGCTATCATGCCGTCACCGCCGAGTTGGCTCGGAAGATGGTTTTGACGGCCCGGTGCAGGCCGCCAGAAACTCATCACCGAACGGACTTGTTCCTACAAAATTGTTTTCTTGCACTTTAGTCATGTAATGGGAAGGACCCCCTAAGCCAAAATGTGCATCAAAAAATAATTCAACTAATCCTAATCGAAGCAAACTCAGAATTTCTCGGTTGAAGACCTGTGGTTCTAGTTGTAACGACAAACGGAAGTCGCGCGTACTCGTTCCCATCCTCCCTGACCCTGGCAATTTCTTTTGCAGCTTTTTTAGGCTGTCCAAAAGTCGCGCTTCCGCTGGAGACAGACTGGAAAGCACTTGAACAAACACTGGCGGAATGGAATTCGCAGAAGCAGCGGTCGCTAAAAGATTGGCCCATCGGTCGATCATATCCTTCTCTTGTTCCAGAGAACACGCTTCCAACATTGGAATCAGGACTTTGGCTGGAACCGGATTGATTTCGAGTTTTGCGGCATCAAGTTTCGCTTTTGCCCTCGTCAGGACCAATCCGACAGTTTTGATTCGGAAGATGCGCACTGCATCCGCCAGCGTTAGGCCAAGCTCCTTCACAGGCGGCTTCAAGAAAAGGGACAAGAGTTCGCGCGCCTCTTTTGTCATGCCCTCAGCGGCACCTGCAATTTTTTCGACGCCTAGCATATTGTCAGCTTAGGCACATCACCCTGCAAAATCAAATCTCATTGTCGCCTTTTCTTGCCGCTTCCCGCATCCACGGTTGGCCTTTGGCTGCCGTCCTGCCGGACCTTTCCGCCCCAAACACCGGGCAATGTCTATCCAAAAGACTTTATCGCCCCCCCCGGTGAAGCCTCATTTTGGCTGGCCGGGCGGGATTTGCTGGCCAATTCAAGGCAAGAAAATAGGGGATGCCGTCTGCGTTCTTTCTATACGACAAACCATGTAAGCTGTTGGAATTTAATCAGATATGGCGAGGTTTATGAGCCATTATGCCAAGCGCCATGTGTCACGGAATCCGACACTTCTGCCAATCCAAGACATTACTGGATTTACAAACCCCCACTTTGAATTTGGTAGGCAATCTGGCCTTTCTACCACGCCGAAAAACCCGTGGGAAAGCTCAGTTGGACCGTCTCGCCGGTCTGAGGGTAATACGCCCAGCGCGTCCCATCCGCCTTCCGCCACCGGATCGCTCGCACAACCCTGGTCTTGCGTCGAATGCCTTTCTTGGCACGATATGCCGCCTTGTCCTCCCGGATGCACCAGCGGCAACCGGACACACCGAGACGATAAAGCCGCGAGCACGCGCATCGCCGGAGCGGGGGCAGGCCGCGCTGTACACGCCGCAAGCTGGCGATCAACCCGTAAAGGTAACGCGCATACCCCCGGTTGGTGCGCCGGGCCTCTGGGAGCGCCTGGCGCAATATGGCCAGCGCCGCAGCCTCACGGCCCCGGTATTGCCGGATATTCACCTGCTTGTATCGTTGCAATGACATATTCCTGCCATAACGGTCAAAAAACCGTGAATTGTTCACGGAAAACTTCTGGCGGATTTCTTGTCCGACGCAGCCGCGCCACAACCTTGTCCATCAATTTGGGAAAATAGTTGCTGCCTGCGCTCTTGCAGGCGCGCATCAATTAGAGCACACTCGTCACCTTCGCAATTCGTTCCGATAAATACCTGCCAGAGCGAAAACGCATTTTCAATATGGTCGCGGAGATTAGCCAGTTTCTCCGACGTTTCCTGGCATTGCAAACGAATCAGCGCCTTCACTGGGTTCATTGCTTTCGAGTCTCCGTCCGCAATGATTGGGTCAATTGTGTCGCAGGCCCGAGCCTGAGTCCGTCTCATGCGCTCTGCGGTTGCCGATAATGTAAGGAGTTGTTTACAAGCCGTCTCCGCCGCAGGCAACCATTTCGCGGTCGCTTCATGTCGAGCACGCTTATTATTGACGGAAATTCCGAACCACGTTGACGCCACAGTGAGGAAAATGGAAAACATAATCTGCGTGGGTACATTGTATAAAGCCGGACTCTTGGACATCAGATAGCTTGGGATTGCAATCAACGTCAGAACAAAAAATGCCGATATTACGCTGTTCATATTTTCCTTTCCGGTTGCCACTGTTTCAATAAAAGATTCCGCGATTAACCCATACAGTAAGGCAGAAATGGCGATCAAAAGCAACGGAAGAGTCAAGAGAATGATAATTATAGTTTGATTTTTCGGGGTGAATGTTTTTTGGATAAATTTCGTCGGAATGAATTTCGCCGGGAGATATTTGAGAAGAAGCAAGGGCGGCAGGAACGCCCGCCACAAAACACGTAATATCAATGGATCGGCTCTTCCCGGCGGACAAGTGCTGCATGAAACACGACCAACCGGGAAGCGCCTGAAAATTCCTGTGCCACTTGGAAACAGCAAATCCACAAATGCTCGCTTCGCATCCATTCCTATTCGGCCTTCCATCACTCAACGGCTCTCTTAAACGGAGAACGGCAAACCCACCTTTGCCACTCTCCTTGCCATGCCATGCCGCACTTCCACATCTTTTCGGCCATTCTGGCGGGTAGTCGCCAGGTTAGCTAAACCAACAGCCCGGCCTGTGGTGATCCCGCTGTGCAATGGGTTTTTGGGCAAGGGGTCAAAATTGCTTTCATCAAGCAACACCTCCTGTCGAAGTCCATCTTGGCGCAACTCCTAACCTTGGGCACGGTACACAAGAATTGAAGCTCAAACCGCAGAACCTCGAAATTCTCAAACATTCTGTCCGTAAGAATCCACTTCTCGGTCGGGCAAGGCAAGAAGATTTTCGACGGGTTGACGGCCCGCCCTGTCCCAGTCCGCCCGCCGCGCCGCCGGCAGCGCCTCCAGCCGGGCCGGAAGACGGCAACGCGTCGTTATGGAAGACTAAAACCAAGACCTTTTAAAACTAGCCGGGTGGTGGTTGGGCTTAATCTGTCTCCTCTCCCGTGAAAACCTCGCAAATCCCCGGCGGGAAAGAGCGGGCGACTTGTTTCCAGTTTCATTTCCTGCCAGCCGGTTTCCTCGTTTCCTGAAAACTTGTAGGTGAATTGCCGTTTTTGAGGGTGGAAACGATTTCGTCTCCTGTTTCGTTTCCCTTCGTTTCCTGTTTCCTCGTTATGGAGGGTATCTTAGAAACGAGGTTTACGTCTTGCCGGTCAGCGCATAGTCGCGCCCTGCCTTTTTGAGCCAGCCAGCCTCAATTTCCTTCTTGGCCAACTTAGAAACCTGTCCCTTCGAGATGCCCAGTTCCTCGGCAATCTCGCTGGCCCCGGTCAACCCGTCTTCGATGCACTGGCGGAACAGTTGGTGAGTGGACAACTTTTTCCAGGACACATGGGCCTTGGTTTCATCTTTGGATTTAAAAAAGTGCCATTCCAGCGCCGGACATTCGGCCTCTGTCGAATTGCGATTTTTCACGAACCGCACCACGAACTTTGCCCCGCTCTGAATCTCGCCAGCGTCTTTTGCTTCGATCAACTGCATCATCCAAAATGCCGCGTCTTCACGGCGCGAGGTGCCGCGCATGAAACCGTTGCGCCCGGCGTGGGCGACAAAAACAACGGCAATGCGATTGCGCCGCATTTCCAAGAGCCACGGCAAAACCATTTCCCAGTCGTTGGCGTCGTTCTCCTTGATTCCACTGAACAGGCACGAGAGATTATCCAAGAAAAGGATTTCAACCCGTTCGCGCAGACAGTATGCCCGCAGTGCAGCTTGCACCGTGAGGAAAGTCAGGTTCAAGACTTGGCCGGTCAAATGAAACAACGCCTCGTGTTGCAAGTAGAGCATTCCCTCGGCAGGTCTGCTGGATAACGCCAGGTCGCGCTCGCGGATTCCGTCCACCGGCATTTCACCATCTACGTAGAGAACGCGGCGGGGCTTGTAAACTTTCCACTCTGCTACTTGCCCGCCTTCGACACATTGGCGCGCAATGTGCAAACCAAGCCAAGTCTTGCCCAAACCACGCGGCCCAAAGATGAAGCCCAAATCTCCTTGCCTAAACCAGTCGCCCACGATTGGTTCGCGCGGCGGGATGTTGAGTTGCGCCAGTCCTTCTGAGGAACAAGTAGCTCGCGCAATGTGCCCAAGCCATTCCACTTTCAAGTCTGTTTCAGGGCTGGGCGTCGTTTCCGGTTCGGGCGTGTCGCGGATTCCGGGCGAGTCAAGTAATGTGTTCATTATTCTCCATTGGTTTAAAGCTCAGAAAGAAAACCGCTTGGCGGCTGCCATTGTCCCGCGTGCCGTCCGGCATCCGAACGAATTGGCTGCGCGTCCAAGTGGCTGGGTCCCCGCCCAAACTGACGGCGTAGCGGAAGAACTTCAGCACCTTTTCCTCCGGCTGGCCGTGGACGAAAAACCAGCCATGCAGGCTTTTGCCGCCACTGTGAACCGCGCAGACCAGCGGGGCGTATCCAGCCAGGTGGATTAACAACGCGGCGTGTTCGTCAGGCGTGCCGGTGTCGAATTCGCAAATGAGGAAGCGACGCGGGCCGGTGTTGGCCAGAGTGTGTGCCGATTCCTTTCCATCCTTGGTTAGTCCCGTGGCTGCCGACATGGGCGACGGCACGATGAGTTGCAGTTGCGACATTTGGCCACGCCAGTCCTCTCGCGCCTTGGCGTCGAACTCCGATTTCGACCATGCGCAACACAGCAACGGATTGCCGGGAAAAAGTTGGTCAATAATCGCTTCCGCATGTTGGCCGTTGTCGTCAATGCGTGGGCAAGATAGTTCCCACAAATCAACCAGTGTGCCGCCGTCGCGGATTACGGCTTCCCGTTGCTCTTTGTTGACTGCTGGCCACTTTGCTGATGTGGTTTTGCCTCTCCCGCCAATGGACGGTTGCCAGGCGCTCAAGATGGAATTTCTCACCGCGTCTTCTATCTCTGTGCGCGGAACGCGGCGCCCGCACTGGACAACTTTTAATTCCAAGAGGGTGATGATCTCAGTGGCGGGCAAGTGCGCGTGAAGGTGCCAGGCAGCTTGATAGAGCCACGAATGAACGCCTTCGCCGGCACGCGGGGGCGAGGCGAGCAAGTTTTGAAGGAATGGGGGAAACGTGCGGGTCATGGTTGCGCCTCTTTCGCTGCCCGCTTCTCAGCAGATTTCAGGGCCGCGCCAACAGGGGGTTTAGCGAATTCGCCCAAAGCAGCGCGCCGGTCGAATTCGGCGAGCGATTCCAGGTCCACGTAGCACTTGCCGCAAATATTGACGATTTTGATCCAACCGCGCCTGCCCCATCGCCATAGGGTCACATCGCTGATACCCCGGTCACGGCAGACGGCTTTTGCAGCCCGCAGCCCGGTGGCTGGCATTGCAGCAATTGGCGATTCCTGCGTTTGCATGGGGCAAAGATAGTGGGTATTTATACTTCGTCAATACCCATCTTGACGAACTGTGCATTTGTGGTGTATAAATACCCCATGCTAAAGAATCGAAATATGAAACGGTGCCATCCCGTTAAAATCATTCGCATGGCAACCGGCAAGTCCCGCGCTCATTTTGCACGAATGGTTGGTTGCAGTCCTGACACAATCAAAAGTATTGAAATGGGGCGGCTCCCTGTGAGCAAAAAAATGGCGATGAGGATTCATAGTTCAACGGCGTGCGATCCGAGCGAATTGCTGAGGAACTTCGACGGGAAAGCAACCGATCTGTGGGGGGCACTTTATACAAAGGACACTTTTCAAAAACTCCAGAAGCACCTTGATGGACCGAAGGGAAGGGAATGGATTCAAATCCACCAAAGGGCGGTGCTGGGTTGGGTGGAGTTGGTCTTGGAGGTGGCGGATGAGAAGAAATTGTTTCCTGTTGTTTACCGTGCTCTAATAGCCGACTGGCTGATAAAGGTTCGGGAGGACTTCAATTTAGGGGCGGCGATTGACCGAGAATTGAACGACAGAAAATTCCTGCATGAGGAAACCTACACGTTGGGCGACCTTCGCACCGTGCCGGGGTTGGCAAAGCAGGTTGGATTTCGAGATTCTCCTGATTTGGACAAGGAGAGTTTGGACAAAAAGATGACTTTCCACGTAAAACGCTCCATGAAATGGAGTCCTTTTAGCGACGAACCACCGCCCCCGCGCAAGCCGTCACCGGCGCGCAAACAACCGTCGCCATTACCGGCCTGACTTTCCATCTTTTTCGGAAGGAGGTTGGTGGTGCTTGAGTTCTGGCAGAATCTTATTTGCTAATCCGCGCTTTATCTTTTGCGGAATCTCGGCATGGGCGCGATTCCATTCGTTCGGTTTCGGCTCTACAGTCAAAACCACGGCTGGATGCTGCTGGCGTCCAATCTCCTGTAAACGACCCACATTGATTTCCACAATCAACTCCAACCGGCGGCTCGGTGGCTTTTGGACATGCTGGCGAAACAAATCCCAGTGGTCGGCCAAAGGGATAATCGCAAGACGGCTCACGGAAATGTTCTCCCCCACGAAGAGGCTCGGTGAAAGGCGTTTACCATCCCACTTGTCGGTGCAAACGGCGCGAACGATGTCCTCAGTTGGCGGGAGAGACATGGTTACGCTGCCAGTCGCCGGGATAACTCTGCCAATCCGTCAAACCCGATGGTCCCTTCTTCATCGTTCGCTGCCTGGTAGAATTCCACGCCCGTTCCCGTGAACTCGACCTGCACGGACTCGCCATTGCGGTCTTCCCAGCAAAGCTCGATGCCACCACGGTCAGTCAGAAACACGCTAGGACCAGTGTTGCCAACCGGAAAACTTGCCCCTTCCAGAAAACGGAAAAGCGCATCCAGCGCCCTGGGAGAAAGAACGCGACCATTTTCACCCCAATCAGGCGGGTAGTAGTTTCGGAAATGACACACCCGCCCCCATCCCTTCCAGCCAAGTTTCCGAAGCAAGAGTTCGTCCCGCGCCCACTCGTCCGGTGCAGCCCGGCGAATGGAGACACCCGATGCCGATTCTCGCAGTCCTTCGACTAATGCGTAAGCAGGCGACTGATTTGGAAGTGATAGTGTTGTCATTCGTATGCTGGGTTCAATGTAATCAAGAATTCAGGTCTTATCAAGCCAAAAAATACGCCTTTGATCGCATGATGCGCCTCGCCGAAACGAGCCACGCCATTCCTGAAAAGGTCCACTTCGAGCGATCCGAACGAAGCGGCAACATCCAAAACACTTCCCGTCTTTGGTCCATCCTTGGTGGCAACAATCGCACCGTTGGTTGCTTGTAACCGAATAGAAAGCGCGTCGAGTCGCAAGGACGTGGTAATGTCATTTTGTGTTCCCTCCAATATTTTATCATTGATCTGGAGGCCGAGACGCAACAAGCCGAAAACGTCTTTGTCAAAGAAATCAATATAACGCGCGCCTAATTGTTCTGTCTCGCCGACAAATCCAGCCATATTCAACCGCTCCACCAGCCATGTCAGTTCTTGCTCGATTTTCGGCCAACCCGGATATGCGTTTGCCTTGGTAACGAGGCTAACCACTCGCGGGCCAAGCTGGATGAGAAAATTGTCACTGAAGAATTGGATTTCGGGCAGAACAAGAAGAGCCGGGTTCTGCCGGCGGACTTCTTCCGGCAGTTGGGCGACAGGAAGATTTTTCTGTTCAGGATACTTCTCCCGAATCTGGGCAAAAAGAAGACCCGGCATCGTCGCCCACGGCTGGGGACTCACGAAACGAGTTTCAAAAATCGCCTCAACGATTGGACATGGGGTAATGCGAATGGGCAGACGATCCGGGATTTGAATGGGAAAGGCATTACTCATGGTCCGTCATTTCGTTGAATTGACAGGTTTGGGTCTTGTTTCGTTCATTTTTGGGCAATTCATGCACGTTCTCTCCGAACGTCGGCAAGATTAGGCAGCCCCCCATGTGTGGACAAGGCTTAAGTTGAAGTTCAATTGCGCTGATTTTCAGTAAAAAGGGCGACTCCATACGCAAAGGGCAGATACGGGTTTCTTGGACAAACTGCGGGCGCCTTTCATTTACGAAACCTTGCGCGGCCGGCCCTTCGGCCAACCTCCCTTTTTGGCGTTCTTGGCGATGGCCGCGAGCTTGGCCGGGCTTTTCGATTTGCCGCCCACTTTTCCAATTTGCGCTAACCATTTTCGCGCGGCGGGCGGTGGTGCCATTTTTCTGTTCATCATTTTGCCTCTCATTTGCCCGGGCCATCTGGACGACGGCGCGGGCATCCCGTTTGATCCGGTTCAGTCTTCGCGTTCAAGCATGATGGTCACAACCGGCGCGCCGTCATCCCCTGGCCCGCACAACGACCACAGCTTGACCATTTCCCGCCGTCTGCCCTTCCATACACTGACGCGGAAGTTCACACGGTCGGTGCTGCCTGCGGTCTTTATGGCACAAGCCAGCATCCAAAGCACGTCCCAAAGCCTGCCGTGGATGTCCTGGCCTTCCGGTAACGGTTTGCCAATTTCGGCAACCGTCGCCGCGAATGCGCCCGCAGTCATGGCAACCGGAAACTTGAATCCGGCTTCCCGGACAAGGCTAACCTTTTCCGGTTGCATCAAGTCCACTAGAACGCCGTCCTCAATCGCCTGTCTGCGTGTGTATCTGGCGATGGGTTCGCCGAAAATATCCCCAAGGTTTTGGCCGCTTTCTTTCATGGTGCCGGCCTTTCCACTTTGAGTGTAATTTCCCCCGTTGCCACTGGAACAACCGCAACGCGGTTTCCGGGTGGAAATCCTAGCTTGGCCAACCATTGGCCTTCCAACCTGATTTTTGGATGAGTTTTTCGCCGGAAGAAATCCCCGGCCATTTCGATCTTTAATTTTCGCGGGTTCATCTGTTACCCTTTTTTGGGCCGTGCCGCCCGTTTGCGCGGGTTGCCATTGGTTAGTTACCCTTTCCAAATGGCTTGGCACGGCCTTTTTGTTTTTCTTTAGAAAGGGCATTTTCATTGTCACGCCCGAATAATACAAAAGCCGCTTAGGTATGCAAGAAAAATCTTGAAGAATCCCCTGCCCTGGCCCAATCGCTCCCTTGCCGCTGGCCGTCAACCCGTCGCCGTCTGCGGCAACGCCACAACTGCCGGGCCAAAGTTCAGCTTTTGCGCCTGTTGCTTGGTGTGGGCGTCGGCAAGGTGCCCATACACCTTGCCAATGAGCACCCCGCCGTCTTTATGCCCCACCCACTTGGCGATGGTCATAAAGTCAACGCCAGACATCACGGAATAGCTGATAAAAAAGTGTCGGCAATCGTGAAAGCTAAACGTCGTCAAGCCGGACTCCTTCCGAGCCAGCCGAAGCGATTCCATGAAGGTCTTTGATGAAACGTCTTTGTCCCCCCGTTGCGGTGATGGAAAGAGAAACTCCGAATCAGGCGCACGGCGCTTGCACATGCCTTTCAGATGCTCTTTCAGTTTGGAATTGAAATCAACCGTCCGCACTTCGCGGCCCTTGTTCAATCCGTCAGAACCAATCGTCAGTTGCCCGCGTGGAAAATCCACGTCCGACCATTTGAGCCGCAACGCCTCATTGCGCCTGGCCCCGGTGTAGGCCATGAGCCGGATATAGTCGGCAAATTCCTCGCCGTTTTTGGACACCTCCAAAGCCGCCGCGCAAATCTGTTCAATATCGGCGCCAGTCACCAATCCCCGCTTGTGCGGTGTCCATTTTAGCGGGCGCAAATTCTCCGTTGGCAGGACCTTGAGCCATTGATCGTCAATCGCCCTTTTTAGGACGTTCCGAAGCGCGATAATGTCGAGATTGACAGTGCGGCCCAACATGCCATCCGCTTGCCGCTTTTGGATGAATGAATTGATATGGACGCGGCGAATCTTGTCCAACCGAAGGCCGCCGATATGCTCAATCCAAAGCTTGAGCGCCCCGCGTTCCTTCTGAATGGTTGCCGGGCGCTTGGCGTCCTTGACAGCATCATAATACGCGAAGTATGCCGCCGCGTAATCCACAAGCTTTGGCGTCCGCTTGAGTACAGGCAAGTCGTTGCGCGTGCGGTCAACATGAAGCGCCTTTAATCGCTCCTGCGCTTGGGGGACTGTTCCAGCGCCAACCAGAGGCACCCAGCGTGTGCGCTTCATGCCGTCCGAATCTTCGACGGCGATCCGCGCAATATATTTGCCGTTGCGCTCCCAAAGGCCCCGGATTGGCTGCTTGCGTCCGTCTAATACCCGCTTATACTTGAACCGCGAATGAGACGAACTAACATTAGCGATGGGTGTATTGCTGTTTACGGTTGCATTAGGATTCATACGGCAATAGTGTCGCAATTAGTGTCGCAATCGTCAACTAAAATCGTCAAAAAAGTTGTAAATAGCTGTTAATCAACAGTTGCCGGAGTGGTGTAATGGCAGCCACACAGGACTTAAAATCCTGGGCCCGTAACAGGGCGTGCGGGTTCGAGTCCCGCCTCCGGCACCATGTCAAATCTTGAGGATCAAAATGAAAAACTTCCTTGCCGTCTTGTTGCTGGCCGGCGCTCTTGCCGCCTGCAAGAATCCTGCTCTCGAACATCCTGACACGACCGCCGGTGCGACGGGGTGGGACTCAGAGCCGGCCATTCTGGCCCGCATCAAGGCGCCGCAATTCCCCGCGCGCGATTTTCCGATCACTGACTTTGGCGCGAAGGGGGACGGCACGACCGATTGCACGGAGGCGATCGCCAAGGCCATCGCGGCCTGCCACGCGGCGGGCGGCGGACGGGTGGTGGCCAAGGGCGGCGTGTTCCTCACCGGCGCGGTGCATTTGCTGGGCAACGTGAATCTTCACGTTGCCGAAGGGGCCACGCTGCAATTTGCCCCCGACCGCGCGAAATACCTGCCGGTTGTCTTCACCCGGTTTGAAGGCACGGAGTGCATGAACTATTCGCCTCTCATTTATGCCTTCGAACAGGAGAACATTGCCGTCACCGGCTCCGGCACGCTCGACGGGTCCGGCGCGCGGACGTGGTGGGGTTTCAAGACGAGGGGCGGGGGCGGCGGCCCCAAAAAACTTGTTGACGAGGCCGATCGCGGCGCGCCGGTGGCGGAACGCATTTTCGGCGAGGGCGGCGGGCTGCGCCCGAACTTCATCCAGCCGTACCGCTGCCGCAATGTTCTCATTGAGAACGTTCGCATCATCAATTCGCCCATGTGGGAAATCCACCCGGTTCTCTGCACCAATGTCACGGTGCGCGGCGTCAGGATTTCCAGCCACGGGCCGAACAACGACGGGTGCGATCCCGAATGCTCGCGCGATGTGCTCATCGAGAATTGCGTCTTCGACCCCGGCGACGACTGCATCGCCATCAAGTCGGGCAAGAATGCCGACGGCCGCCGGATCAATGTCCCTTCGGAAAACATCATCGTGCGGGGTTGCACGATGAAGGACGGCCACGGCGGCGTGGTGGTGGGCAGCGAAGTTTCCGGCGGCGCGCGCAATGTCTTCGCCGAGAATTGCAAAATGGACAGCCCGAACCTGGAGCGCATCCTGCGCCTGAAATCCAACGCGGAAAGGGGCGGCGTGATCGAGAACGTGTTTATGCGCAACGTTGAGGCGGGCACGGTCAAGGTAGTGCTGGCCATTGACCTTGTCTATGGAAGGGTTGAAACAGGGCCGTTCCCTCCCGTCGTGCGCCACGTTTTCGTGGAGCATGTGACCACGGCCGACAGTCCGCGCGTGCTCGACGTGGTTGGCACGACCCGGTCCGTGATTTCCGATATTCACCTTGACGATTGCGCGTTTCATGGCGTGCGCTTGGAGGATATCCTCACCAACGCGGGGGAGATTGCGGCCCACAACGTCACGCGGGAAGCGGCTAAGTTGCATTAGCCCAACGGGTGGTGTGCATGTCGCCTGTTTCGGCAAAGGCGAGGTGCATGGCGAAAGCCACGCGGAGGGTCTGAGGGGAATGCGTGCTTCCAGCCAAAGCCACATAATCGCGCAAGATGGGGCGGTAGTCCGGATGGGCGCAGTTTTCGATGATTGTTTTGGCCCGTTCCATTGGAGATTTGCCGCGCAGGTCGGCAATGCCCTGTTCGGTGATGATGACCTGGACAGAATGTTCACTGCTGTCAAGATGGCTGACCAGGGGAATGATGGTGCTGATCTTGCCGCCTTTGGCCGTGGAGGGGCAGGTAAAGATGGAGAGGAAGGCGTTGCGGGCAAAATCGCCGGAGCCGCCGATGCCGCTCATTATGTTGCGGCCCAGCACATGGGTGCTGTTGACGTTGCCGGTGATGTCCACCTCAAGGGCGGTATTGATGGAGAGGATGCCGAGGCGCCGGATGATTTCCGGGTTGTTGGTGATCTCCTGGGGGCGAAGCAGCAGCCTGGAACGGAAGAAATCAATCCGTTCGTAAATGTCTCGCAGAACAGGATTGCTGACCGTCAGCGAACAACCGCTGGCGAAGCGGATTTTGCCGTCCTTGACCAGCGCGATGACGGCGTCCTGAATCACCTCGGTGTACATGTCAAACCTTGGAATTTTCGGATGCGCGCCCATGGCCTTGAGCACGGCATTGGCGGTGTCGCCGACCCCGGATTGGATGGGCAGGAAGGAGGGCGGGATCAGACCGCGCCGAAGTTCAGCCGCGAGAAAATCGGCGGCGTTTTCACCAATGCGCGCCGTGGTCTCGGCAACGGCGCTGAAAGAACCCACTTCATCCGGCAGGTTGGTTTCGACAATGCCGGCAATTTTCTTCGGATCAACTTTTACAGTGAGTGCGCCGATGCGGTCGTCAGGGCGGAGGATCGGCACGGGTTTGCGGTGAGGAGGGTCTTCGGGTTCGTAGATGTCGTGGAAGCCGCGAAGGGCCTGGGGATGGAACCGGTTCAACTCAATCAAGATTTTGTCCGCGACCCGGCAAAAGGTGGGCGTGGCGCCGACCGAAGCGGCAAGGGTGATTTCGCCGGAAGCAGTGACATCGCAGGCTTCGATCACGGCCCAGTGGACAGGGCCGAGAAAGCCGTAGCGAACCGCCTGCGGCAACTGGGACAAGTGCATGTCGTAAAACTTTGTCCGCCCCTCGTTGATGCTTTTTCGCAAATCAGGATCATTCTGGTAGGGCGTGCGGAAAAGGATGGCGTCGGCCCGCGCGAGCGACCCATCCAGCGAATGGCCGGTGGAAGCGCCGGTGATGACGCCAATGCGAAAAGGCTGGCCGGCGGCCTGCCTGTTCGTGGCGCGGGCCGCGATGGCCTTGGGGATTTCTTTGGCGGCGCCAGCGGGTGTGAAGCCGCTGAAAGCGACAGTCTGGCCGTTTTGAATCTGTGCGGCAGCCTCGGCGGCGGCAAGGCGCGGGAAGGGGTCTTTCATAATAATTTAATTTCTTTCAAATGCCGCACTTGAGACGCGTCGTAGGCGGCCTTGCTGCCGGAATCACTCAACAGCAACAACTCCCCGTCCCGGCCAACACCGCCAAAAGTTCCAAGGCGCAAATCGCCATTGAGGTCCAGTTCAACCCTGCGCGGGCGGCCCCACATCCGGTTGATTCGAGGGAGCAACGAGGCGAATCCGTCTGTTCGCATTTGGTCCGCAACCCGTCGCAAATGGTCCAGGACAATCCGGGTCAACTGGCGCAAGTCCGGCGGGGTGTCAATCAGATCGGCAAGGCGGACGACCTGGTTTTTCAAGCCGGGATCGTGAGTTTCAGGGTGATTGAAGACGTTGATGCCAATGCCTGCCACGGCCAGACCGGGGGCGAACTGATCGACCAGCAAGCCAGCCAGCTTGCGGTCATCCACCAGCACATCATTGGGCCATCGGACGCGGAGGCGCCTCAATCCGACTGACTGGAGCGCATCGCACACGGCGAGGCACACAGCCAATGGCAAAGCCCGCCAGTCGGCGGCATGCGGTCCGGTTGGAACCACGGCGGAGAGCCATAACCCGCCTTCATCCGAAATCCAGCCGCGTTGAAAACGCCCCCGGCCGGCAGTTTGCCGGTCGGCGCGGACGGCTTCCCAGGCGGGGAAATTGGCGGCGACAAGGTTGGTCGAGTTTGTGACGGAAAGCTCATGGACACGCCAGTCCCCACAAGAACAGCAACCGACTGTGTCCGCCTGAGTCATCATTTTGAATCCTCAATCCGCGCCAGAATCTGGCCTTCGTCAACCGCGGCGCCGACCGTCGTCAGTATTTCCGCGACTTTCCCCGCCATCGGGGCGGAGACAGCGGTGTTCATTTTCATCGCTTCGAGGGTCAGCAGATGATCGCCCTTTTTGACTTCCTGGCCGGGTGTGACAAGGATCGCGATAACCCGGCCGGCCAGAGGGCTGGCCACTGAGCCGGTTTTGGCGATTGGCGCGGCCTGGGACGGCGGAGGCTGGGAAGGCGCCGATGGCGCACTGACAAGAGGCGTCGGCGCGGGGGCCCAAGCGCCCGGCTCGTCAGGGACTTCGACGGTTACATCATAAGATTTGCCGTCCACCGTTACGCGGAGTTTTTTGATCATGGCTCTTATCGGTTAAAATGGCTATCGGACCCTGTGGGACAGGAATTGTTCCACGCGCCCTTCGATGGCCCAGGCATTGCCTTCCGGCGCGAGGACCGCCGCGTGCTGCACGGATACAACGCGGTGAGGGCGGTCCAGGATCACCGCGATGGCCGCCGCGATGACCGCAAGGATTTCAGGCGGCTCGGCTTCGGCCGCCGGGGGAGTCTTTGGCGGTGCCGCAACGGGCGCAACAACGACCGGAGCCACTGGCGCGGCCGGCTTTTTGCGGGACACCCACAGGTGATAAAGCGTCACCACCAATAATGAAATGGCAACCTGGCCAAGCAGAAGCGCGGGGATGGACATAACGGTTTAGAGCGGGATGGTCCCGTGTTTCTTGGGGGGACGAGATTCGCGCTTGGTGAGGGTGTTGCGAAGCGCCAGCGATATCCTGGCGCGGGTTTCGGACGGCGCGATGACGTCAGTGATCATCGCCTTTCTGGCGGCTTCGTAGGGTGAACAGAATTTGTTGCGGTATTCCGCCACCAGTTCCGCTTCCCTGGCTTTGGGGTCCTTGGCGGCGGCAATTTCGCGTTTGTAAAGGATTTTGACGGCGCCTTCGGCGCCCATGACGGCGATCTCAGCGGTGGGCCATGCGAAAACAAAATCCGCCCCCATATCGGAGCTGCACATGGCCAGATAGGCGCCGCCATAAGCCTTTCGAAGAATGACCGTTATTTTGGGCACGGTGGCGGACGCATAGGCAAAGAGCATTTTCGCGCCGTGACGGATGATGCCGCCGCGCTCCTGTTGAATGCCCGGCATGAAACCGGGAATGTCCACCAGAGTGACCAAGGGAATGTTGAAAACATTGCAAAAGCGAATGAAGCGCGCCCCTTTGTCCGACGAATCAATGTCGAGCGTGCCGGCTTTCACGGCCGGGTTGTTGGCGACGATGCCAACGACAATGCCCTGGATGCGCGCGAAGCCAATGACGAGGTTGCGCGCCCATTCGGCCTGAACTTCGAGCAAATCGGCGTTGTCCACAAGCCGGCCAATGATTTTGTATATGTCGAGCGCGTCTTTGGCGGATTCCGGCAGCAGACGATCCATTTCCGGATCGTTGCTCAAATCAATCTGCGGGGTGGGATGGTGGGGTGGATCCAGCAGGTTGTTGGACGGGAAAAAGGAGAGAAGGCGGCGGACAATTTGGATCGAGTGCGCATCGTTGTCGGCGATGAAATGAACGTTGCCACTGATGCTGGCATTGGCCGTGGCGCCGCCGATTTCATCCATCGTGCATTTCTGGCCGGTGACCGCCTGAATGACTTCCGGCCCGCAGATGAACAGGTTGGCGCTGCCTTTGACCATGACGATAAAATCCGTCAACGCCGGCGAATACGCCGCGCCGCCGGCACAAGGCCCGGCAACAACGGCAATCTGCGGGACGACACCGGAGAGAAGGACATTGCGAAAGAACACCTGGCCGTAGGCGGACAGGGAGTCGATGCCTTCCTGGATGCGCGCGCCGCCCGAATCGTTAAAGCCGATCATCGGGCAGCCGACTTTGAGAGCGTAGTCCATCTGGTCGCAAATTTTTTTGGAGTGAATGCGCCCCAACGCGCCGCCGCCGACGGTGAAGTCCTGGCTGAAGGCCGCGACGCCCCGGCCATCGACGATGCCCGCGCCGGTCACGACGCCATCGGCGGGCATGGACTTTTCCTGCATGCCGAAGTTGTGGCACTCGTGCCCGGCATGAAGGCCGGCTTCCTGAAAGGTGCCGGTCTGGAAAAGTTTCTCCAGGCGGTCACGGGCGGTCATCAGGCCTTTTTTGCGGCGGGCATCCAGTTTGTCCTGACCCCCGCCCGCCCGCGCGACGGCGCGCCTTTTTTCAAGCTCTTCCACTAATGTTTTAATTTTCATGCCATTCCATTCTGCTCCAGCCGCTCACCACTGGTCACTATCCGCTTTTTTTGGGCATACACAACTCGGTGAGCACGCCAAAGGTGGATTTGGGATGGAGAAAGGCGACCCACTTGCCGCTCGCGCCATCGAAAGGCTTTTCGTTAATCAGTTTCACGCCTGCGCCGGCAGCCTGGCGTAGCTGGCTTTCGACATCATCCGAGCTGAAGGCAATATGATGAATGCCGCCGGCGGGATTTTTCTGGAGATATTTCGCAATGGGACTTTCCGGGCTGGTCGGCTCAAGGAGTTCCAGATGCACGCCGCCCACGGAAAAGAACGCGGTGCGGACTTTTTGCGAGGCCACTTCCTCGCGGCGCTCACATTTCAAGCCAAGCGCCTTTTCATAGTAAGGGACGGCTTGATCCAGGGACTGGACGGCGATTCCGAGATGGTCAATTTTTGTTATCATAATTTGTTGTCATAATCTGAATTCTCCGGGGAGCCGTCGAACTCCGCCAACAGAAGGCGCGCGGCGGAGACGGCGGTGATTTCACCGCGGAGCAGGGATTGCCGAAGTGCGGGAAGGCGGGCCTGAACACGCGGGTGACGATCAAAACGGCGTTGCAATTCGTCGCCAATCAAATCAGCGAGCCATTCAACGGCCTGTTGTTGACGGCGGCTGGCGATGACGCCTTTAGGCTCCAACTCGCGGAAAAACCGTTCCATGCGTTCCCAAGCTTGGGGAACACCCTCGCCCGTCCGGGCCGAACAGAGGGCCGCTTCCGGCTTCCAGCCGGGCGTGGCCGGTTGCAGAAAGGAAAGGCAGGTCTGCTGTTCGAGGCGGGTTTGCTCGGCCCGTTGACGATTCTCGCCGTCTGCTTTATTGACAAGAATGTCATCGGCCATTTCGATGATGCCTCTTTTGAGGCCTTGCAACTCATCTCCGGCGCCTGGCGGCAAAAGCAGCAAAAAGAAGTCCACCATGGAACGCAGGGCCACCTCGCTCTGCCCGACGCCCACACTTTCGACCAGGACCACGTCAAAACCGGCCGCTTCACACACGAGCATCGTTTCGCGTGTGCGGCGAGCCACCCCGCCAGTACTGTCACCGGCAGGTGATGGGCGAATGAAGGCCCGCGATTCACGGCTGAGATTCTCCATGCGGGTCTTGTCGCCGAGGATGCTGCCGCCGGAGCGTTTGCTGCTGGGATCAATGGCCAGGACCGCCACCGAGTGGCCCTGGTGAATCAGGTGACAGCCGAATGCTTCAATAAACGTGCTTTTGCCGACGCCGGGCGCGCCGGTGATGCCGATGCGTTTGGCCTTGCCGGTGTGGGGCAACAGCTCTTGCAGGATTTCCCGGGCCTTCTTTTGGTGCAGCGGCGACTGGCTCTCGATCAAGGTGACAGCGCGCGAAAGGATGTCGCGGTTGCCAGCCAGGACGCCGGAAACATAGTCGTCAATTGTTGGATCGGAAGCGGTCATGCTTCCGTGCGCGCACTTAATTGCGCCAGCATTTCCCTGGCTGCGTCTGGAATGCAGGTTCCCGGCCCGAACACCGCCGTCGCGCCGTTCTTTTTCAGGAAATCGTAGTCTTGCGGCGGAATGACCCCGCCCACCACGACCATGATGTTGGAGCGTCCGATCTTGCCCAACTCTTCAACAAGCTGGACGAGCAAGGTTTTATGGCCGCCGGCAAGCGAACTGATGCCGATGACGTGGACATCATTATCGGAAGCCATTCGCGCGACTTCGTCCGGTTGCTGAAACAACGGCCCGATGTCCACGTCGAAGCCCAGATCGGCATAGGCGGTGGCGATCACCTTGGCGCCGCGGTCATGGCCGTCCTGGCCCATCTTGGCGATGAGGATGCGCGGACGGCGGCCATGCTTGCGGGCGAACTCGTCGGTCAACCGGCGAACCTGCTCGATCTGCGGGTCCCGGCCAAATTCGGATTGATAAACGCCGGACACGGAACGAATGACAGCTTTGTGGCGGTGGAAGATTTTTTCAAGCGCAAAGGAAATCTCCCCCAACGTGGCGCGCGCGCGCGCGGCGTCAATGGAGAGCGCGAGCAGGTTGCCCGCGCCCTTTTCGGCAGCGCGGGTGAGAGCATCCAGAGTGGCCTGGACTTTGGCATTGTCGCGTTCGGCCTTGAGTTTTTGCAGGCGCTGGATTTGGGATTGGCGCACGGCGGTGTTGTCCACCTCACGAAAGTCAAGTTTCTCGGCCTTTTCCAATCGAAACAGATTCACGCCGATGATGGATTCTTTGCCCGAATCGATGCGGGCCTGACGGCGCGCGGCGGCCTCCTCGATGCGAAGTTTGGGCAGGCCGGTTTCAATGGCTTTGGCCATGCCGCCGAGAGCCTCGACTTCCTGGATATGCGCCCACGCCCGTTTCATCAGGGCCTGCGTCAGAGCCTCGACATAATAGGAGCCGCCCCAGGGATCAATGACTTTGCAGATGCCCGTTTCTTCCTGAAGGACAAGCTGGGTGTTGCGGGCGATCCGCGCCGAAAAATCGGTCGGCAATGCGATGGCCTCGTCGAGCGAATTGGTGTGCAGCGACTGGGTCTGGCCAAACGCGGCGGCCATCGCTTCGACGCACGTGCGGGCGACATTGTTAAACGGGTCCTGCTCGGTCAGGGACCAACCGGAGGTTTGCGAGTGCGCGCGCAGGGCCATTGACTTGGGATTTTTTGGATGGAACGGCGCGATGAGCTTCGCCCACAAGGCGCGGGCGGCGCGCAGTTTCGCAATCTCCATGAAGAAGTCCTTGCCCTGCGCCCAGAAAAAGGAGAGTCGCGGCGCGAAGGCGTCAATGTCGATGCCCGCCTTGAGACCCGTGCGGACATATTCGAGGCCGTCAGCCAGGGTGTAGGCCATTTCCAAGTCGGCCGTCGCCCCCGCCTCCTGCATGTGATAGCCGGAGATGGAGATGGAGTTGAACCTGGGCATGTTTTTGGACGTGAACGAAAAGATGTCCGCGATGATGCGCATGGAGGGGCCGGGCGGATAAATGTAAGTGTTGCGCACCATGTATTCCTTGAGGATGTCGTTTTGGATCGTGCCGGTAAGTTGGCCTGGTTTGACTCCTTGTTCTTCAGCGGCGACAATATAAAACGCCATCACTGGAAGCACCGCGCCGTTCATGGTCATCGAAACGGAGATGCGATCCAGGGGAATTCCGCCGAACAACACCTTCATGTCCTCGACCGAGTTCACGGCCACGCCCGCTTTGCCGACGTCCGCCGAGGCGCGCGGGTGGTCGGAGTCGTAACCACGATGCGTCGGCAAATCAAAGGCAACGGACAAGCCCTGCTGGCCGGCGGCAATGTTGCGGCGATAAAAAGCATTGCTCTCCTCCGCGGTTGAAAAGCCCGCGTATTGGCGGACGGTCCAGGGCTTGGTGACGTACATGGAGCCGTAAGGGCCGCGCACATAGGGCGCGAACCCGGGCATGGTGTCCAAATGCTCGCAGCCCTCGAGGTCAGCCGCCGTGTAAAGCGGCCGGACGTCGATGCCCTCCAGGGTTCGCTGCACGCATTCATCAAATGACTTGATGACGGTTTCCCCTTCAAAACGGGCGCGCCATTGCCCGGGGCTGACGTCCGCCGGAGCGGCGTGAAACGGGACAGTGGTGAAATCGGGGAATGTGTTCATAATTCAGATTCCATCATCCAAATGATTACTGCGATGATGGAGAAAAGCAAGCCAACGATTTGTTGGCCCAATTTCATCCAAAATTGCTGAGAGCATGGTTTAAAAATAGGATTTCTCGAGCAACCGCCGCCAAATGGCTCGGCAGGAGCCTCGCCCCGCCGAAGTGCTGGACTGACTTTGACAAGGCCTGAATTGCACGGATTTTGGCATTTATGGCATTTTTTAATTTTTTCCTCTATTCGGTTGACAGATGAGCATCGCCGCCCGGCCAAGCCGTGAACGCCGCCGGAGCGCGCCCGGATCGTATTGGCAGGCAGACCGGTCTCGCGCCTCTGAGCCGTGCCTTTGCGGTTTTGCTTATGCTTCATGGCTGATTTTGGCTTTTTGATTTTCATCATGGCACAGCCACATGGACAAATGCTGTCCAAGGGAAAAAAAGCTTGACCGACCAGGAAAAAAGTGTCACACTGCCAACGTTATTGAGGCAGCATTGTTGAGCCAACGGGTCGGAAAACCGATCGAAACAACCAAACAGTCGTAAAAAGAAAAGTTGGAAATGCGAGCCTCGACGCCATTTCAATTATTCCTGCTCATCTTGGGGGCCAGCTTGATCAGTCTGAGCATGCGCCAGTACGGCATGGGAATGGTCATTGTGCAAGGCACCAGCATGACCCCGAACCTGCGTCCCGGTGACGAGTACGTGATGCGCGCCGGCGTGCGCGACTTTCAACGCGGCGACGTCGTCGTGGTCATCGACGGTCTGGGCGGGCAAGCCGTCAAACGAATCATCGGCCTGCCCGGGGAAACGGTTGGCATCCAACGCGGCTGGGTCGAGATCAACCATCGCAAACTGAGCGAACCCTACCTCAAGGCTGGAACGAAAACCTATCCGCTGACCAGCCTGACGCAATTTCGGCTGGATCACGGGCAATACTTTGTCATGGGCGACAACCGGCGTGCCAGCACCGACTCCCGCTCCTACGGCCCCGTCGGCGTGAGTCAACTTTGCGGCCGCGTGCTGGTGGCCAACCCACAGGATTAAACTTGTGGCCGGCTGCGAAAAAAGGGGTCAGCCAAAAAAGGCATCGGAACACTCCCTCCGCCAGAGAAAAGCGGAGGGCGGACGGGAAAAGGGCCTTGCAAATCTGTGGAGAAGGAAGAGAATCACGAAAAAGGCCCACCCTGTCCGTGGGCAAGAAATCAAATGGGAAATCCCAGTTAACAACTCAAATGCAAACATCAATATTTATCGCGCAGCTTTTGGGGCCGATGTTCGTCGTCCTCGGAGTCGCCTTGCTGGTGAAGCCGCAAATGTTCCGAACCATCCTGCCGGAATTTGTCCGCAGCCCGGCCTTGCTCTATCTGGCCGGCTTCATCGGCTTGCTCGCCGGGATGGTGCTGGTGCTGACGCATAATGTCTGGGTGCTGGACTGGCGGCTCATCATCACCCTCATCGGTTGGATTACACTTGTTCGTGCGCTGATTACCATTTTCCAACCGCATTGGATTGTGGCGGGCAGCACTACGATCCTGGCGCATCGTGGGATCTTCGTTGGTGCCGCCGTGACCAACCTGATCATCGGCTTGGTTTTGAGCTATTTCGGCTATGCATAGTAGTCGCTTCTCATGCGACTTGCAAGTGTCTGCAAGTGTCAGTTCCCACTTTTTAAACTGGTTGACGGCGACCGGCTTGTAAGCGGTAAAGGAGCGTCCCCTGTTGGTTGGCGGGTGGCAGGGGTAAAAATGGGGAATGTGTTCATAAATCAATTCCGAGACGGTGGTGAAACGCGGTCAATAATTCAAGCGCGTCGGCGCGGATGTGAATGAATTCATCCACACCGGCTTTTTTGTGGGCTTCGACCTGGGCCGCAGGCAATCCAGCCAGAACAATGATGGCGTCGTTGCGTTGCGCGCGGAGCGCCCGGGCCAGGGGCGGCACAAGGGCGGGATATTTTTCGTCGGTCGAACAAATGACCGCGATTCTCGCTTTTGACCCGCCAAAGGCTTTGGCCGCGTCCGCGGCACTGGAAAAACCTTCGGGCGAAATGACGTTGTAGCCGCCGACGGCGAAGAAGCCGCGCGAGAAATCCGCACGCGCTTTGTAGTCCGACAGCGGCCCCATGTTGCACAGAAATACAGAAGGACTCCCGGCCTTTTGGCTGGCGGCGCGCAGGCGCTCAAAACCTGTGGCGGCGCGGGTGATGCAAACCGGGGTGATGCGGCTGCATGGGCTGTCGTGAATGCGGATGGCGCGGGCAATTTCCCCAAGCGTGGCGCCGGCCGCGGCTGCGTCCACGCAGGCGTCGAACATTCGCGGGCTTTTCAGATCGATCACCTTTGTGAGTTTCTGGAGGACGAGTTCATTGTCCGAATCTTCCATGTTTGTCCTGTGCGAAGTGATCTGAAAAACGCGGCGCTTGTAAAATGCTTCCGCATCCAGGACCGGACGTTCGAGCGGCGCTTCCTTTGCATTGGCGTACTGGTTGACGCCGATGATGGGATCACGGCGGCGATGGACGGCTTGGATTCTCTCAGCAGCGGTGGCCGCAACGGTTTTTTGCGGGAACCCCGCTTTCAATGCCGCCTCCATGCCGCCCAGTTTCTCGACTTCCTGAAAGAGCGACCAGGCGCGGTTGGCGAGTTCGGCGGTGATCATTTCAACATACCATGAGCCGCCCGCCGGATCGATCACCCGGCTCAATTCGCACTCCTTTTGCAGAATGAGCTGGCTGTTGCGCGCAATGCGCTGGCTGAAATCGTCGGGTTGACCTATGACCTCGTCGAACGCGCCAACCTGCATGCTGTCGCAGCCGCCCAAAACGCCGGCCAATGCTTCGACGGTCGTCCTCAGCATGTTGTTGCAGGGATCCAGAACGGTCTTGTTCCATTGGGAAGTGCGGACATGGAGCGAAAGTCTTTGGGCCTCTTCACCGCCCCCCGCCGCGGCCACGGCGCGCGACCACAACATGCGCAAAGCGCGGAGTTTGGCGATTTCCATGAAGAACCAAGTGCCGACCGTCACCGCGAAACGCATTCGAGGGGCCACCGTCCCGGCATCGAGGCCGCGCCGGTTCATTTGCCGGAGATATTCAACGCCGGTGGCCAGAGTGAAAGCCAGTTCCTGCGCGGCATGGCCTCCAGCTTCGTGCCAGGAACGGCTGTGGACGCAGACGGTTTGAAGGTAAGGCGCGCCGGCAGCGGCCCAACGGAGAAGCGCCCCCATTTCGCGATAGGAGTCTTCAAGAGATTGCGGCAGAGAGCCTTCGTGGGACAAGACGCCGAGCGGGTCCATTTCTATGCAGCCATAAAGGCAGGCGGGCGCTTTCTTGCGCTGGCGGGCCAGCGCCACCAACAGCGCGGCGAACGGCATGGCCGACGCCCCGGAGCGAACGAAGAGCCAGGTGTTCCCCAGATCAATGCCTTCCAGCGCGCGGTCAAGGTCACCCATGGTCGCGATGGACAGTCCGCCAAAACCGACTTCCTGCGGTTGCGCCCAATCGGGATCGTGGCCGTTGCGGGTGGCCTTGTCCAAAACGATGTTCAAGGCGTTGAGGCCCCTGTCCAGTGAATTGCGGGCCGCGTGATTGAATTCAGACGGGCTGGAGCAGTTGATTTCCTGGGAAATGGCCCACGGCTGGCCCGCATAACCACTGGCCCTGCTCCCGCGCACAAAGGGGCTGAATCCGGGCAATGAACTCAGGTGGGGGAGATTCGCAATGTCTTCTGGCCGGTAGATCGGTTTAAGGGTGATGCCTTCGTAAGTCGATGTGAACATTCGCTTGTCAAAAGGAATGCCTTTAAGCTCGCTCTCGACGAGCCGGTGCCAATCGCCATAACCGACCGGCGGAAAATCCGCCAGCAGCCGGTCTGTTCCGGGTTTGGATTCAGTCAAGTTCATAAACAGTTCCCACGGTTCAGCCTTCCAAAGTCTCGACCAGCACGTCATGCCGCTGTCCGTTCAGGGTTACGAACAAACGTTCCCCCCGTCCGCTGCCCTGGCGGATGGGAGCCGGAGCGGCCGCAGGCGGGGCCGGGGATGGGGCGGCCGCCATTGGCTTGAACAAGGCTTCGACTTGTTGCGGGTACATCGCATGGAGGACAACGATTTCATCTTTGACAGGCAGGCCTTTGGCGGCGCATTGCCTGCGATGTTGTTCCAGGCCGGGTTCAAGGAGGTCGGCGGGACGGGCCGTGACAGGCTTTTTGCCGGAGAGTTTTTCGACTTGGGCAAGCACATTCGGATCAATCTGGCCGGGCGTTCTGCCGTATTTGCCAAGGGCGATTTCCTGGGCGGGCTGGCAGATCATTTTCCAGCGGCCAAACTTGACGTTCATCAGGGCTTGAGTGCCGACAATCTGCGAGGTGGGCGTCACTAGCGGAACCCAGCCCAGCGCCTCGCGCACCACTGGAATTTCGCGCACGACTTCATCGAAACGGCCGGACATGCCCTGCTCTTTCAATTGGGTGCGAAAATTCGAGAGCATCCCGCCGGGAACCTGGTAAGTGAGAATATCGCTGTCCACCCGTTCATTGGCGGGGCTGGTGAATTGCGACAGTTCCTCGTACACGCCCTCAAAGTAGCTTCGCAGTTGGGAGAGTTTTTCCGTGTCGAATTTCGGGCAGCGCGGATGCCCTTCCAGCAGCGCCAACATGCGTTGCGCATCGGGCTGCGCCGTGCCGTTGGCAAAGGGGGCAATCGAAACCTCGACACAATCCACCCCCGCGTCAATGGCGGCCAGATAACTGGCCGCGCCCAACCCGGCGGTATCGTGGGTGTGAAGTGTGATGGGGATGCCGATCTTCTGTTTCAGTTCGTGAACAAGGTCGTGGGCGACGCGGGGTTGCAGGATGCCCGACATGTCCTTGATGCCAAGGGAATCGCAGCCCATTTTTTCCAACTCGATGCCCATCTTGACAAAGTTCCCGACTGTGTGAACCGGACTGATGGTGTAGCAGAGTTCCCCCCGGGCATGTTTTTGATGTTTCCTGACCGCGCGAATCGCCGTCTGGAGGTTGCGCACATCATTCAGGGCATCGAAAATTCGGATGATGTCCATCCCGTCCTGGCACATGCACCGCACGAACGCCTCCACCACGTCATCGGGGAAACTGGCGTACTGGACAATGTTCTGGCCGCGCAACAGCGCGATTTGAGGGGTCTTGGGCGCGGCCTTTTTAAGGGCGCGCAAACGATCAAAAGGATTCTCATCGAGAAAGCGCAGGCAGGAATCAATGGTGGCGCCGCCCCAGGTTTCCAGACCGTTGAATCCCATTCCGTCAAGAATGGGAGCGGCGGGCAGCATCTGGGCGGTCGTCATGCGCGTGGCGGCCATCGATTGATGCCCATCCCGCAGCACCGTGTTGTTGAACAAAACCGGTTTCACCATCTGAATGACTAACCGCCGCGCCGGGGAAAAGCAAGCCTCCCCTTTGCAGGCTGTTCGAGGCGATCTTTGAGGGATTCCGTCCAGCGCGGCGTATTCATAAATGTGAACGAGTCAGCATTGAATAATCATGGCGATTCTGTTTCTGAACCCGTAAACTGCGAAGGACGGCGGGCGCTGCCTCCGCCTTCGCTGACATAGCATGAACACCAACGAACCGGGCAATCACGACGTGGCGCTTCGCAAGCTGCTTCAGGAGTGGCGTGCAGACGCTCCGCTGCCTCCGCGTTTTCAGGAAGCAGTTTGGCGGCGCATTCAACGGGCACAAGCGCCAGCCGCGCCTTCGGTTTGGGATGTTGTCGCTGATTGGATCGGCACGGTGCTGCCACGGCCGGCCCTGGCTGCTTCTTACGTCGCCATCCTCCTCACCATCGGCGTGACCGCCGGTTGGACGCAGGCCCGGCAGGAAACCGCCCGGGTCAAGGGTGAACTTGGCGACCGCTACATCCGCGTGCTCGACCCTTACCAACCTCCCCGCCAGTAATTCGATGAAGAAAGGCGTTCTCATTCTCATGCTCGGTTTGGCCCTGGCGGCGGCGGCTTATGGCTGCGTCTATTTCTTCTGCACATCGTCCGCGCGGAACCTGGAGCGGAGCAGCCAGCCGGAACTGGCCTGGCTGAAGGAGGAATTCAACTTGAGCGATTCGGAGTTCAAGCGCATTTCCGAACTTCACGCGGCTTACCTCCCCCAATGCGCGGAAATGTGCCGGCAGGTTGAGGCCCAAAACCAGCGCCTGAGAGCATTGCTCGCGGCCACCAATCAAATGACGGCCGAGATCGAATCAGCCGTTGCGGAAAGCGCCCGGTTGCGCGGCGAATGCCAGCGCAACATGCTCAGGCACTTTTACGAAGTCAGCCGCACGATGCCGCCGGAACAAGGACGCCGGTATCTCGCCTGGGTGCAGGAGAGAACATTCCTGTCCAGTGAAGGCATGATGCATAACCAATGAAACAGGAGAACTTGGCAAAAATAAAAAATATGAAAAAAACATTAATGACGATTGCAACGCTGGCCTTGTTGGCTGGCACGATGGCGCAAGTTCGCGCAGGCGGCATGAGCGATATGCCTGGCATGAACAACCAAACGGGGCAAACCAATGCGCCTTCAGGTGGCACCAACAGTCCCGTGAAACCCTATCCACTCAAATACTGCCTTGTCTCCGGCGAAAAGATCGGCGAAATGGGCAAGCCGGTCGTCACGAACTACATGGGTCAGGAAATCAAATTCTGCTGCCCGGATTGTGTGAAGGACTTCAACAAGAACCCGGACAAATTCCTCAAAAAGCTGGCAGAGGCGGAAAAGAAGGCGAAGAAGTAATCCTTCGAGGAATTGAATCGTGGCAGAAGACCCTGTTTGTGGAATGACGGCGGATGCCATCGACCAGCAGGATAGCCGGGAGATGCTGCGATTGGCCGCCGGCCACGGCACGGCCCTGAACCATTTGATGGAACGGCACGCGGAGAAACTTTTTCATTATCTGGTTCGCGCCTTGCAGAACGAGGACGACGCGGCGGATTTGGCCCAGGAAACCTTCGCCCGCGTTTATCAAAATCGCGCAAAGTTTGATCCGCGTCAGAAGTTCTCCACCTGGCTCTACGCCATCGCCAGCAATCTGGTGCGCGACCGTTACCGCTGGCGCAAGCGGCATCCGCAGGTTTCGCTCGATGCGGCCAATGAGGCTGCTGGAAATGATTTTGGCGAAATGCTTCCCGACCATGCGCCTTCAGCCAGTGAAACAGTGCAGGAGACCGAACGGGCCGAAGCCGTGCGCCGCGCCGTGGCCGCACTGCCGGAGGAATTGCGCATTCCGCTGATCCTCGCGGAATACGAGGAAAAGTCGCACGCGGAGATCGGCGAAATTCTTCAATGTTCGGCCAAAGCCGTGGAGGCGCGCACCGCCCGGGCACGCAAGCAGCTTCGCGCCAGTCTCGGTCAATTGCTGGACACCATCTGAGTGGACGAAAAACGTTGGGTTTTTGGCAAAGCACGTCAAAGGGGATTCACACCCTCCCGGCGTAGTAAGGGGAGAAGGGCGAAAATATCGCCAACGACAAAATAAACAAAGTCATTAACGAATCATGGAAAGGTAAAATATGAAAAGAACAAACAACATCCTCATCGCGGCGCTGGCAGGAATCACGCTGTCATTGATCACCGTTTCGGCGCAAAGCCAGGTCAAAGGCGGGGAAAGACTGCTCCAACTGAACGGCAGTTCCGCCACTGCGACAGTCACACCAAGCGACTTCAAGCCCATGTCGTGCTCAAAATGCCGGGACATTTCGACGAACGTGCGCGACTTCACGGCGAAAGGCGCGAGTGCGCTTGTGGCTCATGAAATGCCAACCAAGACCGTCGCCCAGCATCTCTGCGAAGGCTGCGTCACGACTACGGCCACAGTCGGTGTCGGCAAGCATGCGAAGGACGTGGTCACTCACAAATGCGCCGGTTGTGGATCTGAAAACATGGCCTGCTGCAACACAAGCAAAGGCGCCAGCGTTGCCACCAAAGGCATGGATGCCGCGCCCCTCAAGTAACCTGACCCGGTTGATTGACGAAAACAAATCAGGATTGACCACCTCGATGGCAACCGCCAGCTTCACTGTTCAGCAACGAGAAGTTGCGTGATTAGATCGAGGTCCAATGAACAGAAGCAAATCAGGATTGACCGCCGCGATGGCAGCCGCCGGCTTGACTGTTCTTGGCCTGCTGCTCAGCGGGTGCAAAGGCATCCAACAGCCCGGTGAACGCCAGGCGCGCGGGAATCTGGCCTCAGTCCAGCAGGCTTATTGGCCCGGCGCGATCCCGCCACGATTGGATGCCAACTCCGGGTTGAGCAACTATTTGCAGTTCGCAATGATGACCCAACCACAGGTTCGGGCGGCATTCTTTGATTGGGCGGCATCGGTCGAACGCATCACCGTCGAACGGTCGTTGCCTGATCCAAAACTGACGTTTCAAGCGTACATTCAAGAGGCCCTCACCTCCCTGATGCCCGGGTTGATGCAGGATTTTCCCGGACCGGGCAAGCTGAACGCCGCCGCCGACGTGGCCGGCATCGGGAGCAAGGCGAAGTATTATGCCTTTGAAACGGCCGTTTTGCGAACAGCCTTCTCGGTCAAGCAGGCGTACTATCAGCTCTGGTTTCTCGACGAGAAAATCCGCATCGACCGCCAGACACTCGGCCTGCTTGCCGACCTGGAAAGAATTGCACGCGCCCAGAATGAAGCCGGCCAGGTCACGCTTCAGGACATATATCGCGCGCAAATTGAGCAGGACAAGCTTACGACCGAGATCACCGGTCTGGAAGATTCACGCCACCCGCTGATTGCGCAACTCAAAGGCGTGTTGGGCCTCACGCGCGAACAACCGGACCCGCCAATGCCGGCGCGATTTGAATCCACTCCGCTTGATTTGAACGGCGACGAGTTGCTCGACATCGCATTTGCGCGCAATCCACGCCTCAAAGAAATGGAAGCGGAGGTGCGGTTGGCCGAGGCGTCCATTGCGCTGGCCCGCAAATCCAAGGTCCCCGATTTTTCCGCCGGGTTGCAGGCCGAGGTGTACACGCCTCCATTCTACTGGCCGCAGGCCAGCATGAGTTTGCCGATATGGCGCGACAAAATCGCCGCGGAAATCGCGGCGGCCCAAGCCAGCAAGCGCGCCGCCGAAGCCCGCCTCACGTCCGAACAAATCGCGCTCACGGTGGATTTCGCAATGAAGTCCTACGAATATCGAGAAATCACCCGCAACCTGGCGCTCTTGCAGGACAAGCTGATTCCCAAAGCGCGCAAGACTCTCGAAATTGCCCGCGCCGGCTATCCGGCCGGGCAGATTGATTTCCTGAGCCTGATTGACGCGCAACGCGCGTTGCTGAATTTCCAACTGGAGGAAGTGGAGGCGCGCACCCGCCGCGAAATTATTCTGGCTGACTTGTCGCTGTCCATCGCCGGGATGGCGCCCGAAGGAGCGCCAATTCTGCCGCCTTCTCCAGGCGATTCCGCCGCGTCCAGGAACCTCTCACACTGATTTTGATATGAATAAAATCATGACCCTTTTGTTTCTCATCGCCACGGTTGGCGCTGGAGCATTTATTGCAGGCTGCTCCAAAGACCACGGCCACGGCGGCGCGACGGCAACCCAACAATCGAAAACTCTCTACACTTGCGGCATGCACCCGCAGGTCATTCAGGACCATCCGGGCAACTGCCCCATCTGCGGCATGAAGCTGACGCCGATTGGCAACAGTGAGTCGCAGACCATCGCCATTGACCCGGTCACGATTCAGAACATGGGCATCCGCACCGCCACCGTCAGGCGCGGGCCGCTGCGACGGGTCATTCGCACTGTTGGCGTCATTGATTACAACGAGACCACGCTGGGGGAAGTGACCACCAAGTTCAAGGGTTGGATTGAAAAACTTTACGTCAATGCCACGGGCCAGTTGGCGATGCGCGGCGATCCGCTGTTTGAAATTTACTCGCCTGAACTCTACAGCGCACAGGTCGAGTATCTGCTGGCGGCCGGTTCTCCCGCGAACTCCACGCCCGGCGTTGACGAAGTCCGGAACAGCGCGCGCACCAAGCTCAAGTTCTTCGACATCTCTGATGAGCAAATCGCCGAGTTGGAGAAAACGCGCCAGCCACAAAAGACCCTGCGCATCCTTGCGCCGCAGGACGGCTTCGTCATCGAAAAAAATGTCGTCGAAGGCCAGATGGTGGACCCGGGCATGAAGATATACCGGCTGGCGGACCTGGGATTGGTCTGGGTGCAGGCGGACATCTATGAGCAGGATTTGGTGTATCTCAAGCTCGGGCAGGAGGCGGCCATGACGCTCTCCTACCTGCCGGACCGCGAGTTCCGCGGGCGCGTCACTTACATCTATCCGAACGTGGATGAGAAGACCCGCACCGCCCATGTCCGCATGGAGTTCCACAATCCGGGCTACTTCCTCAAGCCCGGCATGTTCGCCACCGTGAAAGTTGTCTCGGAACTGGAGCCTTCGGTTTTGCTGATTCCCGACATGGCCATTCTGCGCAGTGGCGAGAAGACCACCGTCTTCGTGGCGCTGGACGGCGGAAAGTTTGACCCCCGCGCCGTCACGCTCGGGCCCCAGGCGGAGAACGACGAGTACCAAGTTCTCAGCGGATTGAGCGAGGGCGAGCGGATTGTCACATCAGGCCAGTTCATGCTTGATTCGGAAAGCCAGCTTCGCGAGGCGATCCAGAAGATGCTGGAGCCGGGGAAGGCGTCAGAGCGTGAGAGAACCGAAGCGCCTTCCACACTCAACGCCGCCAGCGCCTCACCCTCCACGGCCGCCGGGGCTGTAAAATACATCTGCCCGATGCCGGAGCATGTCTCCATCGCATACGATCATCCCGGCAAATGTCCCATTTGCGGCATGACACTCGTGCCCGTGTCTCAAGAGACGCTGAAGAAACTCCAGCCTGGCGGGAGGATTCTTTACTACACCTGCCCGATGCCGGAGCACAGCGACGTGCGCTCCGCCAAACCGGGCAACTGCCCCAAGTGCGGCATGACTCTCATTCCGGTTATGGAAGCGCCGCCGGCAACGCACTCCGACAGCAACAGGACCCCGCCTGAGCACAATCAGTGAGGACAAAAGCCGGTTATGCTCAAAGGGATCATAGACTTTTCGCTCAGGAATAAATTCATCGTTCTGCTTGGCACGATGGCGCTGGTGCTGGGCGGCGTTTATGCCCTGCTCAACATTCCACTGGACGCCATCCCTGATTTGTCGGACGTGCAGGTTATCATCTACACGGAGTGGCCCGGCCAGGCGCCGCAAATCGTCCAGGACCAGGTGACTTATCCCCTCACGACCAAGATGCTTTCCGTGCCGAACGCAACCGTCGTGCGCGGCTATTCATTCTACGGCTTCTCATTCGTCTATGTGATTTTTAAGGACGGCACTGACCCGTATTGGGCGCGCAGTCGCGTGCTCGAATATCTAAACGGTATGGGCGGACAACTGCCGCAAGGCGTTTCGCCCACGCTCGGCCCCGACGCCACCGGGGTTGGCTGGGCGTTCATGTATTCTCTCAACTCCACCAATCGTGACCTCGCCCAACTCCGCTCGATGCAGGACTGGTATCTCCACTACCAACTCGCTTCGGTGGAAGGAGTTTCTGAAGTCGCTTCCATCGGTGGCTTCGTCAAGCAATACCAAGTAACGGTGGACCCGACCAAGCTGCGGGCCTACAACCTTTCCATTTCTGATGTGGCGATGGCCGTCAAGCGCAGCAATGGAGAAGTGGGTGGACGTTCCATCGAATTGTCGGAAAAGGAATTCATCCTGCGCGTCAAGGGTTACGTGCAAAATCTGGAGGATCTGCGCAAAGTGGCCGTGGGCGTGGGCGGCAAAGGCGTGCCGATTCTTCTCGGACAGGTCGCCAACGTCGAAGTCGGTCCCGACATGCGGCGCGGCATTGCCGATTGGAACGGCGCGGGCGAAACCGTCGGCGGCATCGTGGTGGTGCGTTATGGCGCCAATGCCCGCCAGGTCATTCTCGACGTAAAGAAGAAACTCGACGCGGCGATGAAGGGACTGCCCCCGGATGTCAAATACACCATCGCCTACGACCGCGGCGCGCTGATCGATCGCGCCGTCAAAACACTCGAGGAAAAACTTCTTGAGGAAAGCCTCGTCGTGGCGCTGGTCTGCCTGGCCTTCCTGATGCACCTGCGCAGTTCCCTCGTGGCCATCATCATCCTGCCCGTCGCGGTGCTGATTTCCTTCCTCGTCATGTTTGGCCAGGGCATCAGCTCGAATATCATGTCGCTGGGAGGCATCGCCATCGCCATCGGCGCCATGGTGGACGCCGCCATCATCATGATCGAAAACGCCCACAAACACCTGGAGCGCGACCAGGGCGGGAAACCGCATTGGGACATTGTCCGCGACGCGGCAGTCGAGGTTGGCCCGACGCTGTTTTATTCGCTGCTGGTCATCACGGTGTCATTCCTGCCCGTGTTTGCGTTGCAAGCGCAGGAAGGCCGGCTCTTCAAGCCGCTGGCCTTCACCAAGACGTATTCGATGGGCGCAGCCGCGTTGCTCTCCATCACGCTGGCCCCGGTGCTGATGGGATTTTTCATCCGTGGCAAAATCCCATCCGAAGAGAAAAACCCCATCAACCGGCTTCTGGTCTGGCTCTATCATCCGGCGATCGATTTCGTCATCAAATGGCGTTGGGCGGTCGTCACGACCGCCGCATTGGTGGTCGTTTGGGTGTTCTTTCCGTCCAATGCTCTTGCCGCCCGCCTTTTGCCCGATGGCAAGCTCAAGGAATGGGTCTTCAAAGCCGGGAAGTTTTTCCCTTATCAGAACCTCGGCTCCGAATTCATGCCGCCACTCTACGAAGGCGATCTGCTCTACATGCCGACGACCTTCCCCGGCATCTCGCCCACGAAGGCGCGCGAGGTGCTGCAGACCACTGACCGAATCCTTCACCAGTTCCCCGAAGTCCAGAATGTATTCGGCAAGATTGGCCGCGCCGAGACAGCCACCGACCCCGCTCCATTCGACATGATCGAAACCACCATCATGCTCAAACCGGAAGAACAATGGCCGGTTCTGGACATCAGGGACGACGCCGGCAAAGTCATCGCCCACCGCCGCCGCACGCCCGATGAATTGGTGGACGCGATGAACGCCGCCGTGCAAATCCCCGGCCTCAACAATGCCTGGACCATGCCGATCAGAACGCGCATCGACATGCTCGCCACCGGCATCAAAACGCCCGTGGGCATCAAAATCGCCGGGCCGGATTTGGCGGAATTGGAGCGCGTCGCTTCAGAAGTCGAGGCGGTGGTGAAAACCGTGCCGGGCACATCAAGCGCCTTTGCCGAGCGGACCATGGGCGGCAACTACATCCAGATCACGATTGACCGCGACGCCATTGCCCGTTACGGCCTGCGGGTCGGGGATGTGCAGGATGTGCTCGAAGTCGCGCTCGGCGGAATGCCGCTGACGACCACCGTCGAGGGCTTGGAACGTTACGCCATCAATCTTCGCTACAGCCGCGATTTCCGGGAGAACCTTGGCGCCTTGCGTGACATCAGCGTGCCCACGCCCGCTGGCGCGCAAGTGCCGCTCGGCCAGTTGGCGAAAGTCGAAACAGTCCGCGCCCCCATGGGCATTAAAAGCGAAGCTGCCGTGCCCAACGCCTGGATTTACGTGGACGTGAAGGGCGTTGACATCGGCGCCTATGTGCAAGCGGCCATGCATGCCGTCAACGACGCCGTTGCGAAAGGCCAAATCAACCTCCCGGCCGGCTGCAACATTTTTTGGAGCGGCCAATATGAATACATGCAGCGAGCCAAAGCGCGGTTGATGATCGTCGTGCCACTGACGCTGCTCATCATCGTGCTCATCATTTACCTCAACACTCGTTCGGCCGTCAAGACCGCCATCGTGATGCTCGCCGTTCCCTTTTCACTGGTGGGCGCCTTCGCGGCAATCCACTGGTTTGGTTACAACCTGAGTGTCGCCGTGTGGGTGGGCATCATCGCGTTGGCGGGTCTCGACGCCGAGACCGGTGTTGTCATGTTGCTTTATCTCGACATCGCCTGCGGCCAGTGGATCAAAAATGGCCGCATGCGAAGCGTCACCGACCTGCGCGACGCCATCTATCACGGCGCGGTCAAGCGCGTCCGCCCAAAAGCCATGACCGCCTGTGTGATTATCGCGGGCCTGGCGCCGATTCTCTGGAGCCACGGCGCCGGCGCGGACGTAATGAAGCGCATCGCCACACCCATGATTGGCGGCGTGGTCACATCCACAATCATGGAACTTTTGGTTTATCCCGCGATTTTCTACGCATGGCGCGCGCGGCGCATGGATTCCGCCGCCGCAACCCGGGCGGAAACCTGATTCTCCCGGAACCCGAACCTTGCCAAGAAATGGCCAGCAATTGCCAAGGAAGGTTTGGCCAAATCCCCGTGTTGATCGTAAAGCATGTGTTTATACAACTATGAACCTGGCAAAGGGTCAGTTATGTGAACCAATGCCTCCTCTGGCCGAGGCCATTGCCGCCCATCGCTTCGCCGCGGACATGGAACCCCAACACCTGAAGAAACTGCTGGACGTGGCGATGTTTAAACAGTTCGAGCAGGACCAGATTGTTTTCAGGGAGGGTGAGCCGGCTAACCGCTTTTATCTGATTTGCCACGGCAAAATCGCGCTGGAATCCAGGCACACTGGCCATTCGGTACCGGTGGTTCAATTTGTCGGCGGAGGCGAAGTGCTGGGCTGGTCCTGGCTTTTTCCGCCGTATTACTGGCATTTTGACGCCCGGGCTGTCGAACCGACATCCGCGATTTTCTTTTACGGCACCCGTCTGCGCAAAGAATCGGAGGAGGACCCGGCTTTCGGCTATGAACTCATGAAACGTGTGGCCGCCGTCGTGATCAAGCGGCTGCAGATCGTCCGGGTGCAATGGCTTCAATTGCAACAGGAATCCACTCGAAAAGCTTCGCCCGCCTGAGGAAATGCCTTCTGTCGGCGATGGGGATTCTGTCCACTCAAAACACCTCGGCCTTCAATCCGGTCTCGGTTTTGATCCGCCGACAGATGTGGGCCAAACTTTGCAGGGGGATATGCCCGCAGTCCGAATACGCCGTCGGACGGGTGGCGGAATAAATCTGCACCAGGGAAATCATCGCCCCGCTGTTCTTTAGTTCGACAAGACGATGGATGTATTCGTCAATTTCCTCCTCCGGCGGTTCCTGCTCCGCAATCAGCGGAAAGAGGCTCTGGACGACAATCGGATGCTTGCGGCCAACCCGGCAGGCATTCTCCAGGATTTTGTCCAGCGGCACTTCGCTGCGGTTGACCCGGTCCATGTAATCCTGCGTGCCGGCATCGAGCTTGATCCAGATTTCGTCCTCCCGGATAAAGTATTGCAGGCCCTCCTGGACCCGCTCCAATTCCAACCAGGTGCCATTGGTGATGAGAACCAGTTTAAAGAAGGGATACAACCCCCGCGCCCGCACATGCACCACCGCCTGCACTGCCTGGGCGAATTTGCCGCACAAGGTCGGTTCGCCATCCCCGCTGAAAGCCACATGGCGCAATCGGAGCAAATCACTGCTTAACGATCCGTACCCGGCCACTCGTCGAATGGCTCCCGACTCGATTAGGATCAGGGTCTTCTCCAACTCCGCCGCCATGACGCACACATCCAGCTCATGCTCGACAGGTGGAACAGCGCGGTTGACCTCGCAATAGATGCAATCGAAATTGCAGAACTTGTCCGGGTTCATGT
>Ga0326728_10001980_pt1 | contig 70020 bp, 63 predicted proteins | sample MB3enrmetagenome_FD_207602 | JGI IMG/M metagenome (GOLD analysis project Ga0326728, IMG submission 207602) | Lab enriched peat soil microbial communities from McLean, Ithaca, NY, United States - MB31MN | ecosystem: Environmental > Terrestrial > Soil > Wetlands > Peat | place: USA: New York... | reverse complement strand
GCAGCGAGCGGACAACGTTTACCGGGGTGTCGAACGATGGCACGTGGAGACAATTGGCGATGACCATAACGCCAACCCAGATGCTGCTGTATGTAAATGGTGTTGCTCTCACTCCGTACAACCGGATTTACTCGGGCGCTACGGACACTACGGCGACCATGAATATGGGCTGGTGGGGCACGTATTCCCGTTATTGGCACGGCGCGCTGGATGAGGTCCACATCTCGAGCGGGGCTCGCTCCGCCGACTGGATCGCCACCGAGTACAACAACCAAGGCTCCCCATCCACGTTTTACTCGATCGGGGGGGGCGTGTATTCGCCACCGGTATACGGCTATTCGCGCGCCATCACCATCGCCCACACCAAGGTCCCGAATACCGATCAGACCAACTTTCCCCTGTTGATTTCGGGCACGTACTCTTACCTGGCCACCGCCGCGAATGGGGGCAAGGTGCAGAGCGCAAACGGCTACGACATCGTCTTCAGCTCCGATGCGGCGGGCGCGAGCCTGCTGAGTTTCGAGCGCGAGAAATACGTCGCCGCAACTGGCGAAGTCGATTTCTGGGTGAGAATCCCAGCACTATCGCACAGCGCGGATACCACGATCTACATCTGGTATGGGAACGCGTCGGTCACCACCGACCCGGCCACCCCCGCACAAGTGTGGGACAGTAACTTCAAAGGCGTGTGGCACTTTGCCAATGGCTCGACTTTGACGGCCAGCGATTCGACGGGGAACGGGAACAACGGAACGCCGGGGAACTCTCCTACCCCAACCGCTGGGCAGATTGACGGGGCGGCGGCCTTCAACGGAAGTAGCAATTACATATCGTACGCCAACAGTTCGAGTCTGAACTTCGGCTCGGGAAGCTTCACGGTGTCGCTCTGGATGAGTGGAAACGCTGCTCAAGGTGGCGGCAATTATCCGGCGATCATTCAGAAGAGCGTCAACGACCTGACGGCGGTTCCAAGCTCGGTTGGATGGATGATCTGGTGGGATAACAGTACATCGCTCTACAAGGTGTTGATTAGCGGTGGGGCCGGCAGCGAGCGGACAACGTTTACCGGGGTGTCGAACGATGGCACGTGGAGACAATTGGCGATGACCATAACGCCAACCCAGATGCTGCTGTATGTAAATGGTGTTGCTCTCACTCCGTACAACCGGATCTACTCGGGCGCTACGGACACTACGGCGACCATGAACATGGGCTGGTGGGGCACGTATTCCCGCTATTGGCACGGGGTGCTGGATGAGGTCCACATCTCGAGCGGGGCTCGCTCCGCCGACTGGATCGCCACCGAGTACAACAACCAAAGCTCCCCATCCACCTTCTACTCGATTGCGGGGAACTGACCGCCGCGGCTGAACAGCCGGCCGGACGGTTCTCCTCCGGGGATGGCGTCAAACGTGGCGGGCCGCGGCGCGGCCCGCCGGTCATCCTGCCACCCGCTCCAGAGACTCCGGCCCGCAGATCGCCTCCACCGCCGCGCGGAACTCGCGGTCCGGTCTGACCTTCACCGGAACGTCGAGCAGAACCGAGAAATCCCGCGGCGCCTCCAGACGCAGCCGGACCTGCGTCTCTCCGGGCTTGCGCCGGAATAGTTCCTCCAGCGCTTGCGCCCGGTCCGCTTCGCCGTTCCTGCCCAGCCAAACGCGAATGGAGATGACGGCCGGCAAATCCACCCGCGCGTTCTCCAGCGGCAAAATGTCCTGCACCGAAATCTTCGGCGGCAGGTTCTCCTCCGGCAGGATCAGGCCTCGCACCAAGACCGCCTGGTCCTCCACAACCTGGGGCGCCAGGCGCTCGAAGCTGGCCGCGAACACCATCGCTTCCACGCTCCCGTGGCGGTCTTCGATGCTCAACGCCGCCCACGGCTTGCCTTCCCGGTTGCGCTTGCGCGTGATCCCAACCAGGACGCCGCACAGGGCCACCTCGGTCCCCTTCGCCAGGCCTTCCAGGTTTCCGGTATCGTGCGTCGCCAGTTCCGAGACCTTGTCGGCATGCCGGTCCAGCGGATGGCCGGTCACCCAAAAGCCCAGCAACTCCTTCTCGCCGGCCAGTTTCTCCTTGTCCCCCCACTCCGGGACGCCGGGCAGCATGGCTTGGTGCGGCCCTTCGTCCACCAGGGCTCCGAACAGGCCGGTCTGCCCGCTCTGGCGGTCGCGCCACACCCGCTGTCCTCCCTCCATCGCGCTCTCGACCGCCGCGAACTTCTGCGACCGCGTCGCTTCCATCGAATCCATGGCGCCCGCGCGGATCAGACTCTCGATCATCCGCCGGTTCACCGCCCCCAGGTCCACCGTCTCGCAGAACTGGTGCAGCGAAGTGAATCGTCCCACCTGCTCGCGCGCCCGTGCGATCGCCTCCACCGCCGACTGGCCCAGGTTCTTCACCGCTCCCAGCCCAAAGCGGATTCCCTTGCCCGCCTCCGGCGTCCCATCCGGCGTGAAGCTCCATTCCGAGTGGTCCACGTCGGGAGGCAGGATCGGTATCCCCATCTCGCGGCACTCGTTAATGTACTTCACCACCTTCGCCGCGTTGCCGGTTTCCGACGTGAGCAGCGCCGCCATGAAATCCACCGGGTAGTGCGCCTTCAGATACGCCGTGACATACGCCAGGTACGCGTACGCCGCCGAATGCGACTTGTTGAAGCCGTATCCCGCGAACTGCTCCATCAGGTCGAAGATCTTCTCGACCTTCCTCTGCGGAAAGCCGCGGTCCAGCGCGCCTGCGATGAAACGCTCGCGCTGCTTGGCCATTTCCTCGACCTTCTTCTTGCCCATGGCGCGCCGCAGCAGGTCGGCGTCGCCCAGCGAGTACCCGGCCAGGCGGTTCGAGATCTGCATCACCTGTTCCTGGTATACGATGACGCCGTAGGTCTCCTCCAGCAGTTCACCCAACTCCGGCAGGTCGTATTGCACCGCCCGCCGGCCCCACTTCCGCTCGATGAAGTCGTCCACCATCCCGCCCTGGATCGGTCCCGGCCGGTACAGCGCGTTCAATGCCGTCAGGTCCTCCAGGCGGTTTGGCTGGTAGCGCCGCAGAATGTCCCGCATCCCCGCCGATTCGAACTGGAACACCCCGCTCGTGAAGCCCTTGCAGAAAATCTCGTAGGTGTCCTTGTCGTCGAGCGGCAGATCCTCCGGAACCACCTCCACGCCGTGCCGCTTCTTGATCAGCCGCAGCGCGTCCTGGATCAGGGTGAGCGTGGTCAGCCCCAGAAAATCCATCTTCAGCAGCGCCAGCTTGTCCAACCCGTTCATGTCGAACTGCGTCACGATTTCGTCGCGGTTCGTCTTGTACAGCGGGATGAGGTCTCGCAGCGGTTGCGGCGAAATCACCACCCCTGCGGCGTGCACCGAACAGTTGCGCGCCAGTCCCTCCAGCCTCAGAGCCACCTTCAAAACGTCGTCCACCCGCGGGTCCTTCTTGGCCGCCTCGCTGAATCCCGGTTCCTGCTTGATGGCGTCCTCGAGCGATATGTTCAGGACGTTCGGCACCATCTTGGTCAGGCGCTCCACGTCCGCGAACGGCACCTCCAGCACCCGCCCCACGTCCTTGATGGCTGCCCTCGCCCCCAGCGTGTTGAACGTGATGATCTGCGCCACCTGCTCGCGGCCGTATTTTTCGGTGACGTACTGGATCACCTCGCCGCGCCGGTTCATGCAGAAATCCACGTCGATATCCGGCATGCTCACGCGCTCCGGGTTCAGGAAACGCTCGAACAGGAGTCCATATTGCAAGGGGTCGATATCGGTGATGGCCATCGCGTACCCCACCAGGCTCCCCGCCGCCGATCCCCGCCCCGGTCCCACCGGGATTCCCTTCGACTTCGCATAGCGGATGAAGTCCCACACGATCAGGAAATACCCCGAGAACTTCATCTTCTGGATCATCCGGATCTCGCGATCCAGACGCTCGCCATACTCCGCCAGGTCGTGCTTCAGCCCGCCTTGCGCGCGCATCGCCTCCAAACGCGGACGCCGCTTCTCGAACCCCTGCCGCGCCACATACTCGAAGTAGGTGTCCGTCGAGTGCTCCGGCGGAACGTCGAACTTCGGAAACGGCTCGGTGACCTGCTCCAGCTTCACCTGGCACCGTTCGGCGATTTCCCATGTGCGGTCCAGCGCGTCTTCCAGTTCGGCGAATAACTCCATCATCTCCGCGCGCGATTTGAGGTAGAAATCGGGCGTGTTCCACCGCATCCGGTTCGGGTCGCTGAACGACTTGCCGGTTTGGATGCACAGCAGAATCTCGTGCGCCCGCGCGTCGTCCTTCCGCAGGTAGTGCGAATCGTTCGTCGCCACCAGCGGCAACCCGGTTTCGTGAGACAACCGGTTCAATTCCGGCGTAAGTCTGGCGTCCTGCTCCAGGTGATGGTCCTGGATCTCCAGGAACATGTTGTTGCGCCCGAATATGTCCGCGTACGTGTGCGCCAGCCGCCGCGCCTCGTCGTACTTGTCCGAGAGAATGGTCTCCGGGATGTGCCCCCTCAGGCAGGCCGAGAGGCAGATCAGCCCCTTGGAATGCCGCGACAGCAGATCCAGGTCCACCCGCGGCTTGTAATAAAAGCCGTCCAGGTACGCCGTCGAAACCAGCTTGATCAGGTTGCGGTAGCCTTCCTGGTTCTCGCACAGCAGCACCAGGTGATGGTACCGGTCGGTGTCGCTGCGCGTTCTGTGGCCCTGCCCCGAGACGTACATCTCGCACCCGATCACCGGATGCACGCCCGCCGCCCTGGCGGCGTTATGGAATTTGACCGCGCCGAAAAGATTCCCGTGGTCCGTCATGGCCACCGCGGGCATCTTCTGTTCCACCACCAGCTTCATCAACTGGTCGATGTCGCAGGCGCCGTCCAGCAACGAATAGTCGGTATGGCAGTGCAGATGGACGAAGGACATCGCTCGGCCGGCTCCTCGCTTCGCGGCCGGACACACCATTTTACTGCTTTCGGAGCGTCGCGCCCCAGCCAGTTGGGCTCCCGGAGAAGCAGATGAAAGCGCGCATCTCCCCTCCCCGAATCGAGGCTCCCGCGGTGAATCCCTTGCCGCGGATCTCGTACGGTTCCCGCCAGTGCATCAGACTGCCGAACCAACTCCGGTCGTTGCCGATCCGTCCGCCAGTGACGGTCGTAGCGCCGATGTGTCCCGAAACCTCTCCATCGGCGGAAATCTGGAACACAACCGGCTCGCCGGGACCATAGTTGTCGAGCAGGCCGTACCAGCGTCCCACCATCCCCGGCGACGGCCGCAGCGCCGGCGTCATGAGCGGCGGGTTGCCAAACATCTCATTGGCGCACAACAGAATAAAGACACCTGCAGCGGCCCCGGCGATCCACAGCGCTGTCCTGGGCAAAGCCCAAGCCGCACCCGCGGCGGACGGTCCCAACGCGATCCGCCACCCGCACAGAAGGTGCATAGCTCCCGCCGCCGCAGGTATCAGGAAGATCAGTTCAGGGCCGATCTGCCAGTTGACCGCAGTGAGCACCGCAAAGCTGGCCAGGGTAACGAGGCCTCCACACCGTTCCCATTTCCAGGCCAGCAGCAGACCGAAGAATAGGCCGGCCATGCCCACGAACTCCAGGGTGTCCCGCCAGCCCAGTTTGAAGAGCGGCGGCGGTCCTTCGCCTACCACGAACGCCAGGAAGAAGAGGGCCATCAGCGTGCCCAGAATCCGCGCCGTCCAGCGGCCCACTACGGCAACCCGCCATGTCGCGGCATCCAGTGTCATCATGCCATCCATTCTCCGCCCGATACCGCGCGAAAGTCCCTTCGGAATTGCTTCGGAAAGCCCGATTCAGTCCTTCGCGCGCCGCAGGCGCAACCCGACTTGTGCAGCTATCTCGCCGGCCACCTCGTTCCGCGCGTTCTCTGCGTCTGCCCGCGGCCGGTCATAAGTGTCCGCCCAGATCACCTTGCCCGTATGCACATCCACCAGGCGCGCCGTGACCAGCAGGTGCTCCCCGGAAGTCTGCACGGCGCCTTCCACTAGAACGTCCAGCCCCAGCAGCCGCCCCATCAGCCCCATCGACATCCCCACGCGCTGGTGGCGCCGCACCGTGCTGGGCGAAACCACCTGGATGCCGCCGAACTTCGACAGGTCCGTCACCAGAAGGTCGGTGATCTGGCGCGCCGTGCCGTCAAGCGCCGCATCGGTGGTGAGGGCCTCGAACGGAACTACGGCCAGGCTCGCATCGCCAACTCCGCGAGCCACGTATCGCGAGGGCACGTAAAACTGCCAGTAGACCAATCCAGCGAAGACGGCGATGCCCAACAACGGAATGGCCCACCGGGGCACGCGTCTTCGCGCCGGCATCGCCGGGGCCTCCGGCGCCTCCGCCACGAACCGGTACCCTCGCCGCGGAACCGTCTCGATGTACGCGCCACCGCCGGCTTCCTCTTCCAGAGCTTTCCGCAGAATGGATATGTTGCGCGCCAGTCCGACTTCGTCAACGGTCGTATCCGGCCAGACCCGTTTCATCAGGTCGGCCTTTTCGACGATCCGCCCGCGCTGTTCCAGCAACACGTGCAGCGTGTCGATGGCTTTGGGCGCCAGCGGCACCGCCTGGCCCTCTCGGAACAGCGCCCGCTGCTCCGCATCGTATCGGTACGGGCCGAATTCGTAATTGGCCATGGCCGTTGCCGGCTCGGCGGGAAGTGTGGTAGGCACGGGCAGATTCGAACTGCCGACCTGTCGCTTAGGAGGCGGCCGCTCTATCCAACTGAGCTACGTGCCCACTCTGCCCCCATTGTACCCTCAGGCGCCCCGTCTCCGAAGGCCCTTCTGCCCGATGTCCTTGCGGTAGTGCATCCCCTCGAACCGGATCTCCCCCACCGCGCGATACGCCGCGTCGATGGCCGCCGCCAGGTCGCGTCCTCCGGCCGTCACGCCCAACACGCGGCCGCCCGCCGTCTCGATCCCCTGCGCCCCCAGCCGCGTGCCCGCGTGGAACACCGTCGCTCCCCGAGCCTCCGCCATCTGAATGCCCCGGATCGCTTTGCCGCTCCGATAGGCGCCCGGGTATCCGCCCGAGGCCATCACCACGCACACGCTCGGCCCCGGCCGCCACTCGAGCTTCACGTCCCGCAACTTCCCTTCGCTCGCCGCCACCAGCGCCGGCACGAAGTCCGACGCCATGCGGTGCATGATCGGCTGTGTCTCCGGGTCTCCCAGCCGCACGTTGAACTCCAGCACCTTCGGTCCCCCGGACGTCATCATCAGTCCCGCGTAGAGGAAGCCCGTGAACTTCGTGGCTTCCACCGTCGGCGCCATCACCCGCGTGAGAATTTCGCCCGTTTGCGACTCCGTTAGAATGGCGTCGTCGCAGTACGCCCCCATACCGCCGGTGTTCGGCCCCGTGTCCCCGTCGAACGCCGCCTTGTGGTCCTGCGTCACGGCCAGCGGCAGGATGTCGCGGCCGTCGCACAGCGCGATGAAGCTCACCTCTTCGCCGCGCAGGAACTCCTCGATCACCAGCGGCCACCGCAGTTCCTTGAGAGCCGATTCCGCGGTCGCGCGGTCCTGAGCGATCACCACACCCTTGCCCGCCGCCAACCCGTCGGCCTTCAGCACCACCGGAAAGCCGAACCGGTCGATCGCCTGCCGCGCCTCCGTCTCGTTCTCGACCGTCACGAAGGCAGCCGTCGGGATACCACTCTTCACGAAAAAGTTCTTTGCGAAAACCTTGCTGCCTTCCAGTTGCGCCGCCTCGCGAGCCGGCCCCACGATCCTCCTGCCGCGCGCCCGAAATGCGTCCACCACCCCGGCCACCAGCGGAGCCTCCGGCCCAACCACCGTCAGATCGGCGCCGATCATATCGGCCACCGCCAGGTACGACTCCGGGTCCGCATTCCGCACCGGAATGCACGGACCAATACCAGCGAAGCCGGGATTGCCCGGGGCGCCATAGACGGACACCCCGTCCGATTGCGCGAGTTTCCACGCCAGCGCGTGCTCGCGCCCTCCGCTTCCCAGAACCAGGATTCTCATTATCGATACAATGATAGCGGATGCCGGAGAAGTACGATGTCGTCGTGGTGGGCGCCGGCCATGCGGGGTGCGAAGCGGCGCGGGCCTGCGCGCGGCTCGGCCTGACGACCGCCCTGGTCACCATGAACCTCGACCTCGTCGCGCAGATGTCCTGCAACCCCGCCATCGGTGGCATTGCCAAGGGCCACTTGGTTCGCGAGGTTGACGCCCTTGGCGGCCTCATGGGCCAACTCGCCGATTCCGTGGGCATCCAGTTCCGCCTTCTCAACACCAGCCGCGGCCCCGCCGTCTGGTCCCCTCGCGCCCAGATGGACAAGAAGCAGTACCGCGTCCGTATGCGGCAAGTGCTCGAGGAGGAGCCCAACCTGAACGTCAAGCAAGCCGAAGTTGCCGCGCTCTCGCTCGACGGCCGCCGCGTCACCGGGGTCGAGTTGCGCGATGGGCGGAGCGTGGCCGCGGACGCCGTCATCGTCACTACTGGAACATTCCTCAACGGCTTGGCGCATGTGGGCGAACGGCGGTACAGTTGCGGCCGCAACGGTGAGCCGCCGTCCAACTTGCTGGGCGATCAACTGCGAAGCCTCGGCTTGCAGTGGACACGCCTGAAAACCGGTACGCCTCCCCGCGTGGACGGCCGGACCATCGACTGGAGCCGCTTCGAACCGCAGCCCGGCGACGCCTCGCCCACTCCGTTTTCCTTCCTCACCGAACGCATCGACCGCCCCCAGATTCAATGCCACATCGGGTACACCACCGCCGAAACGCACCGCGTTTTGCGGGAGGCCATCCCACGCTCCCCTCTGTACAGCGGGCAGATCGAAGGTGTTGGGCCCAGGTATTGCCCCTCTATCGAGGACAAGATCGTCAAGTTCCCGGACAAGCTCCGTCACCAGATCTTCCTCGAACCGGAAGGTCTCGATACTAACGAGGTCTACCTGAACGGCATGTCCACCAGCATGCCGATTGACGTGCAACTGCGGATGGTGGCTTCCGTTCCCGGGTTGGAGCGCGCGGAGATGATCCGCCCCGGCTACGCCATCGAGTACGATGCCATCGACCCCCGCGAGTTGGCGCACACCCTCGAGGTGAAGTCCATATCCGGGCTGTACCTGGCCGGCCAGATCAACGGAACCTCGGGCTACGAGGAAGCCGCCTGCCTGGGGTTGGTCGCCGGTCTGAATGTCGCGTGTCGCGCGCGCGGCCAGGATCCGGTAGCGATCGGCCGGACCGAAGGCTACACCGGCATTCTGATCGACGACCTGGTCACCAAGGGCGCCGATGAGCCGTACCGCATGTTCACTTCGCGCGCCGAGTTCCGCCTTCACCTCCGCATCGACAACGCCGACGAACGCCTCACGCCCATCGGCCGCCGCGCCGGTTTGGTCACCGATGAGCGCTGGGCCGTCTTCACGCGTAAGCAGGCCCAGAAGTCCCGCCTGGTTCAAGCCCTGGAGCCTCACCGCAACGGGCAGTGGCTGAAGCGGCCCGAAGCCTCCATATCGGAATTGCTGCCGTGGGTGCGCGAAGTTCTCGGCGAGGAGCCAGTTCGCGGCTTGCTGGCCAACGTCGAAACCGAGACCAAGTACAGCGGCTACATCTCGCAACAGGAGCGCCAGATGGAGCGTGTACAGGACGCCGACCGCCGCCCCATCCCGCCGGCCTTCGGGTTCGCCGGAATCCCCGGCCTCTCGCGCGAGATCCAGGAGAAACTGAATCGGGTCCGCCCCGTGACGTTGGGTCAGGCCGCGCGCATCCCCGGCGTCACTCCCGCCGCCATTGCTATCTTGGACATCTACTTGAGCCTTGGCCGTGTTTGCTGACATCCTCCGCGCGCGCCTTCTGGGCATCGTCACTCTGTCCCCGGCCCAGGTTTCCGCCCTCGAGGCCCATTACCAGTTGCTTCTGCGGTGGAATCGGATCCTCAATCTGACCCGCGTCGAGAGCCTTGAAGAAGCCGTCGAGCGCCACTACTGCGAATCGTTATTCCTGGCTTCCCACCTACCCGCCGGGCCGATCCGCATCGCCGACATCGGATCCGGCGCCGGCCTTCCGGGCTTCCCCGTTGCCGTCGCTCGCCCCGATTGCCAGGTTGCGCTGATCGAGTCGCACCAACGCAAGGCTGTTTTCCTGCGCGAGGCCAGCCGCGGCGTCCCCAACATCCGAGTTCTGGCGCAGCGGGCCGAAGCCGTGACCGAGACCTTCGACCACGCCATCTCGCGTGCCGTGAGTTATGCGGATTTGTTGGAGCCCCTAATGCTTCTGGCCGAGAATGCCGATCTACTCACTGGAGTGGATGCTCCTCCGGATTCGATGCCAATTGAGTGGCAACCGGCCATCCCCCTGCCCTGGGGAAAGCACCGCGTCCTCCGAATCGGGCGCGCCAAGGCAAAGCAGCAGCCCGAGTCTTCCGCTTAGGTTGGGCACGCGTTTTCGCGTGCCCAACCTGTTCTTTCACGGCCTTTGTGTCGCGCGCCGATTCTTGTGCTACCGCCCATGGAGTTCGTCGCGAGCCGCGCCGATCTTGTGGGGCAGGCTGGCAGCCTGCGGCGGGTTTGCAACCCGCCTTCCGGCGAGTCAACCAGCGTCGTGGGCGGAATCACCTGGTTGCGGCTGTGCCGCTATGCGGAGCGGGTTTTCGACCTGCGGCCCGCCCAGAGCGCAGCCGCAATCGGCGCGGCGAGCAAAGCTCGCCAGCGCGGGAGACGAACCGCCTCCGAAGCCCTCAAGTCCCCACGTGATTCGGTTGCGGCTCGCTGGCACGCGAGGCACGGACTCGTCCGGACGCTCGGAGGCCGGCACAAGCCGCCCGAATTCCTCACCGTGCTCTTCCCACTCAGTTCTCGGTGGGAACCTTCTCAGCATGGTCCACCACGATGAGATCGAGCGGAATCTTGTGCGGTCTCAGCCTGAGTCCAAGGCCCTGGATGGACGAGAAGACGGAAGCGCCGGGATCCTCTCCCTCAGGCCCACGTGCCCCTGCGTTCACCCCGTTGCGCATGTCTTCGCGAGACATCTCCACGACAAAGTCATAGCCCCCGGTCAGGTTCGTCAGGTCAACCACCGGGTAGCCCATGTCACCCGCAAGGCTCTGGGCCAGGTATGTCATCGTCGCGTGCACACCCGTCATCCTCTGGCCCCCGGTGGGAAGGATCTGGTGCAGGATCAGGGGCTGTGGGGGAAGGTCTCGCAGTTCGGGCGGAAGCTTGCCTTCAGCTTCGTCTCCTGGCTTCGATAGCTTGGGCGCGCCCGGACCCAGCACCAGGGCGTAACCGGAGAACTCCTTCTGTTCCACATGGATCTTGAGCTTGAATCGCTCGGCCAGGAGGGTCCGAATCATCTCAGGCATCTTCCCGGGGTCTGCGGACCTCGGGATCTTGGCGACGATGTCGAATCGCAGATCGGACATCCAGTCTGGGGCGGAGATCTGGTAGTCCTGCACTCGATAAGCATTCATGATGCAGAAGCGCAGTGTGACGGACGGGAAGTCAATCCCATCGCGGCGAAATCTGGTCCCGGTACTCAGGACCCGAGGTGGGGCGGGTTTGACAGAGGCGACCTCAAAGGCGAGCGGCGGCTCTGCGGTCTGTGCAAACGCGCAACACGACATCAGGAGTGCAGCGGCACCTGGAAGTCCTGGTCCGCAGCCACCGGCGGGCAGAGCCAACCTTCGCAGAAGGCGAATTCCCACGCGGGCCTGTAGATGATCCATTCGAGATTCGTCCCCAAAATCACTCCCGGCGCTGCCCATCGGCGGAGTCACCCAAGAGTCGGTTCCAGCACAGCCGCCCGGGTAGGGATCGTGGTGTGTTGATTCCGGCCTCGATCATAGCGCATCCTCAGCCCGCCCGGCGGGTGCCCAGCCTGTTTCACGTGAAACAGACCTGCACTCGAGAAACCTTGTTTCACGTGAAACATACCCGGCCTACTCTCACGTCTCATCTCACCCTCACCTACCGCCCCAGACCGACCCCACCGGCCAAGCCCTCCCCCAAATTTGGCTTCGAATCGTCACTTTGACCCACCCAACCCTTCCCACCCCACCAATCAGACCCCCAAACTGGCTTCGTTTCGTCACCGCGCCCCGCTCTCCACGCAGAATCCCGCCCGCGCGCAAAAAATCCTCCCCCCAGCCTTCGGTCTCCCAACCCAGCCATGTTACTATGGCCGCTTGAGCAGAGTTTTTGCCATCGCTAACCAGAAGGGCGGCGTCGGAAAAACCACAACCGCCATCAATCTGGCCGCCTCTCTTGCCGCCAACGACCTCCGGGTCCTGGTGATCGACTCCGATCCCCAAGGAAACGCCACCACCGGCCTCGGCGTCGCCAAAGATCCCACTCACCCCAGCCTCTATAGCGTCCTCCTGGGTGACGTCCCTCCCAAAGACGCCGTCGTTCCCACAGACCTGGAAGGCCTCAGCCTCATAACCGCCGACAAGAACCTCGTCGGCGCCAACCTCGAGCTCGTCGGCCTGGACGCCCGTGAACTCCGCCTCCGGCAGCGAATCGCCGATATCCGCAATGATTTCGACTTCATCTTCATCGATTGCCCACCGGCCCTCGATCTCCTCACCCTCAATGCTCTCCTCGCCGCCGATGCCGTCCTCGTTCCCATCCAATGTGAGTTCTTCGCCCTCGAGGGCATATCCGAACTCATGGACACCATCCGCCGCATCCGCGAGGCCTTCAACCACCCCCTCGAAGTCGCCGGGATCCTCCTGACCATGTTCGACGACCGCACCAACCTCACCCGCCAGGTCGCCGCCGATCTCAAGGAGTTCTTCGGCGACCAGGTCTTCCGCACCGTCATCCCGCGCAGTGTGCGCATCGCCGAGGCCCCCAGCTTCGGCAAGCCAATCCTCACGTACGACCCGCGTTCCCGCGGCGCCGAAAGCTACATCCAGTTGGCAAAGGAGATCCTGGACCATGAAGAAGCCCGATAGCCCACGCCGGGCGCTAGGTAAAGGCCTCGGCGCTCTCCTGCCAACCCGTACGCCCCAATTCCAATCCTCTCAGCCCCCACCCCCGCCGCCCGACCGGCCTTCGCACACCATTCCCATCGACTTGATCGACCCCAACCCCATCCAGCCCCGCCGCGTCTTCCAGGGAGAGCGCCTCGCCGAGTTGGCTCAGTCCATCCGCGTCAATGGCATCATTCAGCCGTTGGTCGTCCGCAAAGCCGGCGACCGCTATCAACTCGTCGCCGGTGAACGCCGCTGGCGCGCCGCCAAATTGGCGGGCCTTGATCGGATACCTGCCGTTGTCCAGGACGTCCCCGACGACCACCTTCTCGAAATCACCCTCATCGAGAACATCCAGCGCGAGGACCTCAATCCCATCGAGACCGCCAACGCCTTCAACAGCCTTAGCACCGACCTCTCGCTCAGCGCCGAGGAAATCGGCCGCCGAACCGGCAAGGACCGCACCACCATCGTCAACTCCCTCCGCCTCCTCCAACTGCCGGCCGACCTCCAGCAACTCGTCTCCGAGCGCCGCCTCTCCGCCGGGCACGCCCGTTGCCTCCTCTCGCTTCCGACCGCAGACCTCCAACGCGAGGTCGCCGAAAAGGCCGTGGCGCAGGGATGGAGCGTCCGCCAGACGGAACGTACCACCCAGCGGATGATGGAGGGACGGCAGGCCAAGCACGCCGACGAGGTCGATATCGACCCCAACGTCAAGGCCGCCATCGAGGAAATGTCACGAGTGTTGGGAACCAAGGTGAAGATCGTCGAAAAGGCCAAACAGAAGGGCCGCATCGAGATCGAATACTACTCTGCCGACGACCTGGACCGCATCTACTCCGTCATCGTCGGCGAGCCATAACCAAAAAGGCGGACTGGCTTGAATTTCGCCGTCTTTGCGAAATTCGTGCCTGTCCCCTTTTTGCCCACGGCGCGATCCTCGGCGACCCACAGCCTACTTCCGGCCTCTCACGATGTTCCTGAGTTCCTCGCGGATATCGGGTAACGGATCGGCGGAAAACAACACCTACCGAACCCGCTTCGTCGCCGCCGGCTCAGGACCGGCGTGGACCGCCAATCGACAGGGTGACCGCCTTGAATCTCGCTGCCTCTGCGAAACCCGTGCCTGTCCCCTTCTTGCCGACGCTGCGACTCTCTGCCTCCGCCGCCTACTTCAGCCCCTTCAGAATGTCTTCCAGCTCTCTGCGTATATCCGGTAACGGATCCGCGGAAAACAAATCCGGCTGCACCCGCTTCGCCACCACCGGCTTCGGCCCTTTCGCCGCAGCCTGCAACGATTGCCGGGCGCCCTCGATCGTGAACCGCCTCTCATACAGCAAGTGCTTGATACGAAGAAGCAACTCCACGTCCTTGCGGCGGTACAAGCGGTGTCCCGTGCCGGATTTCTTGGGCGAAAGCACTGGGAACTCGCTCTCCCAGTACCGCAACACGTAAGGCTCAAGCCCCAGAAGTTCGCTCACTTCACCGATCTTGAAGTACAGCTTGTCCGGGATCTCCGGCGAGCCGGGCTGTGGCGCGACGTCCGTCATCCGTCATTGGACATCCTAGCTCAGTCGGTCCCTATTGTCACGAGATGTTGACCGCCAGGCAGAAGAACCGCGTTTGGTCCAGCCAACCGCGCCTGTTCCGCAACCCCGTCCACTCGCACCGAACGCACCGCCCGGTCCAGAACGGCGATTGCCCGGCCGGTGCTCGCATAGGTGAACTCGATCTCCGCCGACGCCGCCACCCGCGCCCCCTTCAGTTCGCCATTCAACCGCAGCAGCCTCGGACCCGCCGCCTCGCACCCCTCCACGGTATGGACTCCCGCCGGAACCCACACCGTCTCGCCATCCCACGCCGGCCAGGCGTGTCCGTCCACTCGGGCCGCGCCATGCCACGCAACGCCCACCGGAACCGGGGTGTCGATCCGAATCCCGCCGCCGCTTTCTTCCACCCCTCGCACCGCCGCCGCCGCCCCCGGCAGCAGAGGCAGGTCCGCTGGCAGCAGCGACGCTTCGAAATACAGAGCCACCCGCGCGAAGCTCGCCGCCGCCGCGTGGACCAGCTCGAACAACTCGACTCCGGTCTGCTGTTTGGTCGGATAGACGTCCTGGTAACGCTCGACGATGTTGACGTCGACCCCCAGTTCCCCCTCGCGGCTCGTCAGCGCCCGATACTGCCCGGCGATTGCCGCATACCGCTCCGCCCCCAGGTTCCACACTGTGGCCGGATCTTCCACCAGGAACGTGAAGCGGTGCTTCTCGAGCAGCGGCAGCACCTTCGCCGTGTCCGCCCCGATGGCGTCCTGCATCCGCGGGTCGAACCGGTCGTCCACGTGCGTCAGAACCAAGTCCAGATCCGGCTTCCGCTGCCGGATCGCCTCCAATTCGTCGATCCACTCGGACTGCATCTTCCGCACCAGACTCCTGCGGAAGTCGAGGAACAACCGCCGCGATGCCGCGTCCTTGCGGCTTCCGAACAGCTCCAGCGGGTCGAACCCGCCCTGCTTGTGGAACAGCGCGCGCACGTCGTCGTTCATCGGCGTGAACCGCGCCGGGTTGTCCAGGCCTTCCAGCGACTCGAAGTACAGCTCCGCCAGGTTCACTCCGTCCCAGTCAAACCGGTCCACCAGCTCTCCCACGCCCTTCGCCACCGCCCGGAAACAGTCGCGGTTCGTCAGGTTCATCAGCTTGCGCCAGTCGAGTTGCGCGTCCTGCCGCAATGCCGTCTTCTCGCGCCACTCCGGGTGATCGGCCCAGAACTTCTCGCTCACGTGCGGCAGGTCCAGCCAGGCGTACACCAGGATCCCTTCGCGGTGGCACGCCTCGATCAACCGTCTCACGTACTGGTCTTGTTCGCCGTCCGGCTCGTAGAAGTGCCAGGCCGCCACGTGCAGCGTGGAAATCCCAGCCGCCCGCCACCGTGCCGCGAAGTAATCCACGTCCACCCGTGACCGGTAGGCCGAGTCGAAGAAAGCCCACATCCGCGACGAACGATACGGCGCTGCCAGGCCCAGGTCCGCGAATGCCTGCAGCAGGTACGGGAACCGCTCATAGCCGCGCTCGCCCGGGTCCGTTGCCGCCCACAGAACGGCTCCCCGCCCGCTCCGGAATCCCGCCAGCAAGGGCGCTCCCGACCAGCGCTCCCGCGCGAATATCCGCGCGCCCGCCGGTACCGTGAAGACCGGCAGGTCGGCGCCCTTCTCCCAGATGATGGCCAACTCGGGACTGTGCAAGTCGATGACGCTATTCACTCGCACGGACTTGCCGCTCTGGCGGAAGCCAAACGACTGAGCCAGAGCCGACTCGCCCTCCAGGCTCAGAATGACTCCCCGCTCCACCCTCTTGGCCCAGTCACCCGCTTCCGCCGCGCCTCCCCGAACCACCACCACCCGGGCCTCGGCTTCCGGCCGGCGCTCGAACCCGACCGCCGACAGGATCTTGGGCCACGCCCCGCCATCGGCGGATGTCACGCTGTAGTACGGGAGGTCCGCGGCCCGCGCCACACAGGCGGCCACCAGCAGCGCCGCACTAATGTACGAACGCATACCAAACCCCCGCCCGGAAATCGTTGTACGGACGCCGCTCTGGCATGCCGTCGTGGATCAGGTATCCACCTCTCATCAAATTGAAAACAAAGTACATAGAAGGCGGCATAGAGGACGAATGCACCCGCACGCCCGGCCCCGTTTCCACAAAATTCGCCCACGCCTGCCGCACGCTGTCGAACGTCAGGTTGCCGTTCCAGTAGAGTTGGCTCCGCAGCGACTTCGGTCCCACCGAATATCCCACCCGCGACTGCGCATACACCAGAAAGTCGTTGCCGAATCGGCTCACGAATACCCCATCCACCATGGTTTCCCCGAACCATCCCGCCGCTTCTCCACCTAGCGGCCGGCCCACGTACCGAATTGCATTCACCCCTCCCCGGTAATCCGGTAACATGTGCCCGTTCAAATAGTTGGCTCCGGAACCGGCTTCCAACCAGCCGCTCATCCCGTGCCACGACGGAGTCCGCACTCCCACCGCGAAGATCAACGAAGTCTCCGAGTACAACAGCGGCGCAGCGTTGCTCCGGGCATCCCCATCCAGCCGGATGCTCACATACGGTTGTAGTGCAAACCCGCTGTGGATTTCGGCCTTGACCTGCGCGTAACCGAAGACATCGCGCCATCGCGTGGAGACCATGGGGAAGATCCAGCCCGAGACCCGAATCCGCTCTTGCGCCGGCCGCAGATTGTGCCACGCCCGGCCGGCGGCTGCGGCGATCTTGGGGTCGCTACTCCCGCGCGCCATGCCAAACCAGCGGAACGCCTCCCCATCCCGGTGCAGAACGTTGCAGGCCCATCCCAGCTTCAACACCACCTCATCGTCGGCCGGGCCGGCCTCGTACGCCAGCTTCAGGTACCGCAGAGCATCCTCTATGTAGCCGGCCTTGATGCTCAGCTCCGCCATCTCCTTCGGACCGGCCTCGCTGGCTCCTTCAACCGGCAAGTGGCCGTTCTGCGGCATCCGCAAGACCGCGCGCACCCGGTTCGCCAGGTCCGCATCCGGACCCGCCAGCACCCGGTCCAGGAAAACTTTCGCGGCTTCCCGCTCGCCGCGGTCGTACAGCAGCAGGCCGAGTTGCGTGGCCGATTGAGCGTCTCGGAAAGGCGACTCCGCCAGGATTCGAAACTCCTTCTCGGCTTCCCCTTGGCGGCCCATTTCCAGCAGCAGGTAGGCCAGTTCGCGGCGTAACTCCACGTTCCGCACATCCAGCTCGAGCGCCGCGCGGAATTCGTACACGAAGGGATACCGGCCCGGCAACAGTTCGCGCGCGGCTTCGGCGGTCCGCGCATCCGTCGCCCGCGACGCCGCCAGCAGCGCCAATGTCGCCTGCTCCGGCCGGTTCATGGCTTTCCACACGCGGCCCAGGTCCACCAGCGTGGCGCGCCGGTCCGGGCGCAGTTCCCAGGCTCTCCGGTAATGCTCCGCCGCCAGCTCCAGCTCGTCGCGTTGCTCCGCCAGGGTGGCCAGCTCGAAGTGCGAACCGAAGTCGTCCGCGCCTTTGCGGATGGCTTCCCGCCACCGCGCGATCCCCTCCGCCAGCGGCGCATCGATGTTCCGGAAGGCCTGCTCGGCGACCGCGTTCCCGGTCTTCCGCAGCCGGTCGAAAATGCGCCGCGCCTCGGCCTTCTCCTTGCCCTCGTAGCACAGGAACGCGTACTCCATGGCTACCGGCGCGTCCCCGGGGGCCAGCCGCATGGCCTCGCGGAACTCGGCGCGCGCCAGAGCGTTCTCGCCGATCTTCAGATACACGTAAGCCAGGTCCTTGCGGATCGAGGCTCGCTCCGGCGCCACCAGAATGGCCTTCCGGAAACCGTCGATTGCGGTTTGGTAGTCCTTCGCGCTCAGGGCATTATAGGCCTGGGCGAGCGGCTCGTATGCCGCATCGGGCGGTTGCGCCAGAGCCAGGCTGCAAGCTGCCAGCAGTAGTGCGACACGCATGGTTGCACACACATAGTGGTCCCGGCGCCCGGTTTCTCACAGGAATCTGGTCCTGGTACTTCCATGCTGCCCCGGCTTGCGCCATAGTGCAGCATCCAGGAAACAGCCGGGCAATCTAGGTCGTGTCAACCCGGCGCGGGTGGCGCAACAAGCGGTTCGGGGATTCCGTGGACGATCCGCTTCCACTCAACTTTTGGCTTCTGAAAGTTGACGAGAAGACAGATCGTGAGCCCGGAGGCACGCAGATAGTTGAGGCACTGTGCGATGTGTTCGTTGCCGAGGCGTTCCACGCATTTCAGTTCGACCACCAACACGTCTTCGGCGAGGATATCGGCAGAGTATTCCCCGACGTTGCGCCCCTTGTAGGTCACCGTAAACGAAGCCTGGGCAACGGCCCGAAGCCCACGAAGGCCCAGTTCCGTGAGCAGGGCGCGCTCGTAGACCTTCTCGAGAAACCCGGCGCCAAGTGTGTTTGAGACCTCGAAGACGGCCCCAAGCACGCGCTCGGTGAGGGAATCCAGAAATCCGCGTTCATCAGCGTTCATCAGCGGCCCATCCTTCTGTGCCGCCCTGCTCCAATGCCTCTCGGAACTATTATTGGCCGCTGATGAACGCGGATGAACGCGGATCGAAGGCCACGGAACGGGTTGCCCGTCCGTGAGGCTGGCGCGGTCGTTTGGACATATACTAGATGCAGCGAAGGACTAGCAATGTCGGGAGAAGGACAAAAAGACACGCGCCGGGGCTCCGATGAACGGGATTGCGACGGCCATCTCGCAGCACTGATGCAGTGGGCCAAATGGGGAGCTGAGCACACCCGCGCCCGCCCGCCTCAATGGTCAATGGCAGCGTCCCTAATCGAAGCCGCTCGGCCTTGGCTGGCTGAGCAGTCGCGAGACTTCCGCGATCTCCTGGAACGCTCAGCCAGCAGCCTGAACCTGGCGGACCCGCTCTCGTGCGATCTGGGAGCACACCGCTGGCTCGACAAGGAAACGGCGTATTCGGACTGGCTCGCCTGGGTGCTGGCGAACCTCGGGGACGCGCGAAGAGTGCTGGGCGTCCTGGGAATCGAAGACCCGCGGTTCCTATCGACCTGCAGCGGCCAACCATACCGGGTTCAGCGCGAGGTTCAGGTAAAAAAAGGCCTGCCCAAGCGCAAGGGACAGATCGACCTCCTGATCGAATTCGGCGAACCAACCGTGGCCCTGCTGGGCGTCGAAGTCAAGGCCTGGGATGAGCAGTACCAGAAGCAGCGCGGCTACCTGGACTCACTGAAAGAACTCTGTTCTTGCGTCGAATGTGTTCTGATCGCCAATGCGACGGGCGCCTCGGACGAGGACCTTTGCGGCTTCCGGCCGCGGGAGTGGCGGCAGGTGAGCATTGAGTTGCGAAGAGCCATCGCCAGTGAGCCCCCGGATGATGACGCCCGCCAGATCACCCGTGCGATGATGCTCGGCTTTGTCGCCGCAATCGAGCGGAATCTCGTGGGACTGGGAACCGTGGCGGCACGCCGGGCGTGGCTTCGGAAGCCAACACCATACCCCACGGAATTGGCTAAGTATCTGAGGGAAGCCCTTAGAGGTGAACCATGAACTCCACCGAATCGCGAAGGGAACTGTTCTTGAAAGGCGCCGGCAGCTACCTGGGTGCCATCGTGGCCACCCAGGCCTTCGACAAGGAAGTGCAGGACATCTGCCGGGATGCCTATACGCGGAACGCGCCCGCGCTGATCTCCCAGATGGGCCTGGATTCGGCGGAACCGGAGCCCTACAAGTATGACGAAGACGCGGGCGAACACGGAGTGGAATTGGGAATGTCCCGGCCCGCACAAAAAGGCGGGTGCTGTTTCTATATCTACCTCCAATGGCTTCCAGCCGAGGGCGACCGGCCCGAGGTGAAAGCGGTCATCTGGCTGGATTTAAAGGGCAGGCGCTCCCGGGACGAACTCTATGCGCGGCTTCGGGCGAAGAGCCGGGCGTGCAAGGTCGCCGCCGAAGAGGGAGCTTTCTGGGGACTTGAGTTGGCGTCGTCGCTCCCGCCTGAGAGACTGGCCGATGCCAGTGCCATCCTCGACAAACTGGTGTCGGAATGGTGCGCCTACTGCAAGTCCATCGGCGGGCTGAAGTTGAATCGGACATGAGCTGCACTGCAGCACCAACGGCTGCATCGGAATCGCCGCCAAAACGGGTGATTTCGGCCCCGTGCCTGCGCGCGTGAGCCGCCCGCCCGCCTCCTTTCTTCCCCCGCTGTGTTCAAATAGTAGATCGCGTCGCCTTGCCCTGCTAACCGGGCGCGGCGCACCGCTGGCACCGGCACATTTCCAATCATGTTTCTCTACGCACTGACGATCCTGCTGAGCGCCTTCCTGCTGTTCCAGGTGCAGCCCGTGATTGCCAGGATCATCCTGCCCTGGTTCGGCGGAAGCGCCGCCGTGTGGGCCACCTGCCTGCTCTTCTTCCAGTTTGTGCTCCTGCTGGGGTACCTCTATGCTCACGCCTCCATCCGCTACCTCAAGCCGCGATGGCAGACGTTCCTCCACATCGGGTTGCTGGCGCTGAGCCTGCTGGCTCTCTCCGTCCTGCCCGTGTACCCATCGGCCGCCTGGAAACCGTCCCCCACCTCCGATCCAACGTGGGGAATACTGGCTCTGTTGGGCGCCTCCGTCGGTCTTCCCTATTTCCTGCTCTCCACCACCGGGCCGCTGCTGCAGGCCTGGTACGCGCGCCGGTACCGCGGCGCCATGCCCTACCGCCTCTACGCCCTCTCGAACGTGGGCAGCATGTTCGCCCTCCTCAGCTACCCGTTCCTGTTCGAACCGGTCTTCGGCTCCCACCAGCAGGCCGGCCTGTGGTCGGCGGGGTATTGCGCGTTCCTGGGGCTGTGCGCCTTGGCCGCGTTTCGCTCCGGCGGCGCGCCGCCGGCCGCCACCGAAACCGGGGCTGCCGCGGCCGATCCCGCTCCCGGGCCGCGCCAGTACGCCTTTTGGCTCCTCCTGCCGGCCTGCGCCTCGGCCCTGCTGCTGGGGGTCACCAACCACATCTCGCAGAACATAGCGGCCATCCCGCTGTTGTGGATCGCTCCCCTGAGCGTTTACCTGTTGAGCTTCATCCTCTGCTTCGAGGGCCGTGGCTGGTACCTCCGGTTCCCGTACCTGCCGCTGCTGGCGGTGTCGCTCGCCGCCATGGCAATGGCCATGGAAGGCTTCGACAAGGCGCCCATCTACGTGGTGGTGGTGCTGTTCCTTCTGGGGCTGTTCTCCTGCTGCATGGTCTGCCACGGAGAACTGGTCCGGCTAAAGCCGGATCCCCGCTACCTCACCCACTTCTACCTCGCCATCGCGGCCGGCGGCGCCCTCGGAGGAGTTCTGGTAGCCTTCGTGGCGCCCCGCGTTTTCGACGGATTCTACGAGTTTCCGCTGGCCCTGATGGCCTGCGCCGTGCTCACCCTCGCCGCCCTGCGCGCCAATCCCGATCCGCCCTGGTTCCGGCAGTTGCTGCCGCCCGCCGGGACGGTGGCCGCCGCCGCCGCGGTGGGCTTGACCGGGTACTTTGGGTACGCCAGCCGCGAGCGGGTCACCGGATTGGCCCAGGATCTGGCCCACTGGGCCGCCCCGAAATGGACGCCGCCCGACAGTTTCGAGACCAATGCCATTCAGGTGGCGCTCCTGATTGTGTCGCTGTGGGTCCTGGCGGTGCTCCGCGCCGATTGGCGATTCCGCTGGGTGCGCACCGCCGCCGGCCGCTCCGCATTCGGCATTGAAATCGTGGCCATGACCGTCATTGGCTGCCTGGCCTATCAGGTGGGCCAATCCACCACCGGCCACAAGCTGTTGCTCCGCAATTTCTACGGCGGGCTGAAGGTCACCGATACCGGATCGCCCGCGGATTTCTACTCCGTCCGCCGGCTGACCAACGGCACCATCAATCATGGCGAGCAGTTTCTCTACCCGGGGCGGCGCGATCAGCCCACCACCTACTACGGACCCGATTCCGGCGTCGGCTTGGCCATCCGCGATAGGGGCCGCTCGCGCGCTATCCGCGTGGGAGTGATCGGCCTGGGCACCGGAACCATCGCCGCCTATGGCCGCCTGGGCGACTACTACCGGTTCTACGAGATCAACCCGCTGGTGCTCCGCATCTCCAACTCCGGCCCCGCCGGCCAGTTCACGTTCCTGAGCGGTTGCCCCTGCCAGGTCGAAGTGGCCCAAGGGGACGCCCGTCTGTCGCTCGAACGCGAGCCGCCCCAGCGTTTCGACGTGCTGGCCGTGGACGCCTTCTCGAGCGACGCCATTCCCGTTCACCTCCTCACCCGCGAGGCCATGCAACTGTATTTCCGGCATCTCGCCCCGGACGGGATTCTGGCCGTTCACATCTCCAACCGTTACCTCGACCTGCGGCCGGTCATCGAGGGCGAGACCCAGGCCACCGGGCACGTGGCGCGCCTGGTGGACAACCCGGACGACAACGCCCTCGAGCTGTTTGCGGCCACCTGGGTGCTGGCCGCCGCGCCCAGCCCCGGCTTCGACTCCGAGGTGATCTCCAATTCTGCGGAAATCGCGTCCACCCGGTCCGTGCGATTGTGGACGGACGACTACAGCAACTTGTATCGCATTTTAAAAAAATAGAGCTATAATAGGATCGCCGCGTTCCTATCTCCCCTGCTATTGTGAAAGCAGAGAGAGATGTCTGTTTCTCAGCCAGGTGATGGCGCATCGCGACGCTGTCTTACGAGGAAACCCACCATGGACGCCGTGCAAAATCGAATTCCGATTCTGAAGATCGCTCTTCCCATCCTGACGGCCCTGCTGCTGCTGGCGCCGGGGCATGCCACCGCTTCAACGTCCTTCGTAGTGAATCCCAATTCCGTTACTCTGTCGCCCCTGAACAACGGCGGGAACGTGCAGGTCAGTTCGAGCGATGGAAGCACGATCACCTTCACCGCCACTGTGAACTATCCCTCCGACCAGCCGTCCAACTGGATCTCCATGAACGGCGGGTTTCTCAGCCACAGCTCCCTGCCCAACCTGACCACGACGACCACCCTGACCTTTCAGGCGGGGCTCGTTCCGGTGGATAACACGGCCACGGTCACCCTCCACGCCACCAATCCCGCCTCCGGCGTGGCCGACGCCACGATCACCGTCACCTACTCCGCCCAAATCGGCGGCGGTGGCGGCGGCGGTGGCAGCGTCGCGATCTATGCCAACCCCGCTGCCGTGGTTACGGACAATTCCTCTACTCCATTTGGGCAGCAGCAGATTACGCTCACCACCAACAGCACCAGCAGCGTTTCCTTCACGTTGGGCACAACCACTCCGGCGACGTGGCTCACGGTCGGGTACAGCGCCTTGGCCGTGGACGTCAACGACCCGGCCACGCTGACGTTGCAGTTCAACTCGACTGGCCTGACGGCCGGAGAACACGACGCATCCATCACGATCAACTACGGGTCGTCGCAGTCCCTGACGATTTCGGTCGCCTATACGGTGATCGCCAGCACGGTGGTGACCCTCACCCCGGCCTCGGCGATCTGGACCACCACCGCCCGATCGACCACCGTTCAGGTGTCCGCCAGCACGTCGACTATAAGCGTCGTGGTGAGCGCCTCCAACCCGTGGATCCTTCTGAGCTGGCCCAACGCGCCTTCGAATGTCGCGCCCGTGTCGGCGCTTTACGGCGTCCAGACCTCCATCGGTTTCATAGCGCTCTTCAACACGTCGGTGGCCGCTCCCGCCGCGGGTACCCAGGGCACCGTCACGGTCACGGATGGGAACCAGCATTCGTCGATATTCACCGTCACCTACAACGGAACGGGCGGGGGCGGCGGTTCGGGCACCGTAACCCTGACGCCCAACCCGGCGACCATGAGTTCGGCGCTCAATGCGGGTTGCTGCGCGCAGGCCACCATCACGGTGACTTCGACGGTCAGCGGCAGCCTGACCGCCAGCCTGTCGGGCGTCACCTGTGCCGGCAGTTGCTTGAGCCTGTCCACCCCCAGCAGTATCACCGCCGGAACCCCGGTCAGCGTGGTGGTCTACGGCAACTCCACCGGGCTCACCACGGGGACTTACTACGGCACGCTGACGGCCACGGTGACCTCCGGCGGAACCGCCAGCCAGGGCACATCCCAGGTGAACTTCGTGGTGGGTGGCGGCAGCACCACTGGCGGCGCCGTAGTGGCTCCCACTTCGCTCGTCTTCTCCATCGACGCCAATCACTACTACGGAACCATTCCGCAGTACGTGACCATCGCCGATCAGGGAAGCTACACCGCCACCGTGACGTCCGGGGCGCCGTGGCTGGCCCTCATCTCGGCGAGCGGAACCTCCGGCGGATATTCCAGCCCGGCGCTCCTCGAGGTAACCGTGGGCCCGAATGGTCTGACGAATGGTACCTACAATGGGACGGTGTCGATCCAATCGCCCTCCGGCACCACCCTGGTGTCCGTGACCATGACGATTTATGCCACCCCCGTCATCTATGTCGCCGCCGGCGGTCCGGGAGGCCCCGGAACGTTGAACATAACCGAGAGTGGGGGCAACCTGGGCGTCGTGCCCCAGCCCTACATCTTCGCCAGCGACTCCTCCGCTATGAACGTGCAGGCCAGCATCTCCGGCTCGCCGAGTTGGCTGCAACTGAACTTGACATCGGGCACCACGTCCAGCACCCAGCCACTCGTCTTCCCGATCACTGTCATGGCGGCGAATCTGCCCAATGGCTTGTACACCACGGTGCTCACCTTCACCACCTCGACGGCAACGAATTCGCCGCTTTCCGTTCCAGTGGTGCTGTCGGTCGGCGGGAGTCAGGTATCCAGCGGTATCGCCGTGTCGCAGTCGCCGCTCACCTTGAACGGGACGGTGAACGGCTCGACCACATCCGCGCAACTGGGTGTCACGGCCACTTCCACGACTTCATTTACGGCGACGGCCTCGGTCAGCTCCGGCGGCGTCAACTGGCTCTCGGTGACGCCCTCGGGAACCGCTTCCACCACCGTCAGCTATCTGACGGTGACCGCCAACCCGAGCGGTCTGACGGCCGGGACGTATTACGGCACGGTTACCGTGACCGGAGGCGGGGGCCAGGCCAGCGCCCAAATCGTGTTCGTGGTGAGCACTTCGGGCGGCGGCGGCGGAAACGTGGTCTCCAATCCCACGTCGTTGACGTTCACCTACCAGGTGAATGGCACCGTCCCGTCCAGCCAGAGCCTGCTGATCTCGAACCAGACGTCCGGCACCGGCCAGATTCCCTTCACGGTGGCCACCAGCGTAAACGGGAATGTCTCCAACTGGCTGACCGCGAACGTGAATGGCCAGAGCGGCGTCACCTCGGGGCAGACGCAGGCGACGGTAGTGGTCGGCGTGACCCCCGGCTCGCTTCCGGCGGGCCCATACACCGGGACTGTCATCATTACACCGAGCGGTGGGAACGTCCTCTCCATTCCGGTCACACTCACCGTGCAAGGGGCGGCTACCGTTACGGCGACCCCGCTCCAGTTGAGCTACTCCTACCAACTGGGCGGAACCACTCCCGGGCCCCAGGCCGTACAGGTGAGCGGCAGTGCGACGGGGCTGCCCTACAGCGTGCAGGTCTCCACTTTGACCGGAAGCGGCTGGCTCTCGGTGAATAAAACCAGCGGAAGCACTCCGGATGTGCTCAGCGTGTCGGTGAGCCCGTCCAGCCTGGCGGCCGGCGCCTCCTACACGGGCACGGTTACAATCCAGGGCACCGGCGCGGCGGCCGGTTCCACTCCCGCCAGAGTCGCCGTTACTCTGACGGTGACGGCGCCGTTCCCCACCATTACTCTGGTCGAGAACGCCGCCAGCCTGGCGAGCGGGCCGGCGGGGATGGTGTCGCCGGGCGAGATCGTTACCCTCTTCGGAACGGGCCTGGGGCCCACGGCGCCGCTGCAAACCGCGATCGACCCCACCACGCAGAAGGTGGCCACCACGCTCGGCAACGTGCAGGTGCTCTTCAATGGATATCCGGCGCCGCTGACCTACGTGAGCGCTGGGCAGATCAACTGCGTGGTGCCGTACGAACTGGCGCTGCTGAGCAGCCCCTACGTCGAGGTGAAATATCAGAACCAGACCTCCAACACGTACAACTTGCGTGCGGTGGCCACGGCTCCGGGAATCTTCACCATCGGCAGCGGCACGGGCCAGGGCGCGATTCTGAATTCCGATTCCACCTACAACGGAACCGGAACCGGATTCAAACCGGCGGCCGCGGGATCCACCATCCAGATCTACATGACGGGTGAAGGCCAAACCTCGCCGGCCGGCGTGACCGGCAAGGTGAACTGCCCGTCCGGCTCGGCCTGCACCATCCCCATGCTCCCCGTGCCTCTGCTGCCCGTGGCGGCGCTGGTGAACAACCAGCCGGCCACCATCGTCTTCTACGGCGAGGCGCCGGGGTTGGTCTCGGGCGTCATGCAGGTGAACCTGGTGATTCCGCCGAATACCCCGTCGGGTCCGGCTTCGCTGGCGATCTCGGTGGGCAGCGTCAGCAGCCAGGCCGGGGTGACGGTGGCGGTGCAGTAAGGCGCCGGTGAACCGGCGGCGGGCGGGCTGCCTGCCGCCGGATGCCATGTCGCCCGCTGGCCGTTCCGCGCCCCGCCGCCCTCAATCCCGGCCGGCGTAGAGTTCGGCGATCTGCTCCCGGAAGTTCTCCATCACGCGCGTGCGGCGGACCTTCATGGTAGCCGTCAGTTCGCCATCCATGATCGAGAAATCGCGCGGAAGCACGCGGTACTTGCGGACCTGCTCGAAGGGCGCCAGGTGCTTGTTGACGCGCGCCACGGCGCGGTGGATCTCGGAGAGCACCGGCGCGGCCTGGGTCAGTTCGGCCCCCGGCCGGCCGGCCCACGCTTCCATGCCCTTGAGCGCCAGCGCCGCGCTGTCGTTGACGGTAAACAGGGCGGTGAGATATGGCAGGCGGTCGCCGATGAGGAGCACCTGGCTGACCAGCGGCTCCATTTTGAAAAGCATCTCGACGCGCGTGGGATAGATCTTCTTGCCGGTCGAGGAAACGATCAGCTCCTTCTTGCGCCCGGTGATGAAAACGTAGCCTTCGCCGTCGATATAACCGATGTCGCCGGTGTGCAGCCAGCCGTCGCGGAGAACCTCGGCGGTGGTTGCCGGGTCCTTCCAGTATTCGCTGAACAGGCACGGGCCGCTGAGGAGCAGCTCGCCATCGGGAGCGATGCGGGCCTCGACCCCGGGGAGCAGCTTGCCGATGCTGCCCGGCTTGGGATTGCCGATGGGGTTGAGCGTGGCCACGCCGCCTTCGGTGAGGCCATAGCCTTCCACCAGGGGCATGCCGATGGCTTCGTAGAATTCGGCCAGGTCCTTACCCAGGGGCGCGGCGCCGGAAGCGGCCACGCGGAGACGTCCGCCGAAACGGGCGCGCACCTTGCGGAACAGCAGTCTGTCGGCGATCGAGAGCGGCGCCCGGATGCGCCAGGGCACGGGTTTGCCCGCGCGCCGGTAACGGCACGCGGCCAGGGCCAGGGCCAGGCCGCCGTAGAAGGCGCTGCGGGCGGCGGCGGGGCGTTTGCGCAGTTCCGTGCAGATGGTGGTGTAGATGCGCTCCCACATGCGCGGCGGCGCCAGCAGAATGGTGGGCCGCACCTTGCGGATCTCCTGGGGAAGCTTGAGCAGGCACTCGGAAAAGGTGACCGCCATGCCGCAGCGCAGCGGCAGAAACTCGATGACCACGCGCTGGGCGATGTGGGCGCTCGGCAGGAAGGCCACGGTGGCGTCTTCGGGCCCCATGGGAAGCACGGAGGGTCCCATATCGATGTTGGAAACGATGGCCTGGTGGGTGACCAACGCCATCTTGGGTTCGCCGGTGGCGCCGGAGGTGAGATACAGGATGGCCGGGTCGGAGGGTGAGACTCCGGACAGGATGCCGTCCAGGAACCGCGGGTCGCGGGCCATGGCCTGGCGGCCCAGGGAACGAAGCGCTTCCAGGGTGAGGGCGCCTTCGGATTCGCCGGTGAGCAGGATCCAGTGCCGCACGGGTGCGTCGCGGAGCGTGGCGAGCGTCTTGGGGTCCTCGACGAAAGCGGCTGCGGCGCCCGCGCTGGCGATGGTGCGCACCAAGTCGGCGGGCGGGTAACCGGGATACAGCGCGGCGGCGATGGAGCCGTTGCCGAGGACCCCCAGGTCGGCCAGGTAGAACTCGAGGCGGGTATCCGAGTGAAGGGCCACCACGTCGCCCTTCGAGACGCCCAGCGAACGCAATCCGGCGGCGATTTCCGCGGCGGCCTGCCGGTACTGGTTCCAGGAATACGTGAGGTAGCCGGTACCGGAAGCAGCCTCCGGGGCCGGAATCGGCTGGTGAAGCGCAGGGGCATCGCCATGGGCGCGGGCGGCTTCCTCGAGGACCTGGAAGACGGTTCTGGGTGTCACTTCCTGAACTGTAGCAAGCGGAGCCGGCGTTTGTCAGGTGGCAGCCGGTCGTGGCAGCCGACAGTTTACAAGATGGGCTTTGCCGCCCGCCGGTCAGCGGCTCGCCGGGAGCGGAGGGCGGATTTCAGATCTCCCGGTGGCGGCGCTAGTTCAGGACTGGCTCCTGCAGGCGGATGATCTTCTTCTGAATGGCGTACTGCACCAGTTGCGCCTTATTGTGGATGTCCAGTTTGCGCATCAGGTTGAATTTGTGGGCCTCGACCGTCTTGACGCTGAGTTCGAAGCCGGTGGCGATCTCCTTGACCGACCGGCCTTCCGCCAGCATCTTGAGGATCTCCCGTTCCCTCTTGGTGAGGGTACCGAAGCGCGGTTGCCGCGGACCGGCGCCCTGCTGCCGGAAGCCGTCCACCAGGCGCGTCAGCAGGCGCGGGCTGAGAAAGCTTCCGCCGCGGTGCACCTCGCGAATAGCCGTCAACAACTGGTCGGCGGGACTCTCTTTCAGAATGTACCCGCTGGCGCCCATGTCGACGCATTCCGCCAGGTAGTCTTCGTCGTCGTACATGGAGAGGAAGACGACGCGGGTTTCGGGACGGTCCTTGCGGATCAGGCGAGTCGCCTCGAAGCTGCTCATTCCGGCCATTCCGATATCCATCAGCACCACGTCCGGACGGACCTGCCTGGCCACGGAGACGGCATCCGAGGCGTTGCCCGCCTCGCCCGAAACCTCCATATCCGGCTCGGCCGCCAGCAAGGTCCGGATGCCTTGCCGAAAGAGCGTGTGATCGTCAGTCAACAGTACGCGAATCTTCGCCATTCCCTGCCATCCCATTCTGTCCCGCCGACGCCGGGTTGCGAGGCAAATCCAGCGTGACGGTGACTCCTTTTCCCGGCTCACTGCGTATCGCCAGTGTTCCACCGAGAAGGGCTGCCCGCTCGCGCATGCCCGCCAGTCCGAAAGTCCGAGGCTGGCTGGCCTCCGGCTTCTCGCACATGCCGGCTCCGTTGTCGCGAACGCTCAACCTGATCCTCTTATCGGCAGATTGCAGGAAAAGATTTACATGGGTAGCCCTGGAATGCTTGGCGACATTCTGTAGGCACTCCTGCGCCACCCGGTAGATCGCCTCCCGGATCTGCCTGGGGATGGCATCGGAATTCGCCGCAATTCGCAGACGCACCGCGGCCGGGTGCATCTTGCCGAAGCGGGCAGCCAGTTGCCGCAGCGCCGGCTTCAAGCCCAGCCGCTCGAGAACCGCCGGACTCAGCGCGGCGACGATCCGCCGCAGTTCCACCACCGTCTGTTCGGCGATGCCGCGCGCCTCGGCCAGGCCCGCACGCATCCCGGGAGGCGCGCCGCGCTCCATCATCTCCAGCTTCAAGCGCAGCACCAGCAGCGACTGGCCGGCTTCGTCGTGCAGTTCCCGCCCGATGCGGCGCCGCTCCTCCCACTCGGCATGCCGCGCTTCCGCCTCCAGGCGCCGCACCTCGTCGCGCAGCCGGGCGCGCTCGATGGCCTCCGCGCAACGCCCCGCCACCGCGCCGAGCAGCGTCAATTCACGGGGCAGCCATGGATACGGCGCCGCGAATCCGAGTTGAATCAACCCGGTCCGGCCCAGCGGGTACGACCAGTAGCACGCGTGGTGGCCTTGCATGAACGGGTCCGCAACCAGCCGTTCGTCTGGCGCGCCGCGTTCGATATAAAGCGGCCGGTCGAGCTTCTGGTCGCGCTTCCGTTCGCTCGCTCCGTCCTGCAGGATCAGGCGCCCGGCGCGCGCCCGAAAAACGTGGGTCAGAATGCCGATGAATCGCCGCAGCAGATCCTCCAGGCCCTCGGCTTCCGTCTCCGCCCGGTATAGACCGTAGAACGCCTGAGTTTCGGCTTCTCGAATCCCGTAGTAGGACTGGTTCAAGGTGAACAGCGTGGCCAGGCGCAGTTGCTCCCGCGCCGGCTGGAAGCGGCCGGCGATGCGCGACGCGAGCAGGCTGTCGAAGCGGTCCAGCGCCTCGCCGGCGCCGGCCGGCGACAGGTTCAGCTTGGCCAAACGGCGCCCGTTGTACCGGACCTGCTCCAGGAACTGTTCGAGCGAACGAAGCCGGGCCGCGGCCGTGGGAGCGCAGGCCAGCAGGGCGCGGCGCGTGAGGTCGTCGCAGGTGCGGCCGAGGTCCGCGCGGAAGCGCCGGTCGAGGCCATCGGCCAGCGGGCGAATGGCCCGCAGCATCAACCTGGCGTGGCGGCGCGCGGCGGGAGTGAACAGGGGCAGGTTCATGGGCGGAGCACCTTTAGATTGTGTGCGTTCCGGGGCCGGGTATTCTCAGATATCCTGGCGGGCGTCCTCACCGCGCGGCGGCGGTCTGGCGGATCTGCCGCAGCTTATAGCGGTTCACCCCGGCGGCCAGCTCGCGGGCGAAGACGGTGGCGATCATCCTGCCTCCGGCGGGGCCGGGATGGATCAGGTCGGCGGAGACCAAACGCGGCTGGCCGTTGTACCAGCGCGCCATGGTGCCATCGCCGCCCATGGCGTTGAACGTGTCGAAGAAGCCGCAGCCCGTGTCGCGCGCCACACGCCGTTGGATGTCCACCAGCTTGGGGATGGTGGGCATGGTGACGATCTCTCCGCCCGAGTGCTTGCCGCGGTCCATGGGGCTCATCAGCAGAATCGAGACCTCCGGCAGCGCGGCGCGGATGCGGCGGATGGCCTCGCGCAGCTCCTTCTCATATCCTTTGTCGATGAAGGCTCCGAAATCGGCCTCGTTGGTGCCGTAGTTGACGATCACCAGGTCGGGATGGCGCTGGCGCAGCTCGGCGGCCCAGTGGTCCGCGTTCATGATCTGCGCCAGGACGTGAATGGAAGCGCCGTTGAGTCCCAGGGTGTCGTAGACCACGCCCGGGCCGGGCTTTTCGGCGATAACGCCGAACACGCGAACCGGCGGCCGCTCGACCCGCAACTCCAGCGTGCGGACGCCGGCGGGAGCCAGCAGCGCGGCGAAGCCCGGAGTTTTGCGGTCGGCGGCGGTGTCCAGCGTGCCCAGGTGCCGGCCGTCGCCGCTGACGCTCAGCCAGCCGCCGCCGGGCTGTTTGAGAAACCAGATCTCGAAGTGATTGTGCCCGGGGCTCGAGAAGACGATCCGGCTCGAGGCTCCGCCCCCGCCGGCGAAGGAAACGCCGCCCAGCCCGAACAGGCCGTCGTGCGATTCGTAACTGGTGGAGCGGCTCATGTCCCAGCCGGAGCCCGCGATCCGCACTCCGGTGTGTTGATACCAGGCCCAGGGCCGGTCGATGAGGACGAAGCCGTGGCCGGCGTCGCCGTAACGGCTTTGCAGGATGGCGCGCACGTCCCCGGTGATGAGGTCGGCGGTGGTGGGCGAATCGCCGTAGTGGACGATGCGGGTGACGGCGTCCGGCTGCTTCTTCTCGGTGCGCCACAAGGCGGCGTAGAAATGGTCGAGCGCCCCGGAAGGGTCCTCGAGAAGCGGCGGCGCGCCGGCGCGACCGAACAGCGGCTCGGGGACCGGAGGCGTGGCGCCGGCGTAGCGCACCAGCGGGCTCAGGGGCGTGCGCGCGGGATCGAAATCCACGATCGACGCGAATTGGGCGGGCGTGGGAGCCTGGATAGCCGGCTGCACCAGGTGCGCGCCCCAGAGCAGCGCGGCCAGCGTCAGCAGGGTGAGGGCGGTTTGGACGGGGAAGGCTCGCATGGCTCAGAACCGCGAGTACACGAAGGCCACATTGCCGCGGCCGCCCAGGAGCTGGATGGCCGCCGCCACCGCCAGAAGCGCCACGGCGTGTACGTAGAACGGGCTGGCCGCGAAGCGGTCCATGGCGCGCGCGTACCATTCCCGGGGAACCAACAGGGCGGCCGCTGCGAGCGCCAGCACGGCGGCGAGCAACGGCGAAACGCTCTCCAACCCCACGGTCAGCGAGCCGATCCGCTGCAGGATCTGCCCGGCCTCCGCCAGGCTGCCGGCGCGGAAGAAGATCCAGGTGAAGCACACGAACTGGTAGGTGGCCAGGATGGCCACGGCGCGGCCGAGACGGCCCGGCTGCGGCAAGGCGGGACGGTAGCGCCGGCGCATCTGGCGCCAGCGCTCGATGGCCAGCGCGCCGCCGTGCAGCAGTCCCCAGATGGCGAAGGTCCAGGTGACGCCGTGCCACAGGCCGCCCAGCAGCATGGTGATTACCAGGCCCAAGTAGGGCATGTACCTGGTGCGCTTGCCGGGGATCGAGAAGTACAGGTAGTCGCGCAGCCAGCTCGAGAAGCTGATGTGCCAGCGGCGCCAGAACTCGGCGATGTTATGGGAGAGATAGGGCCGGTCGAAGTTCCGGGGAAGTTCGACGCCCACCAGCAGCCCCGCGCCGCGGGCGATGTCGGTGTATCCCGAGAAGTCGAAGTAGAGCTGCAGGGAGTAGGCGTAGACGGCCAGGAGCGCCTGCGCGCCGCTGTACAGGTTGGGCGTGTCGAAGACGCGGTTGACCAGGTTGTCCGCCAGGAAATCGGCGATCAGGGTCTTCTTGAGCAGACCCAGCGCAATGAGGAAAAAGGCGCGGCCGCCGGTCGAGCGGTCGAGGGCCGGGCGCCTGGCGAACTGCTTGACCAGCTCGGCGACGCGGGTGATGGGACCGGCCTGAAGCGTGGGGAAAAACGAAACGGCGGAAAGATGGGCCAGCAGGCTGCCGGTTCCCTCGGCGTCGCGGCGGTACAGGTCGATGGTGTAGGTGAGCGCCTGGAACGTGTAGAAGGAAAGGCCCAGGGGAAAGACCCAGTCCCAGCCCGGACGCAGGAACCAGCCCATGTGCCGGGAGCCCACCAGGAGCGACAGATTGACGAGGATGCTGACGCTCACCAGGACGCGGCGCGCCATGCGGCCCTGGCAGCGCATCAGGCCGAGTCCCACCAGGTAGTCGATGGTGGCGCAGGCCGGGATCAGGAAGATGTAGAAGAGACCGTAACGCGCCAGGACGAGGAAATTGGCCGCCAGGATGACGGTGAGCCGGGCGAGGCGCGACCCGGCGCAGCCCCAGTACAGAAAGAAGACGGCGGCGAGAAAGACGAAGTAGAGGGCGGTGCCGGATTGCACTTGCATATTGTAGCGAAGGGAGCGTGCAATCCGAGGGCCGGACGGCCTACTTCACCGTCAGCACCGCCTCGGCAGCCTGCAAACCCGGCGCCGACGCGCGAACGGCGATCTTGCCGGCGGCGGCGCCCGAGCGCACCATCGCCAGGGCGCGGCCCCGATACGTGTTGCGATGGTTGGCCTGGACGGGGCTGATGTCGCGCATGTCGCCGGTATCGAGGGCCGCCAGTTCGCCCGGTCCGCTGACTTGCACTTCCACCATGGCGCTAGAGCCGTACACCCGCCGGCCTTGGGCGTCCACAACCTCGATCGCCACATTCGCCAGGTCCTGTCCACCGGCCGCCAGGGTGGTCCGGTCGGGCGTCAACAGCAGGTGGTGCGGCGCGCCGGCGGTGACCAGCTCGAAGCGCGCGGCCTCCTTGGAATCGCGCCTGCCGATGGCGCGCAGCACGCCCGGCTCGTTGGGGACGTCCCAGTGCAGCACCGGGTCCAGGCGGTCCGCCACGGGCTTCTCGCCCAGCGAGCGGCCGTTCAGAAACAGCTCGGCGGAGGCGCAATTGGTGTACACCTCGACCGGGATGGCTTTGCGCGAGTCGCCCGCCCAATTCCAATGTTCCACCACGGACACGGGGCGGTTGGGCGATGCGGCGGCGGAACCGGGCTCGCGGGCGGCCACGTACACCATCGGCCGGGAGCTCCATAGCGCTTCGCGGAGATACGCGAGCGGCTTGCGGAAACCGCACAGGTCCAGCAGCCCGGCAGCGCTGCCGCGGCCGGGATAGCGGGCGCTCTCGCCGAGATAGTCGATGCCGGTCCACAGGAACTGGCCCGCCACATACTGGTTGGCGGCCACGGCGCGCCATGCCTCGAGCGAGTGCGAATTCTCGCTCCCGAGAATGACGCGCTCGGGGTAGGCCATGTGGTCGGCCGCGTAGTATTGCTCGAGGTAGTTGTAGCCGGCCACGTCCAGCAAGTTGGCGAGACCGGTGGCGTTGGACGCCCGCGTATCGGCCAGCGCCTCGGTCACGGGGCGGGTGCCCTCGAGCCGCTTGACATCGGCGATCAGGCGGCGCGCCGTGGGAACCAGCTCGATGCCGTTCAGCATCCCGGGCTGGAGACCGTCGCGGCCCAGGGGGTGGCCGAAGGGATCGCTGGGATACTCGATTTCGTTGCCGATGCTCCACAGCACGATGGAGGGATGGTTGCGGTCGCGCAGAACCATATCGGAGATGTCGCGATCGGCCCATTCCTGGAACACCTCGTGGTAGCCGCGCGTGCCGGGCGTGCCGGCGTTCCAGCCCTCGATCCACTTGTGCTTGCCGGCGGTCCACTCGTCGAAGGCTTCGTCCATCACCAGCAGGCCGAGACGGTCGCAGAGGTCGTACTCCTCGGGCGCCATGGGGTTGTGGGAACAGCGGATGGCGTTGACGCCCAGTTCCTTCAGCGCCTTCAGACGGCGCTCCAGGGCGGCTTCGGAAAAGGCCGCGCCCAGCCCGCCCAGGTCGTGGTGGATGCAGACGCCTTTCAGCTTGAGCGGCTGGCCGTTGAGGAAGAAGCCGTGGTTGGGGTCGAAGCGGATGCCGCGGATGCCGAAGGGCGTGCGGGTTTCGTCGGCCAGCGCGCCATCGACGAAGACGCGCGTCACGGCGGTGTACAGGTTGGGCGCGTCGAGCGACCAGAGCAGGGGTTTCGCCACCGCGGTCTGAGAAGTGAAGGCGCGGCTGGCCCCGGCGGCCAGGCGGTCCTCGCTGGATACGGTGGCCACTTCATGGCCCGAGGGGTCCTCGATGGATATGGCCAGCTTGACCGCCGCATCGGCCACGGACTGGTTGATCACCGCGGTCTCGATGGAGACGAGGGACTGCGAATCGCCGATCATGGGCGTGCAGACATAGGTCCCCCAGTGGGCCACGTGCACCGGCGCGGTGATGGTGAGCCAGACATGGCGGTAGATGCCGCTGCCGGTGTAGAAGCGCGAATCGGCCTCCGCCGAGTGGTCCACGCGCACGGCCACCAGGTTGGGAGCGCCGCCGAAATCGAGGTAGGGCGTCAGCTCGTATTCGAACGACGAGTATCCATAGGGCCGGTGTCCGAGCGGGTGGCCGTTGATCCACACGTCGCTATCGCGGTACACGCCGTCGAAGGCCAGGAAGACCCTGCGGCCGCGCAGCGCTTCGGGGAGTTGGAACGTCTTGCGATACCAGCCGATGCCGCCCGGCAGGAAGCCGGTTCCGCTGGCGTTCGAGGCGCTATAGGGTCCTTCGATGGACCAGTCGTGCGGCAGATTCAGTGTGCGCCAGGCGCTGTCGCCGGCGGCGGGCTGTTCCGAGCCCGCCACGTCGCCCAAGTGGAACTTCCAGGCGTCATCGAAATTGCGGCGTTCGCGGGCGGGAGCGGCGCTGGGCGCCGGTAGCGCGGCCGCCAGCAGGGCAATCAAGAGGAAGGGTCGGGTGGTCAACGATGTGCTCCTTGGCTTAGTTCAGCACGAATCGGGAACCGCCGCCACCCGCCCGCGCGCCGGCCACACGATACGGATGAGGCGGAGCATGCCGGCCCGGGGGAACGGACCATGCCACCGGCCGATCGCCGCGCCCGGCCGGGGGCGGGCCGCCACGAACCGGCAGGTGTGGATCGCAGTGGCAGGCCCCGGGGCGCCGCGCCGGGCAAGCCGCCGCTCCACTACAATCTCAAGTAGCCGGTTTCGAACGTCGAAATGTTGCGGCGGGACGCAGTCGCGGTGCTTCTGGGCGCCTGTCGCGCCATCCGGGCCACGGGCGCGGGTTCGCTGGACGGGTACATGGAATCGGCCGCCGGCGCGGCTCTGCTGGTGGATGTCCGCGCGCGCCGGTTGCTGGGGGCGCACAACCCGGCGCTGGCCGGCGAATCGCCGCTGCCGCCCGGGTCCACCCTCAAGCCGTTCGTGCTGGCCTCGCTGCTGGAGACGGGGAAGCTGCGCGCGGACGAGCCGTTTCCGTGCCCCGGCAAGCTGACCATCGCCGGGCACGCGCTGGATTGCGCGCATCCGCGCCTGGCGGAGGCCATGCGGGCGTGCACGGCGCTGGCGTACTCGTGCAATTGTTTCGTGGCGCACGTGGCCGCGCGCTTGGAAACCGGCGAGCTGGAGCGCGCGCTGGAGCGCGACGGATTCCGCTCGACCACCGGTCTGCTCGGCCCGCGGGAGGTGGCGGGCCGCCTGCGCAGCGCCGTCCCTCCCGACGCCACGCGCTTGCAGGCTCTCGGCGAGGAAGGCGTGGCCGTCACTCTGGCCGGACTGGCGATGGCCTATCTCCGGCTGGCGCTGCGCCTGAACGGCGCCCCGCGCCTGCGGCCCGTGCTGGAGGGCCTGGAAGACGCCGTGGCCTACGGCACCGCGCAGCGCGCGCGCATCGCGGGCGCGGTGGTGGCCGGCAAGACCGGCAGCGTGCGCTCCGCCGCGGGCGTGCCGATGGCGTGGTTCGCGGGCTTCGCCCCCAGCCGCGCGCCCGAGGCGGTGGTGGCCGTGGTGTTGCAGGGCTACTCGGGCGGAGCGGACGCCGCCCCCGCCGCCGGGCGGATTCTGGAAGCCTGGCGGGCGGGGAAGCTGGCTCGATGACCGCGCCATGGGGTGCCCGTGCCCCACGCCCCCTCCGATTCGCTTCCGCCTCGTGCCCGGCCGGTTGCCGGACAATGGAACCATGAGCGTCGATCTGAATTGCGATATGGGCGAACTGGAGGATGCCGCGCATGAAGCCGAGCTGATGCGTTGGGCCGGCTCGGCCAACATCGCCTGCGGCGGGCACGCCGGGGACGACGCCTCCATGGAGCGGACGGTGCGGCTGGCGCTGGCCCATGGCGTGCGGATCGGCGCCCATCCGGGCTACCCCGACCGGGCCCATTTCGGGCGACTCGAGATGGCCATGACGGCGGAGGCGATCGCCGAAACGGTGTACGAGCAGATCCGGCGCCTGGACGGGATCGTGCAGCGATGGGGGGGCGAGATCGTACACGTGAAGCCGCACGGGGCGTTGTACCTGGCGGCGGCGCGCAACCAGGCGGTGGCGCGCGCCATTGGCGAGGGAGTGGCGCGGTGGAAGCCGGGCGCGGCGGTTTTCGGACTGGCCGGCTCGGCCGCCCTCGAGGTGTGGCGCGGCATGGGCCTGACCGCGGTCCCGGAGGCGTTCGCCGACCGGCGGTACGCGCCCGATGGGACGCTGTGTCCGCGCTCGCTTCCCGGCGCGTCGATCGCCGATCCCAGGGCCGCCGCCGCGCAGGCCGTCCGGCTGGCGCGCGAGGGAAATGCCCGGACCATCTGCGTACACGGAGATACGCCGGGCGCGGTGGAGATACTCAAGGCGTGCAGGGAAGCGCTACTATACGAAGCATGAGATGGTTGCTCCCGTTGGTCCTGGCGGCGGCCGGCCCGCTGGCGGCTCAACAGGCGGGGTGTCAGTACGCCCTGAGCCAGGGCCCGTTGTTTCTGCCGGGTGCATCGGCGCAACCGATTACGGGCGCGGTCAATGTCACTGTGACGGCCGCCTCCGGCTACACATGTAGCTGGTCTATCACCGCCACGGCGAGTTGGATCCACGTTGTGTCGCTGACGATTACGGGCACCGGGTCGATCCCGTTCACGTTGGATACCAACAACAGCGCGGCGATGCGGAACGACGTCATCGTGTTTCAAGCGTCCGGCACGGCGTACGGAGCGCCAGCCCCAGTGCCGGTGACGGTCTATCAACTGGCCGGGAACTGCGCCTACACGCTCTCGCCCACGTCGGCGGCGATCCCGGTGGGCGGCAGCGGCAATGGCGTGCTCCAGGTGGCCACGGGATGCTCGTGGTCGGCCGGCAGCAACCAAAGTTGGCTTACATTCACGCTGGATGACGGAAACCTGGTTTCCGCGGCGAACAGTCCCGCATCGAAGTACCCCACGGCCACCAGTTACGGCAACGGGAAGGTCAACTACACGGTGGCGGCGAACGCCTGCGCGGCCGCGCGCAGCGCCAGCCTGACGGTCGTCACCGGCATGACCGGCACGCCGCCGGCGCTGGCCATCGGCCAGGACGGCTCTCCCAACAACCTGACCTTGTCGCCAGCCACTCTGGCCGCAAGTTTCAGCGGCGCTACCGGCAGGGTCACGGTGACCACCGGCGACGGCTGCGCGTGGAACGCCCTCAGCAATGCCAACTGGCTGGGGTTTACGGGAGCGTCCTCGGGGAGCGGGTTTGGCAGCTTTCAGTACAACGTCCAGGCCAATACCGGGCCGGCGCGCACCGGGAGCATTCAGGTGGGCCCGCAGACCTTCACCGTGACGCAGCAGGCCGCCCCGGTGCCCGTGCCGCAACCGACGGTGGTGGAGAATGGGGCCAGCGAGGCGACGGGCGTGGTCTCGCCGGGAGAAATCGTGACCTTGTGGGGCGGCAACCTGGGCCCCGCGCCGGGCGTGCCGTTTCAACTCAGCGCGGATGGCAAGTCCATCCCCAGCACGCTGGCGGGAGTGGTGGTGCTCTTCGACGGCACTCCCGCAACGCTGCTGTACGTGTCGGCGGGGCAGATCAACGCCATCGTTCCGTACGGGGTGGCGGGGCATCCCAGCACCGTGGTCACGGTGCAGTACCAGGGGCAAACCTCGAGCGGGATGACGGTTCCGGTGCAGGCGGCCACGCCGGGGATCTTCTCGCAGGATCTGAGCGGCGCCGGGCCGGGGGCGATTCTCAACCAGGATTACAGCCTCAATGCGTCCTTGTCTCCGGCCACCGCCGGCAGCGTGATCCAGATCTTCTCGACCGGCGGAGGAGTCACCAGCCCGGCCCAGACCGACGGGGTTCTGGCACCCATGGCGGAGCCGTTTCCGCGGCTCGTAACGCAGCCGGTGGTGACCATCGGCGGCCTGCAGGCGAAGGTGGACTATGCGGGCGCGGCCCCCGGGGAAGTGGCTGGGCTGATCCAGATCGACGCCGAGGTTCCCGCGGGCGTGAAACCGGGGCTGTCGGTGCCGGTGGTGGTGCAGATCGGAAACTGGCAAAGCCAGGCGGGGCTGACCATCACGGTGAAATAGCTTCGGCGCAACCGCATGCCTACGCTGACCGATTGTCCGCAGAGCAACGCCGGCGAATGGAGCTTCCGGATCTTCGGCGTGGGGGTGCGCGTCAAGTTCTGGTTCTGGGCAGCCTGCCTGCTCACCGGCGCCAACCGGAACGATACCAGCGCCATCCTGATCTGGGTGGCGGTGTGCTTCGGCTCGATCCTGCTGCACGAAATGGGTCATGTGGGCGCATTCCGCATGTTCGGATCGGAGGCGGAGGTGGTGCTGTACGGCTGGGGAGGGCTGGCCGTTCCGCGCCGCGGCGTGCGCGGCTGGCTGGCGCGGCTGGCGGTGTCGCTGGCGGGTCCCGCGGCCGGGTTCTGCGCGGCCGGAGCGGTGGCGGCCGCGGCATGGTTCGCGGGGGCGCGCATCCACCTGGGCTGGTACCTGTTTCTGCCACGGCTGGCGGCGTATCCGCCGGCGGCCGCCGCCGCCGTTCCGGGGACTTTTCCCTACCTCTGGTACGTGCTGCTGAACGACCTGCTCTTCGTGAACCTTTATTGGGGCCTGGTGAACCTGCTGCCGGTTTACCCGCTGGACGGCGGCCAGGCATCGCGGGCGCTTTTCGAGCGGAGCGACGCGGCGCGCGGCCGGCGGAATTCGCTGATTCTGTCGGTGGCGGTGGCGGCGGCCATCGCGCTGGCGGGAGTCCTCGAGAAGAGCGGCTACGTGGTGGTGATGTTTGCCGTCCTGGCGGTTGCGAGCCTGCAGGCGCTGGAAGCGGAGCGTTCCCGCCCCGGCCAGCGCCCCCGGGGTTGGTAGGGCGCGCCGATCCGCCGCCGGATGGTCACGCAGCGTCCGGCCGGGACGAGGATCGAGTCCATCCGGCGGACCAAAGAGGCATGGGCAGCGATGGGCAGCGGCTGAAGGACGGGGTTACCCGGCGAAATCCATTGTGTCGGCGGCGGTTCGCGAGGGAGAGGGGACGGGTGCGACGGCTGCCCGGCCGGCCGCCTCGGCCATGTAGAGGAGGGCCTGGCGGGTGAGTTCGGGAACCGAGGGATCGGGGTGGCGGAGGAGTTGAACGAGCGTTCGGATCCAGCGCAACTCGTTGGCGTTTATGCCGATCATGGAAACATTCTGGGCCATGGCAACCTTCAGGGATCTTTTCGGCCGCGGCGGCGAATTCTTGAGGAGAAAACGGGCCTGCAACTTCTTCCGCGGACGCCGATAAGTTAGGTGAGCGGAGGTCCAGCCGGGTTGGCTGGAGAATCTGCCTGGAAGGGGGCGTTTATGGATATAGCACCTGCAGACCGCACCTTGGCGGTGCCCGCGCCGGCGGTGAACACGGCTCCGATCGACAAGGCCGCCGAAAACCGGGAAGTGGTGCAGGCGGTGAAGGCGCTCAACAGCACGGAGATGTTCGGCGACAACGAACTGGACTTTCAGCGGGACCCGCAGACGCATCGCATGGTGGTGCGGGTGCTGGACCGCAAGACCAAGGAAGTGATCTCGCAGGTGCCGCCGGAGTACGTGCTGCGCCTGGCCGAGGACATGAAACAAACCAAGGCATGAGGGCTCCGGAAGCCATCGGGCGGGCCGATAAGGGTTGTGGAGGCAACTGAATGTTGCAGAACGCGCATGACGCGTACCTGGAGAGCCGAATTCTGTCCGCCGGCCCAGTGGAATTGGTTAATCTGTTGTATCGAGCCGCCATCGCAGCGGTGAAGGATGCGCGGCGCCATCTGGCGAACCGCGACATCGCCGCGCGGGCCCGCGCCGTCACCAAGGCCTGCACGATCGTGACGGAACTGACCGTGTCGCTGGATCACGAGCGCGGCGGGGATCTGAGCCGCGGACTGGCGCGGTTGTACGACTACATCGGCCGCCGGTTGATCGAGGCGAACTTCCGTCAAGCCGACCAGCCGCTCGAAGAGGTCCTGGGACTGCTGTCGACGCTGATGGAGGGTTGGGAAGGGATCCAGCCGGGAGCCGCAACGGAACCCCGGGCGGTCACGCCGGAACCTCGGGCGGCCAGCCCGTGGGGGCAAGCGCAGACGCTATCCGAGACGCCTCCGGAATACAGTCTGCATGCGTGGAGTCTGTAACCGGCTTCATCCGCCGGTTGCCGGAACCGGGCGCGCCGCGAGTACGCCGCGGATTCCGGGGCGCGAACCCCGCGGGGCGGGTGCGGAGCACTCTCCAGGCGGGCCGGCGGCCGCCGGTTACTGGCTGCGCTGAAGGCCCTGGGAGATCAGGTCGGCAAGGCCGAAACCACCCTGGCGGGCCATGCTGAGCGCCAGTTGTTGCTCGGCGAAACCGCCCGCGCAGCTCCCCGCGGAATCTTCGCCGCTTCCGAGCCAGCCGGCGTCTCCATGCGCGCTCTCGAGGACCTGCTCCAGAAGGATGGCTTCAAACTGTTGAGCGGCGTCGCGGATCTTCGCCGGATCGTCGGCCTGGCCGGCTTTGGGCTGGATCCCCGCGAGCCCAACGGCGGTCGGGAGGTTGACTTCGCTCATGGAGTCACATCACCTCGACGTCGGCTTCCAAGGCGCCGGCGCTACGCAGGCTCTGCAGGATGGCGATCACGTCGCGGGGCGTGGATCCGATGGCCGCCAGAGCGTGCACCAGGTCCTCGACCGTGGCCCCCTGTTTCAGCAACACGTTGCGGGCCTTCTCTTCTTTCGCGCCGACGGCGGTCTGGGGAACCACCTCGGTAGTCCCGTTGGAGAGCGGCAGGGGCTGGGAGACCGTCAAAGCGGTTTGAATCTCCACGTTCAGGTTGCCGTGCAGAATGGCGACCGGAGCGATGTGCACGTCCTTGCCGAAAACGATGGTTCCGGTGCGTTCGTTGATGACCACGCGGGCGGGCCGGTCGGCTTCCACGGCGAGGTTCTCCAGCTCGGACAGAAACGCGGCGGCGCGATCGGCGTAGGCCGGCGGGATGGCGACGCTGACCAGTCCGGCGTTCTCGGCCTGCGCGGGCGCGGCCTTGGCGCCGGCGGCCGGGGAGCCGAACTTGAGATTGACGGCGTCGGCGATGCGCAGGGCGGTGGTGAAATCGGCCTGCTGCAGTTGCAGCCGCACCACCGACTTGGGAGTCACCGAGGGCGCCGCCCGTTCCACCGTCGCTCCATTGGGCGAGCGTCCCACGGTGGGATGGTTGACGGTCTGCGTGGCGCCGCGCCGGCCGGCCGCGAATCCGCCGGTCACCACCGGACCCTGCGCCACGGCGTAGACCTGGCCGTCGGCGCCGCGCAGCGAGGTGAGGACCAGAATGCCGCCCTGCAAGTTGCTGCAATCGGCCACGGCGGCCACCGTGGAATCGATGTGCTGCCCAGGCTGGGCGAAGGGCGGCAGCGTGGCGGTCACCATCACGGCCGCCGTGTTCTTGACGCGGATGGTGGCGGGACTCACCGAGACGCCCATGCGCTGGAGCAGGTTCGTCAGGCTCTGGTTGGAAAAGACGGTCTGCTGGGTGTCGCCGGTCCCGGCCAGTCCGACGACCACGCTGTAGCCGATCAACTGGTTGTCGCGCACTCCTTCGACCGTGACGAGGTCCTTGAGGCGGGCCGCCGGCGCGGAGCCCGCCAGCAGGGCCAGGAGTGCGATCCGTCCGAGAGAGGTCGAGGGGGCCATGGTCTAGAAAGGCAGCAAGCCGAGGAGCAGGCGGTACAAGATGAACGGCCGGCGGATGGCATCGCCCACCACGCCCTTGCCGTTCACCCGCACATCCAGTTCCCCGAGGCGGTTGGACAGGATGCTGTTGGTGGGATCGATATCGGCGGGGCGGGCCACGCCGCGCACGGTGATGATCTGCCGCTCGCCGTTGATCTCCACGCTCTTGGTGGCTTCCACCTCCAGGCACCCGTTGGGCAGCACGTGAGTGACACGCGCGGTCAGGGTGGTGTTCAGGGTGGTGGTCCGGGTGGTGGTGCCCTGGCCGTTGAGCTGCTGATTGCCCGCGATGTTGGCCAGGTTGGTGAGCGCGGCGGCGGTCTTGGGAATGCCCGGCACGCTCGCCAGCGAGCTGGTGGCGGCGGAGGCGCGCTGGGTCTTGGTGGCGCCGGTGGATACCGCCGAAGCCGCCTCGGCCACCACCACCGTGAGAGTGTCGTCCACCTGGCTGGCCCGCATGTCGCGCGCGGCATCGGCCAGGCGGGAGCCGGGCTGCCAGATGGCGCCGGGGGTGGCCGGCGGGGCCACCGCCGAGCGCGCCTCGGCTTCCGAAACATAGCGATCCAGGGGGGAATGGGCCGCCGCGGCGGGCTTCTTCTTGGCGGCGCCCAGCGGCGCCATCGCCATGAGGAACAGGCATATCGAAATCGGGAACTTCATGGTTTTGCTCCAGCGGGATTCTGCGCGGCGTCCACCGAGACGCGGCCGGGGGCCTCCACGCGCGCGCGGAACCGCTTCCCGGAAGCGGGATTCCGGACGGGGATGAACTCGCCAACGCCGCCGGAGGCCTCGGCGACGCCGTCCAACTCGAGGCGGGCGGCCCCGTCGCGCACATCCACGCGCACCGTACTGCCGCGCATCACTTCCCGCGCCTGCTCCAGTTGGTCGGTGCGAATCGCGGAACCCGCGCGGATGGCGAGGCGCGGCCATCGGCCGGCGACCTGTTCGATGCGCAGCGCGAAGGGCAGGGCGGTGGGGAATTCCTGGCGCGTTTCCGCGGCCAACTGCGCCGCGGCGATGGGCTGGCCGGGGCCGAGGTCGGCGACCGCCAGAACCCGGGGCGCCGCGACCTGTACCGTGACCGCCGCCCAGATGGCGAAACGGCGCGTCCCGGCGTACAGCACGGCGCCGTTCCAGAGAGCCGGCCTGGGCTGGCTGCCCGGAGCGCCGGCCGGGGGGGTGTGCAGGCCGGCGGCGGGAAACTCGATTTTGCCGGAGGGCGCGGGCTGCCGGCTGAACTCCAGCACCTCGATGCGCGCATCGGGCAGGGAATGGCGCATGGCCGCCAGCAGCTTGGGGGCCTCGAGCGGGGCCACCGGACGCTCCACGCAGATGGGCGGACCGGCCGCCGGGACGGGCTCCAGATGGAAGCGCGCTCCCAGCAGGCGCAGATCGGAGGCGCGAAACACGCGTGTCACGCCGGGCGCGGGAGCCGGGGCGATCTCGGTCGAGGGGGCCACGGCGGCGAGCGGAGGATATAGGGAGGCGAGGTCGCCCGCCAGGATGCGATCGGCGTCCGGATCTACAACGATGCAGGCCAGCGCGAATGCCATGGGGAGGATCATCGGGCGTCCCTCACCGGGTGAGGTTGTTGACCTGTTGATACATGTTGTCGGCGGCGGTGACCACCTTGGAGTTGGCCTCGTAGCCGCGCTGGGCCTGGATCAGGTTGATGAACTCGTCGACGATGGAAACGTTGGATTGCTCGTAGTAGCCCTGCAGGAGCGAGCCCATGCCTTCGGCGCCGCCGGGAGTTCCCGTGGTGGCGTCGCCGGAAGCGTCGGTGGGCGTGTAGAGCCCGCTGCCGAGGCTGTTCAATCCGGCCGGGTTCTGGAAATTGGCGAGCATGATCTGTCCGGCCTGTTGCGCGGCGCTCTGATTGGGCAGGGTGTAGCTGACGGTGCCGTCGGCGGCGATCGAAATGGTCTGTGCGTTGGGGGGAAACGTGATCTGCGGCTGCACCATGTTGCCGGTGGCGGTCACCAGGTTGCCGTTCTTGTCGAGCTGGAACTGGCCGCAACGGGTGTAGGCCAGTTCGCCGCTGGGCAGGGTGATCTGAAAGAAGCCGTTGCCCTGAATCACCAGATCGAGGGGGTTGTCGGTTTCCGAGAACGATCCCTGGGTGAACACGATCTCGTTGGAGGTGGGGCGCGAGCCGAGGCCGAGCTGGAGCCCGGCCGGCACGATGGTCTGTTGCCCGGCGGCCGTGCCGGGCTGGAGCACGGTCTGGTACATCAGGTCCTGAAACTGGGCGCGGCGCGATTTGTAGCCCGCGGTATTGGCGTTGGCCAGGTTGTTGGCGATGTTGTCCACGTTCATTTCCTGGCTCCGCATGCCGCTGGCCGCGCTGTAAAGTGCTCGAATCATCTCGATACTCCTGTGGTTACGAACCTACCTTGGCGACCTGTTCGACCGCCTGCTTGCTCATGTCGTAGCCGAGCGTGATGGCCTTCTGGAGCATCTCGAACTGCCGCAGGATGCCGACCAGGCGCACCGCCGACTCCGCCGCGCCGCTGTTGGACGCCTCCAGGCTGCCTTGCCGCACGGCGGCGCCCGTGGCGGGCGAAGGCTGGAGGGCGGGATCGGTGACCCGAAAGTAGTTGTTGCCCTGCTTGCCGAGGGCGCCCGCACTGGTGAAATCGGCAATTTCGAGCTGGCCGATTACGGCGCCGTCCTGGGTTACGGTGCCGTCGCTCGAGATTTCGATGGGCCGCGAGCCGTTCAGAGTCAGGGTGGCGCCCCCCACCCCGCGAACCGCGTACCCGTCGGTGGTCACCAGCGTGCCGTCGGGGGCCAACTGGAAATTCCCGTTGCGCGTGTACAGGGTGCCGCGCGCCGATTGAACGGCGAAGAACCCACTGCCGGAAAGAGCCACATCGAGCGAATTGCCGGTTGGCTGCACCAGACCTTGCGAGAAATCGGTCCACTGCTTCTCGATGACCGGCATGGTGGAGGCGGGATCGTCGCCGCCGGCTTCGGGCGCCACATACAAGCTGTAGAATTCGCGATCGGCCTTGTATCCGCCGGTGGACGCATTGGCCACGTTGTTGGCGAGGAGGTCCAGCGATTCCATGCGGGCTCGCATGCCGCTGGCGGCCAGTGCCGTGAGTGGATCCATGGCAATGGGAGACAAGCATGCGGCGTGCCATGCGGAGAAAACGGGCGGAACACTCAAAACAGGCGCTTCGCGGGCGATAAGGAAGGATAGGAAAGGGTTTGTCGAGACAAGATCCTGCCGCGAGGCGCGGCCGGAGACAATTCTCTGGCGCCGCCGGCGCGGTAACCCTTTGAGAATCCGCTGGCGGGTTTTGGCCTCCCATCTGCAATTCCTCCGGCGTGACCGCCGCCCCATTGAAAGCCGTTCGGCCGGACCTCCTGTCGCAACTGGCGGCGGCGACGGCGCAACCCTCCGTCCGGAGCCAGACCAAGGCCGCCAGCCAGGGGGCGGTGGCGCGGACTTCCCCCGGGTTGTCGTTTCCGGCGGTGCTCGGGGGAATGACGGATGCGGAGTCTCCAGAGGCCCGGAAGCCTCTCGCACAGACCAGGCCGGCGCGCAGTTCCGCCGAGTCGGCACCGGCGGAGCAACCTCCGGTTCAGGTCGCTCCGCAGATCCCGGCGCCGCTGGTAAGTGCCCGGGCGCTCCTGGCGATTCCCCGGATGGATGCCGGGCAACCGAATGCGGAGGAACCCGATGGGGGGCTAACCGCGGATCCGGCGGCTGCCGGAGCCCCCGACGCAACCCCCCCGGCGCGGCTTCTTCGGACGACGCGCGGGGCGCATCCGAATCCGGCGCCCGCACTGGTGCCGGATCCGGCCGGCCGCTCCGCCACGGCGCGCGCTTGGGAGGATTCGCAGCCGGCGCGCCAGTCCGCCGCGCCGCCTGAACCGGCGGCTGCTCCGGACGGCCCGGTTGGCGGCCGGGGGTCGAACCCGCGGCGGGCCGACCAGCGATCCGGTCGCGCCACCCAGCCGGGACGGACGGGCAACCAGCCCGCCGCGCGCGCCGCGGCGGCGGAGACTGGAGAAGCCATGCCTGTGGCGCCGGACATTCCGGGTCCACGGGCAGGGACCGGAGAGCCGCAGTCTCCGGTCGAAGCCGCGGCGCCGGCGCAAACGGCCCTGGCATCTTCGGATGGGCCCGCGCCAGCGGCGAATGGCGGCACGGCGGCGAGTGCCACGAAGACGGACGCCATCGCGTCCGGCAGCCGCCCGCAACCGGCCAGAGTGTTCGCCGGAAGCGGCGGGGATCCATCCTTGGCGGCGGCAGCGCCGTGGGTTCCGCCGGTTCCGGCCGCCGCTCAGGAAGCGCCATCCCCGGCTCCACCGGGAAGTTCCCCGGCAGACCATGACCGGGCCAGCCGCGCGGCTTCCGTGGCGCTGGCGGCCGCCCGGCGGGCGTGGGACGGGGAAGCCGCGGTGTCCGGGGGGACGCCGTCCGGCACAGCCGCGGAAGCGTGGGCTCCGGCCGGCGTCCTGGAACCGGGGAGGCCGGCTGAGCCGGGCGATTCGCCCTCGGCCGGTGGACCGGCCCCCGTGCCGCTGTCGTCCAACGCGGTGGAGGCTCCGGGCCGGATTACGTCCTCCGCGGCGGAGGCGGTTTCCGTCCCGCCGGCGGGGGATACTCCGGCGGCGTCCCACGACCGGGTCTCGCCGGCGCGCCCGTTGGCGGCCGAAGGCGGGCGGGTGGTTTTCCGCGGTCCCCAAGGCACGCTGGTGGCGAACTTCGCGGACGGCGCCGATGCCGCTTCTTCCGCGGCTGGGTCTGCCGCCAGCCCGGTTGCATTCCAAATGCGGCTGACACCCCAGGCGCCCTCGGGCGGCTCCGGCACTCCCGCCCCGGGAAGCGCGACCCCGGCGGGCACGGCGTCCGAGGCGAGCCTCGAGGTCGCCGCGGCGGGGATCGCTCCGCAAGCTGAGGCGTCCGAAGATCTCTCCTGGCGGGCCAGCGGCGCGGAGCCGGACGGCGGCCAGGGTGAGCCGCCCGCCGGACAGAAGCAGCGTCCGGCTTCCGGCCTCGAGAAAGCCGGCGGCGTCATGCCGCCGGATGCCCGCAAGCCGACGGCCGCCTCCCTGACAGCCTCGCCCGCGGCCGCGCCCGGCGCCCCGTCCGCGACGGCCACGCCCGGCGCGCCAATGGACGCCCCGGCGAGAACCGAAAACCGCCCGGATGCGGCGGCGCCGCGCGCCCCCGAAACTGCGGACCGGACGGCGGATGCGCGTCCGGCGCCGGAAACGCCCAAGCCTTCCACGCCGGCGCGCGACATGCAGTTCGCGGTGGGCGGCGGGGACCGGAGAGTGGAGGTGCGCGTGGCGGAGCGCGGCGGCGAGGTTCGCGTGGCCGTGCGCACTCCCGACCAGAATCTGGCCGGAAGCCTGCGCGACGATCTTCCCGCTCTGACGGCCAGGCTGGAAGCGGCCGGTCTGCGCGCCGAGACCTGGCACGCGGGATCCTCGGGCGGCGCCCGCGAACGCCTCGTGGAAACCTCCAGCCGGACACTCTCGCAGGATTCGCGGGAGCAGCCGGGGCAGGATGGCAGCCGGCAGCGCGACGATGCTCCCCCTCAAGGGGCCAAACAACCCGCAGACTCTTCCAATCCAAAACGCGACAAAAAGGACTTCCAATGGCTCTTAACCTCTCTTCGATAAACCCGCTGCAGGCAGCGGATCGCGCGCGAGCGAGAACGCCAGCGGCGCGAAACGTATCCACCCCGGCTTCGCTGGCGCGACAGGAACTGGCGCGGACCGTGGCGGCGGCCGCCGCTTCGGCATCCACCGCCAAGACCGCCTCGGCCAGCGCTGCGACCGCGGCAACCGCCACGGTCACCGCTTCCACCGCGGCCACGGCCGCCACTGCCGTCACGACTGCCGCACCGGCGGCGGCCGCCCCCAGCCCGGCGGGGCCTCCCACCGCGGAATCCGTTTTCGGGTCGAATCCCTGGGAAACCGACCCGACGGGCTCGGGGCCGGTGGGCGTGTACGGCTACAACCCGTACTACTTCGCGACCCCGCAGACGGCCGCCGACGTGGCCGCCATGGTGGGCGGCACGGTGGTAGCCCTCGACGCGGTGGGCGGCCCCTCGGGGAACCCTTATGTCCAGAACCAGCCCAACGAGATGGTGCAGTTGTCCAACGGCGCCATGATCAATCCCGGGCTGGTGGCTTCGTTCTACACGCACGGCTACCCGCAGTCGATGGTCGACCAGATGGTCGCCAACGAGGTAGCCAACGTCAGCAAGGGCACGTAGGAGGAATTCCATGATCGCACCCATCGCCAACACGACCGCCTCGCAAACGGGCGGGACTTCGCAGACGTCGTCCACCAGCGCTTCCAGCACCGTGGCGCAGACCCAGGACATGTTCCTGCAGCTTCTGGTGGCGCAACTCCAGAACCAGGATCCGACCAACCCCGTGGACGGCACCACATTCGTGACGCAACTGGCGCAGATGCAGCAACTGGAACAGTCCGTGACCACCGGCCAGGATGTCTCGGCCATGCACACCGACCTGGACACGATCGTGGCGGATCTGTCGGCTTCCACTTCCCAATCCTAGACGGAGAAATCGTATGTTCACTTCCTTTTCGACAGCGTTATCGGCGTTGAGCGCCACCAGCACGGCCATCGACGTCGTGGGCAACAATCTGGCGAACATGAACACGCCGGGCTTCAAGACCAGCGCGGTGGAGTTTCGCGACCTGGTGACCCAGTCGTTGGGGGCCGGTCTCGGCGACACCCAGGTGGGATTCGGCACCGGCACGCCGCTGACGGTGCGGGAGTTCACCCAGGGCGCCATACAAACTAGCAGCGGCGTGCTGGACGCCGCCATCCAGGGAGATGGATTCTTCGTGGTCCAGGATTCCTCGGGCAACACCCTCTACACGCGCGCCGGCAATTTCCAGACCGACAGTTCCGGCAACCTGATGACCGACACCGGCGACTACGTGCAAGGATGGACGACGATCGATTCCGCCACGGGCGCGGTGGATACCAACGGACCGGTGGGCAACATCGTGGTTCCGGTGGGCTCGCTCAAACCGCCGGTGGTCACCACCACCATGTCCGCCGACTTGAACCTCAACTCCAATGCCACGGCGGACTCCACCTCGGCGTTTTCCGAGCCGGTGACGGTCTACGACAGCCTGGGGACCTCGCACGTGCTGACCATCGACTTCCAGAAGACCGGCGCCAACCAGTGGAGCTATGACGTGACGGTTCCGGGCCAGGATGTCAGCGGCGGCACGGCCGGAACGCCCTACGACACGGGGGCCAGCGGCACCCTGACGTTCGGCACGGACGGCCAGTTGACGGATCCGGCGGCGGGCAGCCCGATCTCGATCGCGATCACCGGGCTAAGCGACGGGGCGGCCGACATGAGCATATCCTGGAGTCTGTACGACAGCTCCGGCGCGGGAGACATCACGCAGTTCGGGCAGCCCTCGCAGGCCTCGGCCAGCGCGCAGAACGGCTCGCCGGCAGCCGAACTGGACCAAGTGGGCCTGGCCAACGGCGGCCAGATCCTGGCCCAGTATACCGACGGCACGCAAGTGGTAGTAGGCCAAGTGGCGCTGGCTTCGATCCGCAATCCTAGCACGCTGATTGCCACCGGCAACAACTGCTACCAACTCAGCGAACTGACGGCTACCCCGTCGGTGGGCGTTCCAGGAACGGGTGGCCGCGGAACCATCGATGGCGGCTCGATCGAGGCCTCGACCGTGGACATCGCCTCGGAATTCACCAACCTGATCGTCTACCAGCGGGCCTACGAGGCCAACGCGCACGTGGTGACCACGGCGGACCAATTGAGCCAGGACACTATCAACCTTATCCACTAATCCGCCGATGAATCCTCAGGAAGAGATTGCGCCGCTGGGCGAAGTCCCGGTGGATATCGAAATCGAACTGGACCGGCTGGTCATGACGACGCACGACGTCCTGCAGCTCGAGGAAGGCAGCGTCATCAGCACCACGCGCTCGGCGGGCGAGAACATCGACATCTACATCGGCGGCGTGTTGTGCGGTTCCGGTGAAGTGGTGGTAATCGAGAACACCCTGGGGGTGCGCATCACCGACTTCCGCGACGACTGAGGGTGCGGTATGGAACTGATCGGACAGATGACGGCGGTGGCGGGGGTTCTGACGCTGCTGATCGCGGTATTGTGGTGGCTGCGCCGCCGCGGATTCGCCCAGGTGGGCGCAATCCGGCCTCCGCGGGGCCGCCGCATGGAGCGCCTGGAGCGGTTGGCGCTCTCGCCCCAGCACACCTTGCACCTGGTGCGGTTGGGCGATACCGCGCTGGTGGTGGCGGCCTCCCCTGCCGGCTGCTCGTTGATCCGGAGCCTGCCCTGCGCCGCCTTCGAAGGAAACGCCTTGCACGCCGCCGGCGCCGCCGGGCGGGAGGCGGCGCGATGAGGGCGCTGCGCGGGCTGGCGTGGCTATGGGCGGCGGCGCCGGCCATGGCCGCTCCCGCCGGCCCGCTGTCCATGCTGGGCGTAAGCTCCGGGAAGAACGGTTCCACCCTCAGCATGCCGATGCAGATCGTGATCCTGCTGACGCTGCTGACGCTGCTGCCGGCGGCGGTCATGTGCGTCACGCCGTTCCTGCGCATCACCATCGTGCTGCATTTCCTGCGGCAGGCCCTGGGCACGCAGACCGCGCCGTCCAACCAGGTGCTGGTGGGGTTGGCCCTGTTCCTGACGATTCTCATCATGCAGCCGGTGGCCGCGGACATGTACCACCAGGGGTGGGAGCCCCTGGAATCCGGGCAACTGGACGCGCAGCAGGCCATGGACCGGGCGTCCAAGCCGTTGCGCGCCTTCCTGGTGCGCTTCGCGCGCGACAAGGACATCCGTCTGTTCGTCGAACTGGCGCGCCAGCCGGCGCCCCACACACCTGCGGACCTCGACCTGAAGATTCTAATTCCGGCTTACATCCTGTCCGAACTGAAGACGGGGTTCCAGATCGGTGCGGTACTGTTCCTGCCGTTCCTGGTGATCGACCTGGTGGTGGCCTCGGTGACGCTCTCGGTAGGCATGGTGCAGTTGCCACCGGTGATGATCTCGTCCCCCTTCAAGATCCTGCTCTTCGTGCTGGTGGATGGCTGGAATCTGGTGGTGGGGTCCTTGATGAAGAGTTTCTACCAATGACGCCGGAAAGCGTGGTGGAGATCATGCGGCAGGCCATCCTGACGGCCTTCTGGCTGTCGGCTCCGCTGCTGGCCATAGGGTTCGCCGCGGGGATCGCGGTCAGCCTGGTGCAGATCACCACATCCATGCAGGACAGCGCCTTCAGCACCATTCCGCGGCTGCTGGCGTTCCTCGGCGGCCTGCTGATTCTGATGCCGTGGATGCTCCAGAAGAGCATGGGGTACACCCTCGCGTTGCTGGGAGATCTGGGCCGCTATGCCCGTTAACCTCACGCTCTCGCTGGGGACGCTGTTGGGCTTCCTGCTGGTGCTGACGCGGGTTGCGGGCGCGTTCGTGTTCGTGCCATTGCCCGGTCTCAGCGGCGTGCTGGCGCCGGTGCGGGTCGCCTTCATGTTCGGGTTCACCCTGGCGCTGGCGTCGCGTTGGCCGGTGGTGGCGGGCGGGATGCCGGCGCCGGGAGTGCTGGCGGGTTGGGTTGGAGCGGAGGTGGGGGCGGGAATGGCCGTGGGAGTTCCGGTCGCGATCGTGATCGAAGCGTTCACGCTGGCGGCCCAGGTGTTCGGGTTGCCGGCCGGTTACGGCTATGCATCCACCGTCGACCCGGCCACCCAAGCCGATGCGGGCATTCTGGCGGTGCTGGCGCAACTGGTGGCCGGCATGCTCTTTTTCGCGCTGGGACTGGACCGGGAGATTCTCCGGCTGTTCGCGGAGAGCCTCGACCGGGCGCCGGCGGGAACCTATCCGTTGCACGCCAACTCGGCGGCGGCCATGATCCATCTCGGATCGAACCTCTTCTCGGTGGGTGTGCGGCTGGCGCTTCCGGTGGTGGCGCTGCTGGTGATGGTGGATGTGGCGCTGGCGCTGATGGGCCGGCTCAACGCGCAACTGCAACTATTGTCGCTGGCGTTCCCCGCGAAAATGCTGGTGGCGTTGCTGGTGCTGGCCTGGACCGCGCCCTTGTATCCGCGGGTTCTCGGGGAGCTGAGCGGGCATGCCTGGGCCACCGCGCGGCGCCTGTTGGGAATGTGACGTTGGGGCTATGACGGCCGATGGCGGACCAATCCGGAAAGACCGAGCAACCCACACAGCGGCGCCTGGACAAGGCGCGCGAGGAAGGGCAGTTTCCCGCCGCCAAAGAGTTCGTGTCGGCGCTGCAGTTCATAATCTTCCTGGCGTTGCTGTCGGCGGGCGGCGCGCATTGGTTCGAGCAGTTCCGTTCGACGGCGCGAGAGCTGCTGGCGATGGCGTTCGGCCCCGAACTGCGCGCCGAGGATTTGACGCACCTCGCCTGGCAGATCGCGTGGCGGCACTTTCTGCCGCTGGCGCTGGGTGGAGCGGCGGTGGCGGCGGCCACCGTGATGGTTCGATTGCTGACCACGCGGTTCGGGTTGAGCGCCAAGAAGCTGACGCCGGACCTGAAGCGGCTCAGTCCGCTTTCCAAGTTGAAGGAGCTGCCGCGCCAGAACCTGCCCGCGCTGGTTCAGGCGCTGGTGCTTCTCCCGGTGTTCCTGTGGGCGGCTTACGTGGTGGCGCGGGGCAAGATCGAGACTTTCCTGACGCTGCCGCTGCAGAGCGTGGAGAGCGGCTGCGGATTGATCGCCTCCTCGCTGATGGAGCTGTTCTGGAAGGCCAGCGGGGTGTTCCTGGCGTTCGGATCGGTGGACCTGTTCCGCCAGATGCGCCGGCACAAGAAAGACCTGCGCATGAGCAAGCAGGACATCCGCGAGGAGATGAAGGATGTCGAGGGCAATCCGCAGATGAAGGCCCGCATCCGGCGCATCCAGCGCGACAACGCCCGGCGCCAGATGATGAAGGCGGTTCCCAAAGCGACCGCGGTGGTGGTCAATCCGACGCACTACGCCGTGGCCATCCGCTACAGCATGGAGGAGATGGCGGCGCCCACGGTGGTGGCCAAGGGGAAGAACTATCTGGCGCAGCGCATCCGCCGGATTGCGGTGGAGAACCAGGTTCCCATCGTGGAGAACCCGCCGCTGGCGCAAACGCTGTACAAGTCCGTGGATGTCGGGCAGGAGATTCCCGCGCATCTCTACCGGGCGGTGGCCGAGATCCTGGCGTACATCTTCAAACTCATGAACGGGAGATTGCCGGGATGAAGCCGCCAAGAGAGCGCGCATGACACCGGCCAAGGCGATTCCGCTTCCCGGGGGAGGGCATTGGCTGGGGGCCGCTCCGCGCCGCCTGCTGACCGACATGGCGGTGCCGCTGGCGGTGCTGGGGATCGTGATCGCCCTGATCACGCCGCTTCCCCGCTTCGTTCTGGACCTGCTGATCGTCACCGACATCCTGATGTCCACCACCGTGCTGATGGTCTCGCTGTACCTGGTGCGGCCGGTGGAGTTCACCTCCTTTCCCACCACCTTGCTGCTGCTGACGCTGTTCCGGCTGGCGCTGAACATCTCGTCGTCGCGGCTGATTCTGTTGAACGGCAACACCGGCACCACCGCGGCGGGCGAGGTGATCGGCGCCTTCGGCAGTTTCGTGGTGGGAGGGAACTACATCATCGGGGCGGTCATCTTCCTGGTGCTGATCGCCATTCAGTACGTGGTGATCAACCACGGCGCGGTGCGCATCTCGGAAGTGACGGCGCGCTTCACCCTGGATGCGCTGCCGGGCAAGCAGATGTCCATCGATTCGGACCTCAACGGCGGCCTGATCGACGAGACCGAAGCCAAGCGGCGGCGCAAGCAGCTCGCCACGGAAGCCGAGTTCTACGGCGCCATGGACGGCGCCTCGCGCTTCACGCAGCGCGACGCGGTGGCCAGCATTCTGATCACCGGCATCAACATCGTGGCGGGATTCCTGATCGGGGTCTTGCAGCACGACATGGACTTCATGAAGGCGTTGCAGACCTACACGGTCCTGACCATCGGCGACGGCCTGGTCACGGTCATTCCGGCGCTGATGGTCTCGATATCGGGCGGCCTGATCGTGACGCGCGCCAGCTCGGACGCCCGTCTGGGGACGGAGTTCGGGCGGCAGATCTTCGGCAACTCGCAGCCGCTGCTGCTGGCCTCCGGCGTGCTGGTGGCGCTGGCGCTGCTGCCGGGCATTCCCAAGCTGCCGTTCCTGCTGATGGGGGGCGGCGCCGGCGCGGTGGGCTGGAGGATGCGGCGCAAGGAGATTCTCCCGGCGGCGCCCGCGGAGGGCAAGCCGGCGCCGGCGAAGGAGAACGTGGAGGCCCTGCTGCGGGTGGAACCGCTGGCCATCGAAGTGGGTTTGGGGCTGGTGGGGCTGGTGGAAGGCGCGGCGGACTCCCCGCTGTTGCGCCGGATCGCTTCCATACGCAAGCAACTGGCCGGCGAGCTGGGTTATGTGCTGCCCCCGGTGCGGGTCACCGACAATCTGTCGCTGCGCAGCCGCGAATACGTGATCCTGCTGAAGGGCGTGGAGATCGCCCGCTACGAGATGCCGCAGGGCTGCGAACTGGCCATCTCCACCGGAGAAGGGAGCCCCCCGCTGGAGGGACGGCCCACGCGCGAGCCGGCTTTTGGCATGGCCGCCTTCTGGATCCCGGCCGACCGCGCCGAACGGGCGCGGAATTCCGGCTACACGGTGGTGGACGCGGTCAGCGTCCTGGGCACGCATCTGGCCGAGCTGATACGCCGTTACGCCCACGAGCTGTTCTCGCGGCAGGACGCCAAGCGGCTGCTCGACCGGGTGGCGGTGGAGCATCCCAAGGTGGTCGAGGACCTGGTCCCCAAGGTCCTGCCCCTGGCGGTGGTGCAGAAAGTGCTGCAGAACCTGCTGCGGGAGCGCGTTTCCATTCGGGATGCGGTATCCATTCTGGAGGCGATGGGCGAGGTCGCCGGCTCCACCCGGAATCCCATCCTGCTGACGGAATACGTGCGGCAGTCGATCCGGCGCGCGGTGGTGAAACCGTATCTGAACCGGGGGGGCGAGTTGCCGGCCTGGTTCCTGGATCCGGCGCTGGAGGCTGCGGTGGAAAGCGCCACCGAACACGGCGAGCAGAACAGTCATCTGGCGCTCGCGCCGCAGACCATTCGCGAGATCCTGAATCGCATCTCGGCGAGGGTCATCCAGCCGGAGACCGCGGTGGCGGCGATTACGTCGTCGGGGGCCCGCTACTTCCTGCGGCAGATCGTGGAGCCGGCGCTGCCCAACCTGTTTTTCCTGGCGCACAACGAAGTGCCGCCGGGACTGCGGGTGCAGTCGCTGGGGACCATCCAATGAGGCTACAGCCGATGACGGAAACCGCCGATAGACCCTACGTGCCCGCCGGCACAAGTCCGGATGGAGAACCCGCGGGAAGGCGCCGATGAAAATCAAATCCTATTTTTCGCGCACACCGGATGCCGCCCTGGCGCTGGCCCGGCTGGAGATGGGGCCGGAGGCCGTGCTGGTGGACAGCCGCAAGGCCGCGCCGGAATCCCGGCACCTGGGCGAGTACGAGGTGGTGTTCGCCGCCGACGCTCCGCGGGAAGAGCCCGCGCCGGCGCCGGTCTCCGACCGGCTCTCCTGGGAAGTCGTGGAACTGAAAAAGGAACTCGAGGGGATGCGGCGCACGCTGACCCGCACGGCGTTTGCGCCAGCCAACTGGCTGGGCGCGTCGGCCAACCTTTCGGACGCGTACGCGATTCTCACGGCCAACGACGTGAGGCCCGAACTGGCGCGCGAGGTGGCCCAGGGGGTCGAATCGCGGCTGGCGGGCTCTTCGGCCAAGCCGCTTCCCCCGGCTGCCCGTCCGGCGCAGGGGCCGGGGCGGACGGCCGAGAGAGGATCGATCGAGCAGGCGCTGGTGGAAGAGCTGGAATCCCGCTTCCAGGCCGAGCCGGTGCTGGGCAGGGGAGAGGCGAGACCGCGCGTGGTGGCGCTGGTGGGTCCGCCGGGCGCGGGGAAGACCACCACCCTGGTCAAGCTGGCCGTCAACTACGGGCTGGCCAGCCGCCGTCCGGTTCTGCTGCTGAGCGTGGACACGTACCGGGTGGCGGCGGCGGAGCAACTCCGCTCCTTCGCGGCCATCCTGGGGGTCGGCGTCCAGGTGCTGGAAACCGTCGCCGCGGTGGCCCAGGCCATCGAGGAGAACCGGGGCAAGGAACTGATTTTCATCGACACGCCGGGCATCGGCGCGGACGATCTGGACGACTCGGCGGGGCTGTCCCATTTTCTTTCCACGCGGCCGGACATCGACACCCAATTGGTCCTATCGGCGTCGATGAAATCCGCCGATCTTACCCGTGTGGTGGACTCCTTCGAGGTTTTCCGGCCGCAGCACCTGCTGTTTACCAGGTTGGACGAGACGGCCACGTTCGGTTCGATCTTCAACGAAGCGGCGCGCACGGGCAAACCGCTTTCCTTCTTCACGAACGGCCAGCGAATCCCCGAGGACCTGGAAGCCGCCAGCCGGAAGCGGCTTGGCGAACTGATCCTGGCGGCGCCCTCCGGCCGCCTCCGGACGGGGAGAGCGGCAAGGCAGGGATAGGGGAGCGTCGGACCATGGCGGAAGCATATGCACTCTTACGCGCCATCTGAAAAGATCGCGGAAGGCGAGAGGGAACGGCTCATCCTGGAACACCTGCCACAGGTGCGGTTGATCGCCCGGCGGATCCAGGAACGGTTGCCGGACAACATCAGCCTCGACGACCTGGTCTCGACCGGCATCATCGGTCTGATTTCGGCCATCGACAATTTCGATCCCGGCCACAATGTCAAGCTGAAGACCTACGCGGAGTACAAGATTCGCGGCGCCATCCTCGACAGCCTGCGGGGTTTGGACTGGGCGCCGCGGCAGAAACGGCGCCGGGCGAAACAGATCGAAGCCGCCATCTCCGCCGCCGAGCAACGCCTGCAGCGAACGCCAACCGAGGAGGAAATCGCCAACCAGTTGGAGATTTCGATCGACGAGTACCACGGGTGGCTGGTGGAGATCCGCGGGCTGAACATCGCCAGCCTGGAATGCGCCGGATACGACCAGGGGAAGGACCTCCTGCACTACATCGCGGACGGGCAGGACAACCTGCCGTCCACGCTGCTGGAGCGGGCGGAGTTGGAACGTCTGCTGGCCAAACACATCGACGAGATTCCCGAGATCGAACGCACGGTGCTGAGCCTGTACTACCAGGAGGAGATGACGCTGCGCGAGATCGCGCAGATCGTCAACCTGCACGAGTCGCGCATCTCGCAACTGAAATCGCAGGCGATTCTGCGGCTGCGCGGCCATCTGGCCGCGCAATGGCCGGCGCCGAGGGGAGCCCTGACAGCATGAGCGCGGGCGAGCATGGCGGACCTATTCGACTGGATTCGGAGGAGTCCTCGCGCCAGATCCTGGATCAGTGGGCCGAAACCCTGGCCCAGGTTCTGGAATCCATGACCGATCAGCGGCCGGCGGTGCGCTGGCAAGCGGCCAGCGGAAGCCTGGCGGAAGTGGCCCCCGCGGAGGCGGGCGCGGAATCCGAGATCCTCTGGTGGGAACAGCCGCTGCAGGTGTCTCCCGAGGCGATCGTCTGGGTGGCTGCGCCGCGCGCCACCTGGGAGCACGCCGGCACGCTCACGCTCAAGGCGGCGGGCCTGGAGACCGTCGAGGCCAGCGAGGCAAGGAACACCTGGCTCGAGATCCTCGGGCAATCGCTTTCGGCGTTGGCGCGGGCGGTAGGCGCCCTGCTGGGCCGCGAGGTCACCTGCGATGCCGGCCGGGAACACGACCCCGACGCGGAAACCGGGGAATGGGCAGTCGTCACCATGGCGTTCGGGGAAGACAGCCTGCCCCCCTTGCTGGTGGCCTTCAGCCCCAAACTGCAGGATCTGATTCTGACGCCCCCGGCGCCGGCGGCCGAACCGCCTCCCCGCGCCGCCCGCGCCGACCCCGCGAACGAACCGGCCCCTACCAGCGTGGTCCGATCGCGGACCATGGACCTGCTGCTGGACGTGGATCTCCCGGTGAGTATTTCCTTCGGGCGGACGCAGCTTCCCATGAAGGACGTTCTGAAGCTCACCACCGGGAGCATCGTGGAACTGAACCGCGGCGTCAACGAGCCGGTGGAAGTGCTGGTCAACCGCTGCCTGATCGCGCGCGGCGAGGTGGTGGTAGTGGACGGCAACTATGGCGTCCGGATACAGGAAATCGCGAGCCGGCAGGACCGCTTGCGAAGTCTGGGATGACGGAGATCGCGATCATCGTACTCGGGGCGGCCGTCCTCTCCTTGAGCGGAGTCGCCTTGGGGGTCTTTGCCGTATGGCACGTGCGCGCACTGGCGGGCTCGGTGGAAGCCGGCATCGAGGCGGCGCGCTGCGATTCCGAAGCGTGCACCGAGAGCCTGCGGGAACGGTTGGACGCGGTGACCGCGGAACTCCGGGAACTGGAGCGGCAACCCGCGGTCGCCTTGACCCCGGGAATCCCCAAGCCGGGTATGAACGTGGTGAAGCGATCGCAGGCTCTGCGCATGCACCGCCGGGGAGACCGCCCCGAGCAGATCGCGGCCGCACTGGAACTGCCCCGCCAGGAAGTCGACCTGCTATTGAAGGTCCACAGCATCGTCATCAGCAGCATCTGAAGCGGGCGGGCGGCCCGGCGCCGTGCGAGGGCGTGCGCGGAAGCCATCGAGAAACGCCCGCGGCAGAGGGTCCGGCGAAAACGATCCCCGGCACCGGGGCAGCCACAGGAACAGCCAGCGCCGGGCTGAGAGGTTCGTCCGCCAAGGCGATGGAGCATGCTCCCGCGTGCCTGCCTCGGCATCCGGCCGGATCCCCGCCGCCGGCCCCGGTTAGTGCCTGTGACGGAAGAACCGTTCCACTCGCGGACCTGCGCTCCTGGCCCAGGGGGCACGGTTGTTTCGGAACGGGCCCCTAGTAACTCAATCCGAATCCGTATGGGAACAAGACTTCGGAACCCGCGCCGCCGCGAGGCCACGCGTGCGAAAGCTTGCCGCTGGGCGGGTAGTCGCCGAAGAGCACGTCGGCGATGCCATCGCCCTCGGTTCCGGGAAGCCAGGCGGCCACCACCGCGTCGGCCTTGTCGAGAACCGCGCCGAGCGGAATCGGCCGTCCCGAGAAGAGCACCACCACCACCGGGATGCGGGCGGCCTTCATGCGGTTCACGGCGTCCACGTCCCCGGTATCCAGTTTCAGTTCGGTGCGGTCGCCCGCGCTCTCGGCATAGGGCTTCTCGCCGATCACCACCACGCCGGCAGCGGCCCCCGCGGCGCCGGCGCCGTCCTTCGAGACTGTGATGGCAGTGCCCTTGGAGACGGCTTTCCGGATGGCCTCGAGCACGGTGGTGCCGCCCGGCGTCAGGGCGCCGCTCCTGCCCTGCCAGTCGATGGTCCATCCGCCGCATTGATTGCCGAGATCGTCCGCGCTCTTGCCGCCGACGTGAATGCGCGGGGCGTTCTTCGAGAGCGGCAGGGCGCGGTCCCGGTTCTTGAGCAGGACCAGCGATTGGCGCACGGCCTCGCGGGCCACCTGCCGGTGCTGGGGCGAGCCGAACGTCTTCTGGAGGGCGCGGTCCGCCAGTTGCGAGCGGCCGGGATCCATCATGCCCATGGCGAACTTGACGCGCAGGATGCGGGTCACGGCGTCGTCGATGCGCGACATGGGCACCACGCCCTCCGCCACCAGCGCTTTCAAGTCCTCGATGAACTCGCGGTAGCGGTCGGGGACCATAACCATATCCATGCCCGCGTCGATGGAGATGCCAACGGCCTTTTTGTAGTTGGCGTCGATCTGGTCGATGGCGCCGTAATCGGAGATCAGGAAGCCCTCGAAGCCCAGTTCCCGCTTCAGGATTTCGGTGAGCAGCCGCTGGCTGGCCGAGCACTTCACCCCGTTCCACGAACTGTAGGACGGCATAATCGAGCCCACCCCGGCCTCGATCGCCGAGATATACCCGGGCAGGTGAATGCGGCGCAGAGTGGCTTCATCCACCCGCGTGTCGCCCTGGTCGAGACCCCGGCCGCCTCGCCCGGATCCGAAAGCCGTTCCGCCGTCCCCCACGTAGTGCTTGGCGCAGGCCAGGACAGAGAGCGGATTGGCCAGGTCCGTGCCCTGAAGGCCGCGCACCGCCGCCTCACCGAGTTCCCGGACCAGTTGCGAATCCTCCGAAAACCCTTCATAGGTGCGGCCCCAACGAATGTCCCGCGGCACGGCGACGCACGGCGCGAAGGCCCACTGAATGCCGGTGGCGCGAACTTCCTCGGCGGTGACGCGCGCCGCCTTCTCCACCAGGGCGGCGTTGCGGGTGCAGCCCAGGCCGATGTTGTGCGGGAAAATCACCGCGCCCAGCACGTTGTTGTGGCCGTGCACGGCGTCGACCCCGTACAGAATGGGGATCTTGAGGCGTGTCCGGGCGGTGCGCCGCTGCCAACGGTCGTAGAGATCGGTCCAGTTCCGAAGGGAGTTGCCTTCCTTGGGATCGGAGTCCCCACCGCTGAGAATGGAGCCGAGGAAAAGAGTCTCGACATCCGAGGGGTCCTCGATGAACCGCTGGTCGGGCTGGGTCATCTGCCCGACCTTCTCCTCGAGGGTCATTCGCGCGACGAGCGGACGCACCTGGGCGTCGAAAGACGAGAGCCGATGGAGCGGCGGCCCGGCGGATGCGGCCCGGTGCGATGTCAGAAGAGCGGCGATGACCGCCAGGCACGGCAGCCCGGCAAGGCGGAGGCGTCGGAGGTGGCACATAAGAACTAACAGTATCAGGGATGGACGGGGCCAGTGAAGCCAGTCCGGCCATCCGGCGCGGCGGGAGTTCGGCTACCATGAGCGAAGACATGAACGCGCTTCTGTTGACCGAATACATGCGCCTGGAATTGACGGCCATGCCGGAACCTCCCATCGGCCCCGAAGACGTCCTGGTGCGAGTGCGGGCCTGCGGCATCTGCGGAAGCGACGTGCACGGCTTCGACGGAAGCACCGGGCGGCGGATTCCGCCGCTGGTGATGGGGCACGAGGCGGCCGGCGAAGTGGCGCGAACCGGTCCGGCGGTTGGCGATCTGCGGGTGGGCGAGCGGGTCACCTTCGATTCCACCATCTCCTGCGGCCGGTGCTTCTACTGCGCGGCGGGCGAAGTCAACCTGTGCGACGGCCGTCAGGTGCTGGGCGTCTCGCCGGGCGCGTACCGGCGCCACGGAGCGTTCGCCGAGCTGGTGGCGGTCCCGCGCCGCATCGTCTACCGGCTGCCGGAGGCGATCGGCTTCGAGCAGGCCGCGCTGATCGAGGCGGTTTCGGTGGCCGTGCACGCGGCCGGGCTCATCCCCGTGCGGTTGGGCGAGACGGCGGTGGTGGTGGGCAGCGGGATGATCGGCCTGTTGGCCATCCAGGCGGCGCGGCTGGCGGGCTGCGCGCGCGTGGTGGCCATCGACATCGACGAAGGCCGCCTGCAACTGGCGCGGCAACTGGGCGCCACGGATGCGTTGAATCCGGGCACGGTGGAACCCGCCGGCGCGGTTCGCGAGTTGACCGGCGGGCGCGGCGCGGGCGTGGTTCTGGAATGCCTGGGGGCGGCGGCTACGGTGCGCACGGCAATCGCCTGCGCGCGCAAGGGCGGAACGGTGGCGCTGGTGGGGAACCTGGCGCCGGAGGTCGACTTGCCTTTGCAGGACGTGGTGACGCGCCAGATCCGGCTGCAAGGCTCGTGCGCCTCGAGCGGCGAGTACCCGGCCGCGATCGAGCTTCTGTCAAGAGGCGCTATTCGCGTGGATCCGCTCATCAGCGCGGTAGCGCCGCTGGCGGATGGCCCCGAGTGGTTTCAGCGCTTGTACCGGCGCGAGCCGGGCCTCATGAAGGTAATCTTGCGTCCGTGAGGCGCAGCGGCTGGACCGCTACGCCCGGTGGGGCCTGGCTTGCCCTCGGCCGAACGGGTGGTCCTCCGCCCACTCGTCCGGCCTGCCTCCGATAGGGGGACTGGCCCCCACGGCACACTGGAACAATGCACGCCGGCAACCAACCTCGATTCGCAGATAATTGCTTCCCTATGAACGCATTACAAATTCGTCTAAGGTGTCAAGATAGTGGACGGGCGTCAAGGTATTATACGGACTGTCCACGCCGTGGACAGCGAGCCAGGAATGGGATAAACTGGATCGCGATGAGTCCCATGCGGTTGCCGGAGCTGGATGACAAACTGGCGGCGATACTCGCGATCTGCCAGAAGATGAACTCCGAGCGAGACCTGGGGAGTCTGCTGGATCTGATCGCGCACGAAGCCACTCACCTGCTGGAGTGCGACCGCGCCAGCATCTTCCTGCTCGACGGGGAGCGGAATGAGCTGTGGTCCAAGGTGGCACTGGGCAGCACGGAGATTCTGCGCTTCGGCGCGGCCGAAGGGATTGCCGGACGGACGGTGCAAACGGGCGAAACCATCAACGTGGAGGATGCCTACTCCGACGCACGCTTCTTCACCGCCATCGACGAGCGCACGGGCTACCAGACGCGAACCGTACTGGCGGTGGCGGTGAAGAACCAGGCGGGGGACATCATCGGGGCTTTTGAGGCGCTGAACAAACGCGCCGGGGTCTTCACGGCGCGCGACGAACAGGCGCTCGGGGCGCTGGCGCTGCACGCCGCCACGGCCATCGAGACGGCGCAACTGGTGGGCGAATTGCGCCGCAGCCAGGACGAACTGGTGCGGCAGAACGTCCACCTGTGGCGCGAGGTGGAGAACCGGTACGCGTCGCACGGCATCATCGGCACGGGCCAGCGGATCCAGCAGATCGTGCGGCTGGTGGAGCGCATCCGCGACAGCGCGGTCAACGTCCTGATCACCGGAGAGAGCGGCACGGGGAAAGAGATGGCGGCCAAGGCCATCCACTTCACCAGCCCGCGGGCGCGGCGGCTCTTCGTGGCGCTCAACTGCGCGGCCCTGCCCGAGACATTACTGGAGAGCGAACTCTTCGGCATCGAGAAGGGCGTGGCCACGGGAGTGCAATCGCGCATCGGCCAGTTCGAGAAGGCCGGCGGGGGCACGCTGTTTCTGGACGAGATTGCCGACCTGAGCCCCACCGCGCAAGCCAAGATCCTGCGCGTCCTGCAGGAGCGCGTGCTGGAGCGCGTGGGCGGCCGCGCGCCCATTCCCGTGGACGTGCGCCTGCTGGCGGCGACCAACAGGAACCTGGAAGCCGAGATCGCCAAGGGGAGTTTTCGCGAGGACCTGTACTACCGCATCAAGGTGGTCCACATCCACATGCCGCCGCTGCGCGAAATCAGAGAGGAGATTCCGCTGCTGGCCCGGCATTTCCTGAAGGAATACTGCCGGGAGAACGGGCGGGCCGCCATGGAGTTCGCCCCGGAAACGATGCGGCGGTTGTGCGGCGCGGACTGGCCCGGCAACGTCCGGCAGTTGCGGAATGAAGTGATGCGGCTGGCGGCGTGCGCGCGGCAGGACCTGATCGCCGACGAGGATGCCTGGGACGAATTGCCCGCCGCCTTGGGACACGGCAAACCCGCGGCCGGCCCGGCGCGGGCGCAATCGCTCAAGACGGCCGTGGAAAAACTGGAGCGGGAGATGATCGGAGACGCCCTGCGCTCGACGCACGGCAACCAGCAGCAGGCGGCCAGGGTGCTGGGCCTGAGCCGTCAGGGGCTCATCAACAAGATGAAACGGTACTCGCTGGGGGCGTGACTCCGGCCGAATGCCGAAACCGGGGACGGGAAACTAGGCGACCTTCAGGACCTTGCCCGAGCGGATGCAGGACGTGCAGACGCGGATGCGGCGGCTGGCGCCGTTCACGAGGGCGCGAACCGACTGCAGGTTCACGTTCCAGCGGCGCTTGGTCACATTGTGGGCGTGGCTGATGCGGTTCCCGAATTGCGGGCCGCGGCCACAGATTGCGCAAACTTGAGCCATAACGACAAAGATCTCCTACGGAATTCCAAAAGAGAATTATAACACGGGCGAGCCACGCGGAACCGCGACTGTTAAGGAGCGGCCCGAGCGGCCCGAGCGGCCTGCCGGCCCCGCGTGGCTGCGGGCGGACGCCCGGCGATCACGCCGGCCGCTACTTCAACTTGTCCAGCGTCTTGCGAACCTCCTGGGCCGTCTTGGAATCCGGGTCCAGCTCGAGGTACTTGGCGTAGGCTTCCTTGGCGCCCTTGCCGTCATGCAGCTTCTGGCGCGCTTCCCCCAGCTTCAGCCACGCCTCGGAATTGCCGTCGTTACGCAGGGTGGCGGTCTGATAGCGGTGCGCCGCCGCGACCCAGTTGCCCTTCTTACGGTAACTGTCGCCGACCGAAACATCCCGCTTGGATTGCAGCGGGTTGAACGAGTAGTCGTCCTTGGCGAGCGAAGTGTCCTCTTCCGGCGGCACTTCTTCCTTGCCGGAGGTGGCTTGCGGCGTGCGGTCCCGCTTCAGTTCGGGCGCGCCATTGCCCTGGGAACCGCCGGAAGGCGGGTTCTGCGCGCACAACGGCGCCGCGGCCAGGAATGCCAGAGCGATGACCCAGCGTGACATAATCCGATTATAGCTTCCCTTCCATGGACCTCCGAGAAAAGGCGGCGCAACTCCCGTTCGCGCCCGGAGTGTACCTGTACAAGGACGCCTCCGGGCAGGTGATCTACGTCGGCAAGGCCAAGATCCTGCGCAACCGCGTGCGCAGCTATTTCTCCGAGGACAAACTCGCCGACCTCAAAACCGGAACGCTGCTGGCGGAAGCGCGCGACCTCGAGTACATCCTGGTCGATAACGAAAAGGAAGCCCTGGCGCTCGAAAACAACCTGATCAAACAGTACCAGCCGCGTTTCAACGTCCTGCTGAAGGACGACAAGACCTATCCCTACGTGAAGCTCACCCGCGAGCGGTTCCCCAGGGTCTACGTGACGCGGCGGCTGCGCAAGGACGGCGCCACCTACTTCGGCCCGTTCTTCCCGGCCAACCTGGCATACCGCCTGGTGCAGTTCATCCATCGCCACTTCCTGGTTCCCTCGTGTACGGTGGATCTGACGCGCTTCCACCCCAGACCCTGCCTGCAATTCCACATTCACCGCTGCCTGGGACCGTGCGTGGAGAACCTGACCACCGACGCTCTCTACGCGGCGGCGGTGCGCGACGCCAAACTGCTCCTGGAAGGCCGGCACGGCGACCTGGCGGACGGGCTTCGCGCGCGCATGGAGGCAGCCAGCGCGGAGACGCGCTTCGAGGAAGCCGCTTCGCTGCGCGACCTGCTGGCTACCGTCGAGGAGATGGACGAGCGGCAGAAAATGGCCGCGGCCACGGGCGACGACACCGACATCCTGGCCTGCCATGCCGAACCGCCCCTGGTGGCGCTGAACGTGTTCCACCTGCGGAACGGGCAGATCGTGGACCGGCGGGAATTCTTCTGGGAAAACCAGGAGGAGTTCGACGAGCCGGAGTTCTTCTCTTCCCTCTTGCAGCAACTCTACCTCGACGCTCAGTACATCCCCAGCGAGATTCACGTGCCGGTGGATTTCGAGGGACGCGAGGCGCTGGAGGAGGCGCTCTCCGAGAAGCGCAACCGCAAGGTGGAAATCCGCACCCCCCAGCGCGGCCAGAAGAAGGCCCTGCTCGACCTGGTCCGCACCAACGCCAAACACAGCTTCGAGGGGCGGTTCCACGTGCTGAAGCCTTCATCGCTCGCGATTCGCGAGGCCCTGCGGGACGCCCTGAATCTGCCCGCCGCGCCCTCGCGCATCGAGTGCTTCGACATATCCCACATCCAGGGAACCGACACGGTGGCCAGCATGGTGGTGTGGGAGGACGGGCGGATGAAGAAATCCGATTACCGCAAGTTCATCATCCGGACGGTCGAGGGCAGCGACGATTTCGCCAGCATGCGCGAAGTGGTGACGCGGCGCTATTCGCGGCTCAGGGACGAGGGGAAGCCGATGCCCGGGCTGGTGCTGGTGGATGGCGGGCTGGGGCAATTGCACGCCGCCGCCCAGGCGCTCGAAGAGATGGGGGTGACCGATCAGCCGCTGGCGTCCATCGCCAAGCGCGAAGAGATAGTCTACGTGCTGGGGCAGGAGGACGAACCGGTGGTGCTCGACCGCTTCTCGCCTATCCTGCACTTAGTGCAGATCATTCGCGACGAAGCGCACCGGTTTGCCGTGACCTTCCACCGGTCGCGGCGCGCCGCCCGGGAGCTCACATCGGAACTGGACGCCATCCCCGGCGTGGGCGAGAAGACCGTGCGCAAACTGCTGAAGGAGTTCGGCAGCTCGGAGTTGGTGCGGGCGGCATCGGAAGACCAGTTGGCCGCCGTGGCGGGCCGGGCGGCGGCGCGGAAGGTGCGGGCGTTTTATGGGGGGTGAGGGGCGGGGGTTTGTGGGGTGCCGTTGGATGCGTTCCTGCTACTGGCGGATTGCGGATTCCCGGTGGCGTTACTGACCGGGAACGGGGCTCCGCCGGAGTGACCTCCCAGAGCCCCGGGGAGTCCGCAACCACGGAAGTAGCGCCCGTTCATTTGTATGGCGGAGCAGGATCTAGGCTCACGCCATCCATTCGGGGTCGTCGGCCGGACCGAGTTGGTAGGCCCTCCGGCCTTTCTTCTGCTGGCGCTCATAGAATAGCGTCCCAGCCTCGAAGTCGCCGACATAGCCATGCTCAGTTCCAACCCGCTTCTTCTTGGAATTGAACTCAAGGAGAAAGCTCGCGGTACGGATCAGGAGGGTCTCGATCTCGCGTTCGTGCTGCTTCTCAGCCACTACGTAGAAGGAAAAATACTTGAGCTCAAGTGGGTTGGCTTTGCGGCGGGCCTCCAGGCGAACGAAAATACTCCCACGCCCGATGTAACGGGGGCAGCCCATAGAGTCGTGCGCCACATACACACCCTGTTGCGAATGACTCTTGCCTTCCAGATGAGAACGTACCTCATACAGTGCTTCAAAGGGTAGTTTTTCCCCAACAACAAGGAACAGGGGCTGTTTCAGAGGTGGGCGGCCTCTGCCGCGCTTTAGCTTGCCGTAGACGACCTTCCATTGCTCGCCAAGAGTGTAGACGCTTTCAATCGTCTGCTTCCTCAAGAAAGCCTTCGTTCCGGCCGCCATCTCGATCTCCTCCTCTTCGGGAAACACTGGCTACGGCCTCCGCGGGTGGGAGGCCGCAGCGATCAATAAAAGCACTAGGTATCGTTTCACATTATAGACGCCATTTGTCAGAGACGGTGTATGCTGCCCGCAATCTTCTGACCAGCGAAGCTGGCATTCATTTCTGGCTCAGGGCAGAGCTGCCGGTCGCTCCAGACTGGCCTATCGGGCCGGCGCTGACGAAGCAGTTCCCCAGGATCCTGGCATGTCAAGATATGGGAGGCCCACCCCGATCCCTCCCGTCGAGCGCCGGCCCTGGTAGTTGCCAGCAGCCGGTTGGCCCGTCTGGGCTACAATGCCAGGGTCGTTCGCAAGGCCGCGTCGAGCTCGCTCATCCCCGGGAAAGCGCCTAGTATCCGGTCAATCTCCGAGTGCTGGATGGTAGCGAGGTTGTCGGTCATGATTACCGAGTCCATCAATAGACCCGAGCCCTTCGCGCTTGCGCCACCGACCCGCACCACCACCCTGCTCGCGTGTCCGGCACGGGCCATGTTACTGGTGATCATAGCCACGATGGTCTGGGGCAGGCCCGAGTCAAGGTGGTCTGCCTGGATAACCAGCGCCGGCCGGCGTTTCGACGTCCGGAGGTTCGAGTCCGGGAACAGGACCAGAACGACATCACCGCGCTGGCAGTTCATCGTAGACAGCCATTTCGGGTCGATCCCAGTCCTCGGCAAACGCAGCCAGGCGATGCCGCAAGTCGGCGGCCTGAAACTCGCCGATCCCACGTTCGCGGAGATCGACCGGCCCCGCCGGGTGAACCCACGTCACCACCACGCGCGAGCCTTCCGCCTCGGCGAGCGGCTCGAATAGCTCGACCTTCCCGTTGCGGTAGATCCCTTCGACTGACGTCACCATACATTTCAGTATCCCGCGCTTCGCACCGCCTGGTCCAGTGGGGATTGCGCGGCGAACCAGTCCAGGTGCCGGCGGATGTCGCGGACCAGCATGTCGGCCAGGTCGCGGGTGAAGCCGTTGCACACCACCACGCGCTGCACCACCAGGTCCTGGAGGTTGGCGGGCATGCGGTAGGCCGGCACCTGCCAGCCGTGGTCGCGCAGGCGGTCGGCCAGATCGTAGAACTCGCCTAGCCGACCAGCTCGAGCAACCCGTCTACCAACTGGTCCAGCATCTCAGGACCGAGTGTCGCGATCCGCTTGCCGAGACGATCGACGGAAATTGTGCGAATCTGCGAGATCTTCACCCATGAGGGTTTGGGCATCATGTCCGCGGGAAGCGCCACCGTCAACGGGAATCCG